>Ga0183099_1000006_pt1 | contig 320310 bp, 286 predicted proteins | sample Biomet1_FD_127788 | JGI IMG/M metagenome (GOLD analysis project Ga0183099, IMG submission 127788) | Microbial communities from bioreactor (seeded with anoxic lake sediment) at LBNL, California, USA - Biofuel metagenome 1 | ecosystem: Engineered > Bioreactor > Anaerobic > Unclassified ...
CCTCTACAAAGCTATGGAAACGGCTAGAATGTTAGAAAAAGGCGGCGATTTAGCGCTTGATTTGGCAAAAATCAGCAAAACTTTTGGACTTACTGAAAAAGAGACTAAAGTTTTAAATGAGATGTGGGAGGCTGAAAAAGTTAGTAGTAAATTTTCTTCAGAGCTTGAGATGCTTGACCCTAACAAAATCAACCATATTATGTTGTCTAAACATGATTGGATAAAAGTAGTAAATCCTCCAACGTGGGAAAATGTAAAACCTCTAATGGAGGAAGTTCTGAAAAAAGGAAAAGATACTGTAGTAAAAGGAATTCCAGCGAAAGAATTAACTATTGACGGTAAGACTATAACCGTTACATATGTGGAGATGAACGGAAAGGTAAGGATAAGTAACGCATGGGTAAACTATTAGAAGAAATCAAACAGTCTTTAGAAATTGAAAGAGACTTCAATAAAACTATAAATATTTTAAAACCTCTTGATGAGGAGATGTTACGAGAAGCGTTAATTTGGTTAGCAATAGATTCGCAAAATATGAGTTACTACTTCTTAATTTTACAACTTATTCAAGAAAATGAGACATGGAAATACCATTTAACTGCTTCAAGATTATTAAGTGTAAGTCTTGTATCATTTGAAGGAGCTGAAAATATAGCATTGAATCATTTAAGACGTGCAATAGAACTTAATGATGATAATGTTGAATTAAAACTAGAATTAGTATCATTTTTTGAATCTCCAGAAAGATTAGTATCAGAAGAAGAAGTTAAATCCATTATTAAAAATTATTATAGTTTTGCTTCAAAAGATTTACAAGAACGCATAGATAATATAGTAAAAAGAAGAAATTGGGAATCAAATAATTTGTTATAAGATATTTCAGATAAACTTTTAAAAACAAAGTGACCGTGATGTGGCTTTGTTTTTATAGTATAGCTCCAATAATGAAAAAATTCATGACTAAAGATGAAATTTCAGAATATTTTTCCGTGAATAAAGGCACTCTCGGAAATGATTTAACCGCCATGCGCCGTTTATCTGATTTCTCTGCCTATGTTATCAATCCAACAGTTAAGCGTGTTTTAATTGACCCTGTAGGTTATGAAAAGTATCTTCGTTGGCGACAAGAACATTGTTAAAACTAAAAAGGCGGAATATGGTATAATAAAAATACCCGTTTCGCCTTTTTTATTTTTGAAAGGTAAAATACTATGTATTATAAAAAACTAGCAAATGGAGAGGTAAAATTTTTTGACACCTACAAAACATTAAATGGAAAATGTAGGCAGGTTACTGTAACGCTTGAAACATCAAGCGCACAAAGTCAGCGAACAGCCAAAAATTTGTTGGCTCAAAAAGTTGATAAAAAACTTGATGATGAGCGTAAATCACTTGAAGCAGTAAACAACGCAACCGTATCACAAGTGTTTGAAGTTTATTGGGATATTAGGAAACAAGAGATTTCCCCTAGTTCTGCTTATCGTGAAAAAGGTCAATTTGAAAGTTTTCTCAACAATTTTAAATTTGGTAATAAAAAAATCAAATCAGTTTCAAGTATTGAACTTCAAAAATTTGTAAACTTCTTTGATAAACCTACCACTAGGCAAGAATTTAAACGTCATTTAGTGCAACTCTTTGATTTTGCTTTTGACATGAGATATATTGATGTAAACGAAGCAAAACGTATCAGAATACCCAAAATCAAGCAAACGATTGAACAAAAAGAAAAACGTGATTTAAAATTTTTCACTGTTGATGAGTTTAATAAGTTTGTAGATTCTGCAAAATGCTATATTCAAAATCTACGCTCTGCCTATCATCGTGAAATGGGGCTTAGGCGATTGCTCATGCTTCAATTTATCTTTTTGACGGGTTGTAGATATGGCGAAGCTGCGGCACTAGAATGGCAAAACGTTGATATTCTACTGCGTGATATCTACATTCGTCAAAGTTGGCAGATTAACTTGGGTAAAGTAGGACCGACTAAAAATTTACAGTCTGTTCGGTATATCGCTATTGATGAACGCACAGCAAACATTTTAGAAGAAATGAAAGCTATGTCTAACTGTGATTTTGTATTTGCAACAACGCACAAACAACCTTTTTCAAATGGTGCTTTAAACAAATTTATGAAAAAGGTGGGAGATTATGGTGGTATGGATAAAAACCCCAAAGATTTCTCAACTCACATGTTAAGACATTCTCATATTACACTACTTGTCCTTGCGGGTGTCCCTCAAAAAGTTATTATGGACAGGGTTGGACACTCCAACCCACGTACAACAACAGAAATTTACACACATTTAATTTCATCACAAAAGCAACAAGCAGTCAAAATCTTAAATGACTTACCACTGATTGCTTAGCTTAAAACTCACAACTTTTCACTTTTAAAAGTCTAGCAAGCCCTGATTTTATTGCTTAAACGTTCACAACAAAACTCACAACTTTTAGATGAAACGTGATGGTTTTTAGTGAAATTCAGAAAAGTTTAAAAAGATGAAAAGCGTTGCTATTACTGGTTTAGTGACACATTGTGAAAAATAATGAAACATAATGAAACATAAAAAATAGGAGAATTTTTAATGGTAGAAGTAGAACGATTTCACTGAGTGAAATTGCCTATGTGACAGCGGATAACAAATTAGAGATTGAAATGGGAGGGGGACCTCACAAACTTTTTCAATTCGTCTGGTCAACTTATCCAAAAATCGTTTTGAAACCCATGATGAATAACCTAACTTTTGTAGCAAACGATAATAGGTTTCTTTACATTCCGGAGTATATGAACACTCACAAGAGAAAAAATTTAAGTCAAAAATTAAACTGTCCCTACCTAAATTATAAAAAGAATCGAGAATAAAAAATTATGGCATTTGAAAATTTAACAGAACGATTACAAGGCGTTTTTAAAAACTTACGCGGAAAGAAAAAAATCACTGAAAATGATGTTTTAGAAATTACCAAAGAAATCCGTGTGGCATTGCTAGAGGCCGATGTCGCGCTACCAGTTGTCAAAAAATTCATCAGAAATATCCGAACACGTGCAATTGGTGTCGAAGTTTCTGAGGCTTTGCAACCGGCGCAACAAGTCATCAAAATCGTTGATGAAGAATTGACAGCGATCTTGGGTGGTGGGGAAGCAGAACTTACCAAGTCACCAAAAATCCCAACAATTATCATGATGGCAGGTCTTCAAGGGGCTGGTAAAACAACCTTTGCAGGAAAATTAGCCAAACGCTTGAAAGAAACTGAAAATGCACGGCCTTTAATGATTGCAGCCGATGTTTACCGGCCTGCGGCAATAGAGCAGTTGAAAACAGTGGGGAGTCAAGTCGATGTACCGGTTTATGACGAAGGCACTGACGTTAATCCAGTGGAGATTGTTCGTCATGGTTTGGCTTTGGCGGCTGAAAAGCGCAATGACTATGTCTTAATTGATACGGCTGGTCGACTTGAAATCGATGAAAAATTGATGAACGAGTTGGTACAAATCAAAGATTTGGCACAACCGACTGAAATTCTATTAGTTGTTGATGCTATGACCGGTCAAGTCGCAGCTGATGTCGCCAAGAAATTCAACGAAACATTGGAAATTACTGGTGTTATCATTACTAAATTGGATGGTGACACGCGTGGCGGTGCTGCATTATCTATCCGAGAAATCACAGGTAAGCCGATTAAATTTGTCGGGACGGGTGAGAAGTTAACTGACTTAGAAGTTTTCTATCCTGACCGGATGAGCTCACGCATTCTTGGCATGGGTGATATGCTGACTTTAATCGAGAAAGCACAAAGTCAATTTGATGAGGCGCAATCTGCTAAGATGGCAGAAAAAATGCGTGAAAATTCCTTTGATTTTAACGATTTTATCGAGCAATTAGACCAAGTCCAATCAATGGGTCCTTTGGATGAAATCATGAAAATGATTCCAGGCATGTCTGAGATTCCAGGCGCTGCCAATATCAAGGTAGATGAAAAAGATATTGCTAGAAAACGTGCGGCAGTCTTATCCATGACACCAGAAGAACGTGCCAATCCTGATATTTTATCACCGTCACGTCGTCGTAGAATTGCTGCTGGCTCAGGTAATACTTTTATCGAAGTTAATAAACTCATCAAGCAATTTAATGAGTCTAAAAAGATGATGAGTGGCTTGATGAATGGTGATATGGGCGCCATGCTCGGTGGTATGGGTGGTCAAATGCCAAATATGCCAGGTGGTATGCCAGATATGAGTACGATTGGTGATATGGGCGGTGCAGGTATGCCAGATATGAGCGCCATGTTTGGTGGTGGTCTAAAAGGTAAGGTTGGAAAAATGGCGATGACCGCTGCTATGAAACGTGCCCAGAAGAAAATGAAAAAGGGCAAGAAGAAGAAAAAGTAAGACCTATATTCAATAATATTGTGGTGTGCCAAGCATGATAAAAATAAGGTATAGCTAAGACAGAATGGAAACTGAGATAGATGACAACATTTTTAATAGGCTTTATGGGGTCGGGCAAGACGACCATTGCCAAATTATTAGCAGAAGACTTTATTGATATGGATGATGTTATCGTTAAGCGTATCGGTATGCCGATTTCGACTTTTTTTGCTGAGGTAGGTGAAGATGCTTTTCGAGAAATTGAATCACAGGTCTTAGAAGAATTGTCACAAAACGAAGGTGTGATTGCGACAGGGGGGGGGATTGTCATGTCTGAAGATAATCGCCGTATTTTAGGTAATGCTGATGCAGAAATCATTTACTTAAAATCAGATTTTGACACCCTTTATCAGCGAATTTCTGCGGATACGACGAATGTTAGACCGTTATTTATCGATAAATCACGAGAGGAACTCCAAGAAATATTTGAAACTCGTGCCCCCTTGTATGAAGCTATTGCGACTCAAATTATTACTATTTCAGGGAGAACACCTGAGGAAATTATAAAGGAAATTAGACGATGAAAATTGGTTTTTTGGGTCCTAAAGCGTCCTTCACTTACGCGGCAGCTCGTGCGGCATTTCCAGATAGTAGCCATCAACTCATTGCCTTTGACTCGATTACTGAGGTCATTAGAAGTTATGAGCAAGACTTAGTTGACTATGCAATTGTTCCTGTTGAAAATTCGATTGAAGGTAGTGTCCACCAGACTGTTGATTATCTCTTTTTACAATCGGATGACACTCGAGCTCAGGCTGAAATCGTCCAACCAATCAAGCAACAGCTTATGGCGACAAGTGCGGATAAAAAGATTGAAAAAATCTTTTCTCATCCCCAAGCGATTGCGCAATCGCTGAAATATTTGCAGTGCCATTTTCCTGACGCAAAAATCGAAAGTACTGATAGCACAGCTTATGCGGCAAAGTTTGTCTCGGAACATCCCGAGAAAAATTATGCGGCAATTGCGCCCACTGCCAGTAGCTTGGAGTATGGGTTGACGATTATAGCTCAAGACATTCAAGAAATTGATGAAAATTTCACAAGGTTTTGGTTATTGGGACATACGACACCGAAAATTCCGCTGCCAGTTGAAACAGAAAAGATGACATTAGCCTTGACACTTTCGGATAATCTACCGGGTGCACTTTATAAAGCCTTGCAAATTTTTGCAGACTTCGGGATTAATTTAACCAAAATTGAATCTCGACCGCTAAAAACTTTCCTAGGAGAGTATTTCTTTCTTATCGATGCCCAGTTTTCTGAGAACTATCTTTATTTGATTCACGCGCTCGAAAAGCTTGGCATTACAGTTAAGCGTTTGGGTAAATATAAAGTCTATAAGATGTCATAACAAACATATAAACTAGCAGAGCTTTCATTATCTGTTAGTTTTTTTTAATAGCAATGCTTAAAATTCCTCTAACTTACATTTTCGTAAGAAAGAAATAGTGAGGTGTAAGGCAGGTGATGGTGAAGTGTGCGATAATAAGAGTGTCAAGAGGAAAATAAATGAGTTTCAAAACTTGAAATCAAAGGAGTTACAATGAAAAAATTATTAGCAGTTTTTGCAGTGCTTGCGCTTATCGGCGGTGGGCTCTACATGGTTTATAAAAAGAGTTATGGGGGCGATACTTACTATGTGAAGATTACACAAGATGGTGTAACGACACAAGACTCAGACAGTAGTGGTCGTGTTTATACAACGTATAACTATGAGCTACCTGCTGTTAATAAACGTAACGTTAAGAAAGCAACTAAGTTTACGGCAGACCACAATCTTAGAAAAGGTGCCTACTTAGCATTAACGGTTAACAAAACTAAAGGTGTGACCGGTTACAAAGAAGTCAAAAAATCAGAAATTAAAGCGAGTATCTTAAAGGAGATCAACTAATGTTCTTAGAAGTCAATCATTTAGAAAAAACATTCCAAACACGTTTTTCAAAAGAAAAAACACAAGCCTTGCGAGATGTGAATTTCATTGCTGAAGAAGGTGAATTCATCGCTATCATGGGTGAAAGTGGTAGTGGTAAAACAACACTGTTGAATATTTTAGCTACTTTAGAAAAACCCAGTAGTGGTGAAATCGTTTTAGAGGGTAAAAAAATTAGCACGATTAAGGAGCAACAGTTAGCAGAGTTCCGTCGTGACCACTTGGGGTTTGTTTTCCAAGATTTCAACTTGCTTGATACGCTGAGCGTGCGGGATAATATTTTCTTACCACTTGTTTTGGGGCGTTATAAATATGATGAAATGGCTAAACGTTTGGAAGTTTTAGCACCTAAGCTCAATATTTCAGATTTACTAGACAAACAACCTTTTGAGTTGTCTGGTGGTCAAAAACAGCGTGTGGCTGTTGCGCGTGCCCTGATTACAAATCCAAAATTAATTTTAGCGGATGAACCAACAGCTGCACTTGACTCTAAAAATTCAGATGGCTTGCTTGAATTATTTGAGCAAATCAACGCAGAAGGTCAAACAATTCTCATGGTGACGCATTCAAGTTTGGCTGCTAGTCATGCTAGTCGTGTACTATTTATCAAAGATGGTCAAATCTTCCACCAACTCTATCGGGCTGGTAAATCTAATAATGAGTTTAACCGGGATATTACGACAGCCATCACAAGCCTTTTAGGAGGAGAATAATGTTCTATCTTAAACTAGCTTTTCAAAATATCCGAAAGTCTTTATCTAATTTTTCACCGTTTTTACTCGCAACAACATCTATGTTTGCGATGACGCTAATCTTGTCAAACCTTGCCTTTTCTGAGAGCTTGGACCAGTTAAAAGGTGCTGATGCCGTCAGGATGATGATGAAATTTGGACTTGCCATTATTGTCTTGTTCTCAGTTATCATCGTGAGTTATAGCTACCGTTTCTTACTTAAGCAAAGAACCAGAGAATTTGGACTCTATAATATCTTGGGGTTGAACAAGCGAAATATCGCGACGATTTCATTCTGGGAATTGTTAATGACCTTTGCTGCGACAGTTATCACAGGTACTGTTTTGGGCTTGATTTTTTCAGAATTTCTCTATCTGATTTTTGTTCACCTTATCGGTGGCAACTACTTTAACTTAAAAGTGTCATTCACAGCCATTTTGTTAACATTGCTTGTCTTTGCAGCTATCTTTGCCTTGCTTATGTGCTTTGCCATGGTGACGATTAAACGGAACTCAGCTATCAGCTTACTGAAAGATAATACACGCAGTGAGCGCGAACCTCGTGGCCGTTTAATCATGTCTATTCTCAGTGTCCTGATGCTTGCCGTTGCTTATTATCTGGCGCTTAGCGTTCAAGGACCGATTGAGGCTTTACTTAAATTTTTCATCGCAGTTATCTTGGTTATTTTGGGGACTTATCTACTCTATATCGGCGTAACTATCTTCGTCTTGAAACGTCAGAAGGCCAATAAAAACTACTATTACAAACCTGAACATTTTATCACGACAAGTAGTATGCTTTACCGCATGAAAACCAATGCAGTTGGTCTTGCCAATATCACGATTCTCGTGACCATGACGTTTGTCACACTTGCGACATCTGTCGCTCTCTATGTCGGTGTTCAAAAAGTCGTAGCAGACCAATATCCCAAGAACACAAATATTAGTTTTGCAGGAAAAAGCATTGACGAAAATAAAACAGCCCTAGATAACTTCATCCAAGAAAATGACATAGATCATACAAAAATTGTACCATATTCGACATTTATGGTTATGACAAATTTAAGTGTTGGCGCTGATCAAAAAGCAGTATTACCAGCTGAGAATGCGAAAATGAATGACTATTCAGTAATAAGATTTGTCACGCGTGACGATATGGTTAAATTAGGTAATGATTTACCAGAGTTAGCCCCCAATCAAGTAGTTCTTTATAAAGCATTTGGTGATAGAGATGTCAAATCAGTTGATTGGTTTGGTGAAAATTTAGAGATTGTTAAAGAAGTACCGTCGCTTAAAAACCTCCCTAAATTTCCTGGTGTATTTGATGTCTTTGTACTCGTTGTCTCTGATGAACAAGAACTTACAAAATTGAACGAGCTCAATAATCAAGATACAATTAAGAAAAATTCAGACAATCCAAATGTTGATGCTTTCACAACACCTATCAGCACAGAAGTCCTTATTGACTTACCGGCTAAAGAACGTGAGGTATTAAGTAAAAAGACAACAAATGATACTAACCAAATCAATCAAGTCATTGTTGCAACTGAGAAAGAAAGCAGAGAGGGCATCATGGCATTCACAGGTGGCTTCCTATTCATTGGCTTTATGCTTGGAATTACCTTTATTTTAGGTGCTGCTTTGATTATCTACTACAAACAAATTTCAGAGGGTGCTGAGGATAAACGCAGCTACCGTATTCTACAAGAAGTTGGATTGACTAAAAAAGAAGTTAAAAAATCAATTGATTCACAAGTCTCAATCGTCTTCTTTATGCCAATCATTGTCAGCATCATTCACTTTGCAGCAGCCTTTGTGATGATTTCTAAGTTAATCAATATTTTTGGTATCACTGACATGGGCATGATTGCTAGTGTCAGCGGCATAACGATTCTAGTTATTTCAGTAATCTATTATCTAATTTATCGTAAAACATCAAAAATTTACTATCGCATTGTTGAAAGATAAGTTGTTACCATAGACACCTCCAGATTTTGGAGGTGTTTTTTGTATGGTTTCAAAAAATCATCTTTTTCGCGTATTATTTGAAAGTAATTAGAAATATGATAAAATAGTAATAGGAATAATATGGTTAAAGATGCTGAAAATCGACATCACTAAGAGAGACGATATAAATTTTTAATCGCCGTGATACACAAACTTAAGGAGGATTGATGATGAAAAAAGTAGTTGTGATGATGATAACCCCTGTACTGGCAGCCTCACTTTTTACGGCATATAAGATGAGTGGCGGTAAAAATATACCTGATTCCCCAGGTAAGATAGCGACAATCAGTACTTTGCGAGAACGTGAGGAAAAAGGTGAGTACGCAGCAACAGAGTGGCCGAATAATTTGCAAACACAACAAATTCCTGAACCGCCATTTGAAATTGTTGGTGAAAATACAATCATTGAGGATGTTGGAGAGGGGACTTATGAAAAAGCTTGCGGTATTCATTTTACCGATGTATCCAGACAGGATGTTAAAACATATGTTAAAACAAGTGTCAAATCTGTGGGTTTTGTTGGGAAAACGATCAAGGATGGTAGTGCGTCATATCATTGGCAAGGAAAAAATGCCAATAAATTAAGTATTGATATTGAGTGGTATGAGGGTGGAAAAATGGTGATGACATTTTTCCAAAACTGATGAATCGCTTATTTGAGTATCGTATTGGTCATAACTGACACAACTCTCTCTTTTCTGGTAAAATAAAGATATGAAAAATAAAATCTTTATCGTTGAAGATGATGAGACGATTGTTAAGCTCTTACGTGAAAAACTTCAAGAAGAATTCCTGGTGACGAGTGTCATGAATTTTCGTGCCGTAGCAGCAGAAATTTCAGAATACCAACCAGATTTGGTCTTGATGGATATTACTTTGCCTTATTTTAATGGCTTTTATTGGACAACTGAAATTCGAAAAACCAATGATTTGCCGATTGTTTTCATCTCATCGGCATCTGATGAGATGAATGCTGTCATGGCAATGAATATGGGGGCAGATGATTTTGTCAGCAAACCTTTTTCTGTTGAGGTGTTAGTTGCTAAAATTAACGCGCTTTTAAGACGGACAAAGGGGCAAGTCAACCATTTAAGTTTTGAACAATTCACGTTAGATTTAGATGGTAATTTTTCGGATGGACAAGAAAAAGTTAGCTTGACTAAGACAGAGATGATTATTTTGAAAGCATTGCTAGAGCAGGCAGGGCATATTGTCGACAAACATGATCTTCTGAAAAAAATCTGGGAGGGTGATGACTATATCGACGACAATACTTTGAATGTCAATATGAGTCGCTTGCGCAAAAAACTCCTGCAAGTCAACTTTGATCACATTCACACCGTTCGAGGCGTCGGGTATGTTATCAAATGATGCCTTATCTACGACTTATTGCCCGTTTTTGTCAGGAGAAATTTAGCGAAATTGCCATTTTTTTGCTCACTGAGGGCGTGATTGTGCTTGTTTTATATCTACAAAACATAGATTTAGTAGCTTTTAAAGTCGCTTTCTTGCTACCCACGTTGATTTTTGTACTTTATCTGAGTTTTGCCTGTCAACGCTTTATTCAGCTCCACCAGTTTTTAGCACGGACTAGTGTGGAAAATTTACCCTATTTTCCTGATACGAGCTTAATTGGTGAAGATTATCAACAGCTACTTATTGGGCTTGAGCAATGGCATCAGGAGAAGTATCAAGAATTGTTGAAATTTGACAAGGATTTGTTAGATTTAACTAGAGTTTGGACGCATCAGATGAAAGTGCCGATTGCAGCGCTCGACTTGATGGCGCAAACAAATAACCTGACACAATCGGATGTACAGCACCAATTATTAGAATTGGATAATTATCTCAATATTTTATTGAGTTATCTGCGGTTACAAAATACATCAACTGATTTCCGATTTGAAACCTTTGATGTGGCAGATGTCACGCGCGACATTATCAAAAAATATGCCAATCAGTTTATTATGAAAAATCTCTCTGTCAGGATTGAGGGGTCTTGGCGACTGACGAGTGATAGAAAGTGGCTGACTGTCGCCTTGGAGCAAATTATTAATAATGCGGTCAAATACACTAAGACTGGTGGTGTGACGATTAAGTTTGACGAGAGCATCACGATTGCTGATACAGGTATTGGTATTTTACCTGAGGATTTACCGCGGCTCTTTGAACATGGCTTTACCGGCTATAATGGGCGTCATCATCAAAAATCAACAGGACTTGGTCTCTATTTGACTAAAGAAATTCTGGATAAACTTGAGTTGACAGTGACGATGACTAGCCAAGTTGAGCAAGGGACAGAAGTCCAGATTAAAAAGAACTAGTGATGTTACTGTGGCTAGTTCTTTTTTGATTGTTAACGATTTGATATTGTCTGTTAGCCGTGTGTTTCCAAGCGTTAAGAGTAGGTTAAAAACAATGCTAATTAATAGAGAAAAAATAAAATATATGATAAAATAATAAATGATGATAGTGTTTTAAAATGAGAATAAAATATCTTTGTAATAAATATTTTTATCTTAAATTAGAAACAGAAGAAAAGAGGAAGTAATCATGAAGAAAGGGACACTAGAGAGAGCTGAAACCGATTATAAAAAACGGTTTGTGCTTCGAAAAGTGAAAAAAAGATGGGTCGTGACCGGCATTATTTTTGCGACCATTGTACCTAGTTTGTCTTTTGCTGAAAGTGATGTCCTAGCAGACGATGGTATCGTTAAATCAAGTTTTCCAACTTTGTTTGGTCAGTCATTGACACCAGTCAAGGCAAGCAAGCAAACGGCGACTATCGTTCCCTATGCAGCGGTTCCCACACCAACGATCGACGACTTGAAAGACACAGCGACTGATTTAAATGAACAACGGACTGTCTCTTATGATAATAGTAATTATCAAAACGTTTTTACGGTCAGTGGTACTGGTACAGATGATTTGGCACATAACGAAACCATCAATGGGACAAATTATACCATTCTTACCCCAACTAAAACTGATGTCAATAAGAAAACGGGTGCCGTTGCTTTTAATCAGCAGATTGATATGACGAAAGATTGGTCTTTTAATTTTAACATTGATCTTGTCCGATTAAATTCTGCTGGGTTTTTAAGCGGTTATGGTGTTGGTGATTTTATCGGTCTAGTTTTATCACCAACAGCACCGAGTCAACTTGCAAGTGCAGGTGGTGCCAAACAATTTGGGGGTGGTTTAGGGCTCAATGGCTTGCCGAACTCATTGAACTGGGGCATTGATTTTTATAACAATAGTGCCTCTCAGGATTCTAACTCAGCTAATTATACACCTGTTGGATTTGGTGATTCATCGCTTGGTATCAATCCAGGTGCGCTCTCTAAAATGGGGAATCAGGTCATGGGATGGCGTAGCACTGGGGCAAACGGACTTTTAAATACTGCCAATTCGACGACTGATCAGCAACAAGCGATTACTACCTTGAATAATGTAACAACAGGTTCAGGAAATAGTGACAACCAATGGGGTGGCTCAGGTGGTGGTCCTAATCTGAGCGCTCCTGTTGCGGTCAGCTATACTTACAATGACGCTAACAACACAGGAACACTAACAATTCAGGTGACGACAAATTCACTTCAAACGTTTACAAGAACAATTAATCTGACCAATACCTCTATGTCTGTCGGGGTCATGGCAGGGTATAATTTAGCCTATACCCAAATGGGCACACATATTACTAATTTCACGTTAGAACTTGGTTCGGGGACGACAACGGTTAATTATTTAGATCAAAAAGGGAACCCAATCCGACCATCAACTCAGTTTATTGCCAATACGACTGATACGATTGGCATAACAGGTGGTTCGCCTAATGCTGATACGGATACTTACGCTTTTACGGCACCAAGTTTACAAGGCTATTCACTTGTAAAAAATGGGACAGCTGATGTAACAGTCGGCTCTGATACCATCAGCAATGGGGTAACAGTTCCAGGTAATACGATGAATATCCAATATCAAGGCGATTACCAAGCTGCCCCACTTTCTGCTGTGTCTAAGACTGCAGGTGTGCCTGTGCCTGTCAATTTGCCAAAAAGCGATACCGATTATTCTGGTGCAACAAATCAACCGATTGCCTTTACCTCAACGGATGCAACTCTGAGCGTGTCGGGCTATACCTATACAGTCACAGGACCAAATGGCAGAACTTATGATACTTTAGCCGAAGCGGTAGCAGACAATCCAACATTTGATGATACAACAAATGGCTATGTAAAAAACGATGTTTCCCCTCAACCCTTTACGGTCAATTATACAGCGGATAATGTCACTGTTAATTATGGTATTATTGAGACCAGTGGTGTTGTCGATACAACTAATACCAGCAAACTAGCCTCAAGTGATACTTTATCACCAAATCAACCAACAATCGGGCAGACATTGACATCAAGTTTAGCGACTGCTATCATAACGGCGCCTGATACAGAAACACCGAAACTACAAGCCAGTGGCATTGTACCAAATGGCTATCACCTGACGGGTAAAGTCTACTGGAGTAAAGATGGTGGTGCAACGACGACTGCTGTGCCAACGGTGGCGCTTTCTGTCGATGATGTTAGCAGCAGTGATACGGCTACCCTGCTCTTTGAGGTGGCGAAAGATTATCAAGCTGCTAATGTGACGATTAATTATGGCAATAGTGGTGGGGGAACACCGCCTGCATCAACGACGCTTAGCCAAAATGGCTTGACAGGTGGGACTTTTAGTTTCAACTTGTTAGGTTTGCCGGTACAGGGTTATCATTTGGTAAGTGCTACGGATCCTTCTGGCGCTAATCTATCTTTGCCATTGACGGCGATTTCTGGTCAGTATGATGCTACCAATAACTTGCAAGCAACCACTGATAGCGCACCTCAAAACTATACCCTGACTGCGGCGGCGGACTTACAACAGCTCAATATCAGCTATAATTTCCCAGCTGGTCATAATCTATCTAGCCATTTGACAAATGATCAAAAAATGCAGATTGGTACGACAGCAAGTACCTTTGCTGATGTGGCTGTGCCAACAATTGCAGGTTATACAGCGGAGATTACCTATCCTGACGGGACAAAGCAAACAAGTGATACCATCACAGGTATTGTAGCAGATAATACGAGCAATGGGACGAGTCAGATTGACAGCGTGCCACAAACAGCGACCGTTAATTATGTCGCCAATGCTCAGACGATTACGGTCAACTATACCAATCCTATTGATGGTACGACATCAACTGATACAATTTCAGGGGAAACAGACGGCACGTATGCAGCAATCCCTATTACACAGATTTCAGGTTATGCGTCTAATGTGTCTATCAATAATGGCACATCACAAGTGATGACGACAGTGCCGAGTGGCTCATTCGGGTCAACGCCGATTGTGATTGATGTGACTTATGACCCATGGTCTGCTCAAGTTAATTACTATTCTCAACAAGTAGATAGTACGGGCAGTCCTATTGGTGCTCTAGATGCCTTACCTGGTAGTTTTGCTAGCCAAACCAGTGGCATTAATTTTGGTTTTGATATTTTATTTGGTACAACAAGTGGGACACAAACAAGTGGTTTGCAAGCAGTTACAGCCATTCCTGCAGGCTATCATGTCTCTAATTTCTATTGGAGCGATAAACCAGACGGGACAACACAAGATAAAACACCACCTTATCATACCGATCAGACTTGGGATAACATGACCAATACGGCAAGCGGTCTTGTGCCAAGTTATCAAGCCGCCATTGTCTACCAATATACCAAAGACGTCCAACAAGCGAATATCAACGTAGCAGGTGCACCAAGTGGGCAAGGTGTGACCAACGGTCAGAACACCCTTTCTGGCATGAATAACGCTCCTTACACTGGCGTCACAGGTGGGACACAAGTCGTCAGCGTGCCTCAGATAAATGGCTATCTGGCGACTGTTACCGATAGTAGCGGCAAGGTTGTCAGTCTGACTAATAGTCAGTTTACCATTACCTATGATGCAACGAATAATGGCACAAGTGCCACAGATAGTGCGCCACAAGACTACACGATTACTTATACTGCAAGAAGTGCCAAAGTCTTGGTTAATTACACCTACGCCAATGGTACCAACACCAACGTGTCATCAAGTTCTTCGGTCGATACCACAGCCTATACAGCACCTATTTTGCCACAAAGTGCGACAATTAATACGCAGACAGATGGCACTTACTCGCTGACTGTACCGACGGTTGACGGCTACACATGGACGGTGTCAGATGGCAAGGGCAATAGCTATACAAGTAGCACCTTACCAGCAAGCTTTACCAGTGATGGGACAAATGTGACCTATACGGTCAGTTATACAGCCAGCAATGCGACACACGTCATCAATTACTATGAAGCGACTTATGATACAAGTGGCAAATACACCTTTACTACAACGCCTGTGCCAAGTCTACCTGCTCAAACAGTGACAGGACCGATTGGTAGCATTCAAACCTTTGGTGTGACAAGTGCCAATATCGCTGTCCCAAGTGGTTGGAGTTTAGATCCGATGGGCGCTTCACTTAGTGCTTTGACAGGGGATAATGATAACCTAAATGGTGGTGACACCGCAAAACGGTTAACCTTTACACCGGGAACGACCGATTATGCTGTCTATCTTTCTCGTGATATCCAAAGTGTTCAAGTGAAGTTTGTCAATGATCCGAAAAACAGTAGCACGATTTATCAAGACGGCAAGACTGGCAAGACTTATACCGTGCCAACGACTGGTTTTGCTCGCTCTGGTTATGATTACACCATTAAAGACGCTAGTGGTAATGTCGTGACCGCTATCAACGGCACTTATGATGATACAAGCAATGGCAATGCCAGCAGTCCAGTGTATAACAACGGGGACGGCGACAAGACACCACAAGTCTATACAGTAACCTATACACCGCAAACGCAAGAGGCAATCTTAAAAACAGATAGCTCAGACCCTGACAATGCTGGCGGTTTGACTTATCCATCAGCAACAGGTGCAACCAATAGCAATATTGCATTTGCAACAACAGATAAAACCTTAGCGCGTGCTGGCTATAACTACAATGTGACGGTCAGCTATACAAACTCAAATGGCGACGCTGTTTCAGCAAGTTATCCAAATTTGGCACTCGCTCTTGCGGCTAATGCGACTTATAACGACAATGATGTGGTAGGTGGTCAAGATAGCAATCCACAAATCTTTACGGTCAGCTATATACCAAGCAGTCAAACGGCTATCTTGCAGACTGATGCAACGGATCCAAAAGGTGCGCAAACCGTTGATACACAAAACGGTTTGACCGCTCAAACCATTACTTTCTCAAAATCCGATAGTGATTTGGCGCGTGCTGGCTATACGTATCAAGTCAAGGTGCCAAATGGCACAGACTATCCGACTTTGACAGCAGCACTTGCTGCTGCTGGGACTTATGATAAGACGCCAAATGGCACGAGTGTAACTGATAGTGAACCGCAGACCTTTACGGTCAGCTATACGGCTAACCCTTTAACGGTGAAGCTTAACTATGTCTATGGTGCATCTAAAAATGGTGATGTGCCATCAGGTGATTTTAGTACACAAGATGTGCCAACCCAAGCGATTGGTGTAACCAATGGTACGACCTATACCACAGATGTCAATACTACCCCAACACCGATTGCGACAGGTATCACTGTCCCGACTATTCCAGGCTACACGCCAAATGTGACAACGGTCACACCGAAGTTTACCGTGGATAGCAATGGCAATCCGACAGAACCAGAAATCACTGTGACTTATAATGCGAGTCCAGATTCAGCGACGATTACCTATTCAGATGAGGCAGGTAATAATTTGCTGTCTTACATTGGCAGCAATCCAACCAGTCAAAATGGCTATACAGATGGTGTCATTATGACGAGTGGTCCAAGTGTGCCAGGCTATACGCTTAAAGGTTTTAAATATAATGGTGGCGCACTAGATACCAATCTCGCTGATTTAAACAATGCGTACTATACGACAGATGCAGACAACATTGAATTTGTTTATACACCAGATACACAGACAGTCGCGATTCATTATCTCTATAGCAGTGATGACAACTCTCCGAAAAATGGTGAAGTCCCACTTGCTGATTTTGGTAGCCAAACTGTGACGGACTCTGCTAGTGGTCCGACAAACTCGACAGGGTCAGAAATTACTGTACCAACAATTCCAGGTTATACAGCCAGCGTCTCTAAAGTGACACCGGACTATGCTATTGATCCAAAAACAGGCCAACTCGTGACACCTAGCCTAAATGTCACTTATACAGCGAATAATCAAAATGCTGAGATTTCTTATCTCATTGCACCAAATGCGACGAAAAATCCTGATGGTAGTTACAATGTTGATCCAAATGATTTAGTTTCTGCAACAGCAAGTCAAACTCGAGGCGCAGCGACTAGTGCAGTCGGTGTGACAGACCAAGCGATTGGGGTTTCAGCACCTATTATTCCGGGCTATACCATTTATTCTCGAACAGCTAACGGTGTCACAGTGCCTGATATTAGTACAGTGACTTTTGATACGACAGCTGACCCAGATAAGTTAGAAGTCATTTATGTTCCTAATCAGCAGACTGTGACGGTTCACTATGTCTTTCAGTTGCCAGCAGATTATAGTGGGTCTTATGGGACTGGTACGCCGATTGATTATGCCACTAACAATGGCAAAGCAGTACCAGGCTTAGATGATAAAGTCGTCGTTGGTTACAGTAATCTCCCAAGTACGACGGATACACTCCCAACAAATATCGAACCGGGTTGGGAAATCAATCCAACGCCTCAAACTATTGATTGGACGACAGGAACAGATGGTAATCTGACTAAGACCGATTATTATTACTATGTTGCGCCAAATACAAATGAAATTGACATTCAATATCTGTCAACGGTCGCTAATACTAATTTAATTGACCTTATACACGCCAATAATATCAATCCAATCTTAACGACAGAAGTTCAAACAGGGTCAAGATTTACTTATAGTGGTGCTTTCGATATTCCAGGTTATGATTTTAATAGCTATACCTACAATGGTGCGAGCTCAACAACGAGACCTGATACTAGCACCACGACCATGCCTTATCAAAATGGTGCAACTGCGCTTAATCTCTATTATCAACCCAGCGCACAAAAGGTAGCCATCAATTACGTCTATGATCAAAATGATGGCTCATCTAAACATGGACCAGTCCCATCATCAGACTTTGCATCGGGTTCATCCGTTGTGACTGAAGCGGATGGTGTGACGAGTGGCACGACCTATACGACTAATCTTGATAGTAGTACTCAAATACCTGTGGCAACGCCGATTACAGTCCCAACAATTCAAGGCTACACACCGAATGTGACAAGTATCAATCCAAGTTTTGCTATCAATACAGATGGGACAATGGTTAACTCAACGATTACGGTAACCTACACCGCTAATCAGGATAATGTTGCGACCATGCAATATGTGAATGAAGATGACAACGACAAGGATATTTCACAATATGCCAGCACCCCAGTTTCGCTTAATGCCAGTGGTACGACAGATCAAGTCATTCCGACAAGTGGCGCCGTTAACATTCCGGGTTATACCTTTGACCATATCGAGTATAAAACAGCAGCAGGTGTGACAGATCCAAATGCTGATTTGTCAAACCTAACATTCAGTGGTGGTGGTGCAACACCTGATAATGTTAAGTTTGTCTATAAAGCCAACGACCAAACAGTAAATGTGCATTATCTCTACTCAGGTGGTGGTTTTAATGGGCAAGAAATTCAAGGCTTGACACCAGGAAAAATTCAAGGCAAGAGTAATCAAGCTGCTACAACAACTACTGCACCAAATGCGCCAGTGGGTTATGATTTGGTTAAAACGGGTCTAGTTAATGGCAATAGTCAACCCGTCATGTGGACGACTGTTAACGGTACACTTGTGACACCAGATATTTATTTCTACTATCAAGCTCAAGTGACCCAAGCGACGATTAACTACACGACCACGACAGGTGGCAGCGACCTTAACGCCGTTGTACCAACAGGAACTGTGACAAGCACAGTCAACGGTCAAACAGACGCCACCATTCCAGTAAGTGGTGCAGTACCAATTGCCGGTTATACGTTCAAGAGCATGACAGTCAATGGTGCTGAAAAGGCGACAAGCGTCGCAGACGCGAATGCTGTCACGTCAGTCTTTACACCAAATGCAACAGTGAGCGATAAAACAGCAATCGAGTACCTCTACACGCCAGATACGCAAAAAACTATTGTTAAGTTTGTAGATGCGTCTGGTAACCCAATCGTTGATGCATCTGGTACAGCCATTCCAGATGTCACATTGACTGGTACAACAGGTGGCACGATTGATTATAGTGGCTTGACAGATACGTACTCAGGTTACAGCTTGACGACAGATGGTCGGATAACGACAACGACTTATGATAGCAAAGATGATGCTGATCAAGTCGTTTATATGGTCTATCAACCTGATGTCGAAAAAGTAACAGTCAATTATAAAGATAGCAATCAGAATGTCTTGAAATCATCAACTGAGTTAACAGGTGTTTCAAATGGCGTGATAGACTATGCGTCAATTGATGCTAACCTACCAGGCTATACCTTGATGACAGACGGTCGGACAACGACAACGCATTATGATATCGATTCTGGCACAGATCAGACAGTTGATTTGGTCTACCAAGCTAATCAGCAGCAAGTCATTGTTAATCTAAAAGTCAGTCGTGATGGTGGTCAGACATGGGAAAATTTGACAAAATCGATAACATTATCAGGAAATTCTAACGATCCGATTGATTATAAGGCATTACAGACAGCTTATCCAGGCTATAAATTGATAGATGATAGTCAAGAAAATAGCACCAAAAATTATGACACAGCAGATGGCGTGAATCAAATCGTCAACCTTTATTATGCACCACTCAAACAAGTTGCGATTTTGCAAACTGATGCGACTGACCCAGATTATAGCGGTGGTAAAAATATCACGACAACGTCAGATGGTTATTCATTTGGCAATCTAAAATTTGCCAGTGATAGTGAGCAAAATCTTGTGAGAAAAGGCTTTACTTACAAAGTTTATGGACCAGATGGTGTTTGGTATGATACACTAGCCAATGCGATTGCTGCTAATGCGACCTATGACGGAACACTTAATTCAGATGCAATTGATACGACAGTACCTACAACTTGGGCTCTAGGTCTGGGTGGTGCTCTAGGATTAGGCAGAAGTGTTGTCCCAATCAATCCTGGCATTGATCCAGCTAATCCCGGTATGCAAGCAGACGATTTGGTACCGCAAGTCTTTACAGTCAGCTACACACCAATGCCTGAAAGCATGGTTGTTCAAACCATTAATGACCCAGCTGGTAATAAAGTCTATCCAACAGCCACAGGCGTGACAGGTTTAGACGATAACGGTAAGCCAATTGCAAGTACGTCACCGATTTATCAATCTGGTATGCAATTGTCACTCGTACCGAATGTTGCTAACTTCTATAATGTCAATGTTGTGGATACGCAATTACAAACAACATCTTCAGGTCTACCAAATCTGACTAGAAATGGTTATACCTACGTCGTCAAAGCACCAGATGGCACAGAATATCCAACCCTGCAAGCCGCAACGAATGCGGTGCATGTCTTTGATAATGACCCAAGTAGCAATCAAGTCTTTGAAGTCGTCTACACAGCGCAATTGCAAACGGTGAACTTGATGACTGACAGTAGTGATCCTAAAGGTACACAAACGATTGAATCGGCACATGGTCCAAGTGATTCAAATATTTCACTTAATTCAGACGACTCAAATCTGAAACGCAGCGGTTATGTTTATCAAGTCACTGGACCAGATGGCAAAGTCTATCCTACCTTGGCAGATGCTTTGAAGAACAATCCAACGTATGATGCCAATGCTATTGATTCGACAACTGGTATTGATGCAACACCACAAAACTTCATGGTTACCTATACACCAGTCAAACAAACCGCTAATCTAATCGTTAACGGCAAAATATTTGATACAGTGACGGGTGATAGTGACTCAAAACTGATATTCAATAAAACGGATAATGACTTGTATCAATCAGGTTACACCTACAAAGTAACTGCACCAAATGGCAAAGTATACAATTCGTTAGCAGAAGCGCTTAAGGCGATTGGCAGTTATGACCATAACGATTTAACAGATGATCAAGATACGACACCACAAAACTTCATCGTTGTCTACACGAAAAATCAAGACAAGGATAAAGAAAATCCATCAGTACCTCCTGCTCAGGGAACAGATGGACATGAATTCGGAAGTTTTGGTGAGAAAATCGAACAATACGGTCTTCTCAGTGCACTATTACTAACCATCCCAATTCTGATTTTCTTAGGTTTAAATAAACTAAAGAAAAAATCTGAATAGAAAGTTAGCTTGAAGTTTAAATCAGTACAAAAAAGACTCACAGATTGATGTGAGCCTTTTTTGGATTGATTAGTGGTTAATCAATCTAAGAAATATTATCAGCGTCTTTTGTCTCAAAAAAATGACTGTAACATGATATAATGGATAGTAATCAACTAGAAGGAAACTAAAGATGTCAAATCATATCAATGTTATCGGCGCAGGTCTTGCAGGCTCAGAAGCCGCGTACCAAATTGCCAAACGCGGTATTCCCGTTAAGCTTTACGAAATGCGTGGGGTTAAGTCAACACCACAACATAAAACAAGTCATTTTGCAGAACTCGTATGTTCCAATTCTTTACGTGGTGATTCAATCACTAATGCGGTTGGTCTCCTGAAAGAAGAGATGCGTCAGCTTGACAGTTTAATCATTAGTTCAGCAGATGAAACACGTGTGCCTGCTGGTGGGGCATTAGCAGTTGACCGTGAGGGCTTTGCAGAACTCGTGACATCAAAAGTGAGTCATCATCCCTTGATTGAAGTTATCAGAGCAGAAGTGACAGAGATTCCTGATGATGCCATCACGGTCATTGCCTCAGGCCCCTTGACATCTGACGATTTAGCAGCGAAAATCCACGCTTTAAACGATGGGGATGGTTTTTATTTCTATGATGCAGCAGCACCGATTGTCGATATCAGTAGCATTGACATGAGTAAAGTGTATCTTAAATCACGCTATGACAAAGGGGAGGCTGCTTATCTAAATGCACCGATGACTAAAGAAGAGTTTCAAGCATTCCAACAAGCCTTGGTGGCTGCGGAAGTAGCTGAGATTAAGGCTTTTGAAAAAGAGAAATATTTCGAGGGCTGTATGCCGATTGAAGTGATGGCTGCGCGTGGCTTTAAGACCATGTTGTTTGGCCCCATGAAACCGGTGGGGCTTGAAAATCCGAATGAAACCTATACCGTAACCAAGCGAGATGGGACAACATATGAAACAAGTGTCCCTTATGCAGTAGTGCAACTCCGCCAAGATGATGCAGCAGCGAGTCTCTATAATATCGTTGGTTTCCAAACGCATCTAAAATGGGGGGAGCAAAAACGTATTTTCCGCATGATTCCAGGTCTTGAGAATGCTGAATTTGTCAGATATGGCGTGATGCACCGAAATTCTTACATGGATTCACCAAATCTTTTGACCCAAACTTTCCAATCTAAGAAGAAAGACAATCTCTTCTTCGCTGGTCAAATGACGGGTGTAGAAGGCTATGTTGAGTCAGCTGCCTCAGGTTTAGTGGCTGGGATTAATGCGGCTAAATTATTTCAAGAGGCATTACCAGTTGTTTTTCCTGAAACGACTGCCATTGGTGCCTTGCCATATTATGTGACCCACGCTAACAGTAAAAACTTCCAACCAATGAATGTCAATTTTGGCATCATTAAGGAGCTTGAGGGCGAACGCATTCGAGATAAAAAAGAACGTTACACAGCTATTGCAGAACGTGCCTTGAAAGACTTGGCAAACTACCTAGATGTTTAATTTTACAGTATTATAATTATGTAAAAAACTAATTAATAATTGACTGACACCAGATGTGAGTTAGAGAAAATATGAGGAGCAACCATGAAAACACCCTTCGTTACGGCATCGCAACTTGACAAAATTACTACAGAATACCCGACACCGTTTCATTTATATGATGAAAAAGGTATACGGGAAAAAGCACGTGCAGTCAATCAAGCTTTCAGTTGGAACCCTGGTTTTAAGGAATATTTTGCAGTTAAAGCCACACCGACACCAGCTATCTTGAAAATTCTTCAAGAAGAGAACTGTGGCGTTGACTGTGCGTCAGAGATAGAATTGTTAATGTCTCACAAGCTCGGATTTGAAAAGCAAGATATCATGTTTTCATCTAACGATACACCTGCTCAGGAGTTTCAGTATGCTAGAAAACTGGATGCCACAATTAATCTGGATGCCTATGAACATGTTGCATTCCTGAAAAATGTCACAAGCATACCTGAGATTATTTCTTGCCGCTATAACCCTGGTGGTATCTTTGCCCTAGGTACGGATATCATGGACAATCCGGAAGAATCAAAATTTGGCATGACTAAAGACCAACTGATTCAAGCCTTTAAAGACCTGAAAGCACTTGGCGTGAAAAAATTCGGGATTCATTCTTTCTTAGCCTCTAATACGTTGACAAACGACTATTATCCAGTTTTGGCTAAAGAATTATTTGAATTAGCAGTAGAAGTGGTCCAAATGACGGATGTTGATCTTGATTTTATTAATTTATCTGGCGGCATTGGCGTTAACTATAAGCCTGATGAAGTAGAAAACGACATCGCTAAAATCGGTGACGGCGTTCGTCAAGCCTATGAAGCGGTGCTGACACCTAATGGTCTCGGCAATGTCAAAATCTTTACAGAACTCGGACGTTTTATGCTTGCCCCTCACGGCCACCTCATCACTAAGGTCATCCATAAAAAACAAACTTACCGTGATTACGTGGGTGTCGATGCGAGTGCTGTCAATCTTTTAAGACCAGCCATGTATGGCTCATACCATCATATCAGCATTGCAGGTAAGGAAACAGCACCTCAAACGCACATGTATGATGTTGTTGGCTCACTCTGCGAAAATAACGATAAATTCGCTAAACAAAGGCTGATGCCTGAAGTCCATGTCGGTGACACACTAGTTATTCATGATACCGGCGCGCACGGCTTTTCGATGGGATATCAGTATAACGCCAAATTACGTTCCGCAGAGATTTTGTTGCAAGAAGATGGCACTACCCGCCAAATTCGGAGAGCAGAGACGGCGGAAGATTATTTTGCGACTTTATATGGTTTTGATTTTGATTGAAAATAGACAGATTATGTAAAATTTGATATAATTAACCGAATAACAAAAGAGAAGAGAGATAAAAATGCCAATTTTACTTGCTATTTTATTAATGATTGTTACCGCTCTTGGCGGCTTTGCTTTAGGTTTGTTCTTGAGCCGTCGTCAAGTGAAACAAATGCTAATGGAGAACCCGCCATTGAATGAAGATGCTGTTCGGACGATGATGAGCTCAATGGGTCGCAAACCAAGTGAAACACAAGTGCAACAAGTTTTGCGTCAAATTCGTGCAGCTGCTAAACAGGCTGATAAGAAAAAATAAGGTTTAGGGGACGCTCTAAAAACTCAGTTTTTGGGTTTCATTGTAAGAGATAGACTCGCACGATTTGTCGTTCTTGCATCTTTCCCTCAAATAACTGAGATATACTTTTTAGAGATTCCCGTAAAAGCTGAGATTTTCTCGGCTTTTGTTTTTGTGAGGTAAGTAAGATGGATAATCGACCGATAGGTTTTTTAGACTCAGGTGTTGGCGGTCTGACAGTGGTTAAAGAATTAATGCGCCAATTACCCGATGAAGAAGTTATTTATATCGGAGATTCAAGACGTGCGCCTTATGGACCAAGACCTGCGGCACAAATTCGACAATTTACCTGGGAGCTGGTTAATTTTCTCTTATCAAAAGATGTTAAAATGATTGTCTTTGCTTGTAATACGGCGACAGCTGTTGCTTGGGAGGAGGTCAAGAATCAGCTTGAGATTCCAGTACTAGGTGTTATTTTGCCTGGCGCCAGTGCAGCGATTAAAGCAACAACAACTGGTCGTATTGGTGTGATTGGTACAGCTATGACTGTCGCATCGGATATTTATCGAAAAAAAGTTCAGCTCTTGTCGCCCAATTTAGCCGTAACTTCCTTGGCTTGTCCTAAGTTTGTACCAATCGTTGAGTCAAATGAAACAACGTCAAGTGTTGCTAAGAAAATTGTCTATGAGACTTTGAAACCACTAGTTGGACGTGTCGATACTCTCATTCTAGGCTGTACACATTATCCCTTGTTAAGACCTATCATTCAAAATGTGATGGGGGATGGGGTCAAATTAATTGATAGTGGCGCAGAATGTGTACGAGACATTTCCGTCTTGCTCAATTATTTTGAGATTAATCGAGAGCGTACAATTGCGATGAAATCACATCAATTTTATACGACAGCAAGTAGTCAAGCTTTTGATGATATTGCTGAAAATTGGCTACAAATGCCTATTAAATCAAGGACATTGAAATTATGAAAAAACTATATAAGCACCAGACAACAGATATTTTTGCCTATATATTAGAGGAAAAAAGGGTGCTCGCCATTGAAAATATTTTTGGTGAACAGCTAGAAATTCCCCTATACTCAGTCTTTTTTAAATATTTTCCAATCGAAAAAGGCTTAAAAATTGTCGCAGTAGATGAAACACCTGCTGATATCATTGACTTATTTTTCGAAGTTTTGAGGGATGTGACTGGTCTGAACTATCAGTATAGTCTTAATCAGGAATTGACAGTTGAGTTAGAGGGTCAAGTCTTACACACAGAGACAGTGAGCCTACAAAGCAAGACGAGAAAAACGCTACTTATTGCCACACGTAATGAAGGAAAAACAAGAGAATTTAAGGCAATGTTTAGCCAACTAGGTTATGATATTAAAAACCTCAATGATTTTCCTGAGTTACCAGAAGTAGCTGAAACTGGTATGACCTTTGAAGAAAATGCGAGATTAAAAGCTGAAACGATTTCCGAATTGACAGGTGAAATCGTTTTGGCTGATGATAGTGGCTTGATGGTTGAAGTATTAGGTGGTCTGCCGGGTGTCTGGTCTGCTAGATTTGCTGGAGAACATGCAACAGATGCAGCAAATAATGCCAAGCTCCTGCATGAACTTGCAAGTACAGCTGTCTCACCCGAAAAACGAAAAGCAAAATTCCATACGACCTTGGTCGTTGCAGCACCAGAAAAATCGTCTCTTGTCGTAGAGGGCGAGTGGCACGGTGCGATTGCGACAATTCCGAAGGGAGATGATGGTTTTGGATATGACCCTTTGTTTGTTGATGAGGAGACTGGCAGAACTGCTGCTCAAATGACACTTGAACAAAAAAATAAAGTATCTCATCGCGCTCGCGCCCTACAAAATTTGTTGAAAGAATGGCCTGACTGGCTAAGACAATGAGGTTTTTATGATAATTGTTATGAGTGATTCCCATGGCGAATCAAAAATTGTTCAAGAAATAAAGACTAAATACCAAGACAAAGCGAGTGCTATTATCCATTGTGGCGACTCTGAAATAGATGCAACGGACAGTATCTGGGAGGGGATAACAGTCGTCAGAGGTAATTGCGATTTTGATGATGGTTTTCCCGAAACAGCTATATTAGATGCAGATGATGAGACTATCTTTGTAACCCACGGGCATTTATTTGGTGTTAATTTTGGGTTGCAACGCTTGACAAATACAGCCCATGAACATGCGTGTGAAATAGCATTATTTGGGCACCTTCATACACCAATTGCAATGATTGAAGATGGTATCCTCTGCTTAAATCCAGGTAGCGTGTCACAACCACGTGGCCGATACAATATCAAAATGTATGCCATCATCGAGCCAACTCCAGATACTTTCCAAATCAGTTATTTAGATAGAGAACATCAGCTTATACCTAATTTACAGTTTGAATTACCGAGGTCAAACAAATGATTGACAAAAACATCGAATGTTTCTTTATGAAACAAAGTGACACTTTTTTAAAACCAGCAAGTGAAGTCGCTGTTTTACTTGACGAGCATAACATTTCACATGCTAAAATTTTGTTGAGCCAATACAAGTACTCTAAAGTACCCGTCGTCAATGAAAAACGTGAATTTGTAGGCATTCTAGGCTGGACAGATATTATTAACTTTGAAATGCAACATGATTTTTTCTACGAAAAATCGGATAGGACTCCCATTTCAAAAATTGTCAATAAAGATATTGATACGGTTCAAAAAGATTATGAATTGGAAGATATCCTACATTTATTAGTTGGCGAACCATTTTTACCAGTTTTGAAAGGGACAGAATTCTATGGCATCATTCCACGCCAAGAAATTCTCAAAGCCGTTAATGCATTTGCCCATACTTTTACGAAGGATTATGAAATTATTGAACGAACAAACGATTAAAGCCTTCATAGATAGTCGACCAAAGGCATCTGATAACACAAAACTTGCTTACTTCTACGATTTACGGGCTTTTGTGACGTTTATAGAAGGCAAAGAACTAACTCAAACTCAGCTAAACCTTTATCAGCTTGAGTTGCAAAATCTCGCGAAATCTTCTCAACATCGAAAAATAACGAATATCAATACTTTTCTGAAGTATCTTTATCAAAATGGTAAGCTGGCTCATTTTTTTGAGCTGCATATTGTGCCCTATCAACATCAGGAATTACAAGACAATGACAAAAGACAGCCAAAACTACTGGATGTCAGTCAGTACTATTTACACGTCAAAAAACCAGGTGATTTGATTGCTTTACTGATTTTAGAGTTTGGCTTAAAACCATCAGAAATTCAAAGTTTAAAGTGGTCAGAATTTAATTGGGATTTTAAAATTTTAACCGTCGCCACAGGTGGCATTAAACGTATTTTGCCTATTCGAGATAAGTTTGCTAGACTGGCACGCCCGATACAGAATGCTGACGAATTATTTTCTAAATCTCGACAATTTCTACACTATGAACTCAAAAAAACAAGTACTTTAACCTCAGCAGAATTGCGAGAACAGTATATTCTACAGCGTGTTGCAGAAAGGGTCTCTATCTATGATTTAGCCGAAAATCTAGGATTGAAATCCATTCACTCTCTTGATAAATATTATAGATAAGAGGTTTTACATAAAATGAATTATGTAAAAGAAGAAATCAATATTAAAATCCATGATTTCGAAGGACCACTAGATTTATTATTACATCTGGTCAATCAATACAAGGTTGATATCTATGAAGTCCCTTTAGTTGAAGTGATTACACAATATCTAGCCTATCTCGATGCGATGAAAGAAAAGGCGCTAGATTTGGCGTCAGAATATCTTGTTATCGCAAGTCAATTGGTCTTGATTAAGTCACGTCGACTCTTACCAACTGTTTCTGAGGCTTTTGAAGAAGAAACAATCGATTTAGAACAAGAAATTTTATCACAAATTGATGAATATCGAAAATATAAGGCACTAAGTTTGGCATTGGCTGATAAACATGATGATCGTGGTCAGTTTTACTCTAAAAGTAAAACGGAGATTGTCGCAGAAGAAATTGCACTAGCTCATGATAAAAATGTACTAGACTTATACTTTGCCTTTTCTGCTGTTATCCAACGTAAGCAAGCTGAATTTCGTGATCATCACCATACGATTAACTCAGATGAATTTTCAGTTGAAGATAAAATAAAAGATATCTTGTCTTTTTTTCAGCATGAAAAGACAGTTAGCTTTATGCAGTTTTTTGAGCCTTCTCATTCTTTGGATGAAGTGGTAACTGTCTTTTTAGCTATGCTAGAATTGATAAAAAATCACGCCATTAATTTTCAACAAGATGATACATTTGGTGAAATTATCCTAACAATAACAGAAAGCGAGGCCTTAATTGAATAAAACAGCTGAACTTGAAGCCTTGCTTTTTGTGACAGGCGAAGAGGGATTAAGCCTCAGAGACTTATCTAGCTTGTTAAATATAACGCCAAGCGCTATCACCCAACAAATTGAAAAGCTATCCCAGAAATATCAAGCGGATGATGAATCTGCTTTTACCATTATTGAAACGGCTGGTAAGTATCGCTTGGCAACAAAAGTTACGCTTAATGCCTTACTTCAACACTATGCCAAAACGCCTATGAATCAATCACTCTCGAAAGCAGCACTGGAAGTATTAGCGATTGTTGCCTATAAACAACCTTTGACGCGTATAGAAGTTGATGCGATTCGCGGAGTCAATTCGTCTGGGACAATGGCAACACTTCAAGCTTTTGATTTAATTGAAGTGATTGGTAAAAAAGAAGTGATTGGTAATCCTAACCTTTATGCAACAACTAACCATTTCTTGGATTATATCGGCATTAATACGCTAGAAGAATTGCCCGAAATAAACGAAGAATCACTTATGGATATTGATGATGTCGATATTTTCAACGAAAAGGAAATTACTACAAATGAGAATTAATAAATATTTGGCACACGCAGGTGTTGCTAGTCGTCGTAAAGCAGAAGAATTGATTAAAGCAGGTGATGTGACTGTCAATGGTGAAGTCATGACAGACTTAGCCTATCAAGTTAAATCTGGCGATACAGTTGAAGTTAAACAAACGCAAATCTATAAAGAAGAACCTGTTTATTATGTATTAAATAAACCTCGTGGTGTGATTTCCTCTGTATCTGATGAGAAAGATCGCAAGACTGTTATGGACTTTTTCCGTCATATTCCAGAACGAATTTATCCTGTTGGTCGTCTTGACTGGGATACAAGTGGTTTAATTTTAATGACAAATGATGGCGAATTTGCTAACTTGATGACTCACCCTCGTCATGAAATAGAAAAAGTCTATATTGCAAAAGTAGAAGGACAAGCCAATAAAGAAAATCTTCGTCCATTGACCCAAGGGGTTAAAATTGATGGTCGTAAAACAAAACCTGCTGTTTATCAAATTATCAAACAGGATATTTCAACTAAAAAATCAGTTGTTCAGTTAACGATTCATGAAGGTCGTAACCATCAAGTTAAGAAGATGTTTGAAGCAGTTGGTCTCCCCGTCCAAAAATTATCACGTGTACAATATGGTACGCTTGACTTAACTGGCTTACAGCCAGGAGAATTCCGTCGTCTGTCTAAAAAAGAAGTAAGTCAGTTGGTCAATGCTGCTCGCGGATAATATTTTACATATTTTAAAATATGTAAAAAGAACTTTTTAATGGCTATTTCATAAAAAAATAATCAAAAGACTTGCGGTTTAGCAAGTCTTTTGATATAGTTAAGGTGTCTTCAGGGCGGGGGTCGTTTCCCCACTGGTGGTAAAGTCCATGAAGCTTGAGTATAGCACTCAAGCCCGAATCGGTGAAGTTCCGATACCAACTGTTAAAGTCAGGATAAAGAGAAGACAAGAAAATTTACATAGTTAAAGAGTATCTTTAAAAAAACAGCTTTGTTTCTTTTAGTTAAATCTCCCTATCACATTGTTATTATTTGGCATCTTGTAGCTATGGTGAGTTATCGCAGTTGCAAGCTTTGTCGTAATGACTATTGTTAAGAAATTTTAGCTCAAAAAATATTAAAAGCAGTTTTTAGAGGTACCACCTGTGTCTTTTTCAAGTCTTCTAAATAAAATTTAGGAGGTGCCCCAAATGACAAACACAACTCGCACACGCAAATTGGTTTTAATCGCCATGCTTGCCGCTATCTCTTTCATCTTGATGATTTTTCCGCAATTCCCTTTAATTCCGGCTGCGGACTTTCTCAAAGTTGAATTTTCAATTATTCCGATTTTAGTGGGTCTCTATCTATTTGATTTACCTGCTGCCTTCTTGATTTTAATTTTACGCTCTGTGCTTAAATTATTATTGAATAACGAAGGTGTCACGACTTGGATTGGCTTACCACTTAATATCGTGGCAGTTGGGTCGTTTATCTTGATCTTTGCTATCTTCTTTAAGAAAGATAGCGGAACAAGAGCTTACATCATGGGGAGTATTTTAGCAACACTTGTCATGACAGGAGCTATGGTTGTTGCCAACTTCGTTTATGCGATACCATTATATGCTAAGTTCGCACATTTCGACATCAATCAAATTTTTGGTGCTAGTAAATATCTAATGACTATGGTAGTCCCTTTCAACTTATTAGAAGGTGCTATCTTCTCTGTTAGTTTTGCGGTTATCTTTGTTGCTATCAAATCTATCTTAGAAAATATGTCTAAAAAAATAAAAGTAAATCATTAAAATAAAAAAACTTAAATAAAAATACTTGTCAAAGTAAAAAAACTCTGCTATAATGAAATAGTTGTGAAAACAACATGACCGAAGACAGTTGGTGACATTCGTCGTAAATCCAACCGAGGACATTTATTTATTAGTTGATAATGAATTTTTGTACTCTCTATGTCTATGGTTGACGTGGAGTTTTTTTACGTCATCAAATAATAGAGGAGGAAAAACAAACAATGAGTGAAGCTACAATCGCTAAAAAAGCTGAGTTAGTTGACATTATTGCCCAAAAATTTGCAGATGCATCTGGTATCGTCGTTGCAGATTCTCGTGGACTTACAGTTGGACAAGATACTGAATTGCGTAAACAATTACGTGAAGCTGGTGTTGAGTTCAAAGTCATCAAAAACTCAATCTTGCGTCGTGCTGCTGAAAAAGCTGGCTATGCTGACCTTACGGATCAATTCGTAGGACCATCTGCCATCGCATTTTCAAACGAAGACGCAATTGCTCCAGCGAAAATCTTATCAGATTTCGCTAAAACAGCTGACGCACTCGAAGTTAAGGCTGGTGTTATCGAAGGCAAAGTATCTTCAAAAGAAGAAATCGCTGCTATCGCATCACTTCCAAGCCGCGAAGGATTGCTTTCTATGCTCCTTTCAGTACTTCAAGCACCAGTTCGCAATGTTGCATACGCTGTCAAAGCAGTTGCAGACAAAGCAGAAGAAGCAGCTTAATTTTCATAACAACTTCGTTCAAACATCAGTTCTACTCTGATGTTTGAACTTGCACTTTTGAAAATTGACTTGCTAATTAAATGCGTGCAAGTCGCATCTTATCCTTGCATACTAAAATAAAAATTCTAAGGAGATTCCAACAATGGCATTGAACATTGAAAACATCGTTGCTGAACTTGAAACAGCAACTATTCTTGAACTTTCTGAGCTTGTAAAAGCAATCGAAGAAAAATTTGACGTATCTGCAGCAGCTCCAGTAGCTGTAGCAGGTCCTGGTGCAGCTGCAGCAGAAGAAAAAACTGAATTTGACGTTGAGTTGACTTCAGCAGGCGACAAAAAAGTTGCAACAATCAAAGCAGTTCGTGAAGCTACTGGTCTTGGACTTAAAGAAGCTAAAGATCTTGTTGACAGCGCACCAGTTGTTATCAAAGAAGGTCTTCCAAAAGCTGAAGCTGAAGCTATCGTTGAAGCTATCGGCGCTGCTGGTGGTTCAGCAGGTCTTAAATAATCTTTTGATTATAATAAAGAGGTACCTTTCGGGGTATCTTTTTTTGATAGATTCATCCTAATAGGGGGCTGTAGTTTTGCCCTTTTTTTGTATCATTTTTTAATGTTATTTTTTGAACCGTTTATCATCTGCTAGCCACGTGAAATAGATAAGGCAACTCATTTTTTAGTGTTTTTTTGTGTTTATATATCTATCGTTTTATAAAATTTGTATTGAAATATTGATTAAAGATGATATAATAATTCTTTGTGTAAAGATATTGGTCTAGTCCAATAGATTATCAATAAAGGAGATACAAAATGGAACGTTTCATTTTAACTGAAAAAGAACAACAAGTTTTTAAGCTGTGTAGTTGTTTACTAAATAAAGATAGTAGCGGTATGAGCTTTGTAGAGATTATAAAAGAAATAGGGTTATCCAAAACGACAATCAATTATGCTATTTCAAAACTTAGACAGGTATTAAATATAGTTATTGGAGAAGATGGGTACTTACTTTATAAATCAACTGATACATTGTATCTCGAAGTTTATCAGTCCATTTCTTTTCAAATGTTAAAAAACAAGTATATATCTGGTGTTTTTTTTCTTCATTTTTTCCAAGAGGTTTATCACGAGCGTTTTTCTAGCTTGATGAAAGAAGTGGATGCTAAATTTATGAGCTATGAGACAGGAAAGAAAGAGCTTGTCAAATGTAGAGCATATATGAAACATTTTTCTCTTCAACTTTTCACAAAAAGGAAAGTGGAAAATATGATTGATGGAGAAGAAAAACAAATTAGATTTATGTTTTTCTGTATGGTACTTTCTCAATTTCAGTGTAAATTCATCGACTTTTTTGAATCAGAAAATATACAATTAAATCTCTTTTTAGACAATATAGTCAAAGCCTTTCCTTTTATTTTTCAATCCTCTAAATTAAAAATAAAAATATTTTATCGCATTGCATTAGATCGAATTGAAAAAGGGCATTTATTGCCAGAAGATATGATATTTCCAAGCTATTTTGAATGCCCAGTTTTGTCATTAGAGATGTTTACGCAAAGAGTAGAGATGTTATTTATAGATTTAGATTTAACAGCGCAACAGAAGAAATTGGAGATTGATTTTTTATATTTTCTATTCTGCACTTTAATTTATCAACCAGCATATACTCTGGAAGGTATAGATTGTCAAGATAACGACTGCTTGACATTTATTAATACGATTGAAACAATAGGCGGCATGACACTCACATCAAAAGAAAAACAGTATGTTTGCTATGCACATAAGCAATGTATTGTTTGGCACCAAATGTTTCATGTTTCGTTTTGTTTTCATCATTTGATGACTGAACAGGAACGCTTTACCGAGAAAAATAGTGATTATATGTTGCTTTGGAACCAGATAGCATTAGCTTTACAGGAAGTTCCGATTTATCATGATGCCTTTTTACAACACCCTAATATGACTTTCTTTTTTCAACGTATTTTTAACACTATTTCATTTTCAAGGGAGATTCCCTGTAAAGTTTTTTTGTTGTGTTATTCAGCTATTACGCAATCAACCGCCATGGAAAATTTGAAGAATAGACAATTGACGATTAAGATTGACTTTGTCAATACAATTGAAGAAGCTGATATCGTGATTAGTGAACTAGATTTACCAGATCAAGAACCGTCGCCAAAGCATATCTGCTTTGTTAATTTGCCATTTGATCTTAGGGATTGGAAGAACATAGAGAACACGATTATTAAATGGCGCACTTCTGAATAAAGTTTGCCGCGTAACAAAAGAGTGTTTTTCTAATTCTATTTTCTAAATTTATACCTTACAGCATCAATAAAAAATTATAAAATAAGAGTTGTTAATAGCAAGCTTATTGCTATTAACCATTAACCTACATCATGTTTGATTGAAGCAAACTGACTTCTTCCCCTCTAGTTTGTTTCAAGAGCGTATGATGTCATGCTAAATGCCCTCAAAAAAATATTTTTTGGGGCATTTGGGTTGTCTATGAGTTGTTATTTTACGAATAACGAGAAATATGTTAAGCTAATATTAACGGATAGCTATTGATTATGACTGATGGGGCATGTCGTTTTACAGGAATTGCGACAAATATCGATTATCCGCAAAACCGAAGTCAGTGAAGGCGTTTTCGTTAAAGAGAGCGGCGAGAATGTTTACAAGGTTGATTTTAAACGCAAAATAGCACAGTTTCTGCCGTCACATGCTTAGAAGAAGGAAAAGATGGCTAAAATCATCGCTATTAGAGAACAACCAGGATATTTAGACAGAGCAGTAGATTATTTCTCATCTAAACGGGAGATTGCACGGCAAATTTATGAGGCATCGATAACTGAGAGTCTGCACACAGAATCCCCTGAACCAAGGTGGTATCTGATGCTTGAAGATAGTGACATTATTGGTAGCTATGGCTTGATTGAGAATGATTTTATGGTGAGAAAAGATTTGACGCCCTGGCTCTTTGCCTTGTATGTTGAGAAAAACAAAAGTCAGCAAGGACTGGGTGGGCAGTTACTCAAACATGCGAGAAGTTGAGGCGGGTAAGCTAGGATTCTCTGACGTTCTATTTATGTACGGATCATGAGCATTATCATGAGCGATCATGAGCGATATGGTTGGCAGTTTCTAGGCTTATCTGATGGGGAGTTTGATGACCTGACACGTGTTTATCAGATAAGTAGTTCAAAAATAGGAGATGATGTGCTATTAGAGAGTAGATTAGCGATAGGATTCATTTTTTAATTAAGTTCTCCAGGAAGCTTTATGAGAGGTTACACTAAAAACCCACCAACATCTTTCCGAAAAACTGTAATTTTCTTGACAAATGTTGGTGCATCCCTTATACTAGTCTTATGAAACGAGAACGCTTAATTGAAAATATCGAGGACTTAAAAAACATCATGCCAGATTTTGTACTGGAATATTATCGTTCTAAGTCCGCTGTCCCATACTCACTTAATACCTTGTATGAATATCTCAAAGAATATCAACGCTTTTTTAGCTGGCTTATAGATGCCGACATTTCAGTTACTTCAAAAATATCTGATATTTCACTAGAAACTTTGGAAAAATTAACCAAGCATGATCTTGAAAGCTTTATTTTATACTTACGTGAGCGACCAAGACTTAATACCTATTCGACGACCTATGGTGTGTCTCAAACGACAATTAATCGGACGCTTTCAGCTCTTTCTAGCCTTTATAAATATCTGACTGAGGAAGTTGAGGATGAAAATGGCGAGCCCTACTTCTATCGTAATGTCATGAAGAAAGTCGCAACGCAAAAGAAAAAAGAAACACTTGCCTCGCGTGCAGAAAATATCAAAAATAAACTCTTTTTAGGTGATGAAACGCAAGGTTTTCTAGACTTTATTGATGATGAGTATGAATTAGACCTATCAAATCGTGCTAAATCTTCCTTTATCAAGAACAAAGAACGTGATTTAGCCATTATTGCGTTGATTCTAGCATCGGGTATTCGTCTATCTGAGACGGTTAATATAGACCTTAATGATTTGAACCTCAAAACTATGGTTGTTGACATCACGCGAAAGGGTGGCAAGCGAGATTCAGTTAATATCGCAGGCTTTGCTGCACCATATCTGATGCAATATTTGGAAATTCGTGAGAAACGATATCATGCTGGTAAACGTGATGTGGCTTTGTTTTTGACCTCCTATAAAGAGCAGGCTAATCGCATTGACAACTCTAGTGTTGAAAAAATGGTCGCCAAATACTCGAAAGTCTTCAAAGTACGCGTGACGCCTCATAAACTACGACATACCTTGGCGACAAGGTTGTATGCTGAGACCAACTCTCAAGTTTTGGTTAGCCATCAGCTAGGGCATGCCTCTACGCAAGTCACTGACCTGTATACGCATATTGTCAATGAAGAGCAAAAAGATGCTTTGGATAAACTTTGAGTCAAGCATATCAGACTGCTCTAGGTTGCGAAATATTGAAAAAATGCTATAATTTAAACTATCTGCAGATTTTATCCTCCTCTACTACTTCTATCAGGTAGGTAGATATCAGTAACATCTAATTTTTAATTGAAAATAGAAAGCACATTATGCTCATTAATTTTATTTTACATATCGACCAACATATTTACACAATGGCTCAATCTGTTGGTAGCTGGACCTACTTACTACTCTTTCTCATCATTTTCGTTGAGACCGCTGCAGTCGTAATGCCTTTCTTACCTGGCGATAGCTTACTTTTCGCTGCGGGTGCTTTAGCGGCTAATCCTGAGATGCCTTTTAATATCTGGATTTTTCTGATTCTCTTCTTCTTTGCGGCATTTCTAGGTGACACAAGTAACTTTTTCATTGGTCATACGGCTGGTTACAAGCTGATTAATCATAAATTTTTCAGCAAACTTATCAAACCTAAACATATCGAAGAGGCTGAACTGTATTTCGAAAAAAATGGCTCCCTTGCTATCATTCTTGGACGATACATTCCGATTATTCGCACGTTTGTGCCATTTGTAGCGGGTATCAGCCAATTCAGTGCAAGTGACTTCATTAAGCGCGCTTTTATCGCAGCCCTATCTTGGTCGCTTATCGCAACTGGAGCAGGCTATTTGTTTGGTAATATTCCATTTGTGAAAACACACTTCTCAGTTATCATTTTAGCTATCATTTTCGTTACCCTGCTACCAAGCTTTATCACCGTCATCAAGTCAATGACGCGTGCTAGAGCTTAAAATAAAATGAATATCAAAAAAGTCACCTAAGTCTAGTAGCTTAGGTGACTTTTTGATTAAAAATTATTTGGTAACTTTATTTTCTATTACTTGCCAAATATAGCCAATAACAAGCCCAATTGCTGCTGGTAAAATCCAACCCATGCCAATTGAAAAGAAAGGAATGGTATGTTTAGCAAAGTCCAGTAAATTTGTCATTAAAACATTTGGATGTTCACCCATCGGAATAGCGTTAAGCCCATCAAATATTGCCGCAATAAAGGTAAAGCCAGTTGTGACTTGATATACCCGTTTAGAATGATGAAATAACGGGCTAAACAAAGCTAAAATAATTAAAGTAATTGCAAGAGGATATAAGAACATCAAGACAGGAATTGAAATCTGAATCAAATTCGTCAACCCAACATTCGCAAACAAACAAGGTAGCACACTAGCCAAAATCACATAAAAACGGTAAGAAAATCGAGGGAAAAGCTCAACAAATGTTTCTGAAAAAGCTGTAATCAAGCCAACTGCTGTTTTCAAACAAGCAATAACAATGATTAAGGCCAAGATAATCGTCCCAAAAGTTCCCAAGTAGTAATTTGAAATTTGAGACAGTGCAATGCCACCATTTTCACTAAGTGCGAATTTACCAAGACTCATCGTCCCCAAATAAGACAGACAAGTGTAAATAATTCCCATGAGTAGCACACTAACCCCACCTGCTTTGATGGTATCAATCGCAATCACCTTAGGATTTGTCACACCACGTTGACGAATGGTCGTGACGATGATAATACCAAAGGCCAAGGCCGCAAGCGCGTCTAGTGTATTATACCCTTGGGTAAATCCAGATATAAAAGCTGAAGATTGATAGGCCTTGCCGACTACTGCCTGACTAATACCACCCATTGGACGTGTAAAAGCAACAACAAGTAAAAATCCTAATAAAATCAGAAATAGAGGATTTAAAAATTTCCCGATATAATCTAAAATTTTTGAGGGCTTGCGAGAAAAGAACCAAGCAGCAAAAAAGAATAAGACACTAAAAAGAGCTAAAACAGGTTTTTGTGCATTGTCTGAAAGAAAAGGTGACAGCCCTACTTCAAAAGAAGTTGTTGCTAAACGAGGTAAAGCAAAAAAAGGACCGATAACTAAATATAATAGCGTTGTAAAAATATAAGCGTACTTGCGATTAATACGTGATGCCATATCAAAAAGACCAGAACTTTGAGAAAGACCCACCGCAATAATACCTAAAAATGGCAAGCCAATACCGGTCACCAAAAAACCAAGATTAGCTTGGAAGATTGCAGAACCTGCTTCTTGTCCCATATGTACAGGAAAAATTAAATTTCCTGCACCAAAAAATAACCCAAACAACATTGAACCAATCAGTAAATAATCACTAATTCCTAGCTTCTTATCCATAAAACTCCCTTATAAAATAATAGTATCTTATATAGAATAGCAAAATGTTGTTTTAATTACAATAGGCTTAAATCGCTAGGCTAGCTAATCTTATTATTCTAGGGAATAAAAAAAGTTTACATAATTAAAATTATGTAAACTAATATGAGTTTTATGATTTAGGCATCAATATCAACTTTATAAATCCAGCCTTCCGGTGCTGCAACATCACCTTTTTGAATGCCCACTAATTCATCATAAAGCTTATGAGTAATTGGTCCGACTTCTGTTTCACTATAGAAAACATGGTAATCATCACCGTTTTGAATGCCACCAATAGGTGAAATCACTGCTGCTGTCCCACAAGCTCCAGCCTCAACAAATTTCTCAAGGTCATCGACATAAACATCACCCTCATAGGCTTTCAGTCCCAACCGATGTTCTGCAAGATATAACAGAGAGTATTTGGTAATTGACGGTAAAATTGAAGGACTAAGCGGTGTCACAAATTCATTATCTTTGGTAATGCCAAAGAAATTAGCTGAGCCAACTTCTTCTATTTTTGTATGGGTCGAAGGATCCAAATAAATGACATCAGAATAACCTGCGTCATGGGCTTCTTGTCCTGGAAGAAGACTGGCAGCATAGTTACCCCCTACTTTTGCCGCCCCTGTTCCATGTGGCGCAGCACGGTCAAAGTCTCGTGAGATGATAAACTTAGTTGGTGCTAATCCACCTTTGAAATAATTACCAACCGGCATAGCAAAGACAGTAAAAATATACTCTTTTGCACGTTGAACGCCAATAACATCACCAACGCCAATCAAGAGAGGACGTAAGTAAAGACTGCCACCACTTTCATAAGGTGGTACATATGCATGGTTAGCTTTAACAACTGCTTTAGCAGCATTGATAAAGAGCTCAGTCGGTACTTGTGGCATTAACAAACGTTGCGCAGTTCTTTGTAGGCGTTCAGCGTTCTGGTCTGGGCGAAACAATTGAATCTCACCAGATTTTGTTCGATAGGCTTTCAATCCTTCAAAGGCTTGTTGGCCATAATGTAAAGCAGGAGATGATTCAGAGAGATGTAGTGTCGCATCTTCTGTTAAACTCCCCGCATCCCATTGACCATCTTTAAAATGGGCAATGAAGCGATAGGGCAAGTTCATATATTCAAAACCAAGATTTTCCCAATCAATATTAATCGTCATAAACAACCTTTCATCTGTCAAGCAATAATGGATTTCTGAAACCCATCTTATCTAAAAATTTGTTATACTTATTTTAGTCCTTTTTGCACATTTTTGCAAGAATTTACTACAATTTTCTGAAAATTATTGATTTGGAGTGTCTATTTTGAAATACTTACATCTAGAAAAATTATTGGATACTGCAGTGGAAAAAATCATTTATATCATCATCGCAAGTGTCTTATTTTACATTTTCTACCGCATTTTAAGAAAAATTATCAAACATTTATTTGATAACTATAGTCGCATTAACCTTGTTGATAGTGCTCGCGTTCTAACACTTTCTCGATTAACCTTATCAGTATTCCAGTATCTTACCGTCTTTCTTTATATCTACACGATTTTAGGTGTCTTTGGTCTACCAGTCGCAAGTTTGCTTGCTGGTGCTGGCATTATCGGTGTTGGTCTTGGATTTGCTGGGCGAGATTTGATGACAGATATCATCAATGGTTTCTTTATTATCGTTGAGCACCAAGTCAATGTCGGCGATACCGTCAATTTCAAAAATTTGGATATTACAGGAACCGTCACAGTCATCGGTATTCGTTCTTTAACCCTCAAAACTGTTGCGGGCGCTCTAGTTTTTGTACCCAATCGAAATATTACAGCACTTGCCAATCTTTCACGACTTGATCATTATATTTTCCTGGACGTACCGGTTACCTCGGAAAATGTTGCAGACGTTAAGGAGCGGATGATAAAAGTCAACAAAAACTATCCGAACACAGAATTTGTAGGTGTTCAGATAGTTGATGAAAAAGTGTATTTGCGGTCTCAACTGACTGGTCCATATCTTGAAATTTCTGAGCTGAAAGCTCAGATTCTCTCTCAATACTATCGCTTAGATGATTAAATATGATGAATCATTGATTTTATTGGTTCAAAAGATTGACGATGAATATCTGTGAAACCTTGCTTAGCAAGTCCTTCCAGATGTTTTTTTGTACCGTAACCAGCATTGTGTGCAAAATCATAGCCAGGATATTTTTGCTCATAATCGCCCATAATTTTATCACGCGTCACCTTAGCAACAATTGATGCTGCTGCTATGGACATGGACTTAGCATCTCCTTTAATCAGAGAAGTCTGAGGGATGTCAGTATCCAAAGACATGGCATCAATCAGCAAATGTTCTGGCTTAAGCTTTAGATGCTCAATCGCCTGTAACATAGCCAATTTAGTCGCCTCATAGATATTAACTTGATCAATCTTGTGATTATCAATAATGCCAATGCCAACTGCTAGTGACTCTGCCATGACGCGGTCATAAACTACTTGGTGGTGTGCTTTGGGAATTTGTTTGCTATCGTTTAGACCAGGGATTTTACAATTCTCCGGTAAAATAACGGCTGCTGTAACAACAGGACCTGCTAACGGACCACGACCGACTTCATCAATGCCCGCAATTAACGAGATGTTTTGGGTGTAGAGTTGTCGTTCATAGGCTAGCAAGTTATCAAGTCGTGCAGCTTCATCAAGTGCCGCTTGAATGTCGCGTTGCCGTTTGTTGATTAACTTTTGGACACCTTGCCGTGTGTCTTGTGACCAATGCTCAAATAGGGGATCTGATAGTGTTTGGGCCGACTTCAGTAGTTCGCTAACTTCTTTAATCGTTGTCATCTTGTGTATCCTCTTTGTCAAGGTCTGATACACGGTCGAGTGTATATGTTCCTAGCTTACTATCACGAACATCTTTGATAAATAAGTCGTAAAAACGGTCGTAATCATCTCGAAAACCATATTTTTGAGTCAACAAGATAATTAAGTCAACAGCTGATAAGCTCATTTGATCATCTGTTAATTTAAAACGATGTTGCAGTTCATCTGGATAGTTTGCTTTGAAGAAATCCAGACCGAAAATCGTAATCTCGTCTTTTGGAATCAAGTCATCTTTAATAGCCCCTGTTAGTGCTAGTTTCAAGCCAACTTTTTGATCCTCAAATTTAGGCCACAGGATACCTGGTGTGTCAAGAATTTCTAATTCTTCATTGGTTTTTAGCCACTGTTGTCCTTTGGTAACCCCTGGTTTATTCCCTGTGATGGCAATTTTTTTACCTGCTAAACGATTCATGAGGGTTGATTTACCAACGTTAGGGATGCCGATAATCATGGTTCTGATCGCTTTATTTTGAATACCACGCTCAGAGGCACGTTTGATTTTTTCTTCAAGAACTTCTTTAGCAGCCTTGGTTAATTTTTTAACCGTTTGCTGCTCTTTCGCATTGATTTTGACCGCTAAAATGCCTTGTGCTTCAAAATAATGCACCCATTTTTGAATTTCTAGGTCATCACCTAAATCTTTTTTATTAATGATGACAAGCCGTGGCTTAGTGCCGATAATTTTATCAAGCATAGGATTACGGCTCGATAAAGGCAGTCTAGCATCGACCAACTCCATCACCAAATCAACGTGTTTTAAATTTTCCTGAACTTGCCTGCGTGCTTTTGACATATGCCCTGGGAACCATTGGATTACTACCATTTTCTTTATCTCCTTGTGTATCAAGGCTTGACAGCCCTTATAAACTTATTTTTGTGTAAAATATCGCTTTAGTGTGCACTAGGTGTGCAGAGTGGTGTGAAATTAAACAATTAATCCTAAATCTTTACTGATTTTATCACGTGCTATAACAGAATTTGTTTAAGGCATTAAAAAATGATAAAAATGTATCACTGTACTCGATACTAATTTTACCATATTTCTCAGTTATTTTCAGAAGGTGTGGCAACTTAAACGTTACAGTAATTTAGCCATATAAAATTCATCAACATAGTTGCCATCAATCAACATTGCATTTTTCTTTGTCCCCTCTACCACAAAACCTTTCTGCTCATATAATTGTTTGGCTACAATATTGGTGCAGATGACCGTTAGTTCAAGTCGCTTAATATCGTTATCTTTTGCCCACTTATCCAGATAGGTAAAAAATGTTTTGCCAATGCCTTTTCCACGGTGGTCTTTTTTTATACCTGTTACAATATAAGCGGTATGTTTAAGTCGATTAGGCTTGCCACGCAAGGCTAAAATATAACCAACAATCTGCTGGTTCACTTCTGCAACTAACAAATAATTGTCATTATCAATGGCACTTTGTATCAAATCTTCAATCGCCTTAATATCAGACGATGTTTTGGTTCTCTCGCCAGGTTCATACATCATGAATTTTGTTTCATTGTCCAACTCAGTCATCATGTTCCAAAATAACTGTGCTTCATCAATTCGTAATTTTCTATAGGTAATCTGAGTCATAACATCTTCCTTTTCTAAATTCATTTAAAAATAAAATTTCAATTCAATGATACCAACTAAGACCCAGCAGACTCATAAACACTAATCCCTTTATCCCAGATTTTTAAGGCAAGGCAAAACAGCAAGATTGACATCACAAATAAGCCACCAATATGAAAGGCAAAATTTTGTCCTGTGATGAGATAATTGGCAGGATAAAAGGCGGTAAAAGCAAATGGTAAAACAAAAGTAATGAGGGCGCGAATGCCTTTGTTGTAGATACTAAGCGGATATTTTGAAAAGTCATTAATCATGTAAAAGACATACATGATACTGCCCGCTCGTTTGCTCCAAAAAGCCATGCTGGCAGCGATGATTTTGAGACTTGTATAAATTAAGGTCGCAAACGGGATAGCAACGATAAACACACACACTTTCAGCCAATCCCACTGCACCACGCTAATATTCAGTGTTAAGAGGGATATGCCAATGATTAATTCACCGAAGGCATCCACTTGAAAGTGTTCCACTAGAACATGGAACAAAGGATTAAGGGGGCGCGTCATGTATTTATCAAATTCGCCTTTCCAGACGAGGCGCTGCCCCACTGCCCAGAGGTTGTCGAAAAAGAGATGGTCGATGCCTTTAGGAATCAATGAAAATCCGTAAATGAAAGCAACTTGTTTAAATGTCCAGCCGTTTAGGGAAGGGATTTGGTTGAAAATGATACTAATAAAGAGAATTTCCAAGCCCTGCGTGAGAAACATCCCAATAATGCCGACGAAAAAGTCACTTTTATATTCAATGAGCTGTTTGAGGTATTGTTTGATGAAAATAACTTCTAATCTGAGGAATTTTTTCATATCTAGCCTCCTTGGACAGTTAAATGCTTGATTGAGACGCGCCAAATGAGTTTAGACAGGGCATAGAAAAAGAGAACCCAAAAAACTTGCAAGGCGATGAGCTCAAGTGCAACGGCTAGTGTATATCGACCTAGGTAGATGGTGACCGGGGTGTAAATCAATGAGGCGAAAGGCGAAAATGACAAGATGCGTGAGATGATATCAGGAAAGAAACTAAGTGGGATCAAGGTACCTGACATAAAATTAACAATCGAGTTTTTCATCAATTCCGCACCCCAAAGGTTTTTTAAGACGAATGCTGAAAAGCCAAAACATAAGTTAAAATAAAAATTCAATAGATAGCCCATTAGACAACTGATGAAAAACAAGCAGACGTTGACGAGATTAAAAGGCACCGACTGGGCATGAAAAACTTGAAAGAGTAAAATTCCGCCTAAAATGGGCACAGTCATCATAAAAACTTGGACCAACTTGCGACCGATTTCTTCAAATAAATAAGTCGCCGAAAAACTGATTGGCTTTAAAAGCCGCATCGCAATCGTGCCACTTTTCACATCGTCACCAATATCATCGTTGCTATGAGAATGTGTAAATGTGCCAACATAAAAACTCAAAAAGACATACAAACTCATTTCAGGTAAGGTAAAATTGTTGAGGCTTGCATGTTTTGAGGCATCAAAAATAGCACGCCACAAAAAATAAGTGACCACAGCACCTAGAATATCCCCTAACCGAAAGAGCAGAAAATCAAGACGCCATGCCATGCTACCTTGTATACCCGCATCAATAAAAGGACGATACTGTCGAAAACGTTTAAACATTTTCAATCTCCTTTCTGAAAAAGCGCCGAATGATTTCTTCAATATCCGCATCTTTGACAGCGATATCTTTCACAGTCGCTTGACTCAGCGTAAACTTAACCAAGTCAGGGATTGCCACTTTAGTCGCATCAAACTGGATAGTCACTCGTAACCCCTCTTTTATCACCTCCAAATCAGAAAAATGCTGGTAATAATCCAGCTGCTCGACCTCTAACTGCTGCGTCATGTCAAATCTCACTTCATGAATTTTACCAAAACGCTGTTTGAGCTGCGACACAGACCCATCAAATATCTCCTGCCCTCTATCAATCATAAAAATCCGATCACAAAGCAACTCAATGTCATTTAAATCATGCGTCGTCAATAAAATCGTCGTCTGCTCCTCCTGATTAATTTGCTTAATCGCCTTGCGAATATTGTCCTTAACCGCAACATCAAGTCCAATCGTCGGCTCATCCAAAAACAAGACTTTAGGATTATGGAGGAGACTTGCAGCAATGTCCGCCCGCATCCGCTGACCCAAGCTAAGGGTGCGGACAGGATCTTTGATAAAGGTATTTAAGTCTAACACCTCATTTAGAAAAGTCATTCTTTTATGAAATTCCGAGTCTGAGATGTCATAAATCTCCTTGAGCACACTATACGTTTCTTGTAAGGCAAGATCCCACCAAAGCTGTGTTCGCTGACCAAAAACAACACCAATATCTTTCACATATGCCGTTCGATTTTTCTGTGGATTTTTGCCATTGATCAGACAAGTACCGCTGGTTGGTGTCAAAATACCCGTCAGCATTTTAATCGTTGTTGATTTACCTGCACCATTGGCCCCGATGAAACCAAAGATTTCACCTTTTGGAATCTCAAAATTTAAGTCTTTGACAGCCTCAAAAGTTTCAATCTGAGGCTTGAATAAAGATTTAAATCCCGCTTTTAGGCCAGGCTGTTTGATAGTTTTTTTGAAAGTTTTATCTAAGTGTTCTACGATAATCATCTTTTCCATTTATTATCTCCTGTTTCAATTTTTGACGATATATTTATGTTTGTTATCGTGTATGCGCTAACATATTCAAAGGTAAAGATTAATTTATTATTTTTAGTCATATTATCAATGCTAGTCAGTTTAGTGGATTGAAACAACTCACACAGAAAACGCTTTCTTAATTTCTTACTATATTATAACTTATGCTCTTTAAAATGTCAAAGCATTATAATGTTTCTGGCATCATCTCTTATTTTATATAAAAACAAACGCAACTAATAATTTTAGTTGCGTTTGTTGTGGTATTCTTTTAACTTTGATTAAAACTTTGTATCAATAAGATGTTTTAATCAACTCTAAGTAACATGGCATTGATTGCGACGATAACGGCGCTGAATGACATAAAAATGGCACCGATAGCAGGACTTAATATGATGCCCCAATTTGCTAAAACACCTGCTGCTAATGGTATTGCGACAATATTATAGCCAGCTCCCCACCATAAGTTTTGAACCATTTTGCTTTGTGTATTTTTGGCTAGGGAGAGAAAATGTAAAATATCGGAAGGATTACTTTTAACTAGGATAACATCTGCTGACTCTATGGCAACGTCAGTTCCAGCTCCGATAGCAACACCTATATTAGCTCTTGCTAGGCTTGGTGCATCATTAATACCATCACCAACCATCATGACGACTAGTCCTTTTTCTTTATAAGATTTAACAATTGCCTCTTTCTCATCTGGCATGAGTTCCGCATACACATCCTCAATTCCTAATTGTTTGGCAACAACAGATGATACTTGTCGGTTATCACCTGTCAACATCACTGGTTGGATGCCTTTAGCTTTTAATTTTTCAATCACCATCTTAGACTCAGGTTTGATTTGATCTCCTTGTGCGACCAGACCAACATTTTGCTCTGCTACGAGTAAGAAACTAATCGAATTACCTTGGTTAGATAACTCTTCAAACAATTTTTTATCATAAGAGATGTGATGTTTATTCAGGTAACTAATGCTAACAATTTTGATGTCTTCTCCATTGACTTGACCGGCTATGCCAATACCTGGTAGGTTGGTAACTTCTACTGCTTTGGGAATTGTTAAGCGCAGTTCGTCAATTTTTTTCAAAATGCCTACTGAAAGTGGGTGACTAGAATTTTGTTCAAGTGCTGCCATCAAAGTAAGGACTTGCTCTTTACTAACTTTAGGACTGAATGTTTGATAATTAGTGACTGCGAAATTACCTTCAGTTAAGGTTCCGGTTTTATCCATCATGACCACATCAACTTTTTTAGAGACTTCTAAGGCTTGTCGGTTCTTGATTAATAGGCCGTTTTTAGCACCAAGTGAAGTCGACCTTGCAGTAACAAGTGGAATTGCCAAACCTAAGGCGTGTGGACAGGCAATGATAAGGACTGTCACCATTCTTTCCAATGCAATATTTAAATCACCAGTAAGCAATAGCCAGATGATAAATGCGCCTACCCCTACACATAAGGCAACATAAAATAAAAGTTTTGCTACTTTATCAGATAAGGATTCAACTCTTGATTTGTCTTTTTGGGCATTGCTTACTAGCGCCATGACCTGTGATAGATAACCTGACTCGCCTGTACCTGTTATCTCTACTGTTATCGTTCCTGAACCATTCACTGAGCCACCAATCACGCTGTCGTTGATATTTTTTTGAACATCTTTTGATTCCCCTGTTACCATTGCCTCGTTAACGTTTGTTTTTCCTTCTATAATTTTCCCATCAGCCGGAATTTTTTCTCCAGATTTAACAAGCACTTTTTCACCTACTTGCACATCTTTTAGGGCAACTTCTTTTGTATTACCGGATGCATCAAGAACTAAGGCTGTACTTGGTAATAACTCAGCCATTTTTTGTAATGCATCTCCAGCGCGACTTACAGCGTTCATTTCTATCCAATGCCCAAGTAACATGATAACAATTAATGTTGCTAACTCCCAAAAGAAATCCATGATATGCGTCTGGCTTTTTATGACATTATTCATGATAAAAGCATAAACACTATACAAGAATGCGACAGAAATCCCTAAGGAAATTAAGGTCATCATTGCTGGATTTTTCATCTCCAGCTCCATTTTTGCACCTTTTAAAAAGGGTCGACCACCATAAACGAATAAAATTGAGGCAAATATTAGTACAAGCCAATCAGACCCTGGAAATGTTATCTGAAATGGTAAATTAATCCCCATCATAGGTGATAATAAAATAATCGGTATGGCTAGCAACAGAGAAACAATAAATGTTGCCCTTAAGTTTCCCATATGCATGCTATGATCCATACCTTCACCATGGTTGGCGTGCGTATTATGAGTCATTTCCATTTGATGATGCATATGTTCTGAGTGGTCCTCATGCACCATATGGTTATGACCGTTCATATGATATTGATGCTCATTGGGATGAACGTGGTTCTTTTGATTAGACATAGTTTGATCCCCCTTAAAATCAAATCCACGATAGATTACATTTGTAAACGGTCGTTAAGTATATGGTATCAGTTATTTATTGAGATGTCAAACAAGAACTGATTTAATAAAAAAATAAAGCGTACTATTTTCGCTTTATTTTTTATAATTGATATTTACCAATTTTTTATACGATAACTTCATTCCTAAAAATGCCCATAATCAAGCTATCATGATACTTACCATTGGCATAAAAGTGCTGGCGTAAGCGACCTTCTTGAACGAAACCAGCGCCTTCATAGATGTGAATACCAACTTGATTATCAACATCAACATAAAGATAGACTTTATGCATATTGAGCATATTAAAGGCGTAATTCAATCCCTTACGAATAGCTTGTTTCGCTAATCCTCTACCTTGATAAGCTTTTCGAACAATAATCTGAATTTCTGTTGTGCGATGAATATAATCAATCTCTACTAATTCAATGACACCTGCAAATTCACCATCAAGATCAATGACAAAACGACGTTCACTAATATCATGGATGTGTTTGTCATACAAACTGTTCAATTCGTCAATGGATTCATATGGTTCTTCAAACCAAAGTGCCATTGTGCTCTGATGATTATCGAGTTGATGAATAAAGGGTAAATCATTTCTTTCTAGGGGCCTGATTTGCATGAATAGCTACTCCTTTTTTTATTTTTAAAATACAATTACCGTTTTGACATAATTATAAATATGTCAAAACATAAAACACTCCAATTAATTGAAAGGTGTTAATCCCACCAAAGCTTAATCAAAGCCTGTGTTCCTGCGTCACTAAATCCTTTGTCTGCCAATTTTTCATATAAGTCTAGGGCACCTTGTGTTGCAGGTAAGTCTAAGCCCATTTTTTGCGATTCATCCAAGGCAATCTTCAAGTCTTTGATAAAATGTTTGACAAAAAAGCCTGGTGAATAGTCATCTTTTAAGATACGAGAACCATAATTCGCCAGTGACCAAGTATTTGCACCGCCAGCTAACAAGGTTTCAACGACTGCTGGCAAATCCAGATCTGCTGCTTTGGCATAGACCAGTAATTCTGACATAGCAGTCATGGTGCCAGCAATTCCAATCTGATTGGCCATTTTAACATGTTGACCGCTACCTGCAGGTCCAAAATATTGTGCTTTTTTAGAGATTTTGTCGAATATCGGTGCAACTTGCTCAAAAGCTGCTTGGTCGCCACCTGCCATAATTGTCAATGCTCGATTTTTAGCACCAATATCACCACCACTAACGGGTGCATCTAATGTCAAAACATTTAGTTCAGATGCTTTTTCAGCAATCTGTTTAGCCAATGTGGGTGTTGAGGTTGTCATGTCAACTAAGATTTTTTTCGCTGAAATCCCTGAGAAAATACCTGTTGCTTCATCAAAGTAAACTTCTTCTACATCTGTTGGGTAACCTACCATCGTGATGATCAGGTCGCTTGCTGCTGCAACTTGGCGTGGTGTTGGCAAATAGCTAGCACCATTGGCTACCAAATCGTCTGCTTTTGAGGCTGTGCGATTATAAATGTAGAGCTCGTAGCCGTCAGCGATGAGGTTAGCTGTGATAGCGTGCCCCATTACGCCCAAACCGATAAAACCAATTTTCTTAATTTCTGTCATGATGATACCTCCACTCAAATTTTAACACAAAATGTGGTAAAATAGTGTCATGACATTTAAATCTAGTTTAGCGGTTTTCTCCGGAAAATCTAGCCAATTTATACTTCAAAAATTTTTCAAGCGTGGGTCGACTTTCCCAGGTCGTTTGGCGCTCAAAATTGATCCTAAAATCCTAGACACGATTGCGCGTGATTATGAGATCGTCGTCGTGACCGGCACTAACGGCAAGACTCTCACAACTGCACTGACCGTGGGGATTTTAGAAAATGCCTTTGGTCAAATCGCGACCAACACGACAGGCGCTAACATGATCACCGGTATTGTGTCGACTTTCCTGTCTGCCAAGCGAAACAAAACGGGTAAAAATATCGCCGTGCTTGAGATTGACGAGGCTAGCCTACCTGCTGTGACTGAATACATCACACCGAGCCTCTTTGTTTTCACTAACATTTTCCGCGACCAGATGGACCGCTATGGCGAGATTTATACGACCTATGATTTCATTATCAAGGGCGCCGCTAAAGCGCCGAATGCGACTGTGCTTCTGAATGGTGACAGCCCACTTTTTAATTCGAAAGCCTTGGTCAACCCTGTTAAGTATTATGGCTTTGATCACGAGCATCATGCGCCTAAGCGCGCACATTATAATACAGAAGGCATTGTCTGCCCCAACTGTCACCATATCCTAGATTACACGATGAACACTTATGCCAATCTAGGTGATTACATCTGTCAGAACTGTGGCTTCCACCGTCCCGAACTCGATTATCGCTTGACAGAGTTAACGAATATTACCAATACGACATCTGAATTTGTCATTGATGGTGCGACTTATCATATCAATGTGGGTGGTCTCTACAATATCTATAATGCTCTTGCAGCGGTATCAGTTGCTGAGTTTTTCGGTCTTGAATCTTCTCTGATTACGCAAGGCTTTAACAATTCTCATGCTGTCTTTGGTCGTCAGGAAAGCTTCAACGTTGGCGATAAAAGATGTACGCTTGTCCTCATTAAAAACCCAGTGGGTGCCAATCAAGTCTTAGACATGATGAAACTAGCACCCTATCCTTTCGCTTTAGTGGCTTTGCTGAATGCTAATTATGCGGATGGTATTGATACCAGCTGGATTTGGGATGCAAATTTCGAGACGATTCATGACTTAGATGTTACCAGTGTGATTACGGGTGGCGTTAGACATACTGAGATGGCACGCCGCATTCGTGTTTCAGGATTTAATCCTGATAAAATTACGGAGAGCGAAAAACTCGCTGATGTGCTTGACCTCATTGAACAACAGGACAGTGAACACGTCTATATCTTGGCTACTTATACAGCTATGCTTGAAATGCGAGAGATACTGGCCAATCGCCACTATGTGAATGGAGAAATGAAATGACCTATACGTCTATTAAATCTGAAGGTGATTTCCCCTATGACCTACGTGTCGCTCATCTCTATGGGGATCTCATGAACACCTATGGTGACAATGGTAATATCCTCATGCTCAAATATGTCGGTGAAAAATTAGGCGCCCGCATGACTTTCGACATTGTCTCACTTGAAGATGACTTTAACGCTGACGACTATGACCTGGTCTTTTTCGGTGGCGGTCAGGACTACGAGCAATTTATCGTCAGTCAAGATTTACCGACAAAAGCAGTTGAAATCAAAAGATTTATCGAAAATGATGGCACTATGTTAGCCATTTGTGGCGGTTTCCAATTCCTCGGCAAATATTATATTGAGGCGAGTGGCCGCAAGATTGACGGCATTTCTGCTATGGACCACTATACTTTGAACCAAGAAAACAACCGCTTTATTGGTGACATTGAAATTCATAATGATGAGTTTGACGAAACATACTATGGCTTTGAAAATCACCAAGGCCGCACATTCTTGGCTGAAAACCAAAAACCACTTGGACGTGTGATTATCGGTCAAGGTAATAACAATGAAGATGGCACAGAAGGCATGACTTATAAAAATGTTTTCGGCTCCTACTTCCACGGTCCGATTTTGTCACGCAATGCCCGTCTTGCTTATCGCATCGTGAGCACTGCCTTCCACCAAAAATATCCAGATGTTGCTATTCCAGCCTTTGAAAACATCTTGGCGGATGAAACAAAGGGTCAAAAAATTACAGATATCAAAAGAAAAGTTGAGAAATGAGGTTTCTCAACTTTTTTTATACTAATGAACAAAAATTTTCAGCAGTTATCATTGTGCTATTCAACTGTCACAGATTTAGCCAAATTACGTGGTTTGTCAACATCTAAGCCACGGTGTAAGCTAGCGTAGTAGGCGATAAGTTGTGTTGGAATGACCATTGAAATACTTGATAGGTAGGGATGAACGTTATTAATCACAATGTCGTCGCCTTCAATGGCAGCGTCTTGTTCTACTATTGTCACAACGTTTGCACCGCGTGCTGCAACCTCAGATACATTGCCACGGGTGTGAGCAGCGACTTTGGGGTTATTTGAGATAAGTGCGATAACTGGTGTGTTATCTTCAATTAAAGCGATTGTGCCGTGCTTGAGTTCGCCTGCTGCAAATCCTTCACATTGGATATATGAAATTTCTTTGAGTTTGAGGCTAGCTTCCATTGATACATAGTAATCTTGTCCGCGCCCAATATAAAAAGCATTACGAGTTGTTTCCAGCAATCCTGTTACTTTGCTTTCAATTAACTCTTTTTCAGATAAGGTAGCTTCAATTGATTGTGCGACAATTGATAATTCGTGCACGACATCAAAATTTGCAGCTTTCTCATTATGAATTGCAGTACCTGTGGCTTTCGCTAAAAATGCCAAGGCTGCAATTTGTGCAGTGTAAGCTTTTGTAGAGGCTACGGCAATTTCAGGTCCTGCATGTAAGAGCAGTGTGAAACTTGCTTCACGTGACAAAGTTGACCCCGGAACGTTGGTAACTGTTAGACTTGGAATGCCTAATTCATTTGCTTTCACTAAAACTTGACGGCTATCAGCGGTTTCACCTGATTGTGATAAGAAAATAAAGAATGGTTTTTTAGAAAGACGTGGCATATTATAGCCCCACTCTGATGCAATACCAAGCTCAACGGGTTTTTCAGTCAATTCTTCTAATAAATACTTGCTAGCATAGCCAGCATTGTAGGAAGTCCCTGCAGCAATGATATAAATACGGTCAGCTTCAACTAGAGCCTGAACAATAGCATCATCTACTTTGACATTACCTGACTCATCTGCATAGACTTGGCTAAGTTTACGCATAACAGCTGGTTGTTCATCGATTTCTTTAAGCATGTAGAAAGGATAAGTTCCTTTGCCGATGTCAGAAAGATCCAGTTCAGCTGTATAACTGTCTCGAGACAAGATATTGCCTTCCAAATCATGAATTTCAACAGCGTTTTGAGTCAAAATCACTAATTCATGGTCGTGAATTTCCATAAATTCACTTGTTTCACGAATCATAGCCATGGCATCTGAACATACCATGTTATAACCATCACCAAGACCAATTAAAAGTGGTGATTTATTTTTAGCAACATAGATGACATCAGGTTCAGTTGCATCCATCAAGGCAAAAGCATAAGAACCTTCAATAATTGTTAGGGCTTTTTTGAAAGCTTCAAGTGTACTAATGTTCTCAGTTTCAGCAAGTTTAGCCACCAAATGAACAGCAACTTCTGTATCAGTTTGGCCATTGAAAGCGTCTCCTGCTAGGTATTCGTTTTTGATATCAAGATAGTTTTCAATGACACCGTTATGAACTAGAACGAAGCGACCGTCTGTTGATGTATGAGGATGTGCATTGGTTTCCGAAGGTTTACCATGTGTTGCCCAACGTGTATGACCAATCCCCGCAGTGCCAGCTACGTCCATGCCGATTTTTTCGCGTAAGTCGGCAATTCGACCAACTGACTTGATAAGTTTTGCATTTTGATTTTGATTGGTAACGAGTATCCCAGCGCTATCATAGCCGCGATATTCAAGTTTTTCTAATCCTTGCATTAAAATATCACGTGCATTTTTATTTCCAACTACTCCGACAATCCCACACATATTATTTCCTCTTTTTAAAATTGGTATAGTTCAATAATTCGTTTCACGAACTTGATATATGTATGATAAACAAAAGAATTAGGAATGTCAAGTGATAACTGTTTTTTTATTGGTATAGTTCAATTAGATATCAACTGGAAAGAAATTGCCAATGATTTTTCCGACAATGCGCGGTTCTTCGTCATAAGGTGCAAATTTATCTTGATATTTTTCATTAATAGAAACAAGTCGTAGACCTTCTTCTTCTTTATAGACTTTTTTGATATAGGTCTGCCCTTCCCAATCAATGGCATAAATCGCCCCATCATAATCAAAAGAGGTATCTTTAATCAAGACCACAGAACCATTAGTATAAACTGGTTCCATTGAGTCGCCATAAACCCAGCTGGCAAAGTCATATGCTAATTCAGCATCAAAATAGACGGTATCATAGCTACCATCGTCCATATATGAAAATCCTGTACCTGCTGATAATTTTTCGTAGACTTTATATGGAAATAACTTAACGATTTTTTCAGCTTGCACTTGATTTTGTTCTGACAGTTGGTCTTGTGTATAGCTCATGACTTTTTCCTTTCGTTTATCTGTTAGTTGATGAAATGCTGATAATAAATCTGCCGCCTCATCTTTGATTAAATTTTCATAGGGGATACTAAAGATATTAGAGAGCTTCAACAAATTATCCTTTTTTGGCTTTGTTTTACCGCGCTCCCAGGCAAAATAAGAAGTATTGGCAACTCCTATTTTTTTAGCAACTTCACGTTGAGATAAACCTTTAGCTTCCCTGAGTTGCTTTAATTGATTTGCGATTGACATGTCATCCTCCTATTGTATTGTTAGTTTTTTAAACTAACAATAGTATATAATTTTTATATTACCATGTCAAATCAATAGTTTTTTTGATATAATGTAGTAATGACAACGATATTATTATTATTATTAGTCGCCTACTTATTAGGTTCGATTCCTTCGGGTCTGTGGATTGGTCATTATTTTTTCCACAAAAACTTACGTGACTTTGGTTCTGGTAACATTGGTACGACCAATACTTTCAGAATCTTAGGTAAAAAAGCAGGTACAATTGTCTTTGCAATGGACTTGCTAAAAGGTACACTAGCTACTGTTTTACCATTAATTTTCGGGATAGAGACAATCTCACCGGCCTTATTTGGTTTATTCGCCGTACTGGGTCATACTTTTTCTATCTTCAACCATTTCCAAGGTGGTAAGGCTGTCGCAACAGCGGCTGGTATGCTTTTAGGTTATAGTCCTAAATTTATCCTACTATTGGTAATTGTGTTCTTTATTACGTTTTATTTAACCAGCATGGTATCATTTGCCAGTGTATTGAGTGCAGGTGTTGCGGCTATTTTATTATTAGTTCTCCCAGCCTTTCATCTCATATTCACTTCTTATGATTGGTTATTTACAAGTGTTGTTTTATTTATAGTTTGTTTCATTATCGTTCGACATCGCGATAATATCACAAGAATCCGAAATAAAACCGAGAATATCTTTAACTTCGGTTTAAACATAACCCACCAAAAACACAACATATAGTGGGTTGTTCAAAAAAACATCACAATATCTAGTTTAAATTGTTGACTAGATATTTTTTTATTGCTAAAATATAGAGACAATAAACTAATAAAAGGGGTATCCAAATGGTAACCGTATTTTCAAAAAATAATTGTATGCAATGTAACATGGTTAAAAAATGGTTGACTGATAAAGCAGTCCAATATAAAGAAATTAATATCGATGACGAACCACAATATATCGAGGAAATTAAAGCAATGGGCTTTATGGCTGCACCAATTATCGTTAAAGATGAGGTGTCATTCTCAGGATTCCGTCCTACTGAATTAGCGAAATTGATATGAAAATTGCCTATTATAGCGTGACGAGACAAGTTAGTCGTTTCGTAAAAAAGCTGACTCTAGCTGATGACCAGGCTGTCGCAGTCACTGATACGCTCATTTTATCTGAACCATTTATTTTAATCATCCCAACTTACGAGAAGGAAATCCTTCAAGAGGTTTGGGATTTTATGGTAGAAAATGCATCTAATTGCCAAGGAATTATCGCCAGTGGTAATCGCAATTTTGCTGAGCTTTATATTTATTCTGCTAAAGATTTATCGGCCGAGTTTAACGTGCCGATTTTATATGATTTTGAGTTCAATGGAACTGATGAAGATGTCACTGCTGTTAACTCTATCTTAGAAAGCTATTAACCTATGTCTTTAAAAACTTTGGAAAATGTGTCATATTTCCGTTTAAATAATGAAATCAATATCCCTGTCAATGGTCAAATCCCTTTGCACAAGGATCACGAGGCTCTACTTGCCTTTTTCGAAGAAAATGTGCGACCTAATCTCAAGACCTTTCCAACAGTTGCAGAAAAAATCACCTATTTATTAGAACATGATTATATCGAATCAGACTTTATCAAAAAATACTCGATTGATTTTATCACTGAGCTGTCCGACTGGCTCTATGCGCAAAATTTTCAATTCAAATCATTCATGGCTGCCTATAAATTTTATCAACAATATGCCCTGAAAACGAATGACGGTGAATTCTATCTAGAAAATATCGAAGATCGTATTTTGATGAATGCGCTATATTTTGCAGATGGTGATATCGAATTAGCGCAATCACTAGCTGATGAGCTGATTCACCAACGTTATCAACCGGCGACACCAAGCTTTTTAAATGCTGGTCGTTCGCGTCGTGGCGAGCTTGTATCATGTTTCTTGATTCAAGCAACTGACGATATGAACAGTATTGGTCGTTCAGTCAATTCAGCCCTGCAACTCTCTCGTATTGGTGGCGGTGTTGGAATTAACCTTTCTAACCTCCGCGAGGCTGGTGCACCGATTAAAGGCATTGAAAATGCTGCTAGTGGTGTTGTTCCTGTCATGAAACTTTACGAGGATAGCTTCTCCTACTCTAATCAACTTGGGCAACGTCAAGGGGCTGGTGTGACTTATCTCAGCGTTTTCCATCCGGATATTATGGCCTTTTTGTCAACTAAAAAAGAAAATGCCGATGAAAAAATCCGTGTGAAAACTTTGTCACTAGGTGTAACAGTTCCAGATAAATATTACGAACTTGTACGTGAAAATGCGGATATGTTCCTGTTTAGTCCTTATGACGTTGAGCGTATCTATGGTAAACCTTTCAGCTATATTGATATTACTGCAGAATACGATAATCTCCTTGCCAATCATAACATCAAAAAATATCGTATTCGTGCTCGTGATTTAGAACAAGAAATTGCTAAATTACAACAAGAATCTGGTTATCCATATATCATTAACATTGATGTTGCCAATAAAGCCAATCCAATCCACGGTAAGATTGTCATGAGTAATTTGTGTTCAGAAATCTTACAAGTGCAAACAGCCTCAGAACTTAATGAAGACCAAACTTATAAAACTTTAGGTACTGATATTTCATGTAACCTCGGCTCGACTAACGTTGTCAATCTGATGCAATCTCCTAACTTTGAAAAATCAATTGATAGCATGGTTAAAGCGCTAACGTTTGTTACGGATCATTCAGATATCGATGCTGTCCCAACGATTAAAAACGGCAATAAAAAAGCCCATACGATCGGTCTTGGGGCTATGGGCCTTCACTCATATTTCGCCAAACACCATATGGTTTATGGCTCACCTGAGTCAATTGAATTCACAGATATTTATTTTATGCTGTTGAATTTCTACACGCTAAAATCATCTATGAATTTTGCTCGCAAAACTGGTCAAACTTTTGATGATTTCGACAAATCAGCTTATGCTGACGGCACTTATTTCGACCAATATATCGAAGACAAACACCTTTCTGATAAAGTAGCTACTTTATTTGAAGGTATCCACATTCCAACTGCTGACGACTGGCGTGAACTGCGTCAAAATGTCATGACACACGGTCTTTACCACCAAAACCGTCTAGCAGTGGCGCCAAATGGTTCGATTTCATATATCAACGACGTTTCTGCAAGTATTCACCCCATTACCCAACGTATCGAAGAACGTCAAGAAAAGAAAACAGGTAAAATCTACTATCCAGCACGCGATTTAGCGACTGATACGATTCCTTACTATACAAGTGCTTACGATATGGATATGCGTCGTGTGATTGATGTCTATGCTGCAGCGACGAAACACGTTGACCAAGGCTTGTCAATGACCTTGTTCTTACGTAGCGAAATGCCTGTCGGCCTTTACGAATGGAAAACAGATACCAAGCAAACAACGCGTGACCTGAATATCTTACGTAACTATGCCCACCACAAAGGTGTTAAATCAATTTACTACATCCGCACATTTACCGACAACGGTGATGAAGTTGGTGCCAACCAATGTGAATCTTGCGTGATTTAATGACCATCATCAATAAGCAGACTGCCGCATATCGTGTAGTCTGCTTATCGCGTTGATCTTTAAAATAGAATTATTGTCCAACTAGGGACGTGATTTGATTAGAAACGGAAAAAAGAATGATAAATCCAAACTTTACCAAAGCTATCAACTGGAATAATATCGAAGACTTAATTGATAAATCAACTTGGGAAAAATTAACTGAACAATTCTGGTTAGATACGCGTATCCCACTTTCAAACGACTTAGACGACTGGCGTGGTCTGTCTGACGTTGAACGCCACTTGGTCAGCCATGTATTTGGTGGCCTGACGCTATTAGATACAGTCCAATCTGATACAGGTATGGACTCTCTACGTGCTGATGCGCGGACGCAACATGAAGAGGCTGTCCTAAACAACATTCAATTCATGGAATCAGTTCATGCTAAGTCCTACTCTTCTATTTTCTCAACGCTCAATACCAAGACTGAGATTGACGAGATTTTCTCTTGGATTGATACCAACGAAAATCTGCAATACAAGGCACAAAAAGTCAACAGTATTTATAAAAATGGTACACCACTTGAAAAGAAAGTCGCATCAGTTTTTCTTGAAACATTCCTTTTTTACAGTGGTTTCTACACCCCTTTGTATTATTTGGGCAATAATAAATTAGCCAATGTTGCAGAAATTATCAAATTAATCATCCGCGATGAGTCAGTTCATGGTACCTATATTGGCTATAAATTCCAACTTGGCTATGACGAGCTCTCTAGCGACGAACAGGAAAAACTCAAAACTTGGGCTTACGAACTTTTGTATGACCTCTATGCCAACGAAGAAATCTATACAGATGACCTATATGGCGTTTTAGGCTGGTCTGAAGAAGTTAAGACCTTCTTGCGTTATAATGCCAACAAAGCTTTGATGAACCTTGGGTTCGATCCCTTGTTCCCTGACAATGCGTCAGACGTCAACCCAATCGTCATGAATGGGCTCTCAACTGGTACCGTTAACCACGACTTCTTCTCACAAGTTGGTAATGGTTACCTGCTTGGTCAAGTCGAAGCCATGAGTGATGACGATTATGTCTTTGATTAAAACATAGAAAAATCTTCAGTCTTGATAAAAAGACTGAAGATTTTTTAATTATTTGTTCCAAATACTTGTATCAGGGCCTAAGGGGACAATACGGTTAGGATTTCCCTCTAAATTATTCAATGCAAATCCCTTTTTGATGGCATCGAAGTTTGTCGTCTCCCGAAAAGCAGGGATTTGATAAAGTTCTTTCGCATAGCGCCAGAGGTTTGGAAAATCTGTCAAGTGATTGCGGTTAGCATGGAAGGTCGTATAGTAGGCTACATCAAATCGTGCTAAGCTGACATACAGACGAATATCGCTGTCCGTCAATTGCTCACCGAAAAGAAAACGACGGTCTGCTAGGCGAGCATCTAATTCATCAAGTCGATTGAAAAAAATATTAAAGTATTTTTCGTAATCAGCTTGAGTTTTAGCGGCTTTCACCTTGTAGACACCTTGATTGATTTCTTCTAGTAAAATAGCGTTCAGGGCGTCTATCTCAGCGCGTAGATTTTCGGGATAGAGGTCAGGTGCATCTGCTTTTACAAAGTCAGAAAAGTTGGTTTCGAGTTGTAGCATAATTTCTTGCGACTCGTTGTTGACGATTTTTTTCGTTGTCACTTCAACAATGACAGGAATCGTGGCACGACCTGGATAATCCGCATCAGTTTGCTTATAGATTGCCATGAGATAGTCAATATCTAAGACCGGGTCACGTTGACCTTCGTCTAATGAAAACTGCCACCCTTGTTCAGTAATAACTGGATTGACTTTCCCCTCACTGATGATATCCTCTAGACCCAACAAACGACGAAGAATCGCGATACGCTGACTCCACGGACAAATTTCGCTCCAAATTAAGCGATATCGTCCTGCTTCTATTGGATAGGCTGCACTGCCTAGTATGCCTGAAAAATGTGGTACTGGTGTTTTTGTCATCTCTTCCCCCCTTTTACTTTCCACTAGTTATTGTTTATTTATTATAGATTTTAGGTCCTTTACGCATGTGTTTCCGGTCATTCTTAGTAGGCGTTTCTTGATTAGAACGACCACCACCGGCTTGTTTCTTTTTGATGATTTCTAACATCTTTTCTTTGGTTGTTTGATTCACTTTATTTCTCCTTTATTAAAAGTCTACAACGCGACTATCTTTTCTATTATAACAGAAATAATAGGTTTAGCTAGCCTATCCTGTTTTTTAAGTCAGAAAAATAAGATGTTGTGAATTGAGGCTATTACGATCACCTTAATTCACAGCATCTTATCATGTCATTAAACGATTAGTGTGTACGTCCTTAGCTTTGATCCGCACCTTTCACTTTTTGATAAACAAAATTTAAAATCAAGCCAAACACAGCAACTGCTATCGCCACATAAAAGGCTTTTGAAAAATCCCTTTTGGTTACTTTTGACAATACTGACAGAAATTTAGGGGCGAAGAAAGCCGCAACAGAATAACCACAAAAGACAATACCATAGTTGACACCTTGGTTGATTGGGCCATAGTTTTCCATTACAAGTGGCGGATAAACCCCATGACACCACCAAAACAGATGCCCAGAATCATGAGGCTGATTGCAAACCCAATTGCTGAAGATAAACTCAGTAATAACACAAAGGCTAATATAATCACACATAAGATGGTATCTATTGAAAAATCGGAATAAATAATGTGTCAGGATCATATTGTTTCTGACTTTTTCATCTCTATAAAAAAGCAATTTCGACTGTTATCGAAATTGCTATAAACCTGTATATGTTAAGCTCCCACATTTGAAAGCAACTCGACAAACACCACATGCGTAGCAAATCCCATAGTTCTTCTATTTCATACATTTCAAGTAAACACTGTACTTGAAAAGCATAACCCTGACGAAGCGCAGAATCAATGATATATTCTAAAATACAAAATTGTACCTTTGCTGGTAGAGAATCAAATAATTTTCCATCTATATTATCCATAAGTAATCCCTCCATTTCTTTTGGTACTACCATATAGCCATACTATTTCCTATTTATCAAGTAATAGACCAGTAATCTTTGACACTTTAGTCTATTTTTAGAACTTCCAAACCAAATACTCCACGTTTACAAATCACCTACTCAAAGCCTTTCTAGGCATTTTAACTACTCCATGGTCAAGCCATAAATCACCCAAATACATCAAAAAAGAGCAATCTCAGCAGAACCGAAATTGCTCAAAAAACCTTTATATATCAATCTTTAACCCGTGTCAGCACGAGCATTAGCGACGCTACGAGAAATTTCAAAGGAATTTCGAGCAGTCAAAAAGTTTATTTTTTGACGATCAATCCTACATACTCAACGTGCGTTGACTGTCTACTTAGTATCTTCCTACTATGATAATGGTTGTTTGTGATTTTTGAGTTGACAGGTTGGATGAGTTTGTGGAAATAAATCATACCGCTCCATTAAGATTCTTCTCTTTAGCTCTACTCTTTTTTGACATACCAAGGAGATTTTGGATCTTTTTCTAGAACTCTCTTTTTATCATAAGGCATAACTGCATCGCCCCAAACTGAATTTATTAATTTCGAATAATCTGTCAACAATTCTTCAAACATATCATCTTTTTCAAGCATAAGAAAACGGTTCGCATGCATAACAAGATTGCGATATGAATTCCCAAATTCAGGTATTTCATCATAATACTTTTCCCTAATAGAACTAAGAATTTCATACAAATTCTTTATGTACCCATTCTTATTAAATTTACTTATGATGATTTCTGAGTCAGCTAGTTGTCCGTTAGAAATCAGATACTCTTTAATTTTAGGTATGTCTGAATCCGATTTGGCATAACCTAAAATTTGCATTTTGTTGCCTTCTAATTGTTTACCTATGTGATAAATGAAATCATCTTCAGTAGTTGCAAGAGCACGCTTTTTACCAGTCAGAGCATCTAGCAGTTCTTTTGCGGTTGGTGCTTTTGTAGAAACGGTTATATCAACATCTACAAGCTGTCTAAGGATAAACTCAATGCTTACTAGAATGTACGGAATGAAAACATTGTTTGGGTTATACATTGTGTCCCAACTTTTACTGTACATACGTTTCATGTCTCTGAAATACGATGGAGACTTTTCTACCTTAACACCATTTGAAATACTGATTATGCGTTTAGACTCACCAGCAATAATAAGATCAAAGATTTCATCTAAATTCTTATCCATTGGCTGTCCTCATCCGTTAACTTCTACATTTGAGCTATTCTTAAGTTGATTTTTAAACAAGGATTTCATGGTTTTTTTACCTTCAGCCGAATACAAATCTTCTTTGGAAATTTCACCATTGTAAACCATTTCCATAATTTGAATATAAGCCAAACCTAGAGCGGAAGTTAACAACCCGGCAATAGTTGCTGAAATAGCACCTCCTGCTCCAGTTCCTAGCCCAGGGATAAATTTCAATAAATTCGCTACTATAGTTTTGCCAAGCACAGTTGCACCAGATGACCCAATAGTCGAAGAAACAAATGCGGTCAAAAAGCTTTTACTTATATCCAAACCAAAAATAACAGTTATGCCAGCAATCATCCCAACTTGTGTGGGAATTAATAAGGCTGCATCTGCAAAAGGGATTGGCGCAAAACCTTCCCCAAATGCAGCGGCTACTGCGGCAGATACTGCAGCCCTAGCTGCCTTTTTTTTTGATGCTAGAGAAGCAATTTGAACATTTTGTAATGTGTTTTGTAACTCACTAGGCAACACTTCTGTCATAACGTCAATTAAAGAATCGAGTCCGTATGATTTAGCAATATATTCTTCATCAAAATCCATGTCTTGTGCAAGTAATGGCACAACTTTAACAATATCCAGATTTTCTTTTTCAATCATTGTTTTCATTTCAGCAGCTTTCTTTTTAGGAACTGCTTGAGTTAAAACGACAATAATCGGAACCTGAGATTTTTTATTGCTTTCAGCAAATGATTTCAACCATTCTATCTCTGAACTATCAAAAGTACGATTTGCACCGACATTAACACAATACCAGATGCAGTGGATTGCTTCTTTTATATCTTTTGCTGCGTAGCCCTTGTCTATTAGTTCTAATACCTCATCCTTCACTTTTGCCTGTTGCTCATGTGAAAGCTCAAACCCTGGTGTATCATAAATGGACAGTGGATAATCTTTTTTGGATAATTTTCTGATTTCAGATGTAACTGGGCGTCCCAATCCTGTCTCCGCAAAATTTCCACGGAAAAGAGTGTTAATCAATGTACTCTTCCCAACTCCGGATTTTCCTATAATTATGATGTTGAGAGTTTTCAGATTTTTAATCTTATCATTAACAGTATCGATTAATTGCTGAGCCATTTTATCTGTATCAATCTGCATTTTCATCCCTCTCACTTTCCTTATAATCAATCTTTTTAACCATTTCAGGTCCCCAATCATCCTCATCTGATTTATGGTTAGAGTATTTTACAGAAGCTTTATTAATTGCAGCAGCCAATTTTGGAACTGCTTTAGCTGCTACAACAGCTGATCCAATTGCAATTGAGGTTGCCCCAATAGTCCTCACAATTTTGTGAGTTTTCTTTTTCTTTTTAGTTTTTTCGGTCACGAATTTTTCCAATTCTGTTTCTTCCATATCAAGTCACCACCTAATCTTGATTGTATATATATAATTATATCACATTCGTTCTATGGCTGTGCTCGAGACGTTAATAAGGACAGTCAATGATCTATATTCTAAAGTTACTTATCATCCCTCTCAACGAACTCAGAAAGAATATCTTTCATTTGTTGGCTGTGCTTGTTGATTTGGTCGATGTACCAGATACCATCATTTTCAGCCAATTTCTGCATCAATTCAAATTTTAAACTTTGATCCGTAGCTTTAAACTCTTTTATCTTAGCATCCGGCATCAAGTTCGAACGCAGTGAATTATGACCACGAGCCATGATGCACAGATTTCCAAAGTTGTTTAACTCTTCCGGTGGTAACTTTTCATGACCTTCGTCCGCGTTAGGATTCTGAGGATAAAAATGCTCTACAGAATTTCGGTACTTAAATTCAAAATCCGTAGCTTTGATTCCACGATTAGCTCCATGCGTTTCTTGATACCACAAAACAAAATCGAGGAAGTTAAAAATGTAGTTAGGCGTATCTACCCCACTATCAAATACTGAATCATTTTTAGTAAGTGACGTGAAACGTTGACTGGCAAATGCTATCAGTTTTTTAACCAACAGGTCATTGTCGCTCAGAACAGCATCATCATTTAAGATTTGCAGAAGTCCAAACATAAAGCTCTTATAAATCTGTCGAGGGTCGGTGACCTGGAACATAGATTCAATTTTCACCACGATATTTTGAGTAACGTCATCATCATAAAACGTATTACGAGGCGAAAGTTTCTTATTGTTTCTATTCTTCCCGATAAGCATATAAGGTTTGTGCAAACTCCAGTTCGAGTCATCAGATGAATTATCATTTATGCTGTCCGTCTTTATCACGTAGTTATCAAAAACAAAACGTGTCTTTAGCAGCAAGTACATGAATTCATAAACATCTTGAACTGACGTAATCTGTTCCTCGAATTGGTCAACCAACCTCTTATCGTCCAAAGAAATCCCTCTTGATTCGTAATTCCAATCGAATGTATCTTTGTCCTTTAACAGTTTCAGTACTTGAAGAATAAAATTAGGAAAATTAATGATGGAATGGTATCGACCCGTATCGTCTGTCTCATCAGCTTTCTCGGGATTAGGCGTCATTTGCAACATTTCATTCAGTGAAATAGCTTTATACACTGATGAGCTGTCGCCGTTTGGAAATGCTGAAATAATTTGAATAAAATCAGTTGGAATAAACTGATTCCAATTGGAAGAGAATAATTGTTCGCGAACTTCAGGCTTAAAACCAATCTGAACATATTTATCTAGTCTTTGACAGGCATTCCAAACTTCTGATATAACACTTCTTCCTCTTGAATCTTCATCAGGTAGTAACCCTAGCAAGTACGCCTTTACAATCTCATGTTTTTCAAGCTGTTCACCACGATTATTCATTATTTCAAAATAGTGATTTAAGTCTGTATCTTTTGGAAGTTCATTTTTTATTAATATGACGTTTTCAAGCAAATAGTTAAAATAATCCTCGTCAAACTTATCAGAATGGGTAAAACTATCTTTCTCCTGAAATTTCTTCCTAATTACTCGATACCCATCAACTAACTCATTATCTAGATCCAGTATCTTTTCAAAGCTATCTTTATTCTTCAGCGTCCGAAAAATATCCGTCGAACGTTTTCTGCTTTCAAAATTTAAATTCACATCTATCTTGCTGGCTAGGTCCGAATATTGTGATTCATTTTTTATATAACAAATCAACAACGATAGAGTCGTGAGCCGCTGCTGGCCATCAATGACACTAGTCACATCATCAGTATCAGAATGGATAACTAGCGATCCGATATAATAGTTTTGATTATTTTCACGCTGATAGTAATCGTATACATCATCAATTAGCGTGTTGATTTCTTTTTCTGTCCAAGCATAAGCTCTTTGATAGATTGGAATGCTGTAGGCATTTTGAAATATGTCACGAATGTTGAAGTATGCCATTAGTCCTCACCCCCTAGATATCTTTCAGCTATTTTAGGCGATTTATTTTTTACTTTTTCTCGTTGAGAGTCTTTGAGCTTATCATCAATTGGCACCTCAAAATGCGAGAGCTGATTGGTTGAGTATGATTCAGCTATATAGTTAAATAAATTTTTTATATCTGCATCGCTATTGATGACAAATTTGTTGATGCTCTTTTTCTGAACTTGTTCAAAGTAAAAGCGCGGATAATATGCATAATGAAAACATATATTTTCAATCATGCTATATTGACTGTCTGAAAATTTATCAATGGCATATAGCATTGATGTTTTATATAAAGATTGAACAAATCTAAAATACTTCTTGTCCTTTGTTTCTGCGAATAACGAAAGGATGGAGTTTGCACCCGGACTTGCTTCATCAGAATAGAAACCTTGTTTTTCAAGAATGTTGTTATAAAAATCAACAAATTTAAAGAAATACTCTCCATTAATCATAGGCTGGTCAATTTGAAATGCGTAATTCATTTCCGGTAGCGCATGAAACTCAATCATCGTTTGATTCTGACGGTTAAAGGTATCCACATAATTCTTCGCCATCAAAATTGGTTTTGCCCAGTTTAATTCGGAGTTGTCATCCCCTTCGCTGACGCCTTTAAATAAATCGATATCATTATTCGAGAACCCTAAATCTGAGACATTTTTATTTTTAGACCATTGTTTTATCCTAAATAAATACTCGGAAAACAGCGTGTGAATATGACTAGGCTGAATATTCTCCCATAATTCAACCATTTCAAGTTTTCTTTCTTCTGTTCCCTTCAACTCACGAAGATGAAAGGCTTTTAATAAGTCCGTTGGGTATAAGGCTTTGCCTCGGTTATTTGATGAATCAAATAGCTGAAAAGCTTCGTCAAGATTGGCTAATTCCAAGACTTGTACCGTACAGTTTGAAAGGAAGTAGTCCTCAATTATTTCTTTGTTGTGAGGATTCCGTTCAAAATAATCACCAATTACTTTATTATTATTCACCACATTTTCAATTGTTCTCTGATGCTCTGGAATGTCAATTGATGTTAGCCCTTTTCGCTGCTTCTCAGTCAAATGCCGAGTTATCAGTAAGCTTGTAATAAATTGAATCACATTTTTAGCTTTCCAAGTATAAGGTCGTTGATAATCTGGAATAGTCAGTGGCAACTTAGTGTTGTTGCTAGATAATAGCTCTTTTAAGGATGTCACATATGTATTAACTTTGTTATTCATCGCAGTGTCCCCTTTCAGTAAATGTATATACATCTATTTTATCACAAGGGAGTCCCTAAACATCCGCCACACCTTAAAAAGCACCCTGCTTCAGCAGAATGCTTAATCATAAATTCAATCATTGTTTACTTAAATTTCAACCGCCACACTCACCCCACTCTTGAAATCAATGACAATGTTCTTTTCAAAAACGGTCACCTTCTCAATCAAGCGTCGGACAAGCACTTCACTGTACTCAACGATGGCATCATGTCCTTTTACAAAATCTTCCATTTCATCAATCCGTTGTTTCATATTGGCATCCGTGGCAATTTCTTTTGAAACCGCATCTCGTTCATCCCTTAATGCCAGGATCTTACTTGCCAATTCATCGTAACCCTGACCGCCAACTGCCAGGCTAATAATTTCAGCTTCAAGCTCTTTCAACTGACTGTCTAGTTCTGCCAATCGGTCAGTTAATCCATCAGTCATAACTGAGTTGATATTGTCATTTAATTGTTGAAGAAAAGCATCACGATCGACGAATGTTTCATTGATTGCCTTGATAATAGCCTCATGTAGGTCTTTCTCATAAATTGTTCGTCCATTGCAATTATGTTCTCGTTTATCAACTCTGGATTTGCATCGCCATACGGTTCCACGATTCTTCCAATGAACTCTGCGATACGCATTGCCACAGTCACCACAAACTGTAATTCCGGATAAAGCATACTTTCCTGAAAAGCACTGTGACTGTTTATTTTTCATCGATTTACGCCGGTCGAGCTCTTGCTGAGCCTGTATAAAGATGACACGTGGAATAATCGCTGGATGACTGTTTTCAATTTTGATTCTGACGTTCTTCTTGTTGAAATTTGCATAAACCCATACACAATCGGCTACCTTTGCTGAATTTGGTCTTCCATTGTACATGGAGGGCTTACCTCCTAGAATCATAGCAAACGAGGCTGTCTCGTCAACAATCAATTCTTGCAATTGTTCGTTGTACTTTGCATCCGTAAATAACTGTGAGACAAAGTCAACCAACAGACCACGAGCAGATTTCGAGGATAGCTGTTTCTCATCATATTCAATTTCATATTGTCCAGAAGAGCTATATTCATAAGTTGGAGTTTCATCGTCTTCAGAAGTACCAAATAAATCTATGTTTGCAATCTCATCAATAATTTCAAACACTGTATCATATAATTGGTCTGATTTAGCTTTTTGAATTTTATCGATGTACGAACTGTTCCCAGTCGTCGAGTTCATCATTTCGTATCAAAACATAAACAGCTGGATAATTTGCGAAATCCTGTTCTTTCAAATATGGAAAGTCACTTCGACTCATCGAAACCAAAATTGCAGGCTCACGCTCAAAATATGAAATATTGTCTTTCTGTGTATCTGAAAAAATAAAAATCTACTTCATGATCATGTCTCCCTTGAAAGTTCGATAATATATTATATCACGTAACCGTTATCAAAATCATCTAAGCTGTCAACTCTACGGTGTAAAACCTGTCAACTCAAAGCTTAAAAGCATTTCTGTCAACTCTATGGTTAGCCCTTAAATTGTCTTTTTTACACCAAAAAAGAGCTACTACAGAATTATCCATAGCAGCTCAAACCTTATTATATCAACGTTCCACACGAGTGAGCAAACCTACACACTCCACGTGTGTTGAGAAACCCACATAGCTGTCAAAAATTAGAAGGCTGAATATTTTTATGAAACATTCCCTTTGAGGAAACATATCCAAGATTGAACCTTGTATGTAGCAATATATCAGTCAATGTATGTATTCATTACATAATACCTTTGATCAAGTGCTTAAGTGATGACAAGTATGGGAGCGAATGGATGTTAAAAGCCAAAAATAGCATTACAAAGAAGGATATCAAAATTCTTTGGCGTATGTATGGTCGAACAATTGAGTTCCTTGGCGTGCGTGCTGAACGGCGCTTCAGTATCAACTTCACTTTGATTTTCTTGGCAATATTTAAAGGCCGCCCTTTTATAATTTTAGGCATTTTATGCCCAAACTTATCTTACAAAAGTTTGGCCGTAACTAGATCTATACGGATATTCACAGACTTTTACAAAACTAAATCTCAATTGCGTTTCATAGAAGCTGTAAGTAGTATATAATCATTTCGTAAAAAATAACACAGAAAACATTGTTTGCGCACGTACCTTCGTCCTAATTTACTCTGCTCTAAATGGCGAAATGGAACTAAGTATTAAAGTACATTATCAACAAAATTATAAAGATGATCATTCAACGACTTCTACTATACAGACTTAACTGATTCGCCACTTTAAATTTTTTTTACTTGGGATTTTAGTACTTCATATCCTAATTTATCGATAGAATTTTCGATATCTTTTATCGATACTTTTTCATCGTCAAATTCTGCTCTTACCTTGCTTGAATTAAATAGTACCTTTACGCTCTCTTTATTTACCCCTTCTAAGGATTTCACACCGTTTTCTATTTTTTGCATACAAGATGGACAAGTTAATGTTTCTAATTGAATCGTTGCTTTTTGCATATTTCATTTCTCCTTTGATATATTTATCTATTTTAAATTGATTTAGATTAAAAATTTTATTTTCATAATTTATAGCGAAGAAGTCTCATAGCATTTAGAATTACTGCTAATATACTCGCTTCGTGTACTAACATACCGATTGACATATTCATCCATTCACTAAAGAATACGCTGGCAAGCAGGACTAATACAACTCCTACTGCAATAATTATATTTTGAAGCATATTATTAGCTGTTGCTTTTGTTAAACCTAGTGCATGTGGCAAGCGGCTGAAATCAGAGTTCATTAAAACAACATCTGAAGTTTCAATGGCTACATCTGTTCCACTTCCCATAGCAATTCCTATTTGTGCTAGAGCTAGTGAAGGACTATCATTTACTCCGTCCCCAACAAATGCAACAATTTGACCTCTTTCTTGCAGTGCTTTAATATATGCTGATTTATCTTCCGGCAACATGTGCCCGTGGGCTTCGGTGAGTCCAAGTTCACGCGCCACCAAATCCACGGTTCCTTGATTATCACCTGAAAGAACGACTAGATTTTTAACACCAAGTTTTTTCAGCTGTTGAAGATCTTCTTTGACACCAGGACGAATTTGATCACGAATTCCTATCAATGCCTTTAATTCACCATCAACGGATGTTAGAACCAGTGAATTTCCATTCTCCTCGAATCTGGCAATATCTCCTCGAACTTTTTCACTTAAAAGAACATTTTCTTGTTCCATCAATGCGACATTCCCGACCGCAACTTTATGACCTTCTACATGAGCTACAATTCCTCTGCCTTTGACAACCACCGTTTTTTCAACGGTATATGATTTTGTATCTCCAATATATTCCACAACCGCTTTTGCTAATGGATGATCGGATTCCTTTTCAACACTTGACAGATAAGCTAATACTTCGTCTACATTATCTGCATAAATTTCTTTATCCGCTACTTTAGGATTTCCTATTGTTAATGTTCCAGTTTTGTCAAATACCATGGTGTCTAGTCTGCTAAAATCACTAATTACCTCGCTGCCTTTTAGAAGAACACTATGACGTGCTCCATTACCAATACCTGCAACATTTGAAACAGGGACACCGATTACCAATGCTCCTGGGCATCCTAAAACTAATATCGTGATTGCAAGTTCAATATCCCTTGAAATGAGCCCTACAATAAAAGAGAGACCTAAAACAGCAGGGGTATAATATTTAGAGAATCTATCAATAAAGCGTTCTGCCTCTGATTTTGAATCCTGTGCTTCTTCCACTAACTCAATGATTTTACCAAAAGTAGTGTCTTCACCTACACGGTCAGCTGTGATTTGCAGTGTGCCATTTTTTAAAATTGTTCCAGCATATACTCCTGAATCTTTCTTTTTGCTTACTGGAACTGCTTCACCTGTAATACTTGCTTCATTAATGTGCCCTTCTCCTGTCAACACTGTACCATCAACTGGAATTTTTGCACCCGTTTTAACAAGTAAAATATCACCGACATCAACCTCTTCTATTTCGACTTCTTCAAACTCACCATTTTTCAGTTGCTTTAGAGCAACTTCTGGCGCCATTTCAGTTAATTCTTTTATTGCAGAATGTGTTTTATTAAGTGTCCTTTGTTCTAAATAAGCTCCAAATAGAAATAAGAACGTAACGATTGCCGATTCTTCATAGTTCTTGATTATAAAAGCTCCGATAACTGCAATAGTAACTAAAACATCGATACTGACAACTTTGACCTTCAATGCTTGATACGCTTGGATAGCAATCGGTATAACTCCTAAAACGGAGGCAATTATTAGTGACCATATGGCTATAGGTTCGTTTTTAAATCCTAATTTACTAACATATGCAATTATTATTAAAATTGCACTTACTATGGTAATATGATTCTTCTTTCCTAAAATGAATTTTTGCATATTCATGCTCCTTCCTCTTATAATTTTTAGTAATCTAGTATTGATTTATTTTATGATCCATAGGCTCTATCTATTTCTGCCAACATGTTATATACTGCTTCATAGCTTTCACAAACATCATCTGGAACTGTATAATTATCTGTAATTTCACGCAACTTTACAAATTCATCTACTAAGTCAGGTTTTCCCGCTCCTGCATCTTTTACTTTTTTTACAAGCCTATCAAATACTTTACGCACTTGGTGAAATTCCGGGTGATTACCGCCATGAACTCGTGCTACAACTGGTACATATTGTGCCAATAGTTTTAAATGAGTTTCCTTTTCTTGATTAAAATTTACTTGTTTTGACATGTTTTTTTCTTCTTTCTTTTATCTTTGACTTGATTACATCATACAAGTGATTAAAAAAAATTAAATTGACCTAAATCAAGTTTATGCATTTTTGCGTAAATATTTGCGTTTTTTGCCTAAAAATATAAAACAGTTGAAGTTTTGAAGTGACTCCAACTGTTTTATATTTCATTTTATGACTATCATTTATACTAACAACAAACCATCTAAATCCAAAATCTCAATCTTTCTACTTGCTTTTTGTTTTATATAACCTTCATTCTCAAAATCAGCCAACTTTCTACTTACCGTTTCAGGTGTAGTTCCTAAGTAAGAAGCTAAATCCTTTCTATTCATTGGCAATTCAATTTCCATTGAACCCTCACCATCATCCATACATTCTGCAAGAAACAGCGCTAATCTAGCAGCCACCTTTTCTGTAGTGAATCTGGTTGTTTGTTTTTCTGATGTTTCCAATCGGTTAGAAAATTCTGATAAGAACTTCAAAGATATCGTAGGGTACTTTAATAAAAATTCTTGTAAATCATTTTTACTAATCATACACACATCGGTATTGCTCATTGCTTCTGCATACGCTTCATGGATTGATTCACGAAACAAAGCTAGTTCTCCAGTAAAATCTCCAGGATTTAAAATTCTCAATAATTGTTCTTTTCCAGACTCAGATAAACGGTAGATTCTAATTTTACCCTTACTTACAACATATAAGGCATTGGATGTATCTCCCTCCCGATAAACCACTTGACCCTTTTTATATGCAATTGACTTCATCACTTTCATAATTTCATCCATCTGCTCTTCTTCTAAATGATTAAAGATTGGAACGACACTGATACATGAAGCTTGTGAATCTGATTTATCTCTGTGATGATGAGTGTGAGAGGAAGTATTACACCCATTTTTTCTTATATCTTGTTTGGAATCCTTTTTCGACATTTAGATACTCCTTTCATATCTTCTTGTGGACTTGTTTATCTCTTCCAAATATTCATGAGTCCAGTAAATGCAAATAGATTAATTCGGAATTGTAATTGGGTTATCGCCATAGCCTAGACTTTCCATTGAAATTTTGAGATGACCTATTTCTTGCCTAATCCCTCGTATTGCGGTCATTATTTCTTCTTTTGTTTTTCTTTGAGATACTCTTCATAGTACCCTTCCGAACCAAACATAGTAGTAGGCTGCCTTCTTTACTCATTTCCTGTCTTTATTTCATTGCCATTGAGTAAAGTAAAAGTCTGCTCAAACTTGACACCAAGCACATCCGCAGTCGCTTTCAATTCATCCAAGGACACCGTTTCACGTTTTAATTTCTTACTAAAATTCTGCGGAGTCTGTCCAATACGTCTGGCAAGCTCTGAAATGCTTATATTCATTTGTTCACATAGTTCTTTAATCATTTCAGCCGTAGTCATACAGCACCTCCAAGGATACGCTAATAACATTATAAACCATTTGGTTTATAAATACAATAGTGTTCAAAATAATATTACATTTATACAAGCACAAATAAACCCACAACTCTGCTATAGAGTCATGGGCAATTTTCGTTTGTTTTCATATTTTCATTTCAATTCCTGATTTAAAGGATATGACGAAGTGGTCTTCATAAACTGTGACGTTTTGGATTAACTTCCTAACTAGCTTATCGTCATATTCTAGGGTGCGGAACTTATACTTTCTGATAAATTCTATCAACTCATTGATTCGTTCATTCTCACCACCGAGGGATGCGTCCTCTACCAAAAGGGTCTGACGCTTATTTCGCAACTCGTCAATCTCTTCAGCAAGGTGCTCATAATTCTGCCCCTTATTGGCCAGTTTGATTAGTTCTTTTTGTTTTTCTTCAAGCATGTTGTTGATTTCAGAAATATGGTATTCTGTCGTTTCGCCAATCACTGAATGGATGTTCTTTTCCAAGGTTTTTATCATGTTGTTGCCACCTGCAAGTAATTTATTAATCGCAGTCATTACAGCATCATAGAGTTCATCTTCTTTTACAGTTCGATTTTTACAAACTTCAGGTCCTTGTTCAATTCTAGTTACGCATCGCCAGACAAATTCTTTTCTGCCGTGGATATTCCAATACACACGTCTGTAAATATCACCACAATCCCCACAAAAGGTTATGCCGCTTAAAGCATACTTGCTACTGTAATTTCGTTTGTTCTTATCTACACCTGTGTAAATGTTACTTCTGCGATGAAGTTCTTCCTGAACTTGTAAGAAGAGTTCTTTTGGAATGATTGCTTCGTGGCTGTTTTCAACATAATACTGTGGAACATGTCCTTCATTTTTAACTCGTTTCTTAGTGAGAAAATCCACTGTAGTAGTCTTTTGTAGGAGGGCATCTCCAATGTATTTTTCATTTTGCAGTATCTTTTTAATTGTTTCCGCTCGCCATCTTGGTTTGTTTGCCGCTGTTAAGATGCCATCCTTTTCAAGATCCTTGCCAATACCCGTTAGACTCTTACCTTCAAGACATTCTCGATAAATGCGCTTTATAATCTCGGCTTCTTCGGGAACAATGATTAAATTCCCATCTTCATCTTTCGTGTAGCCCATAAACCGCCTATGGTTGACCTGTACCTTTCCTTGTTGATATCGATACTGAAGTCCAAGCTTAACGTTCTGTGAAAGACTCTGGCTCTCCTGTTGGGCTAGGGAAGCCATAATGGTTAGTAGAACCTCACCCTTGGCATCCATTGTATTGATGTTCTCTTTTTCAAAAAACACAGGAATGTTCTGCTCTTTCAACTGCCTAATGTACTTTAGGCAATCAAGCGTATTTCTGGCAAATCGGCTGATCGATTTGGTAATGATTCTATCGACTTTTTTGTCCATACAGTCTTGAATCAAACGATTGAACGCTTCTCTGTTCTTGGTGGATGTGCCTGAAATCCCATCATCCGCATAAATGCCTGCTAGTTCCCATTCTGAGTTATTAGTGATGAAGTTCGTGTAATGCGCCACCTGAACTTCGTAACTAGACGCTTGCTCCTCACTATCCGTGGAAACTCGACAGTAGGCTGCAACTCTTAGCTTTGGCTTTTCTTTTGCATCAGTCCTTAGTGTTCCGACTCGTTTTGTCGCTGGAATCATAGTAACGGTTTTACTCATCATCGCAATTTACCTCGCTCTCTATTAGACTATAAATGTATTCTGCTTGATCAAAAGGGTTGTCGTATTTATGTTGACAATCGCTCATTTTAAACTTAGTCGGTACATCAAGCAGTACCTTTGGCTTGGCTTTATCCAACCGTCCGAGTTTAGTAGCACGTTTTAATCTTTCTTCTTGTACCAGCTCAAAGACTTCTGTTGAGACAATTGCTGGGTAAAATTCACCCCCACAATATGCTATGTTTTCAAGCATTCGACCAATTTGACTATGGCTGAAATTTAGCGAGCAATTCTTTGATGCAATCGCAAGTGATTCCCCTTTAAGAAATCTGGCAAACAACATTTTGACTTGTCTAGCATTTGGCTCATTAACTTCTGCAATGCCTGCAACAATTTTATAGCCGTAGGGAATATGTTTCATTATCTACACCAGCCTTTCCTTGAGTTTCAAGCCACTTTTTAATTTGAAAAGCAGTTCCGCTCTTGATAGAATCACTACCTCATCCACAAAGCAATCAAATTTTGACTCCTCAAAAGCTGTCATCATCTGTCCTCGTTTTGTAAACTTGACTAATTCTTCTAGACTTTCCAAGTTGTCAAAGCCTTTGGAAATAGAACCAGTTAGCACTTTCCGTTTATTTTCCAAATCATCCATCTGCTTAGTCAGCTGGTTTTGTTCTTTTACAAATGTTGGTCTATCAATATAATCATTGCTCACAAACTGAACCAAATTAGCCTGTTGTCGCTTCAATTCTTCTATTTTAAAATCGAGAGTCTCAATTTGCGAATCATCAATGGTGTAGGTTGTTGCTCGTACTTCTGCAAGCAAAGGCTTTAACAAGATTTGATGGGAAAAAATAAGTTTGTTCATCATGATGATGTATGCTAATTTGATTTGCTCATCTCGGATAGACTTCATCTTGCAAGTAGCTTTGTCCCTTAGATGAGTAGTACAAGCCCAAGCGACATATTTTTCTTTTTTATTCTTGTTTTCGATTCTTCTTTTGAACGTCCCACCACACTCATCGCATTTCAATATTCCCGAAAAGCTGTACCGATTTTGGTATTTAGCATCTGCTTGAACAATATTTTTGGACTTGGTATTTTGAGCCAATATCTGCCCAGCCAGTTCAAATGTTTTTTTATCGATAATCGCTGGATGATGCCCTGCTATCAAATACTGATTCTGATCACCTCGATTGACTTTTCGCTTGAAGGACTCATCGGTGAATGTCTTGCCAAATAAAGCATCGCCAATGTATTTTTCATTATTAATGATGCCTCGAATCGTTGTGCCATACCATGTTTTCCCACGCTTAGTCGTGACACCTTGTTGGTTAAGCTTTTCGGCAATCGCTCCTGTGCTTTTACCTTTCAAAACATCCGCAAAGATATCTCTTACAACTGCTGCCTGTTCTTCATTGATAACCATTGCACCGTCTACCCAGTCGTAACCAAAGGGCGGATAGCCAATCTTGTAAGTCCCATTTTGAAACCTTTTCTCAATGCCCCATTTGGCATTTTGAGATATTGACCTTGATTCATTTTCAGCTAAACTGCTTAAAATAGAAAGCATCAACTCCCCGTCCATCGTTTGGGTATTGATATTTTCCTTTTCAAATTCAATGAAAACATTTAGGTCGATGAGTTTTCTGACAATTCCTAAGCAGTCTAAAGCATTTCTTGAAAATCGGCTGATGGACTTAGTTAAGATAAAATCAACTTTTCCATTTTCGCAATCTTGTAACAATCGCTTTAAGCCATCACGCTGATCAATCTTTGTCCCAGAAATCCCTTCATCAAAGTACATCTCGACAAATTCCCAGTTTGAATTAGCTAAAATTCGCTGCTCGTAATGTCGCTTTTGATTCTCCAAGCTAAGGAGTTGTTCCTCACTAGAAGTGGATACTCGAGCATAGGCTGCCACCTTGAGTTTGGCAGGTACAACTTGTGCAATCTTATCAATTTTCGTTATCTTTTTCACTGTCTCACCCCTTTCTTTGGTAGTCACATATTAGCTAATAAACCCCGTTATAGCAAGGATTAAGAGGGGTATAACTCGTGTAAATACGGACATAATTCTTGTCTTATAACTTGTAACATTTGACGATATTCAGTCATCGAAATCAATTGATTTTCGAGTAATTTCTTCAATTCGGGTATAAAAAAAGTAAGCGGGTAATCACATGATGCTCCGAAAAAGGCAATCGATGTCCAAGGATGTCTCGATTGCCTTTTAGCATTGTTTGATGATCTTCTGAAGTTTAGTAGACCAAGGTAAATAGTCGTTTAACAAGTCTGGATTGGTCTGGATTGGTCTGGAAAGGTTGATTGGGCAATTGTTCAAAAAGGTAGCACAAATAAGCATATGCATCTAACCCGTTTGCTTTGGTTGTTTGAATGATACTGTAGGCAATACAAGTTGCTTCTGCACCAACTTCACTGGCGGAAAAGTGCCAATTTTTGCGCCTAACAGTGACAGGTCATATCGCTTGCTCGGCCAGATTGTTACTCATGACTAAGCAACCGTCTGATAAAAAGCGCATCAACGAGGTTTTCAGATTTAAAGCATATTGAACCGCCTTCCCCAAAAGACCTTTCATCACTTGCAAAGAATCAAGCCAATGCCAAAATGCTTCTGCGACAGGTTTGACTTTTTCTTGGCGTTGCCTCAATCTTTCGCAAGCAGGCAAGTCCTTCAAGTCACGTTCTAAAGCAAAAAGTTGATTGCAATAGTTCAAACCAATGGCCGACTGACCATAGGCATCCCCCGCTTCAAAGAACTTCCGACGAAGATGCGCCCAACAAGTCACTAACAGAATATCTGATAGTTTTTGATAGCCCGCATAACCAACGCAATGAAGATAGCCCTTGAAGTCAGATAAAAACTGACTTGCGACACTTCGTGAGCGTGTGAGCGTTGAGTGATAGAGGATAATGGGGTGAGAGGCATATTGAGAATTTCTAAATAACCAAATTCTTGATTCTGATGTCGCTACTTTAGCGTCCGAACGATTCAAAATTTGATAACTTGTTTCATCCGCATGAAGCACCTCTTCAGATAGAAGCGCATCCTGCATCTGTTTATAGACAGGTTTCAACCAATCCAGCACACTCAGACTAAACCAATTAGCCAAGGTACGACGACTCACACTTAAACCATAAAGAGACCATTCAGCTTCTTGTCGATTAAAAAGTAAGCTCATTTCAATCTTCTGATGACATAACCAAGCTAAAATACTTGGACTTGCAAGGCTATTGCGAATCGCTGGCTTTGGCGCACAAGCATGTTTAATCACCGCTTTTTCGGCAGTTACTTTACACTTGCGACATTCATAGGCTTGTTCTTGGTGGACATGCTTGATTAAATGAACCGGAATGAATTCAACCTCTGTCCGAATTTCTCGAACGCCGACTTTAGACAGACTAGTCCCGCAACAGTCACAATTTTTTTCAGACTCATCAAGGTCATGAAGGTGAATCTGACAAGGTAGCTCCTTTGTGAGTTCAGCTTTTCTACCTTTACGTTTTTTACGTTTGTAGGATATTGTCTCCAACTCAACGGTTTGGTCATACGCAGTTGTCTCTGCATCAATAAAAGAGTCAGATCCCTCATCAAATAAAGACATCTAATCTTGATCTGTCTTTTCTGATTTAGTTCCAAAGACTCTCCGATTCATGTTTGAAAGGTGCTGCTCTAAGTATTCAACTCGTTGTCTTAATTCACGAATGATTTCGTCCTTGTTTTGAGTCAAGTTTCCGCCTCCTTTTCTTATGATTTCTTATATCTATAATACCATTTTTAACATCAAAAAACACCTTGCCAATGCGAATTTAGCAGCATTGGCGAGATGTTTTTTTGATCAGGTGAGCACACCTATTTTGGCAGGATGCACTTTTATATTTTGGGTAATTGACAATCCATCAAACAACCATTGACGTTGCTTTTTAGACAGCAGTTTTGCCTCGTTTTCGGTTCTGGGCCATCTTAAGTTGCCTCGATCGTAATGCTTGTAAAGTAAGATAAAACCTTCTCCATCAAAATACAGGGCTTTAAAGCGATCCGTCCTTCGCCCACAAAACAAGAAGACAGTCCCATCAAATAAGTCTAAATGATATTCGTGTGCAACAAGAGCCGCTAATCCATCAATGCCTTTTCTCAAATCAGTGTAACCGCAGATGAGGTAAGCGTGCTTAACTTGATTAAAATCAATCAACATAAACAACCTCCAAAGCTAAGTTGTAATGACCACCTATCCCTCTAAATTTCATCCAAAATCCTCCTAAACTAGTTCTCTTTATAGTTTAGCGAATCAGTTAGATATTGAACAGCCATCATGTTATTTCCCGCTTACTAAAAAAAAACAAAATGTGTGTTGTTGACACTATCCTGCTTTTAAATTATTTCTGAACGAAACAAATATCGTACCATCTCAACTACTGTCTTGAGCAGTTAACACTCCATCCAAAATTTAATCTTCACAACAGCTTAAATCGCTTTAGTCGATTCCCGTACTTTTAAGTCAAAAGGAACAATTACTTTTTCCCGGTAATCTTCTGGATGTGCTAATAAATGCACTAGCTTTTGAACAGAACGATGGCCGAGTTGCGTAACATTGATGTCAAAAGTCGTCAAATAAGGATGCGTCAAACTGGCGAAAATTGAGTTATTAAAGGACACAACAGACACATCATCCGGAACTACAATTCCCTGTTCCGACAAACGCTGGATGATTCTGATTGCTAATACATCATCCAAGACAACTAGTGCCGTCGCCGATCCAACCTCAAAGTCTTCTATCGTTCGGAGCAATTGGCCCGTCAAACCAAGCGCCTGAATTTTCATGCGAAAGCCGAGATAGCGTTCGTGAAAGACTTCACCCGAGTCGACATTGCTAATAAAAGCGATCCTTTTATGTCCTAGACTCGCTAGATATTGTGTCGCTTCCGAGCTCATCAGTTTATTATCGTTGTCAACAGCAGTAATCTCATTGACACGTTCGACTGGCGTTCCGATTACAACAAAGGGGATATCATCTGCTAAGAGATAATTCCTCACATCATCTGCTTTCCCCGCATAGAGTAGAATAAAGCCATCTACCCTTTTTTCTTGGTACATCACTTGAACTTGACTGAGCAGGGTGGCATTTGAATAGCCGGTTGCGATGGAAACTGTAATCTTGTTTTTGCGTGCTTCTTCATTGATAGTTGTCAAAATCTTCATAAAGAAAGGTTGCTCTGATTTATTTGCAACGGGTGGAAAAACAACACCAATGGCACCTGCTTTGCCACTTGCCAACATTTGCGCCGCTGAGTTCCGTGAGTAGCCTAATTCTGTCATTGCTTTTTTAACTTTTTCTTTTGTTTTGTCAGAAATAGCCGGATGATCATGAATCGTTCGACTGACAGTTGAAGCATTGACGCCAGCTCGCTTGGCAACATCTTTGATTGTGACTGACATTGTGCCTACTTCCTATATTAAGGGCACCTCTGATCTCGTTTCTTTCTGCCAGTGGTCAGATGTCACGCCTGACTTCGTTGATCTCCTCAACCCATGAACCACATTGCTTTCGTCGATCGCCTTGCCAGACGTAAAATCTGTCTCACAGGCGAAGATCCAGTTATTAAAAGTGCCCTTAATGCAATCGTTTTCCTTATTCCATTGTGCCACAAAGTAAGCGATTTATCAAACATCATCCTTTCTGAGTCACTTGATAAGCCGTTTCCGCATGGTAAGTGTCTCCTTTTTTCAAGACAATCTGGCCAAAGTCCGCAAACCGTTCACTTCCTGGGGCACTTTGTGTTTCAAAGGTAATCCCCGCATGCTTGACCATCTCTTTACCCCGAAACTTCAGACCTGTCGCTCCAAAATTCATGGTAAAGACCACAACAGCAGTCTGGTTGGTTTGGACGACCAGCTCAAATCGACCATCCGGACTTATCAAACGTCCCGCATTTGACGAATCTGTCAAGAAAAACGGATGATCCAGCCCGTCAAATTGTCTGATTGCTGCCATTTGGCTCTGGGCAATTTGACTTAATCCTAAGGGCCGTCTGAAATCAAAGTCACTTCCCGCAACCCACTGTTTCTGACCCGTTGGCAGCCCATTGGACGCCAGGACCGCAACCTCATCTGCCGATACTTGCAAGATGTGGTCAAAGACCGATTGACCGACATCACCAGTCAAATTAAAATAAACGTGATTGGTCGGGTTAAACAAGGTGTCGGCAGTTGAGGTCGCGTCAAAAAGAACCGTCCAACGATTGTCTTCATCAAAGCGATGCGTGACATCCAGCGTCACTTCCCCGGGAAATCCATGCTCAAAAGCGGGCGATACATATCGAAAGGTTACTTGGCAAGCAGCGACCGATTCTGTCAGCACAACTGTCTCAAAATACCGTTCATCAAAGCCGGGAGTTCCGCCATGTAGGGTATAACCAGCAGGATGATTCACCGCAAATTGATAGTCTAGTCCTGTAATTGTTGCACGACCCTCTTGGATTCGCCCAGCCACACGACCAATTGTGGCGCCAATATGCGGCGTCTGTTGATAGTCTGCCAAGTTGTCAAAACCTAGCACCATCTGACGACCGCCCACGACAAAGCTGATGATTCGTGCTCCGAAATTCGACAGCTCGACATAATTGCCAGCGCTATTGGTCAAACGATACAGGCTTGCATCCCCGAACGGCACTTCCGTAACTGTCATCATAGTACAACCTCCACTAATATCCCAAAATGATCGCTGATCACCGGATAGTTTTCGCCATCAAACACAACCTCATAGCGCGCAACTTTCCCTCGACTGTTGAAGATATAGTCGATGCGTTTATCTGACTGATCTGTTTCCCAGCCGTCAATCGCTGCTTTGACGGTAAATTCTCCAGACTTAATCGGCGCCTCTAAGAAAGCATCTTGCAACTCAGCTGATTTGACCAGATCATAGCCTTCGTTTTTGACACCTGCATCATTATTAAAATCTCCCAATAAAAGCTGCGTTTTAGCCGCTTCAAAGGTATCAAGCGTCCGCTGCCATTCACCTGCAAAATCATCTTGCCACCAAGAATAATGCACCGCATAGACTTGTAAACCAGCCACTTCTGCCAGTAAAATTTGCCTCCGATGATAATCTGCATAAGTATCGTTTGTCGATACCCGCACACTTTTGACACGTTCAAATGGCACTAGACTCAAAATAGCAAGCCCTTCATCAAAGCGGTCATAACCTACATGGCTCGTTGCAAAAGTCCAATAATACTGCAAGCCATGAGTTTTCAGCTGCTGGGTCAAGCGATAGACAAAATTGTCATACTTGATGTGCGGTGGCTTGTGGTCTACCGGTTGATAAAAGGCATCCGGTGTGATGATTACTGCTGTCAAAGACTGATTGACTTCTTGAAATGCGATAAGATCCGGCTGTGTTTGCACCAACATCTCGATTAATTGTAACAGCTTCTCCTCAAAGTCAACTTCCATATAACTATGTGTGTTTAGGGTCAGTAGTTTCATTCATTTATTTCCTTATTTAACAAAAGGGCTTACGACCCTTGTTCTTGAGTAATGCCCCTAAGCCTTGAACTGACCTACGCGCGCTCCTGATGTTGTGATACCAGTTGTTGTCAGTTGAAACTCAGCGACTGCTGTCATATTGGTCAGAGCAATGACAATCGTCGCTGCCTTACCACCTGCTTTAATTTTATCAAGGTCTGCTATTGCCAGTGCTTGACCAGCTTTGATGACTTGTCCTGTATCTACGAGTACTTCAAAAGGTTGCGTTTGAAGCTCAACTGTATCGAGGCCAATATGGACTAACACGTCAATGCCATTAGCAGTCGTGATCCCAAGCGCATGTTTGGTCGGGAAGATGCTCGAGATTTGTCCTGAAACAGGCGCTACCACCGTCACCTTACCAGCTGTTTGACTCGGATTAACACCAAAGCCATCTCCCATCATTTTTTTTGAAAAGACAGGATCTGCCACTTGATCAATCGCGATGACATCACCATCAACCACATTCAACAACACTTCTTGCGTCAATTTTTCAGGAATAAAATCATTGACTTTTTGAGCGTTATTGGCTGCCGTTTCCACCGTGGCAGTCAAATTCGTCTTAGGAATCGCTACCCCGCTATCAAGCGCATCTTGAATATCTGACTTGAGGACATCTGCTTTTGGCCCATAAATCGCTTGAACGCCAGCACCTTTCCGCACCAATCCCATGGCACCCGCTTGTTTCCATGCGTTTTCATCTCCAACATGTTCTGGATCTTTGACCGTCACGCGCAATCGCGTCATACACGCATCAACATCAACGATATTTTCTTGGCCACCTAGCAGATTGACAATGTTAATAATCTGCGGATCAAGACCGCTCGGATCTTTGGCGACAGTTGTCGCTTCATCGCTCGCCTCATTGTCATCATAATTGCCATTACGGCCTGGTGTCGCATAGTTAAATTTCTTAATCATGAAATTGGCAATGAAGTAAGTGCCAATCCCAAACACAATGGTCGTGATGATAAAGTGCACCAAATCAAGACCGAGACCAGCTTTTAGCGCAATCGGCAAACGGGTCAATAGCTCAACATTCCCAAAAGAATGCAGGCGCTCTGTCCAGAAATCCGCTGAGGCAAAGGCTAGACCTTGAATAATCGCATAAATACCGTAAAGGGGCATAGCCACAAACATAAACATATACTCAAGTGGTTCTGTGACACCTGTCAAAAAGACGGCAACCGCTGCTGCAATAATCATTGACGCATATTTTTTCTTCTTATCTGGGTCAACATTTTTGATCATGGCAGCTGAGATCCCCATTAGAATCCCAGAAGCCCCAATCATTTGACCGACTTTAAATCTAGCCGGTGTGATGCTTGTCAACAATTGATGATAGGCACTGGTATCTCCTGCATCCTTGAAATGCACCAAATCTGTCGCCCATGCCAACCAAAGCGGGTCTTGTCCAAAGACCTTGCTGCCGGCATTGGCACCTGTCAATATTTCATAGGTCCCGCCAAGCTGGGTGTAGTTGACCGGAATCGTCAGCATATGGTGCAGACCAAATGGTAACAAGAGCCGCTCCAAAGTCCCATACAAGAAAGGCGCTAAAAACGGTGCCGAATCTTTTGATGTTGCTAACCACTGGCCAAAGTTGTTGATCCCTGTTTGGACCAGAGGCCAGAAAAAAGCTAAGACAATCGCAGTGACCGTTGAATAAAGGACCACAACAAAGGGCACGAACCGTTTCCCATTGAAGAAGGACAGGGCATCAGGTAGACTGCGGAAATTATAATACTTATTATAGGCATTTGCCCCAATAAAGCCAGCGATAATCCCGACAAAGACACCCATATTCAGTGCTGGTGCTTCAAGCACACTTGTAAAATAGCCGTTGACCGCAATCTTGGCACCCCATAGTGTTTTGACAGTGGCATCTGGTGCGGACAGCATGGCTGAAGAGATGCCAAAGATCGCACCGGTAATCCGATTCAGCAGGATAAAGGCAATCCCTGCAGCAAAGGCTCCGCCCGCTTTTTCCTTAGCCCAAGAGCCACCGATGGCAAGGGCAAATAACAAATGAAGATTGGTAATAATCGCCCAACCGATTTGTGCCATGACCGACCCAATCGTGATCAGCCACGCCGCCTTGGGATCAATCAGGGTAATGGCATTCCCCAGACTGATCATAATCCCAGCTGCCGGCATCACGGCAACCACTACCATCAAAGCCTTGCCAAACTTTTGCCAAAACTCAAAACTTAAGACCCCTTTTAACTTCTCTTTCATTGCTTTCCTTCTTCCTGTTCCTGCCAAACTTTTTCAAGAAATGACAAAGTTAGTGCTGACGTATCCGTCACAATCGCGATGTCGTCCCCCAAGACCTCTGGACTACCGACACCGATTGGTAGGACATGGGCAGCTTTGATCGCTTCAATCCCCGAGTAAGCATCTTCTATCCCAATCGCTTGGTTGACCGCTACCCCAACACCCGCAGCGGCAGCCAAGAAAATATCCGGCGCCGGCTTGCTCTCTGCGACTTTCGCAGGATCTGCAATGGCATCAAAATAGGCCGTCAACTGCATTTGTTCTAGGAGAAATGGCCCATTTTTCGAGGCAGACGCTAGGGCAATCTTGATCCCCTTATCCCGCAGATCTTGTAACAAACTTAAAATCCCCGGATAGATATCCGCAGGCGACACCGCCTGAATCATCTCGACATAATGGTCGTTCTTGCTTTTTGCCAAGGCCTCAAAGGCATCGCATGTAAAGTCATTTTCCCGACCACCGTGCGCCAAAATCCGCCGCAGGGACTCCTCGCGTGAGACACCTTTGAGATTCTCATTAAACTTGCGGTCAATGGTAATCCCAATCGTCTGAGCTAGCTTTTCCCATGCTAAAAAATGATATTCAGCCGTGTCCGTAATCACGCCATCCAAATCAAACAATACTGCTTTAAACATCTCAACCCCCTACTTTCATCGTCTCAGTTGCTTGTTCTGGCGATAAGGTCACAGCCTGACCATAGAGCGTCAGACTTAGTCCCTCACCAGATAGCAAGGTCACGCTCACTGCTGCACCCACTTGAATTTTCAACAAATTTCCCCTATAGTTGATATGGAAAGTATACCCCGTCCACTCACTCGGTAAAAATGGCGCAAAGCTCAGTTGACCAGCCCATGTTTTCATTTGGGCAAAGCCTTGCACAATGGCTAACCAAGACCCCGTCATTGACGTGATGTGCAGACCGTCTTCGGTATCATTATTGTAGTTATCTAAATCAAGTCGGGCTGTCCGTTCATACATTTCAACGGCTTTGGCTTCCTTACCCAACTCAGCAGCCAAGATAGCATGAATAGACGGAGAAAGCGAGCTTTCATGGACCGTCATCGGCTCATAAAAATCAAAATTCCGACGCTTTTCTTCTAGGGTAAATTGATTGCCAAAGAAATAAATCCCTTGCAAGACATCGGCTTGCTTGATAAATGGCGAGCGAAGAATCTTATCCCATGACCAGTTTTGGTTGAGCGGTAAATCTGATGCTGCCAAGGCTGACACAGGCCGAATGTCCTTGTCTAAGAAGCCATCGTGTTGCACAAAGACGCCCTCTTTGTCATCATAAGGATAGTACATCTTAGCGACAATATCTGTCCATTTGGCCAGCTCGGACTCCGAAACCACCAAGTCTGGTCGTGGATGCGCAGCCAGACTTTCAGCTGTATAAGCTAAAACCCAAGCCGCAAGTGTATTGGTATACCAGTTGTTGTTGATATTGTTTTCGTATTCATTCGGGCCTGTAACGCCATGAATCATATACTGACCATTGCGTGCAGAATAATGAACGCGATCCGCCCAGAAACGTGCCACTTCGACTAGAACATCCAGTCCCTCATGTGCCAAATAATTCTCATCGCCGGTATAGTTGGTATAGTTATAAATGGCATAAGGAATGGCCCCGTTTCGATGGATTTCTTCAAAGGTAATTTCCCATTCATTATGACACTCGACACCCGTAAAGGTGACCATGGGATAGAGCGCACCGGACAAGCCTTGTTGACGGGCGTTATGTTGTGCTTCCGGCAATTGTCTGCGGCGATATTTGAGCAGGTTTTTCGTCACCTGTTGATCCGCCAATGACAGATAGAGGGGCACTGCATAGGCTTCCGTATCCCAGTAGGTCGCCCCACCATATTTTTCGCCTGTGAACCCTTTTGGTCCGATGTTAAGTCGCTCATCTTCGCCATAGTAGGTAGAGAACAATTGAAAAAGATTGAAGCGAATCCCCTGTTGGGCTGCGTCAGCCCCTTCGATCACCACATCAGCAAGTTCCCAACGTTTTGCCCAAGCGGTGACTTGTGCTTGATACAACTGTTGGTAGGCTTGATCAATAACTTTTTCGCTCACGATGGCAGCATTGCCCGCGATCACTGCAGCTAGATCGGCATAATCACGACTTGTCGTCACCACCACCCGTTTTTCAAAAATCAGGCTTGTTTCAGGCTTTAAAACTGTGCCATAAACATCCGTCACAGAGCGTTCAGCTGTCGCTTGTTCTAGCCCTTCAAAATCGCCTGCAAAACTTTGACTGGCAACCACTGTAAATTGTTCAATGCCAAATGGATTGGCAATCGTTTGTGTAGCAAGATAGGACCCCTGTGATTGATTGGCCTGATCCAAGACTTGCCAAAACTGCTCGTCATAGTTGGCATCTTCATTTTTGACATCGGCATCAATCACTGAGGCAATCCGAATGTAGTGAGCTTGATCATCCAGTGCTTCAAACCCAAACTTAAAGACTGCAAGTTCACGGACATCTGCTGAAAAGAAGCGTTCAGCCGAAACCCGCACACCACGAACGTCATACCCATAGCTCAGCGTCCCTTTTTGCATATCAAGCGCCAGAGTAAAATTAGAAATCGGGTCAACCGCTAGATCAACTTCAACCTCATCAATGTTTAAGTTGATTTTGGCAATGTTTAAAGCATTTATGGCCTTGCCAAAATACTCCGGATAACCATTTTTCCACCAGCCGACACGGGTCTTATCTGGATACCAAACCCCCGCCAAGTAGAAGCCTTGATGGCTATCGCCAGAATAGGTTTCCGAAAAATTTCCCCGCATCCCCATATAGCCGTTGCCAATCGCCGTCAGGGACTCTTGCAGTCTACGGTCTTCAATCTCTAACGTGTCAGATTTGATTTTCCATGGATCGATGGCCATGATACGTTTAATTTGATTCATTTGATCTCCTTATTGTATGCTTGCAATTTTGCACACCTCTCGGCCACATTGCAATCGTTTTCACCGTTTATTCTATCATGCAACCGTTTGCTTGTCAAGCTCTTTTTTATCCTTTTTAGGTATCAAAAAACACCTATCTTGTTTATCGTTTTCACCGTTCATTCTATCATGCAACCGTTTGCTTGTCAAGCTCTTTTTTATCCTTTTTAGGTATCAAAAAACACCTATCGTGTTTGATAGATGCTTTGATGTTTATGCAATTTTAGTTTTGAGAGATAATTTTCCTTGCCATGATAAATGTGATAAATACGAACTAGCTTTTCACTTTCAAATATTTTGTAAAAAATCAAGTAATCTCCGCTGACAAGATACCGATAATCATTTGGAATTGTTGTCCGAACACTTAACAAACTACCAATTTTTGGACTTGTTCTAAGTCGCTTCAAATCAGAATAAATTGTCTCTAGAATTTCTTTAATCGTGCTGTCGTAATAATTTCCTCGGGTCAAATAAGCATGAATACGAGATATATCTTGATCAAAAGCACGTGATTTAAAAACTTGATAATCAGTCACTGAAATCTCCTAACTGATAGTTTTTAGCAAATTCATCAATATCTCCTCCTGCACCAAAATCTTGTTCTGCACGATTTAATTCCGTCAATAGCCAAACTTCTGCTTGTTTGCGCTGCCATTCCTCAAAGTTGACCATAACAGCTTTGCCAACGCCATTTTTAGTTAAGATAATTGGCTCGCCATCTTGAACTTCATCAACAACCTTATTGTAATCTCGTAAAATCGAGCTTGGTCTAATCAATTCCATATCAATCGCCTCCTCTACTTTTATCTGATTACATTGTACCATATTCGTTGTAAATTTACAGCATTTCAGAACTATAAAAATAACAACCCTCGATCATCATAAACACTCGCACCATTACTATTCCCACAGCGTATCGCTCTATCTAGTGCCATAATCGTCGCAATCGCCCCGTCAATCTTTTCGGTTGATTTTTCCTTATCAGCTTTGATGTTGCCTGCGGGGTCGGTTCGTACGAAGATGTTGTCCATGTTCCAACGCAGCACTGGTTGACCACCGTGTGCTAACTTCTCTTCAAGGGTTAATTTCATCAGCTCTTTAGTCGGTGGACTCATGTCCTTAAATCCTTGTCCGAAAGGTACGACTGTAAAACCCATGCCTTCCAAATTTTGTACCATTTGGACTGCGCCCCATCTATCAAAGGCGATTTCTCGAATGTTATATTTCATCCCTAGCTCCTCGATGAATTTCTCAATAAAACCGTAATGAACGACGTTACCTTCGGCGGTTTGGACGTAGCCGTGTTTCTCCCATAAATCGTAAGGCACATGATCACGTTTGGCTCGAAGTTCAAGCGTATCTTCTGGAATCCAAAAGTATGGCAATATGACAAACTTGTCATCTTCGTCAACTGGAGGAAAGACCAAAACAAATGACGTCATATCGGTAGTGCTAGACAAATCGAGTCCGCCATAACAGACACGACCCTCTAGTTCTTTTTCGTCAAACTTGAACGAACAAGCGTCCCACTTGTCCATTGGCATCCAACGCACCGCTTGTTTCACCCATTGGTTAAGTCTGTGCTGTCTGAAGGAATTCTCCTCCGCAGGATTTTGCATTGCCGATTCACAGGCTGCGACCACTTTTTCTTCCGCAATCGTAATACCAAGTGATGGATTGGCTTTCCGCAATACTTTAGGCTCATTCCAGTTCTCATCTTCCTTGATACCATAAATTAACGGATAGAATGTTTTATCATGCTTATGTCCCCTCGATAATGTCTAACGCCTTTTGATGTTGTTCAAAACAAATTGAATGCGTATCAGTCCCTGCAGTCGTAATCAAAAAGAACAAGGGTTGCGTGCGCGCATCCCCAGATCCTTTAGTCATGACATCGAATAATTTCCTGTTTGGCTGTGCGTGCAGTTCATCAAACACGACAGCGCTTGAATTCAGCCCATGTTTCGAATAGGCTTCTGCCGATAAGACTTGATAGAAACTATTGGTAGGCTGATAGATGAGTAGTTTTTGTGACGTTAAAATTTTCACGCGTTTTGAAAGCGCTGGATTTTGTCGGATCATATCCACTGCCACATCAAACACGATAGATGCTTGACCACGGTCGGCAGCACAACCATAAACCTCTGCACGTTCTTCGCCATCCCCACACGTTAGTAGTAAGGCAACTGCGGCTGCTAACTCAGACTTGCCATTCTTCTTTGGTATTTCAATATATGCTGTATTGAATTGTCGATAGCCATTCTCTTTAATCGTCCCAAATAAATCACGAATAATTTTCTCTTGCCAAGGCATAAGTTTGAATGGTTTCCCAAACCATTGCCCTTTGGTATGTTTTAAGAGTTCGATAAAAGAAACAGCGTAGTCAGCTCTTGCTTTATCGTAATAAGACTTTTCGTCAATAAATTCAGTAGGTTGATAATTTTCTAACACCACGTCGCCTCCTTTCTTGTTATCAAAAAAAACCGCCGTGGCAGTCATTTAATTTTTATTTTCACGTCATCATAAAATGCACATATTCCCTCTTGTGCTCCTCAATGAAAATCACGAGTTCAAAATAGTGTCGCTCATGGGCTAAGCGCTTAACCATCACAGTGTCAAACATATTGGTCAGCCCAGAATCTCGAATCTCAAGAATTTGTTTTTTGATTGTGTCGTTCATTTTCTGCATCCTTCCTGCCTCGCTCGTAAGCCGCCACAAGCGCGTCCTCAAGGCACCAAACCGCAATGTCGAGGAAATCTTCACGGTCATTGTAACGAGTCTTTAAATCGCCACGTTCGGGCAATCCTACGATATGTTGCTTGGCAATATTATAGATTTTACGTTTGCTCACCTTAGCCATTATTCGACTCCTTTTCTGACTCTGATTAGTTCGGTTGGTGTATCCAAATTTACCCAAACCAAATCATCGTTCTCAATCATGGTAGTGATGACAGCCCATACATCCTTGAAACTGTTATAGACTTCTATTTTCCCATTTTGGAAAACCAATTGATATTCATCCATTACGATTCCACCTTTCTGACAGAGTCCTCGCCATAAGCAACGCTCAGACCTGAGCCATTATCCCAACGCACTTGAATCGAGCCAATGTCGTCTATGCCCTTTACCGTGCCAAGTGTCCCAATAGGTGGGGCAAAAGTGTCGTTCATTTGAAGAAGTTCTACCCTTGTTCCATTGGGATACTCTTTTTTGAACCATTCAACAATTTTTCTATCTGGAAACATTCTGCGTCCTCCTAATTGAATTCTGCCAAGAGTTGTTTCAATGCTTTCTTGGCTAGGTTGGTGGTTGCTTTCACATCCCAACCTCTATCGTAATTACAAATGATTGCCTTTTCTGCTCGAAGTTCCAATTTTGAAATTCGACCTTTCTCAATGCCAAACTTGCTTGGTTCTTCAAAATGGTTTAGGCAATAGCTCACTTCTTTGCCCTCAATACTAAGAATTCCTTCGCTCCACATTCTGCTTCCTCCTTTTTTCCGTACACTATATATCACTCTAAACGCCTGTAATAGCAAGTCATAAGTGCGATTTATAACATTTTTTCTACTTGCCAAGTAATAGTAGTAGATAAGGGGGTGCCTAAAAATTGCAAAAACAATTTTTTTAAGTAAAAAAGCTATTCTTCATCGGCAATCACCACGTTTTCATATTTCAACGTTTGTCCCTCACGGATTACTGTCACATTTTCACTTGAGCCAACTTGTTCAATATATCGGTTCACAATCACGTCTACGAACTTTTCATCCAGTTCAATCATGTGGCAAATGCGATTCGTCTGCTCACAAGCAATCAAGGTTGAACCACTACCACCAAAGGCATCTATTACAATACAATTACTCATAGAAGAATTTTGAATCGGATAGGCAAGGAGGGGCAGTGGTTTCATTGTTGGGTGATCACCATTCTTTCTTGGTTTATCAAATTCCCAAATCGTCGACTCTTTACGACCCGTGTACCATTGATGTTTCCCTTTTTTCTTCCACCCATAGAGGACTGGCTCGTGTTGCCATTGATAAGGTGAGCGACCAAGCACAAGACTTTGTTTCTTCCAAATACAGGTGCCTGATAAATAAAAACCAGCTTCTTGGAAAGCCTTACGAAAGTTCAAACCTTCTGTATCCGCATGGAAAACATAAATGCTTGCATCATCGGCTAGAGCTTTTTCGATACAAGAAAATGCCTCGTACAGAAAACTGTAAAATGCCTTGTTTGCCATATGATCATTTTTGATTTTTCCTGCTGTTCCTTCATAGTTCACGTTATAAGGTGGATCTGTCACGCAGAGATTCGCTTTCTTGCCGTCCATCAAAATATCGTAGGTTTCTTGCTTGGTCGAGTCACCACAAATCAAGCGGTGATTGCCTAGAAGCCATAAATCACCTGTCTTGCTAAAAGTTGGTTGTTCAAGTTCTGCATTGACATCAAAATCATCTTCTTTAATGTCAGACTCTGGATTGAGTAGCTTATCCAATTCAGCAACATCAAATCCAAACAAATCTAAATCAAAGTCCGCACCCTGCAAGTCGGATAACTCCACGGTTAACATTTCATCATCCCAACCAGCATTCATTGCCAAACGATTATCGGCTATGATGTAGGCTCGCTTTTGTGCTTCGGTGAGGTGTTCTACAAAGATACAGGGGACTTCTGCAATCCCTTCTTCTTTTGCCGCACAAATTCGTCCATGCCCCGCTATGACATTGTAGTCTTTATCAATCAAGCAAGGATTAATGAAACCAAATTCTCTAAGTGACCCACGAAGTTGAATTATTTGTTCTTTACTATGCGTTCGAGAATTGCGAACATAGGGAATCAACTTCTCAATATCTACTTTTTCAAAACGCTCAATCGTTTCAACCATTTAGAATAACCCCCATTCTGCTAATTTCTCAAAACCACCAATCTCATTGATGTAGTTCGCCGCAATCTCCACAATCTCTGAGTAAGGTCGACCGTCAATTTCTGTATCTCCAATCGCACACGATATCTCGACAGACTTGCCAGTTTCCTGTGCTTTTAGGAAGGCATAGATATTTACTGACACATCCGCTTTTGATAAATCTTTCCCATGCAATCCACCACCAGTCACCGAATCTGCCATATCTGACCCGAGTTTGCGATTAGTTGCACCAGTGTCAACGTTTGGTCCACCAGACCATTCGCCTAGAGGATTGATAATCGCAGATGGATACAATAAACGTAGTAAGGTATTCTTTGCATGACTTTGACAGATAATCAGTTTTTCACCATCAAGAATGTATTTGCCATCCGTTGGGAAATTTTCATAAACTTCATGAGCCAATGCTGACAATTGAAGTTGTTCATCAGTCAGTGGCACACCTTTGAAGATGCCATTATCCCCACATCGAAGTTCCTCTGCTTGGTTATCCGCTAATTCTTTATCTTGTGAAACAATCACAATATCACTTTTTACTTTTCCTGCAATTCGTCTAATAATTTGTTTGATTTTGTTAATAGAAAGAGCACCTGAAGTTTCGATAATCACATGACATTTGCCATGGCCGATTAACACTTCAACTGCTATTTTAGGATTTTCTTCTGTTCGATAAGCCAGATCTACAATCGCTCCTGCAATGCGGTCGGCTATTTTATTAACGTGCATTGGATTTACTTTTTCTATCATCAATTAACTCCCTTTCCTTGAACGTAATAATCGCTCCATGGCATCCGTGTTGGGGTCTCCTGTATATTCCACCGAGCAATTTTCTTTTACAATTTGCCCAATTTCATACCAGATGACATTGGCTTGTTTTTGAAAGTTCTGACTCATGGCGACAAATGGAGAAGCCATCACTGCCGAGGTGGTCGGATGTTTTCCGAGTAATCCATACTGACTCAGTGCGGTTTCACATTGCACGAAACGAGCAAAATTTTGCGCATAGCTTTCAACCATTCGTGGGGCAACGAGTTTGTCGCACCCCCCTCACGAAAAAATGCCCCCCCAAGACACTCCTTATCACAACTTTCTCAATTCCATATAAAATCCTATTCCAAAACAAAAAAAATAGCCTTAAGCTATCCGCTCAAGAACTCCCATTTTAAGCCGTTTATCGGCATTTTGTAATTGTATCAAATTGGCAACTGTCATATCCCCGCCACACAATACAGGCACTAAATAATACAATTACAAATTGCCCATCATAAAAAAAAAATCCAAACCAAATACTCCACGTTTACAAATCGCCTACACAAAGCTTTTCTAGGCATTTTAACTATTCCATGGTCAAGCCATAAATCACCCAAATACATAAAAAAAGAGTAATCTCAGCAGAACCGAAATCACTCAAAAACCTTTATATATCAGTCTTTAATCCTTGTCAGCAATCCCACACACTCCACGTGATGCGTCTGTGGAAACAAATCAACAGGCTGGACCTTCTCAAGTGCATAACCTAACTCCTCAAACCGCACCACATCACGCGCAAATGTTGCTGCATGACACGAAATATAAACAATACTTCTCGCACCAACGCTCGCAGCTGATCTGATAAAGGATTCATCAAGCCCTTTACGCGGTGGATCAACAAGAATCACATTTGGTTCAATACCTTTATTAACCCAGTCTCCCATGACCTGCTCAGCCTTACCAGTTACATAAGTCGCATTGTCGATGCCATTCAGCTTGGCATTTTTACGTGCATTTTCAACGGCTGCTTCTACAACTTCAACACCATACACATGTTTGACTTTGTCAGCAAACGATAAACCAATCGTTCCAATACCTGAATAGGCATCAATCACAACATCATCGGCGTTTAAATCTGCAAACTCGATTGCTTTAGCATACAAGACTTCTGCTGCAGCCGTATTGACCTGGTAAAATGAGGGTGCAGAAATATCATATTTGCGACCTAACATGATGTCGGTGATGAAATCTTGCCCAAACAAGATGTTCCAGTCACTTCCGAAGATGTTATTGCCGGTAGAGGCGTTAACGTTTTGCATGATCGACTTGATGGCTGGAAATTGTTTGGTAAGAGCGCTTATAACACCGTCAACTTTGAAGAAGGAAACCTTGCGTGTGACGAAAATCACCATGATTTCGCCAGTAGCGTGGGCACGACGGACGACAACATTGCGAACAAAACCAGTATTTTCAATCTCGTTATAGGCTTTAAGTCCAAATTGACGCAGTAAATCACGAACGGCAATCACAACTTCATCAATTTCCGGCTGTTGGATAAAGAAATCTTCAACCGGAACCAGTGTGTGAGAATGTTTACGGAAGAAACCTGTTTCAAGCACGCCATTGACCGTGCGTACAGGGATACTTGCTTTGTTGCGATAATGGCTGACCTCTGGGCTGGCAATGGTGTCCAATACCGGAAAATCAGGCTTATGCGCTGTCTTAGATAACAATTCAACAATCTGCTGCCGCTTAAATTTCAACTGCTCGGGATAAGCCAGATGTCCAAAATCGGCAATGCCTGTTCTCAAGTAGTCAAGATTGATATCTGTGACGCGATGCTCAGATGTTGTGAGGTAGGTTTCAACTTTACCAAATCCGAATTTCTTACCTGTTTTCAAAACGCGCATCTCAATTGTCTCACCAGGCAGGGCATTTTCCACAAAAAACGGATAGCCGTCAATCTTTACGACACCCGAGCCTTCGTGGGTCAAATCTATTACTTGAACTTCAAAAATATCATTTTTATTAAAATTAGTCATGACCTCATTATATCATATCTTTGCGTATGTCGTGCTATCAGCCATGAAAAAACCGAGTCTCCTCGGCAATTTTTCATTTATCAATCCTTCCAATCCCACCAATTTTGCTTATCAGCAGGCAGCTCACCATTGTGATTCGCATAAGTCACGGCTAAGCGGTAAGTATAGAGCACACATCTATCTAACTCACCTTCACCCAGTCCTTGCGCCAAACAATCCGCGGCATAAATGTCTTCTGGACTGTGACCTCGCAGCGAGGCAATCGTTGGAAAGCCCGCTTTGATCAGGTGATTGGACATCCTCACACCGATACCAGGAATATTCATTAAGTCAGAGGTCATTTTGTCACCTACTTCCGATACATCTTAAACTCCAAGAATAAATCATTGTAAATCCCTAAATACTCAGGACCAAGATTTTGATAAACTGCCAAATTCTTCATGGCTGTCGCATCTGGATAGAAAGCTTTATCTGACGTCATTGCCTTAGGAAGTATGGCTTTAGCTTTCATATTTGGTGTGGCATAACCAACATACTCAGCATTTTTAGCTGCATTTTCAGGTTTTAACATAAAATTGATAAAGGCATAAGCTGCATCATAATTTTTAGCCGTCTTAGGAATCACGATATTGTCAAACCAGAGATTTGAGCCTTCACTCGGCACAATATAATGCAGATGCTCATTTTCACTCACCATTTCAGCTGCTTCCCCTGAAAAAGTGACCGCAACAGCAGCTTCATTGTTAATCATATACTGCTTGATTTCGTCAGCAACGATTGCCTTGACATTAGGTGTTAATGACTTGAGATGATTATAAGCCTTATTTAATTGCCCCATATCTTTCGAATTGACACTATCACCTTGCTCATTAAGCGCAAGACCGATCACTTCACGAGCTCCATCAATCAACATCAGATTGTTTTTATACTCAGGCGACCACAAATCTCGCCAATGCGCGGGTGGTGTTTTAACCTTCTCATCATTATAGATAATTCCAAGCGTTCCCCAAAAATATGGAATCGAGTAGGCATTGTCAGCATCAAAACTCTGATTTAAGAACCTAGGGTCGATATTCTCCAACCCTTTAATTTTAGAATGGTCAAGCTTATTTAACAGTTTTTCTGACTTCATCTTATCAATCATGTACTCACTGGGAATCGCGATATCATAAGTTGTGCCACCCTGCTTAATCTTCGTGTACATCGCCTCATTCGAATCAAAAGTCACATAGTTAACCTTGTAACCCGTTTCTTTTTCGAAACTTTTCAGTAAACTTTCATCGATATAATCACCCCAGTTGTAAATGGTAAGCTGGTTATTAATCGCTGAACTGCCGCTATCAGCGGATAATTTAACGGATAACAACCCAAGCACAGCAATAATGGCGAGAACTCCCCCCATAAAGTAGACTAATCTTTTCATTTATTTACTGCTATCACCAAAGTTAACACTTGGTGCATCTTTAGCAGAGCTAGCAGCTTTAAAGTAGTCTTTTTTAGTTGCGCCACGCATACCCGCTACAATAGAAGTTGGAAAAAGTGAAATTTTTGTATTGTAAGATTTCACCGTATCGTTATAACGCGTTCGTGCTACTGCAATACGATTTTCGGTACCGGCTAATTCATCTGATAACTGCGTAAATTGTTTATCCGCCTTGATATCAGGATAGCTAACTTGCAAGCGTAATAAACCATTCAAAGCTGAACTAACTTGGTCGTTAGCTGCCGCTTTATCTGTAACAGTTTCAGCTTTACTCATCGCACTTTGCGCCGTAGATATTGCCGTAAAGATTTTTTCTTCATGTTCAGCATAACCCTTAACTGTTTCAACCAAGTTAGGAATTAAATCATTCCGACGTTGTAATTGCGTATCAATATCAGCATAGGCTGAATCTACACTGTTTTCTTCTTTTGTAATCCCATTGCCAATGCTGAAAAATGCAACAATCACAATGACAAGTACTGCTAATATACCTACAACTAAACCATTCTTTTTAATAAAATTCATCTTTTTTCTCTTTTCTATTTTGTAAAGTCAGACACTTATTTAAATGAGTGTCTTATCGACCAGCTCCGCCACCCGATGAAGAACCGCCGCCAAAGCCGCCACCACCACCTGATGACCCACCAGAACCACCACCATAGCCTCCTGAGCCACCACCACGATTATTGAAAATCGCAATGAGAATCCACAGAAGGATATCGCCATGTCCGGTTAAAATCATACCTAAAATAAAAATAAATATAATCCCGAAAACAATCAAACCACCTATTGAATTACCCGAAGATTGTTCTTGATTATTCTCATAATCATGATGAGAAGGTGATTCAGATGTTTGCTCACTATTAGCATTGCCAGTTAAGACATCTGAAAATGCTGTAATGGTTTGAGAAACTGCAGTATCATAATCATTTTTGGTACGATAGGGGACAAAGTCATTGTCTAAAATTCGACCGACTTTGCCGTCGTTCAACTCTCCCTCGAGGCCTTGACCAACCTCCACCCATACTTTTTTCTCATCCTTTGCAATGAGCATGAGTAAGCCGTTATCACTCTCCTTATCTCCAATACCTGTTTGATTAAAGACCGTATTGGCATATTCTTGAATCGTTTTATTTTTCAACGTATCAACTGTTAAAACAATAATCTGAGCTTTTTTACTCACATCTAGGTTTTCAAGTTGATGATTCAAGTCATTTTTAGTCGTATCGGATAATAAATCAGCCTGGTCATAAATATAGGTATGTTCTTGCCAGGTAATTTTCGATACTGCTTCACCAGCTTTATGGTCACCTTGCCACTTAAAAAAGCCGAAAATACCAGCTAAAGCTACTAGCATGATGGTCATGAAGATGATTTTTTGGGTAAATTTATTTGTCTTCATCTGCGCTCCTCATAATCATATAATAACCGATTACAAGCAAAATTGAAAGTATAAACACTAATGCAGATAACGCGTTGATTTCAAGCGAGATGCCTTGACGGGCGCGCGAGTAGATTTCGACTGATAAAGTCGAGAAACCATTGCCTGTGACAAAGAAAGTGACCGCGAAATCATCCAAAGAATAGGTAAAGGCCATGAAAAAGCCAGCGATAATGCCTGGTGTCAAAAACGGCAAGATGACTTCTGTCATCGTTTGGCGTTGTGTGGCTCCTAAATCATAGGCTGCATTGATCATATCCTGATCCATTTCCTGCAAACGGGGTAGCACCATGAGTACAACGATAGGAATAGAAAAGGCGATATGTGCCATCAAGACAGAGGCAAAACCTAGTTTAAAACCAATTGATGTTAGCAGAATCAGAAAACTCGCACCAATCATGACGTCAGGTGAAACCAGCAAGACATTATTAAGTGATAAAATAGTATTCTGACGTTTCTTTTTTACTTGATGAATATAGATTGTCCCAAAAGTTCCAATAATTGTCGCAATAAATGCTGAGAGGAAAGCAAGTAAAAAGGTCTGAACGACAATTAAGATCAAGCGATGGTCAGCAAATAAAGCTTGAAAATATTCGAAAGTAAAGCCGGTAAAAGCATTCATATTGCCATTTTTATTAAAGGCATAAATAATTAGATAAAAAATAGGCAAGTACAAAAGAGCAAAAACAAAAATCAAATAGGCATTTTCAAATTTAAAACGTCGTTTCATGCTTTGCTACCTCTCTCCCGTGTTAAGAACATCACAACAAACATCGTGATAATGAGGACCATGCCGATGGTTGCGCCCATACCCCAGTTTTGGGTGACAAGGAAATGTTCCTCAATGGCAGTCCCCAAAGTAATCACGCGGTTACCACCGATTAATCGCGTCAGCATGAATAAGCTTAGACTTGGGATAAAAACAGCTTGAACACCTGATCTAACACCGTTCATAGAAAGTGGGAAAATAATTTGTGTGAAATTTTGAAACCGTGTTGTTCCTAAATCATAACCAGCTTTAATCAAATTACCATCAATCTCATCTATCGCATTAAAAATAGGTAGGATCATGAAAGGAATTTCAATATAAGCAGCAACAAAAATAAAAGAAAAATCGGTAAACAAGATTTGTTGACTACCAAGTCCCATAAAGTTCAGGAAACCGTTAACCGCACCAGATTGTCCGAAAATCCCAATAAATGCGTAGGCTTTGAGTAAGAGGTTAATCCAGGTAGGTAAAATAATCAACATCAACCAAAGTTGTTTATGTTTTAATTTCGTCAAAAAATAGGCAGTTGGATAGCTGATGATAAGTGTCACTGCCGTAATAATAGCGGCATAAATCACAGAATTCACGGACATTTTCAGATAAGTCCAACTGGTGAAATACGTCCCATAATTAGCCAGAGTCACATTGCCATCAATATCGAAAAATGATTTATAAACCAATAAAGCAATGGGGGCTAGAACAAATAAGAATAGCCAAAGACAATAAGGAATAGCGGATAGTTGTATTTTTTTAGTCATAAAGTTTTTTTGGTGTCATATCGACAAGTTTAAGTTGCCAGCGACGATGTGATTGCGACAAATCTTGAATCGCATTAATCAACATCACTAGCCAGATAAAGGCAATAACAAAGGCGATGATTTCAAAAAATGTCAGAGACAGATAATGAATCCCTAAAAATAAAAAGGCAGATAACATGAGTAAACCAAGCGTGATAGCAGAAAATACGAGAAATTCTTTAGAAATATCTGGTATGAGCCATTTTAAAAGTAAAATTAAAACAATGATACAAATAACGATACCAAACGCAGACAAGTTATGCACGGTCATCGTCCATGAATAACTATTAGCTGGGAAAATCCCGACACAGGCAATTAAGACTGCAATTAAATAATAGAAGAATCGAACGACTGTACTTTTTTTAGTGTAATAGGTACTTTGTGAAAACTCTGAAAACAAGTAGTCAGTAATCGTCAGTAAAATGAGTGCTGAAAAAATCAGCGTCATATTAAATTCCCAATGTTTTTTAGCCTCGTAAGTCCCTAAAAAACTAAAATTAAATTGCCACCAGTCTCGTTGATTATTCAAAGCCATAGCGACGAGGACGCCACCAATGAAGGTAACAAATAGCATAGTGATTAGATTAGATACCTTGACAGACACGGCAGAAGAAATTAAAACAAAATTGATAACTGCTGAAAAGGCTAGAACAAATAACGAGGCCGTCACTGGGTCAAAACTAACCCCACTAAAGGTGTGGCGCATAATATAAAATGTCATAACAGTCACTGCTAAGGTCACTAAAGAATAGGTTAAAGATAAGGTCAATGTTTCTCGCATTTTCGTCAACCAAGATTGCTTATTTCGAGCATGCGGTGTTTTTCGATAAGCTAAAATGAACGAAATAAAACCTGTGAATATGCCGAAAACCGTACTTGCATGAGCAACGGAAATCACATCGTCGCCGGTAAAAGAAATTTGTGATTTTTGAGTGATCAAGAAAGTCATCAACGCCATAAGCCAAGCAAATAAACTTGGCATTAGTAGATGTCTTAAAGAGAAATTTTGACGATTGCTCATTGAGGCACTTTTTAATTTGATTAAAAACCCATTATCAACAGCTTCCAAAATCAAGTCATCTTCATCACCGTTCAGTACTTCTGAGAGTGTATCTGGTACCTCAATATATTTCTTCATTTCCCCCCTATTATAAATCAGCTAATTAGCTTTCCTTCAGCTGGGTAAACTTATCAATCATGCAGATGTAACAATAAACCATCCCTTTTTCATTCTTTGATGTTTTCCTCTTCAATTGCATTGATTAAACCAGCTTCAACGACCTCCTCATCTACATATTCTTCAATCCGAGCATCAAATTCTTCTTCTGTTTCATTGAGGCGCATGATATGAATATCTTCCGATTCGAAATCAAGACCAATCACTTCTCCAACAATTGCACGTCGTGTTGAATGAATCATCCACTCTTGTCCGAGCTCGTCAACTGCGATGATTTCATAATGCACACCACGGAAAAGTTGCGTTTGTACCTTAACAATTAGCTTTCCTTCATCTGGTAGCGTCAATCTTAAATCTTCTGGTCGAATGACAACCTCAACTGGTTCATTTTTTCTCATCCCACCATCGACAGATTCAAATCTTTTACCATTAAACTCGACCAGATAATCATCTATCATAATGCCTGAGATGATATTAGATTCACCAATAAAATTTGCCACAAAGCGATTAATCGGCTCATCATAAATATCAACTGGTGTTCCTGATTGAACAATTTCACCATCATTGATGATAAATATCCAATCACTCATTGCTAGCGCTTCTTCTTGGTCATGCGTGACGAAAATAAATGTAATACCTAGTTTTTGTTGTAGCGCCCGAAGTTCGTACTGCATTTCAGTCCGTAGTTTCAAATCAAGGGCGCTCAAAGGTTCATCTAGTAAAACAACCTTGGGTTGATTGACAATTGCTCTCGCAATCGCGACACGCTGACGCTGACCTCCAGATAATTTTTGAATACGTCGGTTTTCAAAACCTGTCAAACGGACCATTTTGAGTGCATCTAGCACACGTTTTTCAATCTGTGATTTTTCAACCTTGCGAATTTTTAAAGGAAAGGCAATATTATCAAACACATTTTTATGAGGCAATAAGGCGTAATTTTGGAAAACAGTATGCACATCACGCTGATTGATTGGTATGTCGTTAATACGCTCATTATCAAGATAAATATCACCAGTCGTTGCGTCAGTCAAACCTGCAATAATATTGAGGATTGTTGATTTACCTGATCCCGATGCGCCTAAAAGCGTATAAAATTTTCCCGCCTCTAACTCAAAATTAATATCTCTGAGAATGAGTTGACCGTTGTCTTCAAAGGACTTAGACACATTCTTGAATTCAATGATTGGGTTAGTCGTCAATTTTTTCTTCTCCTAAAATGCGTACTTCCGGTTCTAATGTCACACCAGAAGATACTTTGACTTGCGCAATGACGTAGGCAATTAACTCCTCATAGTCCTTGGCAGTACCGTTATCAACATTGACCATAAAGCCAGCGTGCTTTTTAGAGACTTGAACGCCACCAATCTGATGACCTTGCAGGCCTGCATCTTGAATCAATTGACCAGCGAAGTAGCCAACTGGTCTCTTAAATACAGAGCCACAACTTGGAAATTCCAGTGGCTGTTTTAATTCTCGCAAATGCGTCAATCGTGCCATTTCAGACTTTATCACTTCATAATCCCCACTGCTTAACGAAAATTTTGCAGATAAAGCAATATATTGCTGACTTTGCAGGATTGATTTACGGTAGCCAAACTGCATATCTTCTGCAGAAATCACGAAAATATCACCTGATTGGTCCATGACTTGAATGCTAGATAGGACTGTTGCAATCTCCCCACCGTAAGCACCTGCATTCATAAAGACAGCACCACCAACTGACCCTGGAATACCACAGGCAAATTCAAAGCCTGTCAATGAATTGTCTAAAGCGACTTGTGTCGTATTGATTAAACTAGCACCTGCCTGCGCTTCAATTACATAACCATTGGCACGAATCGTGTTCATTTTTTCGAGTAGAATAACGAAACCACGAATACCACCGTTTCGAACGATAAGATTACTAGCATTGCCTAAAACGATGAAAGGTGTCTGCGTTTCATTGGCAAGTTTAACCAATGTTTGTAATTGATATTTATCTGTCGGAAAAGCAAGAAAATCAGCTGGTCCGCCAACTTTCGTATAAGTATAATTGGAGAGTGGTTCATTAAATTTCACTGTCAATTCCGGAAATTTTTCAAGTATTTCATTTTGAGTTAACATATTTGCTCTTTTCGTATCAAAAATTTTTTCGTGCAAGACTCATCTAGTCATCACATAAAAAATAGCTTGTACCAAAGGGTACAACACTATTATTTTACCATATTTTTAGTCTTTTTCATCAACATAACTTGTCCGATTGTAAAGACAATGATGGCAAGCCAAATGGCTGTAAAACCATATAAGTTTTCTAGTTTAAAGGTTTCATGGAAAAGGAATATCGCCACTGCCAATTGTATCGTCGGATTGATATATTGCACAAATCCAACGACGTTAAGCGGAGCTTGTTTCAACGCCTCTGCAAATAAAAGCAAAGGAATAGCTGTTATAATCCCTGATAAAATCAGATAGATAATTTGAGAAACTGTATAATCACTTGGTGTGTGCTTAGCAAAAAATAGAATAAATATTAATACAAAGGGTGTCACAATGATTGTTTCCACAAACATAGCAACATCACTTGAGATTGTCACGTTTTTCTTTATCAAGCCATAAGTGCCAAATGAAATGGGCAATAGAATTGATATAATCGGTAAATGCCCACTTTGAATTGTTAAAATTAAGACACCTAATAGAGCAAATGCAAGTGATATCTTGGTGAAGTTTTCCAACTTTTCTTTGAGAAAGATAACAGCCAATAAAACAGAAAACAGAGGGTTGATATAATAGCCCAGACTTGCGGCTGTTGCCTGACCATGACCAACTGCGTAAATAAAAACGAGCCAGTTAATTGAAATCAGAAAACTTGCCAAAATCATTGAGAGTAATTCAGATTTATTCGCAAGTAAACCCGATATCTCAGTTTTTAACTTTTTCATTCGACCAAAAAAGAGGAAATAAAGCAACATGGTCAACATCGTTGACAATATTCGATAAGAGAAAACTTCGTAGGCATCAACTCCACTCAGTAATTTCCAAAATATGGAGAGAAATCCCCAAGCAATATAAGAGCCAAACGCCAATAATAAACCTTTTTTCACATATTCCCCCTTTTGACTATCAAATTATTTATTTCTAGTCTTCCTTATTTTATATACCCTCAATCATGTCCTTGTAAAATTAAAAATAGAATTTCCACGAGTTCAAGATTCAACAAGACCGTAAAAATTCTAATTTTATGCGTAAGATGACTGATTAACGTACAATTTTTAGTATTTGATTTAAAGATAAACTTGATAGTATCCATATAACACTTAATGTACGACTTTAGTACCTTGAGTATCGACTGTCAACTCTAATAACTGACCTGAAAATTTTTGTGCATCAAGTTTTGACTTAATTGTTTCCAATTTATCTAATGGCATCATAATCATAACCGTTGGTCCAGCGCCAGATAAATATGTCGCATAAGCCCCTTGAGCATGTCCTATTTCTCGGATTTTAGAAACTTCTGGCACAAGCTTACCACGATAACTTTCATGGAATAAATCTTGCTCCATGAGTTGACCGGCAAGTGCCATATCACCTGTTAAAAGTGCTGCAATCGCTACGTTAGCAATTGCACTAGCTGCCACTGCATCATGATAGGTAAATTCACTAGGTAGCACCTGACGAGAATCACTCGTTTTCAGTTCATAATCTGGAATAAACGCAAGTAAACCAGTCTCTGGCATTGGTGCCGTGACATGATTTGTTTTCCCGTCGATGCTATTAGCAATGACTAAATTGCCAAAAATCGCAGGGGCAACATTATCAGGGTGACCTTCGATTTTGGTAGCAATCGCTAACTTATCAGCACCTGACAAATTAAGCTGACCAAGTTGGTTGGCGAGTTCAATCCCTGCAACAATAACTGAACTAGAAGATCCAAGACCACGTGCCAGTGGTATCTCACTAAGCATTTTTATTTTGTGAGGCTGTAAGCTCGGAAGCACCTGTAAGGCAGTCTCAAGTAACAAATTCCGTTCATTAGACGGTACTTCTGCCCCCAACTCATGCTGGATATACCAGTGAGTTGTTGGCTCCAATACCTCAATTGTCAAATAAAGATTAACCGCTAGTCCAACAGAGTCAAAGCCTGGTCCAAGATTAGCTGATGTTGCGGGTACTGATATTGTCAAAGTCATCTGTCTTACCTTTAAATTACTTTAATTGTGTTGCGAAGTGTGAAACCGTCTAGATTTGAGATTTTTTCAACTAAACTGTCAAATTGATTCAAGTCCATTTTGTGCGAAATGATAGCAATACTTGCGCGGTGATTATCACCAATATTTTCTTGGAAAACTTGCTCAAATGACACATTTTCGGCATGAAAAAGTTCTGCCAAATGCAAGAGTTGTCCTGCTTTATCTTCTGTTTCAATCGCAAAGTAGTATTTATCGACTAAATCTTCTTTTGTTGCATAAACTGTTTCGCGAGTAAAGGTATTAAAAGCAGGTAATACTTCACCTCTGTCAATCCCTTTAGCAAGTTCAATGACATCTGCAACAACTGATGTCGCTGTTGGTTTTTGACCAGCACCAGGACCATAGAACATGGCTTCATTGATTCCGATAGATTCAACAAAGACGGCATTCATGACACCATTGACAGTCGCCAATTGATGGTTCTTAGGTAAAAATGTTGGCACAACTTCTGCATAAATACCTGAAGGGCGTTCAACAATTTCACCTACTAATTTAATGACAAAACCTAATTTTTGTGCTAACTTAACGTCTTCTGGTGTAATATTACGGATCCCCTCATGTCGGACATCTTCAAATTTGATTGTCATACCAAATGCAAATTGGCTGAGAATCACCATTTTATAAGCCGCATCAATACCGTCAACATCATTTGTTGGGTCTGATTCTGCATAACCTAGACGACTTGCCTCGGCTAGCGCTTCATCATAAGTCCAACCTTCATCAACCATCTTGGTCATCATAAAATTACTAGTCCCATTGACAACACCGAGTATTTTAGTAATTTTATCAGCTGTATAAGAATTTGCAAGGGTACGAAGAATAGGTATTCCTCCTGCAACTGCTGCTTCATAATACAAAACCACACCATTGTCAGTAGCAACTTTTAACAAGTCTGTACCATGGACTGCCAATAAATCTTTATTAGCAGTCACAACGTGTTTTTTAGCCTGTAGAGCTTGTGTGATGAAAGTTTTAGCTGGCTCGATGCGGCCCATCAGTTCAATGACGATATCGATTGTATCATCGTTTAAGATGGCTGTTATATCTGTCACGAATTCATACTGATGACCTTGTGCTAATAGCCCTTGTTTCTCAGCATCATCTCTGACCAAAACTTTTGCGATTTGAATCTCAGTACCCGCTTGAGCAGTGATTTTTTCGCCATTTTCTTTTAGTAAAAAAGGAATGCCACTTGCTACTGTTCCGAATCCGAGTAAAGCAATATTGATTGTCATGTGTCTTAACGCTCCTTCAAAATATAAAATATCATTAGTGCAATTATAGCAGAATTTTCAGAACATTTCTATATTTTTTTTAATTTAGATGAGTTTAATCGACAAAACTTTCAATGACTTGCCATGCCTCGTCTAAGCCAGTTTTATCAAAACTTGAAAAAATGACAAAGTCGTCCGTACTATCGAATTGCAAAGTTCTCTTAATTATGCTCTCGTGCTTATTCCATTTACTACGTGGAATTTTATCAGCCTTAGTCGCAACCAAAATAACTGGAATTTCATAATATTTCAGAAACTCATACATTTGAATATCATCAGCCGATGGCTCATGACGCATATCCACCAAGCTCACGACTGCACGTAAATTCGCACGTGTTGTCAAATATTCCTCAATCATGCCACCCCATTTTTCACGTTCTTTTTTAGAAACACGAGCATAGCCATAACCCGGCACATCCACAAAATGAAGCGTGTCATCGATATTGAAAAAGTTAAGGAGCTGTGTTTTACCGGGACGACCAGATATCCGAGCAAAGTTTTTACGATTAAGTAACGTATTGATAAAACTTGATTTACCAACATTTGAACGTCCTGCTAGCGCAATTTCTGGCATATCAGTTTCAGGGTATTGTTTACTTGATGCCGCTGAAATTGTCAAGCTGACATTGTGAATATTAAATTTCATGTTTCTCATTTCTATCGCTGTGACCATTACATCATCACATTTTGAATTGCCGTTTACGCGCCTAAGATTAAAGGTTCTTCCGTTCCCCGAACAGCTTCCTCAGTAATGACGACTTTCGTCACATTTTCCATGCTAGGCACTTCAAACATCACATCCATCATCACTTCCTCAATAATCGAGCGCAATCCACGCGCACCAGTTTTGCGTTCAATTGCCTTTTCGGCAATGGCATCTAAAGCACCAGATTCGAATTCTAAGGCAACATCGTCAAAACTAAGGAGACGCTGGTATTGTTTAACGAGTGCATTTTTAGGCTCAGTTAGGATATGTACCAAGTCATCCTTGGTCAAGCGCTCAAGTGCCGCAACAATTGGCAAACGACCGATGAACTCTGGAATTAAGCCAAATTTTTGAATATCTTCAGCCACAATTTCTTGCATGTAGGAGTCATTTTCGCCTAATGCCTTGTTGTTCGCACCAAAACCAATGATTTTTTCGCCTAAACGCTGTTTAACAATTTCTTCTATACCATCAAAAGCACCACCTACGATAAAGAGGATATTTTTAGTATCCAACTGAATCATTTCCTGATTAGGATGTTTGCGTCCACCTTGTGGTGGCACACTTGCAACTGTTCCCTCGATGATTTTTAGCAGGGCTTGTTGAACCCCCTCACCTGAAACATCACGTGTAATGGAGACATTTTCAGATTTTTTAGCAATCTTATCAATTTCATCGACATAGATAATCCCACGTTCTGCACGTTCAACGTGATAGTCAGAGGCTTGTAAAAGTTTGAGTAGAATATTTTCCACGTCTTCTCCAACATAACCTGCCTCAGTCAAACTTGTTGCATCAGCAATAGCAAAAGGCACATTAAGTGAACGCGCTAAAGTTTGTGCCAAGAAAGTCTTACCAGAACCAGTCGGCCCAATCATCAAAATATTTGATTTTTGGAGCTCAACATCATCATTTTCCTTGCTTTCCGAAAAGTTAATGCGTTTATAGTGGTTATAAACTGCAACAGAAAGCGCACGTTTGGCGGTATCTTGACCAATCACATATTCATTTAAGACAGCCAATAATTCTTTTGGAGTTTTACTTTCCAAAACATCAGTTTGGCTTTCGTCTTTAAATTCTTCACGCAAAATGTCCATTGATAATTCAACACATTCATTACAAATATAGACATCGCTACCAGCGATTATCTTCTTAACTTCATCTTGTGATTTACCACAAAATGAACAAAAAATTTCATTATTCATTATCATTTTTTAGATTTTCCCTCTTCTAAACGTCAATAACTTGGGTAATTTGAGCCTTTAAAATAGTGTCTGATAAACAGCATGAATTGAATTCACAAGGTTAGTAAAGGCACACAGTAAAAAGAGAATGGCTAAACCAAATTTCTTTTTACGAAAACATTGCACCGCACAAATTAAACAAATCCAAGCTAAAACAGCCGTAAACACGCCAAATATTGTTTTTTCCATTATCTCTTAATCTCATATCGTTTGACTGTGAATGCATAGTCATTTTTTTCATCAGCTGGGTGGGTGACACTTGATACTTCTTCAAAATTAGTCATTTCTAACGCTTTTGGAAAATAAGTATCCCCTTCAAATTCCCCCGCAATAATCGTTCGGTAGAGTTGTTCAAATGAATCTTTGAAAGCGATAAACATTTCCGCACCACCAGTGATATACAAATCTTTTGCAGACTCTGGTTCTTGTCCATGATACCAATTTAGGACAGCTTCAGGGCTATGAAATACGAGGACCGCTTTATTTGCAACTTGGTAAGTTTCATCTCGTGTCATGACAATCGTTGTCCGTCCGGGTAAAACACGTTTATGCATCCCTTCAAACGTCTTGCGTCCCATCAAAATGACTTGCCCCATAGTTGTTTGCTTAAAATGTTGAAGTTCACTCGGCAAAAACCACGGTAAAATACCTTTTGAGCCAATCAAACCTTGTGCATCCTCTGCCCAAATTCCTGCAATCATATATCACCTCATCTTTTTTAACTCGCTTATCCAATTATACCGTAAAATGCCTTATTTTACCATCATGCAACACAAGACATCATAATACATGATATAGCTTTATATAGCTTTACGCAATCAAACTTCCGCATATTATAAAGTCAATTGCCTTTTTCGAAATCTCAGAAACAACAAAAAAATGTTAGAATATAGACATGAATTATATGACCCATACAATTGAACCTTGGATGCCAGTCGGTGCTACCAAACCAAAAGATGACATTGCAAAAATTGCAAGAAGACAAGGCTGGAAGACTATAGAAATTGAGCGTGCAACACAAGAAACAGTTGCCGACAACCTAACACCCCACCTCACTCCATCTGATCTCGTCGTCCACCAATTTCCCAGTTATCTCCCTCTAGAGTTTGAAGAAAACTTCCGAAATGCAGTTCAACAAACTGGCGCAAAGTTCATCATCTTAATTCATGATTTCGAACCTCTACGTCTATCTGAACGTCAAAATAGTGAGCGAGAATATAACCTACTAAAGCGTTCTGATGGTCTAGTTGTCCACACTGCTGAAATGGCCGAAGCCCTAGCCATACCCATTCCGACTTTTGTTTTAGGTCTTTTTGACTACCTCACTGACGCTAAAATCCCTGATAGGAAACTAACCCAAGACCTCATTTTCGCTGGAACCTTAACAAAAGCCATCTGGCTAAAAAACTTCACATTGCCCATTAAAGTCTTCGGCAACCTGCCCAGAAAATGGTCATCTGATGAGTTAGCGCCCACTCTAAAACTTCAAGACGTTTTACCACAAAACACTGCACCAGCTGAGTTACCTAATGGCATCGGACTTGTCTGGGATACAGATAGTTCTGAAAACACCCACTATTATGCTTATCAACAGCTCAATAGTCCTCATAAATTGAGTCTCTATCTGGCCGCAGAACTTCCAGTTATCTTACCATCATTCTCACCATTTGCGCCATTTATCACTTCGCATAAATTAGGTACTACTTTAGATACCCTAACACAACTACCTCTCACTTTTGATTACGACCCTGCTCTTGGAAAAAAAGTGGGGCAAGCTTTAAGAAGTGGAGGAAATACCATCACGTTACTGCAAAAAATAGAAACGTTTTATTTATAAAATATTAAAAGATGCGTCAATTGATGCGTCTTTTGATACTTCAGTAAGCTCATCCTCAATCATCATGTGACAAAATAGCACGATGATTAGTCTCTTGAATCTTACGATTATTATCATCATAATACTTACGAAAAGCTTTCAACTGCTCAGTGCTTAATGTCACTGGATGTTTCATCACATACCACTCAACATTTTCGCTTAACGGTGGTGTTGTCAAAGATCCATTATAATGATAGTAATCTTGATCTTTTGGCAACAAATCATTTAATGTCATAGTTCCTGACGTATCGGCATCAATATGGTCTAAAATGGCTTGAAAAGTTGCATTTGCTTCACCCTCCTGAAACATAGCAGCAATCACTGCTATTCTACCATCTTGGGCTTGATTGACAAAATGCACTTCTAACGGATAATGTTTGCCATCAATTTCATGTTCACTAGGGGCATGAAAGTGAAACTGTTTAAGATTATATTGCCGCCCATTAATTTCCGCATTGCCTTTGACTTCCGCCTCAATTGAGTGGCCATTATCAACTACTTTTTCAAAATCAGTAGCATAATTCAAAGTGATAGTGCCACTATCAGTCATCTTTTCTGTCTTTGTCGTGTCAATGTTGATTGGTGATTGGCTGTCCCCACTTTCAAATTTCCAATCTTTTTGGTCGTCATAATCCAGATGATGTTTTTTTCCAGACTTGGAAACGTTGGACTGACTAGTGACTGATTTTTTAGCGGTATTACTTGCACATGCTGTTAAACTCACAACTAGTGTAATAAAAGTCAAGGAAAATACTACTTTTTTAAAATATCTCATTTCTTACCATACCCTTCAAGACGTCATTAAAAGACGTTTTATCTATCTATTTATTTGCCACAAAAAAACACGTTAGCAAAAACGTGCTTTTTCTTGAATTTAAAATTAAATTCAATTATTTAACTGTACGGATACGCATTGTATTTGTACGGCCAGAACCAACTGGTACACCAGCAACGATAATGATATTATCACCAGATGATACAAGACCTGAGTCAATTGCAGTTTTTTCAGCAATTTCAAACATGTCATCAGTTGATGCAGGTTTTTCAGTCAATGTTGGGATAACACCCCAGTTAATCATGAGTGATTTTTCAATTTTTTCATCGAATGTTACTGCCAAAATGTCAGCATTAGGACGATATTTAGAAATTAAACGTGCAGTTGAACCAGACTCTGTCAAAGCAACAATCAATTTGATATCCATAGAGTTTGTTGCATCTTTAACTGCAGATGCAACAACTTCTGTGACGGTAGAACGGTCAAATTTATCAGAAGACAAACGACCATATTCTTTCAAAAGTGCTTGTGCATTTTTATCAACAGTTGCCATTGTGCGAACTGATTCTACTGGGTATTTACCGTTAGCAGATTCGCCTGAAAGCATTGTTGCATCAGTACCATCGATAACTGCGTTGAAAACGTCAGAAATTTCTGAACGTGTTGCACGTGGTTTGTCAGTCATTGTTTCAAGCATGTTAGTCGCTGTGATAACAGCTTTACCTGCAGCATTAACTTTTTGAATGATTTGTTTTTGGTAAACTGGTACCATTTCAAATGGTACTTCAATCCCCATATCACCACGGGCAATCATGATACCTTCAGAGGCAGCAATGATTTCATCAATATTGTCAATACCTTGTTGGTTTTCGATTTTAGGGAAGAGTTGAACGTGTGTGTTACCAGTTTCTTCAAGAATTGCACGCACTTCGTTAACGTCTTTAGCAGATCGTACAAATGAAATAGCGATGAAGTTCAATCCTTGTTCCAAACCAAAACGGATGTCTGCATTATCACGTTCAGCAAGTGCAGGGAAAGGAATTTTAGTGTTAGGGATGTTAACACCTTTTTGTTTAGCAATAATGCCATCATTTTGAACTTCAACTTTAAATTCACGAGTTGCAGCATCTTTATCAGCAAGTGTCAAACCAAGTTTACCATCATCGATAAGGATTGTTTGACCAATTTCAACGTTATCAAAAATATCGAGACCACCAGCAACGTTCAAAGCAATCACATCTTTAGTAGATTTCAAGCCTTGTTTTGTCGCAACACGTAATTTATCGCCTGTTTTATATTCATATTCTTTAGCATCATCTTCGAACAATTCAGTACGGATTTCTGGACCTTTTGTATCGAGCAAGAAACCAACTTTTTGGTTAGCGATTTCTTCTGCACGACGAACAACTTTCATACGTTCGCCCTGCTCTTCATGGTCACCATGTGAGAAATTAAAACGGAAAACATTTGCGCCTTCTTTGATGAGTTCAGCAATTTTTTGTGCTGACGCTTCAACATCAAGTTTTTCACCCCAGTAACCATCGTCACCGAATTTTTTACCACCACGGATTTCAACAGCTGGTCCAAGTGTTGCAACAATTTTTACGCGTTTGTTCATTTTGATAGAACTCCTTCTATAATTAAGTGGCTTTCACCAATATTTATGAACATCTCAAAAGAGAGGTGTTCTGATACTGCTTACGCAGTGAAGTTAACAAGTGAAATAAAGAAAATTGGTCATTGATTACGACGAAATTTCTTTGTTAAGTTTGTATAAATCAAGGTTCGCTTTATGAGGATTGTTGACAATGATTTTACCATTATCAAGACTAAATAACGCACCTTCTTCTGCCGTACCTAAAATTGGACTTTCGACCAATTTTTCGTTGTGAATACCAACAGCAAGACCACCATGACCTTCTTTAAGTAATTCTACAGCACGAGCACCCATCCATGATGCAAGGACACGGTCACGAGCACTTGGTGTACCACCACGTTGAATATGTCCCAAAGTGCTGACACGTAGGTCACTATCATCACCAGCAGCTTTGATTTTCTCTGCTAGTTCTGCACCGGTCATTACACCTTCTGCAAGAACGATGATGTTATGGTTTTTACCATTTTTGTAGCCATTCTTGATTGATGCAACCAATTCATTAACATCAAAATCTTGTTCAGGAATAAGAATTTCATCTGCACCTGCACCAATACCAGCCCAGAGTGCGATGTCTCCAGCATGACGACCCATTACTTCAACGATAAACGTACGTTTATGAGAAGATGACGTGTCACGAATTTTATCAATCGCTTCTAAAGCAGTTGTTACAGCTGTGTCAAAACCGATTGTATAATCAGTACCAACGATATCATTGTCAATTGTGCCTGGTAAACCAATTGCTGGGAAACCATGCTCAGTTAACCGCATTGCACCGTGGTATGAGCCATCACCACCGATAACAACGACACCTTCGATACCATGTTTTTTAAGTTGTTCAATACCAGCAAGCTGACCTTCAAGCTCAGCAAATTCAGGAAAACGAGCAGAGTACAAGAATGTGCCACCCTGTGAAATTTTTCCGCCAACACCTCTACTTGTTAAAGGGAATATGTCGCCAGCAACCATACCAGCATAACCATAATTAATGCCGAATACTTCCATACCTTCGTAAATGGCTTTACGAACAACGGCACGAATAGCGGCATTCATACCAGGGGCGTCACCACCACTGGTTAAAACGGCAATACGTTTCATTTGAGTATCAATCCTCCAAAGTTTTTTATCTTAATCATTATACCACGTTTGTACTTAATTTGTCAGTGCTAAATATAAGAAAACGTTTTCCTTGACAATAACTAAAAAAAGCGCCTTAACGCTCTCCCTAGTTAATATCTTTGCTCTGCTGTTGATAATAGGTCAACAACATAAGCAATAACGTTTAATTTTTATCAATTGAAAACTCATGCTTGATAAACCAATTTACCATTCAAATAAGTGGCTGATAAGTCAAAGTTATCTTCAAGTACGATGAAATCAGCTGCAAAACCTGGCTTAATTCGACCACATTTGTCATCAATACCAACTGATTTGGCAGGAATCAAAGATGCCATCATAACGGCTTCCTCTGGTGATGCAATGCCCCATTCGACAACGTTTTTAAGACCATCTTTAAGTTTTAAAATAGACCCTGCTAAATTACCACCATCTTTCAAACGTGCAGTACCATTTTCCACAATAACTGGATATTCACCTAGCATATAATCACCATCTGGTTCACCACCAGCACGCATGCAGTCAGTAATCAATGCCACGTGGTCGTGTCCTTTTTGTTTCATCAAAATATCACAGGCTTTTGGATGGACATGATGACCGTCACAGATTAACTCAGCATAAGTATGTGGAATTTCATAGATAGCACCAACCATACCAAGCTCACGGTGAGTCAAACCACGCATACCATTGTAGGCATGAACCCAGATACTAGCACCAGCCTCTGCACCACGAACCGCTTGTTCATACGTCGCGTCAGAATGGCCTAAAGCAACTCTCGTACCAGTTGCTGTTACTCTAGAGATGAAATCCTCGACGCCATCACGCTCAGGCGCAACAGCGATTTTAAGTAACATTCCTTTAGCAGCTGCTTGCCATCCCTCGAATTCTTCGAAACTTGGATTACGCATATAAGCTGCGTTTTGTGCTCCTTTGTATTTTTCAGTAAAATAAGGCCCTTCAAAGAAAATCCCTTGAATTTTAGCCCCTGATGCTTCTGTGTAATGTTCACCAATTGTTTCACAGATATCGCGCAATTGTTCATAACTTGCTGTCAAAGCAGTTGGTAGGAATGATGTCACACCAGTTGACAAGAGAGCATCACTCATTGTATGAACGATGCCATCCTTGTCATTGTCCATAACATCAGCTCCTGCATAACCATGCACATGTGTGTCTACAAGTCCTGGTGCAATAAATTTACCGCTATAGTCTAAAATTTCACCATTGGCCGGTACTTGCATCGTATGTTTACCGAATTTGCCATTCGAAGTGATCTCTAAATAGCCACCCACTTTAACTTCATAGGGATAGAAAAATTTGTCTGCCTTGATATAGTAAGTTGTCATTGAGTTTACCTCATTCTTTCTTTAAATACGCTTTTCTTTATTTTACATCTTTTTCATTACTTTGTCAAAAATGGTATAGTCCAATTTAGAATTACAAACAAAAAAACGAGCCAGGATTACTCGTTTTTTGTTTTATTGGATAATGCCAATAATTTTGTTTTAATCTCTTCTTCGAGCTGTGCCAATTCAACTTCACCTTGACGGCGTTTGATTGCCCCTTCACGCTGAATATTCATTGTTTCTTGAATCGTTTCAATTAAATTAGCCTGAGTCGTTTTAAGTGTCTCAATATCGACCACCCCACGTTCATTTTCGCGTGCAGCTTCAATAGAAGATTGCTTCAACATCTCAGAATTTTTAGTTAACAAATCATTGGTGGTACTTGATACAATACGCTGACTAGTTAAAGCATCTTTTTGTTTCAAAAGTGTCAGTGCAATTGCAACCTGATTCTTCCATAAAGGAATAGCTGTATTAATTGATGTTTGAATCTTTTCAGCTAGTTCCTGATTAGTATTTTGGATCATTCTAATTTGAGGTGCTTGTTGAATTGTGATTTGACGCGCTAGTTTTAAATCATATTGACGTTTATCCAGACGATTTTTATAGTTTTCAAGATCAGAAATCTTTTGAACGGCAATCGCATTATCTGGCGTGTTTTCAGCTTCAATCTTTGCTTGTGGAATGACTGTTTCATCAAGTTCCTTTATTTTCAACTCTGCACCTGCAATATAAACATTGAGCGCATGAAAATAATCCAAGTTTTCAGCATAGAGTGTTTCTAAAGTTTTATTGTCTTCCAACAGACCTTTATATTCATGTGTCAACTTAATTGATATTTTATCAATACCAGCACCCAATTTTTGATATTTTTGTGTCACCTCGAAAATTGATTTTTTCACTTTGCCAAACATCTTTTTAAAAAAGCCTGGATCTTCAGCCACGAGATCATTCGGATTAGATTCTTGCAACTGGTACATTAAATCAGTAAGTGCTGAACCTACTTCACCTAAATCTTTAGCTTGTACTTTGTTTAAAACAGACTGGGAAAAATCACCAATCTTTTTCTGTGCAAGAGAGCCATATTCAATAACAGACTGGGAATTATTTTCATCAAGAGACTTAGACAATTCTTTTGCTTTGCCTAACTCTTCTTCCGACAATATCGCAACAGCATTTTCGGATGTCGGACTTTGTGCAAGTGGATTTTCTACTGTGATGGATTGGTCAGCAGTCATTAAATCATCCAAAATATCATTAGCCATTTTCTACCTCATCTTTTATTTTTTCAATATCATCAGACAACTCTAATTCATACGTTTTCGCAATTTTTTCAGATAATTTTCGAATCACCTTTTGACTTTCGATTTTTAAATCCTGATCGATTCTATCAACACTTTTAACATTGTCATAAGTTTCAGTCAATTCAACCATAGTTGGTAATTGTTTATAAAGAAAATCATGATTTGTCAAAGCCATTTTGGGATGCTTAACAATAAGTTGAAATAGTTTTTTAGCACTCTTCAAACCACCAGTTACATTTTCGATGATTTGTAGCTCAGAATCATGCTTAACTGCTGTTTCCCAACTTTTTATTTGTGCCTTAGCATCTTGCATTGTTTGACGAAAAATGGTGATGTCTTGATCCGACAACCCTTTTTCATGATATGTTTCAATTAAACTTGGGTTCTTTTTCTCTTTTTTATAATCATGTATCAGCCACAAAACGAGCACCACCGCTATTATTATCAATATTGTTATTAATTTCATAACTCTATTTTATCATATTTTCTTGTGCAATTCTCAGTCTAGAGTATGATTTTTTAATTCGAATGTGCTAAAATGATAAAGAATACAAATTGAGTTTCGGCTCCTAACTCCTGAAGAAATAGATATTTTGTCTGCACGAACTACGTTCGCTTACGGCAATACCCTAATTTCTACGGAGCTAAGCCGCCTCAACATCTTAAAATTGGAGGTATTATGACTCAAAAGAAAATTGCCGTCTTAGGCCCTGGTTCTTGGGGAACTGCACTCTCACAAGTTCTCAATGATAATGGTCATGAAGTTCGAATTTGGGGAAATGTTCCTGAACAAATTAATGAAATTAATGAAAAACATACCAACAAACGTTATTTTAGCGATGTTGTTTTAGACGATAAAATTACTGGTTACGATGATCTTTCTGCCGCACTTTCGGATATTGATGCCATTTTGTTTGTTGTGCCAACTAAAGTAACCCGACTCGTCGCTAAACAAGTCGCTGAAGTTTTAGATCACAAAGTCGTGGTCATGCACGCTTCTAAAGGATTGGAGCAAGGCACACATGAGCGCATCTCAACGATTTTAGAAGAAGAAATCCCGACTGACTTACGCTCTGAAATTGTTGTTGTTTCAGGTCCTTCTCACGCAGAGGAAACAATAGTTCGTGATTTAACCCTGATTACTGCAGCCTCTAAAAATCTTGAAGATGCCCAATATGTTCAAGGACTTTTCAGCAACGACTACTTCAGACTTTACACGAATGATGATGTCATCGGTGTTGAAACGGCTGCGGCACTTAAAAATGTCATTGCGGTGGGGGCTGGTGCCTTGCACGGTCTCGGTTTTGGTGATAATGCCAAGGCTGCCATCATTACACGCGGTCTTGCCGAAATTACACGTCTCGGGGTTGCAATGGGTGCCAATCCTATGACCTACATCGGTTTATCAGGTGTTGGTGATTTGATTGTTACTGGTACTTCCATCCACTCACGAAACTGGCGTGCTGGTGATGCTTTAGGTCGAGGTGAAAAACTCTCAGATATTGAGGCAAACATGGGGATGGTCATCGAGGGTGTGTCAACTACAAAAGTAGCACATGAATTAGCAGAAATGTTATCTGTTGATATGCCAATCGTTGATACAATTTATAATGTGATATATAAAAATGCGGATATTCGGGAAAGTATCATCAAACTCATGCGTCGTGAGGGTCGTCCCGAAAATGAATATATTATAGAAATAAAAGGATTGAACTAAAATGAATGAAGATTGCTTAACAAAAAAAGTTCGTAAAGCTGTTATCCCGGCAGCAGGACTCGGCACGCGTTTTTTACCAGCTACTAAAGCACTCGCCAAAGAAATGTTACCAATTGTGGATAAACCAACGATTCAATTTATCGTTGAGGAGGCATTAAAATCTGGTATTGAAGATATTCTAATTGTCACTGGTAAAGCAAAACGACCAATTGAAGATCATTTTGACTCAAATATTGAACTTGAAATGGCACTTAAAGAAAAAGGCAAGGAAGATCTACTGAAACTTGTTGAAGAAACGACAGATATTAACCTTCACTTCATTCGTCAAAGTCATCCTAAAGGGTTAGGGCATGCTGTTCTTCAAGCTAAATCATTTATCGGTGAAGAACCATTTGTCGTTATGCTTGGTGATGATTTGATGGAATCTGAGCTACCATTGACAAAACAACTGATTAATGACTATGAAAAAACACACGCTTCTACAATTGCTGTCATGAAAGTACCGCATCAAGACGTTGACAAATATGGTGTGATTGCGCCTGAAGGTGAGGTCGAAAAAGGTCTCTATAATGTTGCTAACTTTGTAGAAAAACCTGCTGTTGCGGATGCCCCTAGCGATTTGGCAATCATCGGACGTTACCTCTTGACACCTGAAATTTTCAATATTTTGGAAAATCAAACACCGGGTGCCGGTAATGAAATTCAATTGACAGATGCCATTGAGACACTTAATAAAACGCAACGCGTTTTTGCTCGTGAATTCACTGGCCGCCGTTATGATGTCGGGGATAAATTTGGTTTTGTTGAAACGACGATTGAATATGGTCTCGGCCATCCACAAATCAAAAAAGACCTACACGATTACATCATTAAAAAAGGAAAAGAGCTCGAAAAATCTGACTTGGCTGCTACTAAAACGACATCAGCCAAAAAATAGTCATTACTACTAAAAAACGTTCTGATACTGGAACGTTTTTCTGATTTTAAAATGTCTAACATCACTAAACCATCTTTTTATTTCGCCAAGTTATGCAAAACATCTTTAAAAATGATAAAATATGATAATGAAAACAACCAAAGGTAAGTTTCAGCATATTTTAACTTCAATCAAAGCCTTTCAGATGAAACCGCTGGATTTTGTCCTCGTCATCATTTTGATGATTGCAAGTTTTACACCATTTCTGCTATTAGGTGGCAAGCAAACCATTAGCCATCAAGCACAATTACGGGTGAATAGTCAGGTCATTAAGACATTTGATTTAACAAAAAATCAAACCTACACTTATCAAGATGATGGTGGTGATATTAATAAAATAGAAGTGCGAGACGGTCGTATTGCTATCGTCTATGCCAACTGTGGCGACCAAATCTGCGTTAGAAAAGGCTTTATTAATAAAACCGGACAGACAATAGTTTGTCTGCCACATAAACTTGTCATTGAGGTTATACATTCTGGTAATGATAATGACAACGGAAATAGGATAATAGATTACTAATGAACACACAACATTTGCATCGACTTGTCTATATTGCTTTATTAACAGCGACAGCAACCATTATAGGAATTGTCGAATCTATATTTCCTTCTCCTTTTGCTTTTGCTCCAGGTGCTAAATTTGGTTTTGCCAATCTAGTCGTCTTAATCGCAATTTTTACATTAAAAAAGTCTGATGTCATTATCTTAATGGTGCTCAAACTACTACTAACTGCTCTCTTCACTGGCTTTTCAGTTTTTCTATATAGCATGGCTGGTGGTTTTCTGTCATTATTGGCGATGTATCTCATCAAATTATTAGGACCGAAACTGATTAGTTTGATTGGTGTATCCTTAGTCGGTGGGTTTTTTCATAATGTTGGGCAATTACTCATGGCGACTTGGATTGCCCAGACACCTGCTGTTCTGCTTTATTTACCTTGGTTAGCCATTTTCGGCCTCTTAGCTGGTTTTTTCATCGGTGTAGCAGGCAATGCATTACTCTATAAAATTAAACCTATCAATGCTTTATTGGTAAAAGAAAATAAAAGTTGGATGACACACACATGACCTTTTGGACGCCCTATCCCTATCTTTCAAATCAACTTGAAAAAGTACAGCAAATGATGACTGCTGCCATTCATGTCAAAAATCCTAAGACACAAGCTGCGATTTTAGACTTATTAGCATCTGGTGGCAAACGACTTCGTCCTGCCTATCTTTTACTATTTTCTGAGTTCACGCATTTGGAATCAGATAAAAAAATCGCATTAGCTAGTTCTATCGAAATGTTGCATACGGCTACCCTGATTCATGATGATGTGATTGACCTGGCTGAAACACGTCGCGGTGTCCCAACGATTTCACATCTTTACGGTTCTGAAATTGCTGTTTACGCAGGTGATTATCTCTTTATTGCTGTTTTTAAATTGATGATTCAACATGCCCTAGACTTGTCTAATTTATCTCAACGCATTGATGCCATGGAAAAATTACTCAATGGCGAACTTGGTCAAATGAATCTAAAATTTAATACTGAGCAGACGATTGATGACTATATTGATAATATTTCAGGCAAAACCGCTGAACTGTTCGCGCAAGCTTGTGCCGTTGCGCCATTTGCTGATGGCGCCTATAAATTAGCACAACTAGCTTATGATATTGGTCTCAATATCGGGATAGCTTTTCAAATTATGGATGATTATCTTGATTATACAGCTGATAGTGAAACACTTGGTAAGCCAGTTCTAGCAGATATGCAGCAAGGTATTTATTCTGCACCGGTTCTATTTGCCCTAGCAGCGGATAAACGAGTTGCTGACTTTTTAAATCAAGAAAATTTTGATGCTGTTTTTAAGATTATCCAACACACAAATGCCCTACAAAAAACGTATGATTTGGCTCGCCAATACACTGCAACTGCACTCAAACTTATCGAGAAATTACCCAATAAACCTGTCAAATCTGATATTCGTCAGATTACAAAAGACCTACTAGAAAGACAATTATGACACCAGAAGATTTTTATAGCTCGCTAGTAACCTTTAACATTCAATTATCTGATACTCAGAAAGCACAATTTAAGACTTATTTTGAGTTTCTAGTCAGTGAAAATGAAAAGATTAATCTAACAGCTATCACCGATGAAAATGACGTTTATCTCAAACATTTCTATGATTCAATTGCACCAATTTTATATGGCATGATTAATAATTCACCGATTAAATTACTAGATATTGGAGCCGGGGCTGGCTTTCCAAGCTTTCCAATGAAAATCATCTATCCTGAATTACAGGTGACAATCATTGATTCTTTAAATAAACGGATTAAGTTTTTAGCAGCACTGTCAGATAAACTTGATTTCGATGCGACTTCTGTCACTTTATTACATGGTCGTGCTGAAGATTTTGGTCAAAACCCAATTTACAGAGGACAGTTTGACTATGTTACTGCTCGCGCAGTAGCGCGCCTCAACGTTTTATCCGAGCTGACACTACCATTTTTAAGAAAAGATGGGAAACTTCTGTCGTTAAAGGCGAGTCAAATGCTGGATGAGATTTCAGAAGGTAAGCACGCTATCACAATTTTGGGTGGCAAGTTGGGCGATACGTTAGATTATGCTTTGCCAAATGGCGATGAGCGTCATCTTGTTATTATTGAAAAGAAGAAAGAGACGCCTAAAAAATTCCCTCGTAAGGCTGGTATGCCCAATAAAAAACCACTTTAATTATTTAAAGTTAATAACTGTAGAGCGTTTATAAGAGCGTATCACATCGATTATGATACGTTTTTTCTATGTTCTCAACCTTTCAAAATTGTAAGTTTTAAGTCTATTTTGTAAGATTGGGTTGCTTTATCTTTGGTATAATCAACTTATCTTTATCTCGTCCACTCACAAAAATAGTAGCAATTTAGTAAAATACTTGTTAAAATGGTGAAGTGACACTTCAAAGACAGGAGAATTAAAAATTGATTAAATATATTCAGAGCTTGCCTCAACAAAAGGCATGGCCTGTCATCAAATTTATTTTACAAAGTTTATTTTATTTTATGATTATCATCGCCTTGCTATATCTCTTTAACTACTCAGGAGAAGGACAAGGTCACTTTATATATAACGAATTCTAATCACAAGGAAAGAAGATTACCTATGTTTGTTTCAGACTTTATTGCAACACTTAATCACCATGCTAAACAAAATCCCAATTCACCTGTTTATGATTTATTGGGCCAAACATATTCTTACCAACAACTTAAACAAGACTCAGATACTATTGCAGCCTATATTGATGGTTTAAACTTACCTGAAAAGAGTCCTGTTATGGTTTTTGGAGGGCAAGAATATGAGATGCTAGCTACTTTTGTTGGTTTGACAAAATCTGGCCATGCTTATATTCCCGTTGATGTCAATTCAGCTAATGAACGTTTGACAAACATTATTGAAATTGCTGAACCTAGCGCTGTGATTGCGATTAATCCTTTGCCAGTTGACATCTCAGAGGTTCCTGTCGTCACTGCTACGCAATTATCTGCCGTTCTTGTAGAACCTACTGAGTATGAGTTGACACATCCTGTCACTGGCGATGAGACTTACTATATTATCTTTACCTCTGGTACAACTGGTAAACCCAAAGGGGTTCAAATTTCACATACAAACCTCCTATCCTTTGTGAATTGGACGCTAGAGTCAAGTGAATTTGACTTACCATCACAAGCTAAAATTTTAGCGCAAGCGCCTTATTCTTTTGACTTATCGGTCATGTCTTGGGCGCCTGCTCTCGCCGCAGGCGGCTGTCTCTATGCACTTCCTAAAGAAAAAACTGAAAATTTCAAAGACTTGTTTGCTGTGTTGCCTAGTTTGCCGATTCAAGTTTGGGTATCAACACCTTCTTTTGCTGATATGGTCTTACTTTCTGAAGACTTTTCTGCTAAAAAGATGCCTAGTCTCACTCACTTTTACTTCTGTGGTGAGGAATTAACCGTTGGTACTGCTAGTAAATTACATCAGCGCTTTCCTAATGCCAGAGTTGTGAATTCTTTTGGTCCTACTGAAAGCACCGTTGCATTTTCTGCTGTTACCATTACAGATGAGATGATTGATAAATCGGATCGTCTGCCAATAGGCTATATTAAGGCTGATTCACCGACTTTTATCCTCAATGAGGCAGGTGAGATTTTGAAACCTGGCGAACAAGGCGAAATCGTCGTGACTGGTCCTGCTGTTTCCAAGGGTTACATCAATAATCCTGAAAAAACAGCGCAGTCTTTCTTTGAGCTTAATGGGCAAAAAGCTTATCATACTGGAGATTTAGGGTTACTTGATGCGTCAGGTATGCTACATTATCGTGGTCGCATGGATTTCCAAATTAAGCTTAATGGGTACCGAATTGAATTGGAAGAAGTGGCGCATGTCTTAAACCTTTCTCAATATGTTGCCTCTGCGGTTGCTGTACCACGTTATAATGATCAACATAAGGTTCATCAGTTATTGGCTTATATTGTACTTAAACCTGGTGCTAGAGACGGCTTTGAACGTGACTTACAATTAACCAAGGCTATCAAAACTGAACTTGAAAATGAGATGATGTCTTACATGATGCCATCCCGTTTCATTTATCGGGAATCACTCCCCATTACACCTAATGGCAAGATTGATATTAAAGCTTTGATTGCAGAGGTGAATGATTAATGAGCGAGTTTATACAATCTCTGCCTAATTGGCAGCCTTATGGGACACCAAAGTATTTTGGTATTCTGATACTTGCTTTGCTACCAATTGTCATTGCGTTGTTTTTCCGTCGGAGATTGCCAATTTATGAAAGTCTTATTTCGGTAGCCTTTATCAGCCTAATGTTTGGTGGGGCAAAATATCAACAGTTCTTCGCTTTAATTTTCTATCTTGTCTGGCAAGTGATTGTTGTTTTTGCTTATCAAACTTATCGTCAAAAGGCGGATAATAAATGGGTTTTCTATTTCAGCGTCACCATATCACTTTTACCCTTAATGATCGTTAAGGTCATGCCTGCCGTACTGGGTGTCAATTCTCTACTCGGCTTTCTTGGTATTTCTTACTTGACATTTAGGTCTGTTGCCATGATTATGGAAATGCGTGATGGCGAATTAAAAGCTGTTACTTTTTGGCCATTCTTTCGCTTTATGATTTTTATGCCTACGATTTCATCTGGGCCGATTGATCGTTTCCGTCGTTTTAATGATGATTACCTTAACCCTCCTAGCCGGGATGTTTATTTATCCATGATTGAAAAAGCGGTTTGGTCACTGATGTTAGGGGCGTTTTACAAGTTTATCATGGCACATATTTTTGGTGATTTACTTTTGCCAAATGCGCAACAGTTTGCTTTACATGCTGGTGGACTTTTTAATTGGCAGACACTTTTAGTCATGTATGCCTATGGTTTCTATTTATTCTTTGACTTTGCAGGCTATTCTTTATTTGCGATTGGTGTTTCTTATTTAATGGGGATTAAAACACCTGTCAATTTTAATAAGCCTTTTATCGCTAGAGATTTAAAGGATTTCTGGAATCGTTGGCACATGTCTTTGAGTTTCTGGTTTAGAGATTTCGTTTTCATGAGACTTGTTTATGTCATGATGAAGCGGAAAATCTTTAAAAATAGAAATACAACATCAAGTGTGGCCTATCTATTAAACATGACAATCATGGGATTTTGGCACGGTGTGACTTGGTACTATATTGCTTACGGTATCTTTCATGGCATTGGATTAATCATCAATGACTGGTGGGTTCGTCGTAAGAAAACAATCAATAAGACACGCAAAAAAAATGGGCAGCCACCCTTACCTGATAATAAATGGACGCATGCACTTGGGATCTTTATCACGTTTAATGTCGTGATGTTGAGTCTACTTCTCTTCTCAGGATTTTTAGATCAACTTTGGTTCCACCATTTTCCAAAATAATGGTATGATTATGATAGATTATTTGAGTTGTCAAAACTTGAATAATTTAAGCACTACTCTATTGCAATATTTTTCATGCAATAACGTCATAACTTGACTTAATAACTTATAGGAGAATTTAAAAATGGATATTCAAACAACAGTAATCGAATTAATTGATAACTTATTTATGGAAGATATTTCTGACATGATGGACGAGGATTTATTTGATGCGGGCGTATTAGACTCAATGGGTACTGTCGAACTTGTGATTGAGTTAGAGAGTAAATTCAACATCAAAATTCCAGTCTCTGATATGGGGCGTGATGACTGGAATACTGGCAATAAAATTGTGCAAGGCGTAAAGGATTTACAAAATGCTTAAACGACTTTGGTTCATTTTTGGTCCACTTCTCGTTGCCTTTGTCGGTTTATTCGCCTTACTTCTACTTGCACCTGAAAGAAAATCACATCATTTATCTGATGAAAAGCGTGCAGCGACCGCTTTGACACCGATAGTTTTCAAAAATGCTGCTTTGAAAAAAGAGGCACTTTCTGATCCTAATCATCGGTTCGTTCCTTTTTTCGGTTCAAGTGAATGGCGCCGTCTGGATGAGATGCATCCTTCTATCTTATCAGAGGCTTATAAGCGAGACTATACGCCATTTTTACTCGGTTTAAAGGGTGCTGAATCATTGACCCACTATTTTGGATTGCAACAAATTAAGCCGCAATTGGAAGGTAAACAAGCTGTTTTCGTTATTTCACCTCAGTGGTTTGTTAAAGAAGGACAAGTTCCTGGTGCTTTTAATTACTACTACGCTAGCGATCAGGGGTACAGTTTCTTAAAACAATCGACTGGTTCTGCAGAAGATAAGTATGCTGCTAAACGTTTTCTAGCTTTAGCTCCCGAAAGTCCCATTAGTCGATTTATGAAAAAAATTGCTGATGGCAAACGTCTAACGACATTTGATAAATGGCAAATAAAATTAGCACAACGCTTGGCTAGTCGTGAAGACAATCTTTTTGCGGGCATGCAATTTGGGGATAATTACCAAGATAAGGTGAAACCTCGTGCTGCCAAACTGCCACAGCCTTATAATTTAGAAGTCTTGCAAACGAAAGCCAAACGTCTTGGTGAGGAACATACAAATAATAATCAATTCGGTATTCTGAATAGTTTCTATTATCAACAGATTAAGCATAGACTTAACCAACTCAAGAATAGTCAAACTAACTTTTCCTATCTACATTCGCCTGAATACAATGATTTTCAACTGATTTTAAGTGAATTTGCTAAAGATCATACTGATGTGATGTTTGTTATCCCACCAGTCAATGAAAAATGGCAAGCCTATACAGGTTTAGGACAAGAAATGTACGCTAAAACAGTGGATAAAATTCGCTATCAACTTAGCTCACAAGGATTTAATCAAGTTGCTGACTTGTCTAAATGCGGTAATGAGCCTTACTTTATGCAAGACACCATTCATTTAGGATGGAACGGTTGGCTAGCCTTTGATAAGGCTGTGAATCCTTTTCTCACAAACAAGCAGCCAACGCCTAATTATCACTTAAATGACTACTTCTTTAGTCGTGAATGGGCTGAACAAGATTGAAGTACCCAGCATCATTTTCCAATAATAAAATAGACAAACCGCATGATGTTCTCAAAACGAACATCGTGCGGTTTGTCTATTTTGATACTTTCGAGAATGCGTTTAAAAGTCTCTTTTTTTTCGTAAATCACGTTTCAGTTGTTCGCGTCTCTTGACTGCTGCGACAAAGCCTTCTTTGCGATTTGGCGTATATTGGTCAAATTTGCCGTCAAAGAGTTTTTGGACAAGACGATTCAGTTCGACCTGTTCGTCGTCAGTCAAAACATCGAAAAATTGACCATAAAAGTCACTATCTCGTTGGCTGAATTTTTCTGCGGCCTCACGTCCTAATTCAGTCATAGTGACCAGGGTCACACGCTTGTCCTTGGCATCTTTGGTCTTTTCGACCAAGGCTTTTTTCTCTAATTTGCTGACGAGTTCTGAGGCGGATTGCTGGCGAATTTCGAGTTTTTCAGCGATTTCGCCTGTTGTTTTAGCGGCACCACTGGCACTCAAAAATTGAAGCACGCGCGTTTGCGCATTGTTTTCAGCACCTCTTCTGCCGCCGGGGCCGCCCGGTGGGAAGGGTTGTCGAAAAAAGCGCAGCAATTTTCCTAAATTGTCGTATAATTCTTTTGATATATTAGCCATGATTTACCTCAGTCTATGTGTACCATTATTATATCAAAATATCAGATGGTTTTGCTATATTTGATAGTTGTCAAGGGGGCAAAGATGACAACAATGACAAGACTTAAGCCTAAAAGTAGCCAAAAATTTGAGTGAATAGCGCCATTATTGAGCAAGTCGCGAAGTGCCGTTACAAAATGGCTAACTGGATTGAGGTTGACGAAAGCTTGTAAAAATTTTGGCAAGGTTTTAACTGGTATAAAGGCATTTGAGAGGAAGGTCAGGAGCATCATCACAGTCATGGAGATGCCTGTAATCGCTGCTGAACTTGTGATAACTTGCCCAATAAAGGCAAAAATCCAACTGATTGACCAGCTAAAAAAGACAGCGAGAATGATAGCAAGGATGACGGCGACAAAGCTACCACCGATATGCCAGCCTAGGATAAGCCCAGTTACGATGACAAAGCCCGTACATAGCAGATAACGTACAAGGTCAGCAACAAGTGGTCCTGCAAGTGGTGCAATACGTGCGATGGGTAAGGATTTAAATCGATCGAACACGCCTTTTTCAATATCTTCTCGCATTTGTACGCCTGTTGCTGATGTCGCTGTCAGTAGGCTTTGGACGAGAATACCCGGAATCAAAGTCGGCAAGTAATTTTTCATATCTCCTGCTATCGCACCGCCAAAGAGATAGGCGAACATCAGGGTAAACAGGACTGGAGTAAAGGTCACATCAAAAAGTTTTTCTGGGTTGTGATAGATTTTAAGTAGACTACGTTTCGCAAAAGTCAGTGTATCACGACATGCTTTAGTCAAGCGTTTAAGTGTATTTTTCATTTTTTTCGTCCTTTTATTTATTTTCTTCGGTTAACTTAAAGAAGACATCATCAAGTGTTGGTTTTTGCATTGAAAATACTTTGATTTCGATTTTTCTTTGCTCTGCTTTGACAAAGAAATCAGAAATTTGCAGCGTATTCTCTACAGGTACCTGTATTTCGTTGCCATTTATGACAAGTTCTGATGACCGGTCAAAAACTTCTTTGATTAATGCAATCCCTGCATTTGTCGCATTGCCATCAAATTTGACAATGAATTTCAACTCGCCAACTTCACGTTTGAGTTCATCTGGTGTTCCCTCAATGACAAGTTTTCCTTTATCAATCAAGGCAATATGGTCAGCCAACTGATCAGCTTCTTCCAAATATTGCGTCGTGAGTAAGACTGTTGTCCCTTTCGCTATCATCTCACGAATCACATCCCACATTTGTTCACGTGTCCTAGGGTCAAGTCCCGTTGTCGGTTCATCAAGGAAAACTAGTGGCGGATTGGCGATGAGACTGACCGCTAAATCTAGACGACGACGCATACCACCTGAAAAATTTTTGATTTGCTTGTCCTTAGCCTCTAGCAAGGTAAAATCTTCTAGTAGCTGTGTTGCTTTTGCTTTCGCTTCTTGCTTGTTCAAACCATTTAGCGCAGTAAAAATCATCAAGTTTTCCCAAGCTGTTAAATCTTCGTCAACTGAAGCATATTGCCCAGTCAAACCGATATGCTTTCTGACTTCTGCTGCTTCTTTTCGAGCATCGTGACCGAAAATTTCGATTGTCCCACCGTCAGCTTTGAGTAAGGTTGACATCATGCGTACTGTCGTTGTCTTGCCTGCACCGTTCGGACCCAAAATGGCGAATACTTCACCTTTTTGAATCGTCAAGTCGACATGATCAACAGCTTTTTTACCTTTGAAAATTTTAGTTAGTCCCTTGACTTGGATTGCGAGTTCATTAGTAGCCATCATAAGTGTTCTCTTTTCATTTTATTTCCTGTTGAAATTAAACAGGTACCTTTGTAAAAATAATTATACAGGTGCCTGTTTATTTTGTCAAGAAAAAAGATTATTTTTTGAACGACTCAAAAGACTATCCGATTTAAATTTGAGTAATTCTAAAAATGCCAAACAAAAAACACGCTAACTGCGCGTGTTTTCAAATTACTATCAATCTTCATACCCATTCGGATGTTTTTGATGCCATGTCCAAGCATTTTGGATGATGTCTGCTAGTTTTTCTGTAGGTGTCCAAGCGAGGATTTCTTGTGCTTTACTGCTATCTGCCACCAAAGCATCTGGGTCACCAACTCGACGTGGACCCATTTCAGCTGGGATAGCATGGCCAGTCACTTGACGTGCTGTCTCTAGAACTTGTAGGTTTGAATAACCTGTTTTTGTCCCTAAATTAAAGGCATCGGATTGACCGCCTGATTTCAGGTATTCAAGTGCCTTAATATGCGCATCAATTAAATCTGTCATGCCAATATAATCACGAACACAAGTGCCATCTTCAGTCTTGTAATCATCGCCATAAATCATGATTTTGTCGCGTTGACCGAGGGCAACTTGCAAGATAATCGGAATCAAATGTGTTTCGTTTTTATGTGCTTCTCCAATAGAACCGTCATGTTTAGCTCCAGCAACATTGAAATAACGTAGGGCAACATAAGTCATACTAGTCGCAGCAGCTTGCCAAGCCATCATTTTTTCCATGATGAGTTTGCTTTCACCATAAGGATTGATTGGTTTTTGAGGTGTTTTTTCCGTGATCGGCATCTCTTCTGGAATACCAAATGTTGCTGCCGTACTTGAGAAAACAATATGTTTAACCTCAAAGTTTTGCATCACTTCAAGTAGTGTCATCGCACCACCGACATTGTTTTCGAAATACATGAGCGGTTTTGTCATAGACTCACCCACTAAAGAATAGGCACAGAAGTGCATCACACCTTCGATATTTTTTTCCTTGGTAAAAACAGCCGACAAAAAGGCTTTGTCCCGAATATCCCCCTCATAAAATCTAGCCTTATCTGCTACCGCTGCACGATGACCAGTCGACAAATTATCAACAACTGCAACATCGTAACCACGCGCAAGAAATTCATCCGTTGCATGGCTACCGATATATCCTGCACCCCCTAAAATCAAAACTGTCATGTCAAACCCTCATTCCCAATTTGTTTTACATCAATAGACATCTATCATGTAAGCATTTTAGCCACTTACTAACCCTTAAATTATATCATAAAAGTGTCATCTTTTCGCCATTCAGCGTGATTTCAAAAGTGTAGGATTTGGCATTAGCCGTTAAAACAGCGACACTTTCTCTAGCTGCATCAAAACGAGTGATGACGATATCAGTCTCACTTGGCGTTTCAATTTCAATACCGCCATCAAGGTCAAAAGCTTGTGCCGTATTTCGGAATTTCAGTAAATTCAGCAATTTTTGAACAACAGGACGTTTAAGTTCTGTTTTGACTTCATCTACTTCATAATAATGTCGGTTAATATTGCGGCCTTCCTTTGAAGACTCAAGCAAGTCAAGGTCGTTTTGCCCTGCTAATAGACCAACGTAGTATACTTGAGGAATGCCTGGTGCAAAAACTTGGAAAGCACGCGCTAGCAAGTAAGCATCATCATTGTCACCTAAAGCTGAATAGTAAGTTGAATTAATTTGATAAATATCCAAGTTATTATAGGCTTCCGATGAGAATATTTTCTTGACGTTGGCACCGACCTTGTACAGTTCCTCAGAAGTATATGAGGTCTCTTCATCTGTGAGAATATCCTTGGCATCAACAACACCAATCCCATCATGCGTATCAAGGGTTGTAAATTGTTTCATTGGCGACATCTTTAACCATTTAGCAAGTTGCTTGGTTTGACCAGAATAGAGCGTATAAAGACTAACCATTGGCAAGGCGAAATCATAAATATAAAAGTCATGGTCAGCAATTTTATGTTGAATGCTATAATGTTCATGAATTTCTGGTAGAATTTCACACCCCTTTGCTATAGTGATTTTTCTGACATCGTTTAATAAGTCCCAAATTTCTGGCTCAACAAAGAAATCATTGGTATCTAATTTCTTAATCGCATAAGCAAAGGCGTCTAGACGTACAATATCACATCCATGGTCAATCAACTGTTCCAAGGTTTCTTTGATGAATTTTCGTGTCACATTTTGAGTCACATCAAGGTCAATTTGCTCTTCTCCAAAAGTATTCCATACTAACTCAGTCGTACCATCTCTAAAGCTCACCTCTTGGAAAGGTGCTTTATCTTTACGTTTATAGATTAAGTCAATATCTGCTTGAGTTGGTCGATTTTCAGGCCAGAAATTTTGATTGCGTAAGAAGAGATTGGCAAATTCAGATGCCTCTTTCTTTTCTTTAAAATCAATAAATTCAGGACTCTGACGCGATAAATGATTAATCATAAAATCAAACATTAAATAATAATCTTCACCAATGGCTTCGACATCTTGCCAATTACCAAAAGCGCTATCGACTTGTCGATAATCTTGGGGCGCAAACCCCCTATCACCTGTAGAGGGAAAGAAAGGCAACAAGTGAACACCACCAATCGCACCTTTTAAATCTTCCGCAAGAATTTTTTGAAGGTCTTTTAGATTTTTTCCAAGACTATCAGCATAAGTAATCAACATGACTTTGTTTTGAATTGGCATATTTTCTCCTTTTGATTTTTGTCAATCGTTTGATATTTATAGTATAGCAGAACACTTTTAAAATGTAAACGTTTTCTTTTTTATTTTATTTGACTGCACCATTACTCATGCCGGAGATAATGCTCTTTTGGAAAAAGAGATAGACAATGGTAATCGTGATAATCCCAACGATATAGGAGGCAAAACTTGGCCCGAAATCGCTCATATATTGCCCTTGATAATTATATTGGAATAGGGGTAAAGTCCAGAATGAATCATCTCGATTCAAGATGAGTAATGGCAAAAGGAAATCATTCCAAATCCATAGGGCATTGAGAATTAAAGTCGTTGCGTGCATGGGTTTCATCAGGGGAAAAGCGACTTTGATAAACATGGTCAGCTTATTAGCGCCATCAATCTCCGCTGCTTCATCCAAGCTTTCAGGAATGGATAACTTAATATAGCCAACATACAAAAACAAAGTTTGCGGAATGGCATAGGTCAGATAAAGGATCATCAAACCTGGTAAATTCATGAGTCCCATTGCCGTCATTTGATTGGTAATCGGTAGCATAATAACTTGAAAAGGGACAAAAATACCAAGAATCAAAAGTGAGTACATGATGGTAAATGCTGTTTTCCGACCAATATTTCTTGCAATGGAGAAAGCTGCCATTGGCACGACTAAAACAATCAAGAAAATTGACACGACTGAAATGATAACAGAATTTAAGAAATATTTACCAATCCCATCTTCAATCAAACGTGTATAATTTTCCATGGTAAAAGGTTTGGGTAAGCTAAAGAAATGTTGCATAATTTGTGGTGTATCTTTAAATGAACTGACCACTGTCAAATAAATGGGTACCAAAATCAGAATGGCACCTATAACGAGCAATAATAAATGTGGTAATTTATTTTCTTTATTTTTCATTTTCTCCACCTCTTTAGACTTCAAACTTCTTAGAAACAGCTTGTTGCATCAATGAAATCACAATAATGATGATAAATAAAACAATCGCAAGCGCATTGGCATAACCAAAGCTATTGTTTTTGAAGGCTGTGTTATAGACCAACATCCCTAATGTGGCGGTCATATCATTAGGGCCACCACCTGTCAGGACAAATATATTATCAAAGGCTGTTAAACCACCTTTTAAGGCTAAAATAAAGACCATAGAAATAGATGGGATTAAGAAAGGTATTTCAATACGCTTGAAAATTTGGCTTTTGCTTGCCCCATCAATGGCTGCTGCTTCTAAAATTTCCTCTGGAATACTTTGCAAGCCTGCCAAAAAGATAATCGTTGGTGTTGCCACGCCTTGCCATAAAGCAACAAATAAGATGGCATAGACAACTGTCTTAGGATTTGACAGTAAATTCTCTTTTAAAAACTCGATATGCAGTGTTTCACCAATCAAGGGAATCCCGTAAGCAAAAATTTGTTTAAAAATCATCCCAATTGTAACAGTTGCAATAACTGCTGGGAAAAAGAAAATTCCACGGAAGAAATTAGATGTTTTGAGTTTGGCATTCAGGGCACGTGCCACTAAAATCCCAAGACTGACCTGTCCGAGAATCATCCCTAGCGTGAAAATAATGGTAAATTTGATTGTTTTAATCAATTTGGGGTCACTGAAAATAGCTGTGTAATTTTTAAAGCCGATAAAATCGTAATTGTCTGTTAAGCCAGTCCAGTTAGTAAAGGAGAAAATGACGCCACGAATCGTTGGCAAATAAAAGAAGATCATTTGCAGCGCAATCGGCACCAAGAGGAAGAGATATCCCCAATATTTGCTGATAAATTTGTCTTTCATAACGAGAATTCCTTTCTTTTTTGTACCTTTAGTCTATGAAGACTCGAAACTTTCGCTCCGTCCAAGCGGGGTAATTCGCGAACTGCGTCCGCTCAAAGGCTTTGCTAAATTTGATTTAATTTATGAACTTTAGCCTGAACTCATATGCTATTTACAAGATGACGAGTTCAGAAAAAATTCACAAATCAGAAATCAAGTCTATTTCATTGCGTCAAAGAAAACGTTGAGTTCTTTTGCCATGGCGTCAGCATCACCAGTCCGTGCATAATTGGCTGTTAAGGTATGGAAATCAGCCTCGCTGTCCCATTTAGATTGTAGCCAAACGAATTGTTTGTCTGTAAAGGTTAGACGTGTAATCCCCTCAATCTCTGGTGTTTTGCCTTCAGTTTGAACGCCTTTGACTGATGTGGGTTCACCATTGGCATCATAGTATTTTTGGAAGACTTTGGCAGTCGAGAAATATTTAACAAATTTTTCTGCTGCTGCTTTATTTTTAGAGGTACTAGCAATTGAAAGCGCCATATCTGCCGCACCAACACTCATTGCATCAGCTGCTGTTTGACCTGGATAAGCAAATGATCGAATTTCAAAATCTGGCTTTTGTTGTTGGACAGCTGCAAGTGCCCAAATTCCTTGTGGCAAGATCAGTGCTTTACCAGTCGCAAAAGCTGCGATGGCATCATCATAAGTTGCGCCATCAGCACCTTTTTGACCATTCCCTTTGAGGATATCCAGTTGTTTCGCAACTGCTTGAAAATCTGAATTTGAGGTTTTAATGGCACCTTTTGGTGAAAAACGCAGGGCATTTTGGGCGCCGTCAAAGCCACCATCAGCCTCAGCCCAAGCCAATTGCCCAAATCCATTGAGTGACCAAGCGTCTGCTTGCGTCAAAGATAAGGCGAATGGTGCTTGATCTTTACCTTTAGACTTGATGTCGCTGACAAGCATTTCAAATTCATCCCAAGTTTTTGGCGCTTCAAGCCCTAGTTTCTTAAAGGCATCCGCATTGTAAAAGAACCCCCAAGCGTTGGAATCCAACGGAACGCTATAAACTTTATCCTTGATGGCATATTGTTCCGCCACTCCCTCTTTGATATTGCTCATGAAATCCTTGCCTGTCAAATCTTCAAAGACACCATTAGCTGCCCATTCTTGAAAATCGGCATTTTGTGGGAAAACATTAATAATATCTGGCGCATCTTTGGAAGAAATACGTGTTTTTAAGACGTTACCTGGATCGGGAACAGAAACGACTTTCACTTTAATGTCTTTGTTTTCTTTTTCAAAATCTTTGGCGATTTCTTTTGTCACTGCTAAAGTTTCTTTCTTCTGAGTGAAAAATTCAATTTCAGTTTTTTTGCTGCCTGAGCTACCACATGCTGTCAGTAGGGCAACTGACGCTAAACTCAAGAGGGACAGGGTCAATTTTGTTCTTTTCTTCATAAAAAGGCTCCTTCTATTTAAAAAAACAAGTCTGTAAACGTTTTCTATATTTTTATTATAGGCTAGAATGATAGGATTGAGTATAGATAAAAGTTCTTAATTTATGGTAAAATGTATGCAGTAAACGTTTACGAAAGGATTTTAGTAAAAGTATGAATTATAGAGAATTTTATCAGAACTTTTTAGATTTAAACCTTGATTTTGTAGGGAGTGAAGTGACCATTCCGGATTTCAGTTTCGGACCTGCCATACGTGAAAATTATGTCATTCATTATATTTTGTCTGGTCGTGGCTGTTTTTACATTGATGGGAATCCTTATCCATTAGAGACCGGCGATTGTTTTATCTTGCCTGCCGATGTCGAAACTTTCTACCAATCTGATGGCCTTGACCCTTGGAGCTATGCTTGGCTCGGTATTAGTGGCCATGTTATCAGTGAATTGTTTGAACGAACATTACTTTCTGACAATAAATGGTTGTTAAAGCAAGTGAGTGACACAAGATTTATAAAACATTTTCGACGTATTCAAGCACTGGCTTATGAAGATTCACCTTATATGGATGTGGCAATTCAATCCGAGCTATACGCCCTAATGCAAGCCTTAATTATAGACTTTCCAGCCTTATCAACAAAACGTCAGAGTCAGTCTGATTACTATGCTGAAAAAGCCTATATTTTTATCAATAATCATTTTAACCGTGGTATCAAGATTAAAGATGTCCTTGACCATGTCATGGTTTCTCGTGCCTATCTCTTTACCATTTTTAAGAAAAAGTATGGTTTATCTCCAAAAAAATATTTAATCGATTTGCGTATGAATCATGCTGCTAGATTACTTGTACATTCAGAAAATATGATTTCACAAATTTCTGAGGCAACTGGTTTTTCGGATTCTCTTAGTTTTTCAACTGCTTTCAAAAAACGCTATGGTGTTAGCCCAACTAAATTTCGAGCTGTCAATCATGATAAGCTAGTCCTTAAAACAATGAATACGCTAAATCGAATCAAAAAATAAGCTGAAAATTGACTTTCCAGCTTATTTTTTGAGTGTTTATACTATACTCAAATCACTATAAAACCAGAACACTTTTGAAGGCAACTACGTTGCCTCTATTGGTTGCTTGAAAGCAGTGCTTTCAACTATTTTCTATCACTTCGTCGTTGATAAGTCTTGACGTACCCCAGTACGCCTGAGCCTTATCGCCTAGAAGTGATAGAAAATATCTCAAAAGTTGCGTTCTTGTTTTATACCGACTTGAGTATAATTCGCCTTAAAAATGATAAGTATCTTTTCGGATTAAATGTCGTCAAGACAAGGCAATATTTTGAAGGCATAGCGGGCTATGTCGAAAAATATTGTCCCACGCCTAAGCGGTAAAACCGCTAAGGCACGTGGTACATAGCTATTTATCTAAGCGCTAAAGCGCTAAGATAATAGCCAAACGATGGATTGACGGTATTTAATCGAAAAGTTTAGCCTTTTTAAGGCGAATTAGTATTATCTTAATGACGGAAATGCCGTGCCCCCGTGAAGACCATGGCAATACCGTGTTTATCTGCCTCGTCAATCGCATCTTGATCACGTACCGAACCACCGGGTTGGATAATCGCTTTGATTCCTGCTTTGGCAATTTCTTCGACATTATCTGCAAAGGGGAAGAAAGCATCTGAGGCAAGGACGGCACCATCAAGTCGGTCTGCTGCCTGTTCAATGGCAATTTTAACAGAGGCAACGCGGTTAGTCTGACCAGGTCCAACGCCTAAAGTTTGGTGATTGTTTGTAATGATAATACCGTTAGATTTAACATATTTGACAGAGCGCCAAGCAAACTCAAGTGCCTCAATTTCTACTGCTGTAGGTTGACGTTTGGTCACAATTTCCCAACTGTCTTGTAGTTCAACTGTCGTATCTTGGTCTTGAACAAGTAAACCGCCTAAAACACCAGTAACTTCTTTTTGACTTTCAGACACTTTTTGTTGCTCAAAATTCAAAGCTAGAATCCGCAAATTTTTCTTCTTATTAGTCAAGATAGCTAAGGCTGAATCAGAATAGCTAGGTGCGATAATAATTTCAAGGAAAATCGGATGCATTTTTTCAGCAGTTGCAGCATCAACTTCACGATTGAGGACAACAATCCCACCAAAAATTGAAACTGGGTCTGCTTCATAAGCATAGTCCCAAGCTTTTTCAATCGTCTCAGCGGTTCCGATACCACAAGGGTTCATGTGTTTTAATGCGACAACAGTCGGCGCTGTAAAGTCACGAATGATGCGAATCGCTGCATCGGCATCACGAATATTATTAAACGACAGTTCTTTACCGTTAAGCTGTTTAGCTTGTGCAATTGAATAGTCTGTTGGCAATGCTGATTCGTAAAAATCAGCATTTTGTTGTGGATTTTCGCCATAACGCATGGGCTGTTTGAGGTCGTAAGTCAAGGTTAATTTTTCTGGCTTATCAACGCCAACTTGCGCTGTGAAATATTCTGCAATCAAGGCATCATAAGCAGCTGTGTGACGGAAGACTTTCGCTGCTAATTTTTGACGCGTTTCATAAGTCGTATCACCATTTTCAGCAAACTCTGTCAGAACGATATCATAGTCGGTCGGGTCAACAACAACCGTTACGCTAGCATGGTTTTTCGCAGCAGAGCGTAGCATTGAGGGACCACCAATATCGATGTTTTCAACTGCATCTGCATAGGTCACATCTGGTTTAAGAATCGTCTCTTTAAAGGGATAGAGATTGACGACAACAAGGTCAATCGGCGAGATATCGTGATTTTTCATAGCTGAAACATGTGTGTCGAGATCACGGCGTGCCAAAAGCCCACCATGAATTTTAGGGTGCAAGGTTTTCACGCGCCCATCCATCATTTCCGGGAAACCTGTTACATCATCAATGGCAATGGTTGCAACACCTGCAGCATCCAGTGCTGTTTTAGTACCACCTGTTGAAATAATTTCCCAACCTAGTTCACTTAGTCTTTCGGCAAATGCCACAATACCTGTTTTATCACTTACGCTGATTAATGCTCGTTTTGTCAATGTTTCACTCCTTAATTATTAGTTGATAAGTTAATTTTAACGATTTTTAACGGTTTTTGATAGCAAAAAACGTATATCCTTACAAAATATACGTTTATCGTTCGGAAATTGATAACATTGTGAAAGAGTTTTTTAGACTTTATTTATAAAGTCTAAAATCTTTGCTTGCATTTTGTCTTTTGATAGACCAAATTCATCTTGTAAGTAGTCAGGACTACCAACTTGACCAAACCTTTCGTTAACGCCAATTTTTAAAAGTTTAGCATTAAGACCGGTTTCTGCTATGACATCAGCAATTGCACTTCCAAGACCGCCTGTGACTGAATGATTTTCAATACTAATCATCAAGTCATGCGTTTTAGAAAGTTCAATCACTAAATTGCTATCAAGTGGTTTAATCGTAAACATATCTACGACTGTCACATCTATCCCTTTTAATGCTAATTCTTCTGCAATATCTAACGTTTCACTGACGAGTTGTCCTGATGCAAATAAAGCGATATGGTTTCCTTGTTTGAGGATATTGCCTTTACCCAATTCAAACCTTGCATCTGTTTCATAAACCTCGCGAACAGCTTTACGGTTGGCACGGATATAATGAATACCTGCTTTATCTACCAATTCGCGAATCAGCCAAGCGAGCTGGATGCCATCTGCGGGGTCACAAATGATACTGTTTGGAATCATACGCATCAAGGCGACATCTTCCCATGATGTATGTGTGCCACCATTTGGTCCGACAGCAAATCCTGGGTCAGATCCGAAAATATTAATTGTCGTCTGCGCATAGCCACCAGAAATGAATAGTTGGTCAAAGGCACGTCGTGTCGCAAAAGGTGCAAAGGTATGACAGAAAGGAATATGTCCAGTTAAACTGAGGCCACTCGCAACCCCCATCATATTTGCCTCAGAAATGCCGACATTAATGAGTTGTTGACTATGTCTTTGCGTCAGATTTGCAAAACCACTCGCACTGCCAAGGTCTGCCTCTAAAGCTATCACTTTTTGATTTTTAGTCATTAACTCGTCTAATGTTGCAACAAATACAGCGCGAAGTTCTTGACACATTTTTGTTCTATCTTGTTTAACTTGACTAAGCATAACTTCCTCCCCCTTTAACAACTTGTTCTTCTAAGGTGGTGATAGCTTTATCCAACTCTTCTTGATAATTGGCAAGGCCAAATTTAACAGAATGATTATCCTCAACTTTTTCGAAGAATGGTACACCTTGAGCTTTTACCGTATCTAAGACAATAGCAATAGCACTATCTTTTTGATCTTTCAAGAAATTAATCGCATCATCGATAGCTTTCAAGTCATCGCCTTTAACTTTTAACGTAATAAAACCAAAACTCTCCATTTTTTTCTGAATATCGAAAGGATTCAGAATATCAGCAGTGTAGCCATCAAGTTGTTTCTTATTATCATCAATAAAGACAATACAGCGGTTCAGTTTATTGTGTGCAATATATTGAAAGGCTTCCCAACACTGTCCTTCGTTTAATTCACCATCTCCGACAATGAGATAGGTATAGGCGTCACTTCCGGATAATTTCAGACCTGTCGCCATTCCGGCAGCAATAGATGTGCCTTGACCGAGAGAGCCTGTTGTGGCATCTACACCTGGGATTTTCAAGCGGTCTGGATGACTGGGTAAATGCGTACCACCTTCATTCAGTGTCAATAACCAGTCTTGTGGGAAAAATCCTTGTATGGCTAAGGTTGCGTACAAAGCAGGACCAGCATGACCTTTAGACAAGACAAGTCTATCTCGACCTTCCCAATTCGGATGATTTGGGTCTATCGCCAACTGCTTACCATAAAGGACAGCTAACAACTCAACAATAGACATCGAGCCACCTAGGTGACCATAGCCCATGTGTCCTAGCATTTTAAGTGTCTCTAATCGAATTTTATCTCGTAAATTTTCTAAGTCACTTAATTCTGGTCTATCATCTTTTTTCATTTTTTCTCCTTGAATGACATCTGTCTTATGCTTCTGTTGATTTTTTAGCAACACGAACTGTTGTCACTTTGCTTGCAACTAAAACAAGTCCTAATACGACTAAAATGCCAATCATCACAAGCATCTTGCCACCACCATTTGCCATGTTACCAAGTAAAAGACCGACAACACCATAGTCAGTATCAGAGAATGTAGAGCCAGCAAAACCTAAGTCACCCATAACAGGCATGAGGAAAATCGGCATGAAACTAATTAAAATACCTTGTAAAAATGAGCCAAGCACTGCTCCTCTCACGCCACCAGTCGCATTACCATAGACACCTGCAGTTGCACCGCAGAAGAAATGCGGTACGACGCCTGGAATGATAATCGGTAAACCAGTCACAGCCATAATAATGAGCGAAAGAATACCGCCAACAAATGATGAGAAGAAACCAATTAATACAGCGTTTGGTGCATAAGGGAAAACAATTGGGCAATCTAGTGCTGGTTTGGCATTTGGGACTAATTTTTCTGAGATACCTTTGAAGGCAGGTACAATTTCTGCCAAAATCAAGCGAACACCAGCTAGAATAATAAAGACACCCGCTGCAAAGCTACCTGCTTGTTGCAAGGCATAGACGATATAGTTTGTCCCACCAGAGAGTTTTTCTGTTACATAAGCATTACCTGTAAAGATGGCAACAATCATATAGACAACCCCCATTGTGATTGTAATCGAAACAGTCGAATCACGTAGGAAAGCTAGACCTTTAGGGAAATTAATATCTTCAGTTGATTTTTCTTTATTGCCGAAATATTTCCCAATGATGGCTGAAAAGGCATAGCCGAAATTGCCAGTATGGGCTAAGGCAACAGAGTCATTTTTCGTCACTTGAACGGTAAAGGGTTGTAAAATTGCTGGGAAAACTGTATTTGCGATCCCTAAAGAGATGCCGCCAAAGAGGACAAGCAAGAAACCATCCAAGCCAGAAACACTTAGAATAACAGCAATCATACAGGCCATATATAAGGTTGCATGACCTGTCAGATAAATATATTTGTAGCGCGTGATCCGTGCAAATAAGATGTTAAAGAGCATCCCTGCTAACATAATTAATGCCGTATAAGTTCCAAATTTTTCTAAGGCAACGGCAACAATTGCTTCATTGTTTGGCACAACACCAGTCACATGGAAGGCTTTCTGGAACATAATACCAAACGGTTCCAAAGAAGAGACAACAAAGTTTGCACCAGCCGTCACAATCAAGAAACCGACAAAAGTCTTAATCCCACCTCGAATAATATCTGCAACACCTTTTTTCTGCAGTAACAAACCGACAACTGCAATAAATGCGACTAAAATAGCAGGCGTACTCGCAATATCAATTAATACATCTAAGATATCTTTCATGTTGATTATTCTCCTAATCTAGTTTATCAGTCATCTCTAAGCAAGCAAACCAGCATCTTTGACAACTGCTGTCACTTTTTCTCTTAATTCATCCATGTCAATGATAGAATCTAAGACCGTAACATTCCCTAAATGTGTTGTACTGTCAGCTAAGTCACCGCCCACAAAAAACATATCTGCTAATTCAGGCGCTGCACTCCCCACATCGTAATGTTGTACGTCTATATCTTCCAAACCCAATTCTTTTAAAATCGTTTTGATGTTCATTTCTACCATAAAGCTTGACCCTAGTCCTGAGCCACATACTGCTGCTAATTTCATATTTTATTCCCTTCTTTTCTGCAACTTTCACACATCGTGAAATATTGAACCTTGACTTGCGTAAGCAAGATTATTCGCCCTCTTGAATTAATGTCACAATTTCTTCTGTCGTTTCAGCTTCTAAAAGCCGTTGTACTGCGGTTTTATCTGTCAATATCTTTGTTAAACTACTCAAAGCACGCAGATGTGTTTCATTGTCAACTGCCGCTAAGCAAATAAAGATACGAATGGGATGTTTGTCGTCATCTAAAAGATAAACAGGTTCCGAAAATTTCAATAGAGACATGGCTAAATCTTTGACACCATCCTCCGGCCTAGCATGCGGTAAAGCAATCCCAAAACCTAAATGAATAAACGGACCAAAATCAAGCACTTTTTGAACCATCGCATCTAAATACCGCGGCTCTATATCATCATTTTGGACAAGTGGCGCTCCAGCCATATGAATCGCATCCTGCCAGTTCGGCGTCGGCGTTTCATGGTTAAAGCGAATTTTATCAGGTATTAATAATTCTGAAAGCATTGGGGATTCATCACCTTTCTTTTTTAACTGCTTCATCATTTTTTTAGTGACTAGTTTTTTTATTTTGTCCTGCGTCACCCCTTCTTTTAAGGTCACATAAGGTAAAATAGTTTCTAGTATGTCAGTAACGGACGGTACGACCACGCTAGGCAATAACAACTCTCGCTGTACCTGCCGTAATAGTTCAACCTTATCAGTTGTGCTCAAAATAGGTGGCATCACATAAAGTGGTTTTTGTGTCTCCAAATCAACGCTTGAAAAGATTAAATCATAATCATCCAAAGGCATTTGGTCGAATTCAAAGAAGGACCTCGCTTCAATAAAATCAATCATTGGGAAAAGCGTTGCTAACTCTGAACGCATAATCAAGGAACTACTCATTCCACTAGGACAAACGACCAAAGCTCTATATCGTTTATCTTCCGACCGTTCTGCCATATTAGCAATTTCTCCACCAAACAATATCGTAAAATACCCAATTTCACTATCTGGTAATCTCTCATCAAGCAAATCTTCTAAGACTGTCAAACTATAGTGTGTGATTTGAAAGAGATGATTGTACTGTTTTTGAATTTGCTCAATCAAGACATTTTGAATGGTAAATTTTCCCAAGATACGAAAATACGCTGGTACAAGATGTGCATAAATATGATCAACGACATTAGTAAATGCTTTAAATTCAATACCAGTCGAATGTTCAACTTTTCGACAAACCTCGTAAGAACAGTCATAGAGAAATTCAGTCCCATATTCTCGAACCTTGGCTTGAATCATACCCATCAAAAGCATTGCCCAGTAACTCGTTTCAGCCTCTTGATTGATGACGCTAGGAAAATGATGTACTAACGCAACCACTTTTTTCTTGATGATTAAGTGATTTAGGACACTCATTTCTTTTTCAGTCAGGACAATCGGGTGTGCACTAGAACGAATGATAACAAAAGCTAAGAAATAGATTGTTTCTTCTATCCTGCTTGGTACAACAGTCAGACGATGATTTTTTAAAAATTGTCGAATATCTGTCATCACGCGCAAATGAAAGTCAGTCGAAAATTGATTTAAAAGTTTCACCATCAATTCTTTAGTGGTAGGTTGATAAAGTAAGGCAAGAATATTTTGTTGAATGAGTTGTCGAACCAGTCTCTCATCACCATAAAAACGGTAACCAGATTGTCGGCTATATTTAAGGACAACACCATTTTCTTGGGCATATTTCTGTATTTTTTTGATGTCTGTTAAAACAGTTCCTCGAGAAACTAACAGAGCATCTTGTAAATGGTAAACAGAAATTTCTTCTAATTCAGCTGATATCATCAGAATTGCCAGAGCTTGTCTGTCAGTTTCAGTCAAATTGATTGTTTGCCTTATCATCTTTTATCTCCTTCTCACACTTTAATTGTAAATGATAACGCTTTCAAAGTAAAGAAACGTTGAGTTCAAATTGCTAAACTAAATTTGAGAATGACTATACTTTATTTTAAGGCTAAAAAATAAATCATCCTTCGTTAGCTTGTCACGCCAACAAAAGATGATTTAATCTCCATTATCTCGAATCAATTACTTTAACTCACCAACAAATCGGGCAAAGGCAGCATTGCCAGCTGCAGTGTCCTTAAACACGCTAGCATGTTCCAATACTGTCAAAAAGACTTGACCTAGCGCATTTTGCATATAACCGTCGATTGCTTCATTTTTGTAGACTTGCTTCAACGCTTCTGCCCATGGTTGATGATAGACAGCAACGGTGTTGGCTTCGCCAAGGATATAACGTTTGACCTCCTCAAGCTCTGTTTTCAGGCGACCTGGCAAAATCGCAAGTCCCATGACTTCAATCAAGCCAATATTTTCACGCTTGATATGTTGGACATCATGATGTGGGTGAAAAATACCGTCTGGATATTGCTCACTTATATTGTTATCACGTAAAACGAGATCAATCTCAAAGTCTGTTCCGCGTCGACGTGCGATAGGTGTGATAGTATGATGTTGCGTACCATCTGCTGTCCTTGCAACAACATCTACCGTTTTATCTGTGTACTGCTGCCATTTTTCAAGGATAAAAGTGCTCGCTGCGACTAAATCTTGGCTGTTATCAGCCCTCAAGCGAATGACACTCATCGGCCAATTGACAATGCCAGCGCGAATTTTCGGAAAAATCGGTATGACGAACTCACTCTTGAGTTCAGCCTTAGCCATGGGGAAATCATGGCGGCCAGCCTGATAATGATCATGACTGAGAATCGAGCCACCAACAATCGGCAAATCAGCATTTGACCCAGCAAAGTAGCTTGGCAAACTGTCAACAATCGCTAACAAACGCGCAAAGGTCGCTTGAGAAATCATCATCGGACTGTGCTTTTCAGCAAGAACAATTGAATGCTCGTTGAAATAGGCATAGGGTGAATACTGAAATCCCCAAGTCTCGCCAGCAACATCAAGCTGCACAATTCTATGATTGGTGCGCGCTGGGTGGTTGATCCATCCCGCATAGCCTTCATTTTCCATGCAGAGCAAACATTTGGGATAGTCTGACTTGACGGCATGGCGCTCGGTTGCGATTTGCTTGGGGTCTTTCTCAGGCTTTGATAAATTAATCGTGATTTCAAGGTCACCATAGGGACTTGCCGTGTAAAAGTGCTCGTTTTTGGCAATGGCACGTGTTTTGATGTAGTCGTTTTGCTTGGATAAGTTGAAGAAATAGTCAGTCGCTGCACTTGGTGAATCGGCGTATTTTGCTTTGAAAAAGCGATTGACTACTGCTGGTGTTGGTGTCAACAAATTCATGAGCTTGGCCTGAAAAACCTCTTCACTTGCGACAGTGTCGTCAAAACGGCCGTTGGCTTTCGCAATTGAACAGAGAATATCTGTCAAGACCAATGAATCGGTAGTGCCAGACGGTTTAATTTGTGTTTCTAACGTGCCTTCACCAATCAAGTCTAATATCAAGTTTTGGAGATAAATACGATCGGCCACTTCATATGCGCCAGTCTTGATGGCAAGATTGGCAAAATCAATCACTGCTTGTGAAATGTTCATAATTTTTGAGCTCCATCTGCAATCGTCGCAACGTAAAAACTGGCGTCATAGCCGATTTTTTCAAGATAAACTGCTGATATTTTTGTAATAAAAGAAGCAATTTCTGACGTTGCAACTAGGGCAATGCCACAGCCACCAAATCCAGCTCCCGTCATTCGTGCACCAAGGACACCTGGTAATTTTTGCGCTGTTTCAGCCAATGTATCAAGTTCGATACCTGTCACTTCATAGTCATTTTTCAAAGACTCATGTGAGGCATTAAGCAATTGACCGAATGCTTGTAACTCGCCTGCCTCTAGACATGCCTTAGCTAATGTTGCTCGTTCATTCTCATAGATTGCATGCTTAGCACGTTTTTCTAGCATCGCATCTCCGATTAAAGTACGATTTTCTTCAAATACTGTTGGCGTTAATTGACAGAGCGCTGTCACCTCAAGTTTTGTTTGCAGACGCTTAAGTGCTTCTTCACATTCGGCTCGACGTTCATTATATTTAGAATCTGCTAGTTCTCGATGTTTATTGGTATTCATGATGACAATTTTATAATCACCAAATTCAGCAGGTACAAGTTCATATTTGAGAGTATTGGTATCCAACAAAATCGCTTTGCCAATTTCACCAAAACCAATGGCAAATTGATCCATAATTCCAGAATTAACGCCAATGAATTCATTTTCAACTTTTTGACCAAGCTGTACTAAGGTTAATTTATCAAGTTCTAAATGATATAAATCATTGACAACTGTTCCAACTAATAATTCAAGAGACGCTGATGATGATAGACCTGAACCGTTGGGAATTGTACCTTCAATGACTAACTCAAAACCTGTTTGAATGTTATGACCTACTTCTTTTAGTTTAAGCAAATAGCCCTTGACAAAATTACCCCAGTTGTCTTCAGGAATATTCGTCAGCTCATCTTCCAGTGAAAACTCAATCACACCAACTGTTTCAAAATTTAGGGAATAAACTTTGACCAAACTGTCTGTTCGTTTTCTAGCGACTCCAAATGTTCCTATGCTAATTGCTGCTGGAAAGACATACCCTCCATTATAATCCGTATGTTCTCCAATTAAGTTGATGCGACCTGGCGAAAAATAGTTGGCTAGATTGCCATTACCAAATAGGGCTATAAATTTTTCTGTGACTTCTTGTTTCATTTCTGCTTTTGACACGACTATTCCTCACTTGACTTCGTTTATGACAAATTTACGACTTTGGTAATCTCCTTCTAAAAAGGGATAAATGTAAAGACCGATAGACATTAATTCATCACCACCGTAGATGGCATCATCGTTGACTTGATAAGTTTTATCGGGCGCAAGTCCTGTAAATTTAATCACCCGAAGAGGACCAGCTGATTCTGCATATTTTCTAAAATAGAAACCGATGGCTTGTGACTGATCATCATTGACAAAAATCCATGCAGTTTGATTAGATTCAAATGGTGATAAGAGGCGATAAAATTTACCGTACTGCAAGAGTTTACGATGTATTTTGTAGAAAGCAACTTGTTCAAGAACAACTGTTTTTTCTGTTTGGCTCATATCTTGAAGATTCAGTTCGTAACCAAATATGCCACTCATGGCAACATCGCCACGAATCTCTAAGCCTGTTTCGCGATATGTTTGATGATTGGGGACGGCGGATACGTGGGCACCCATCGAGGAAATTGGGTAGAGTAAACTCGTACCGTACTGAATATCCAAGCGTTCAATCGCATCTGTATTATCGCTCGTCCAGCTTTGTGGCATATAATGTAGGAAACCGGCATCGAACCTGCCACCACCCCCTGAACATCCTTCCCACAGGATATGGTCATACTCCGTCGTAAGTTCTTCTAACATTTCATAAAGTCCAAGAACGTATCGATGAAAGATTTCACCTTGATGTGCTGCACCTGCCGTCGATGAATGAACTTCTGTCAAATGACGATTCATATCCCATTTGATGTAATCAATGTCGATTGTATCAAGAATAGCGCGCATTTGCTTTGTAATCTCTGCTCTAACTTCTTGGCGTGAAAAATCAAGTACATATTGATCACGAGAAGTACTCATACCACGACCAGGTGTTTGCAGGGCATAGTCAGGATGCTCTCGAAATAGATCGCTGTCTGCATTGACCATTTCAGGCTCAAACCAAAGACCAAAGCTCATATTTTTTTGATGCACGTAGTCAGCAATGCCTTGCAAGCCATCTTTCAGCTTCTCCGTGTTTTCAATCCAGTCTCCCAAACCTGATGTATCCTCATCACGTTTACCAAACCACCCATCATCTAACACGAACAGTTCAATCCCGAGATCTGCTGCACTATCAACAATGCTTTTGATCTTATCTGCATCAAAATCAAAATAAGTCGCTTCCCAGTTATTAATCAAGATTGGGCGCTCTGCCTGACGATATCGACCACGCGCTAATCGGGTTTGAAGCAAGTCATGAAACGTTTGGCTCATGCCGTTAATTCCTTGATCCGAGTAAACTAGTAGAGCTTCAGGGGATTGGAAACACGCATTGCTGCCAAGTTCCCATTCAAAGCCAAAGGGATTAATACCAGCCATGACACGCGTTTGTGAAAATTGGTCTTGCTCAATTAGCATCTCGTGGTTACCACTGTAGACTAAAGTTAAACCAATCGCTATCCCTGTCAATTCGTCTGTTTTAGGGGCAACAAGCGCAATAAAAGGATTGGCTTGGTGACTTGATGTCCCACGTTTACTGTCAATGATTCGTGTCCCACGTTGAATAGGCTGACGTTCAATTTCACGCTCTTTAATATGACGACCGGGTAAACTGATCAGCTCTAAGTCTTGCGCTGGTAAATCAACTGACAAACTTGCTAATTTTTCAATCACAACTGGTACTACACCGTTATTTTCAAGTAAAGCATTACGGGCAATTACATCACGATTGGCATAAATCGTATAAGAAAGTTTTAACTTGAGTCCAAGTAATTTATCGACCAAAGTGATAACAAGCGTCTCAGCTTCTTTTTTGTCTTCTACATAGGTCGCTGGTAGTCCATCAAGTTCAGGCTTGCCAAAAATAATCTCATAGCTATCGTAAACAAACTCAGTGATAGACGAGCCATTCACTTGTTTAATCTGGACAGCAGGATTTCTAAAATCACCATGACCATAACTTGGCATTTCTTGCAGAATGGTATCAAGTGAAAAATCACGTGTCTTAAGCGGTATTCCATCTGGATTTGGCGAGAAACTACGATTTATTGCAGGATATTTCCGACCATCATGATAGGTTTTAATCGCTTTACCAAAATAAAGATGACTGAGATAAGCTTCTTTTTCAATACCGATAAGATAGGAAATAGATGCGTTTGAAAGATGAAAAATCTGTTTATTTTCATCAAAAGTAATTAGTGTCATAGTCGTCCTACTTTCTTTTTACTAAACGTTTACTAGATGAATTATATCCTTTTTTGGAAGCGTTGTCAACATTTTAATCAAAAAAAGAATTTGACAGGGTATCAGACCTTTCAAATTCTTCCATGATATTATAAAAGTTTATTTTTTCTAACACTATCACGCACAATCATTTCTGAAGCAACTTCGACACGTAAGGCTGTTTGTCGCCCATCCGAAATACGTTCTTTAGCTAACCTAACAGCAACCCGCCCAATTTCCAGACTATCGATATGAGCCGTACTAAGTGGCGGTGACATATAGCCCGCCATTTCAATATCATCAAAACTAAAAATCGAAATCGTTTCTGGAATCGCAATATTTTTCAGCTGAAGCGCACGATAAATACCAATACTGATAGGATCACTAGCGGAAATAATAGCTGTGGGTAAATGTTCGCCAGATGCTTCAATCAACTCGTTGGCAGCATTTACGCCAAATGCCATCGTCCAGTCACCTGTTTTAATTTGAATATTATCAGCTAAACCGTGAATCATCATCCACTTTTCATAGGCAGTCGTCCTAACATCTGCTAACATATCCCGTTTCTGCCCGTTCAAATCAACAGTCCTAATTTCTCCACCAATAAAGGCGATATGACGATGATTTTGTTCATAAAGATAATCCAAAACTTGTTCTGTCTGTTTGGCAAAATCGGTATGCACGAGGTCATAACGCGAACTTGCAAAGTGATGATCGACGACAATTAAATTTTGATTGACTTTGTGGATATCTGCCAATGTTTCATCTGTAAAAGCACCAATCACAAGTACTGCACCAAATTGTGCAAGCTGCTCAAGTTTTACTTCTCCCAGCTTCAGCGTTTCAAGTCTAAAATTCCAGTTACCTGCTTCAAGCTCAATCCCTTCCTGAATCATCCGAAAATAAGGATCATCATTTTCACGTTTGGATGAATGTGTCTTTATCACAGCAATTGATAATTTATTAGATTGTTTAGGAGATTTAGGCCCTAAATTTTCTACTTTGTGATAATTAAGCTGATTAGCTACTTTAATAATTCTAGTACGAGTTGCCGGTGAAACACTCATGGTTTCATCAGCATTTAAGACTCGTGAAACAGTTGCGGGCGATACACCTGCTAATTTTGCAATTTCTCTAATACTCGCCATAACTTATCTATCCTTACTTACTTATGTTGAGATGTCTTAATAGTTCATCATCTACTATTATTTTACCTTATTTTATACGTTTAGTAAACAAAAAAGCAAGCTTTACGCTTACTTCTCTTCATCATTACGGCATATAAGCCATCAAATCTGTCAGGTCGACAATATCAGCTCGTAATTTATCACCAATGGTTGTGTCTTTAATCAAACGACGTTTGGGTTTTTCTTCTAAGAAATATTTTAAGGATTCGTTGCCTTTACCCTTAGCCAAAATTTCTTCAATAGAGGTGAAAGGCGCGTGTGTCACGATTTTAAAACCATAGGAGTCATTTAAAAGCGAGTAACCTGCGATACCTGTCGTTTTCTGATAGGCTTTACTCATACCGCCATCTATCACCATGAGTTTCCCATTGGCTTTGATTGGACTTTCGCCACTTGCGACTTTGACTGGTGTATGCCCGTTAATGACAACTGATTGTGGGTCATTCAAGCCAAATTCTGCCAAAATCATCTCTATCGTTTCTGGTCTTTCTCGATAGGCAAAATAGGGATTTTCGCCTTCCTTATGCGTGCGCTTATCTGCTATAAAATAGCGCTCAAATGTTGTCATGGACGAGCGGCCGAATAAAGGTGAACATTTACCAGCCCAGGCGTACCACATCAAATCAGTCGAGTAATCATCATAAATCTCAGTATGGCGAATCCCACGCCTAATATGCTCTTCAAATTTATCAAGCAATGCTCTCCCTGAATAAAGATTACCGCCAATCCTCATCGCTAAAAAAGTACCATCCTTTTTCAAAGGAATGCAACCATGGTACAGCAAATGACGGTTATAAACAAGATAGGCAGAGCCTTTTTCGACTAGAAACTGCATATGGCGCTGGAATTTTTCGGATTTTTGTAGGGACGACAAGATAGCAGCCATGACGTAGGCCTCGCTTTCAGTCAACTCATTGGGATGGGCTAGTGAGACGGTTTGAAAGCACGTGTTCTCAAGTGGATATTCCTTGTCATCTAAGGTAATGGTTTTGTGCGCAAAGTCAATCTGTTCTAATAAATTACGGTCTGCCATTTCAAACTCAGGCCGACGCGCGATGATTTGCCCCTCTAGCTTGAACTGAATCATGGTCAAAGCCTGATGCACTTTCGTCAAGCGTGCTTGATTTTCGACGCCTAGCAACTCATCGTCCGGTCTTGCTGTCGGTTTGAAAGCTGGATTCAGTTCATAATGTTCCTCAGCAAACAAGAATAATGGCCGCAAGTTCAGAGAATAGGCAGTTTCTAACTCATAAAGATAGTTATATTTCACCGCAATTCTGAGTAGCGTCGCAAGACTCGCCATATTCCCAGCATAAGCCCCCATCCACAGCACATCATGGTTGCCCCACTGAAAATCGACGTTATGAAACTGAATGAGACGGTCCATCACCTTATCCGCGCCCGCACCACGGTCAAAGACATCCCCAACCACATGCAAGTGGTCAACCGTCAACTGCTGAATCGTCATACACAAACTGCGGATAAATTTATCCGCCTGATTCAGCTCAATCAAACGCTTAATGATTTGCTGATAATAATCTGCTTTCTCAGATTGATTCGTCTCTAAACTGAGCATTAATTCTTCCGTAAAATAACGGAAATCTTCGTTAACCGCCTTACGAACTTTAGAACGAGAGTATTTAGTCCCCAGAAAACGTAACAGCTTGATCAGACGATTAATCGTTTGACTCGACCACTCATTGGCTGCCTCCAAATCCTTTGGCTTACGTTGCAACATATCCGTCGGATAGGCAATGAGCATCGCCAAACGCTCCATTTCCTCTGGCGCTTCATCGACAAAAATCTCATCAATTTTCTCTTTAATATTCCCAGCACCCGACCGAATGATGTGGTTGAAAGCCTTGTATTCTGCATGAATATCACTAATATAAAGCTCTGTCCCTTTTGGTAAGTTAAGGATAGCCTCCAAGTTAATCAACTCACTCGCAACCTTGTCCTTGGTTTCATACTTTTCAGCTAATAAAGAAAGATATTTATTTTCTTGCATGCTTGTCTTCTTTCCTGATAGGATTTTGATAGGTCTATTATAGCATGGAATTTTGGGGATAAGCTTACTAATTTGATTTTTATAGCTCATTTTTGATATAAAATAACCTCTAAATAATATTCGATTATTTGGAGGTTTTATGTCTAATCAACGTAATAATTATGGAATACAACTTTCTGCCTCAAATTGACTTGAAAATCATCATAATGCTAAGAAAGAACTGAGATATGCTTTTGCTAAAAAACTCAGCGAGCGCAAAACAACTTCAATTGTAGACATTGGTTGCGAAACTGGGTTATGTCTTAGCGTTTTCAATGATATATTACCAAAGAGTTGTAACTTCAGTGGTATTGATCATTGATGAAAGTTCATTGGAAGAGGCTAAAAAGAGGCCATTCTAGCATCACAACTACAGAAATTTATGTGGTAGTATCATCAACTTGAAAAAGAAAAATATTATCAATATTTTTTGATACCTATTTATTAATAGCATTTTAGGAGATTCCATCTGCCAAATTTCATGATGAAAGATATCATCCCTGTTATCGAAAATTTCAGACTCATTTTTTGTCACAGACTTCACCTATGAATAGCTCAATTAATTGATTTTTCTCATATTGTTCTCATCTGTTGACCAATAGTAATTTTAGTTCCAACAGTAATTATAGGTATCTCTTTTCCCTCTAAATATAAAGTTCCTGGTAATTCCGCAGTTGTTTCACCTGTAAATTTCATGGTAATATGTCCTAATTGATTCAAATTTTTAGTTACAAGATTACCTACTGCTGTAATTTTAAAATCTGTCTTACCAATGGCCAGTATCATTTCAGTCGTAATTTCTTCTTTTGCGCGATTGATGATAATTTGATAGGCATACTCTTTTAAGCCTTCTGGTGCATTATCACCAAATAAAATTAACATTTTATCATCTGCGAATAGGGCAGCTTCTGCACCTATCTCTTGTACACTAGTCTCAAAAATTAACATATCATTCTCTTTTCGTTTTTATTCATTAGTTTAGCGATACAAACCAAAACTTGCTAGCCATGCAACGATAACACGAGGTAGACCATTTAAAAATCTAGAATATAGAACCGCTGGCACACCAACTTCAACCGTTTCAGTTTCAGCCTCCATTAATCCGAGAGATACTGGAATAAAATCACAACCATTTTGCGTATTAATAGCAAACAGTGCGGGCAGCGCAAATTGTGGTGGAATATTTCCTTTTCCAATTTCTACACCAATTAACGAGCCGATAAGCTGACTAATAACAGCTCCTGGTCCTAAAAGTGGAGATAGAAACGGCAAACTACAAATGAAACCAATGAGCATCAAGCCAAAAATATTACCCGCAAGTGGCGCAAGTGTGTTGGCTAAAAGTTTACCAATCCCACTACCTTGGATAATTCCTATCAAGAGTGAAACAAATGCCATGAATGGAATAACGGTATTTAACATCGTTTGTATAGATTCCCGCGCAGCTTGGTTGAATATCGCAACTACTTTTCCTGCACCCATCCCAATTTTTGCGATGAATGAGCCGTTTGCAGCTCGTTGTTCCGTAATTTTTTTACTTGTATCAAAAGTTGTATTTGTTTCTGTTTGCGTGATAATATCGTCTTTTTCCTGATGCACACTGCCTTCATATGATGCAATATTTTTTTCAGTGACTGCTGAAACATAAATTTCTTCGTTAATATATTGCGCTAGAGGACCTGATTTGCCAGTTGCAACAATATTGATTGTTGGAATCCCTTTTTTGGGATAAAGACCACAGCGTAAAGTTCCTCCACAGTCAACAATCGCAAGGGCCACCTCAGAATCTGGAACCGATGTCTTGAAAGCATTAACACTCTCCATTCCTGTAAGTGTTTCGATTTTGTCAACAATGGTTGGTCGCTCACCGCCACCAGTAATATAGATAAATTTATGTTTTTCATTAGTTGGCGTAATAATCAATGGGCCACCATATCCACCTTGACCTTTATTGATAATAATACTTTTATAATCACTCATGATTTCTCTCCTTCAATTCTAGACTTATTCATCAATTTTAACTGTTTTGCTTAAAGTGATACCTTGTTGTTTACTGACATAGGTAACCATAAAATCTGTGATCCAACCACCGATGAAATTCATAACAAGTCCGACTAACAAATAGCGAATTGCCAAATCCATTTGATTGAGTCCAAGTGTTTTAATCCCTGCTGCAATCCCCATCCAAACAAATAATTCACCTGGATTAATATGTGGAAAAACACCATTACTTGTGTGATTAAATTGCATAATACTTGCCGAGAATCCTGGTTTATAAAATTCTGGTAAGAAACGTCCCATTGTATGACTCATTGGGTTGCCAAGCATAAAAGCTGACAGAAAGGGGACGAACATATATCTCCCCAAAGGATTTTTCGAAGCTTTTTGTGCAACTATTGAAATTTTATCTTCCCCAATCAATGCAATCAATGCATTCATGGCGACCAGAAGCATTAGAACAACTGGCACAATACCACTCATCCATGATATAAAAGTCTCGCCTCCGACTTGAAATAGGTGCATAAAGCCATCTGCTAATTTGATAATCATTTCCATTTTTTATTCTCCTATTTTCGCAATATTGTTAACGCTTACATTTTTTTGAATATTCCCGACAACTGTACACGTAACATTGTAAATGGACTCAAAGTTGTCGATTCTTGATAATTTTGACTTGCCACCGCTAGATACAATTTTCTAGCATCAATAATGGCCGACTGAGTTAATTTATTTTCTTTGCTAACTTTATCATGTGTTTGAGTTAAATTAATAATATTTTCACCAATATATTGCGATTTATTCTTGAATTTCGCCATAACTGTGACACCCTGCATAATTTTAGCATCCAAAACATCTCCCTTTTGATCAAGTGCAAACATGGCAATAGTCCCTGACTTTATTTTACCTGGTCGTCGCCCAATCGCAACCTTACCTTGTTTGCGTAAACTACCATAGACTTGATTAAAATGCTTAATTTGCTTAAGACCAAGCAAAATTTGACAACTATATGCAATGATAATAAGAATACCGATTAATAGATATGGGGTCATCTGATAGTTCCTCCTTTATTTAAAAAGTCAAGTATTTCTATGAGACTCTCTAATTTTAATAAGTTGTTTCGCAAATCAGTATCACGCATCAAATCAAAGACGATATTATAAATGTCTAAGGTCATTTTTTCAGTTCTTGGTGTCATGCTACTAGGAACGGCAAGAAGTAAAATAACAAATATTTTATTATTATCAAATACGATACCTTCTTTTGAAGTCGCTACATAAAGTACGGGATCGGTTATCTTGTCGTTAATAGCATGTGGGAAAGAGATGCCATTTTCAATAAAATAACTCTTCTGTACATGACTTATAAAATTTGTATCAATCAATTGATCAGATAGCAGAATATCAAGTATTTGATTGATGTTTTCTTGATAAGAAATCATCACATCCAACTCATTTTGATAAACCGTCTCTTCCTCCAACAAAATGCGATTACCATATTGAAACTTTAACCAGACCTTTGTTAACCGTTCCTCATCAAATAAGTGACTAATTCGAACAATAACAGTATCTATGTTTTTGCTCTCTAAAGCAACTGTTGAAAAAATCACATCGTATGCATTTAAATCTGCTTGTTTTGCTGTCAATTCCGATAAATTTGTAATGTGACTTTGACTACCGACAATATCAGCGATTCGCTGCTTAATCATCGTCTGAATAGCAAGACTACCATTTGAGACAATAGCGATATGGTGATACGTATTTTGATTCTTTTCCTGCAATAATAATTCAAAATGTACCGCTAAGTAACCTAATTCAGCTTGTTCAGCACGCGTTCCCATGATATTAGAAAGCGTCACTAAAGCAATCTCAGCCATTTTGGTTGCAACAGGAAAGCTAGTCGCAATTTCGCCAATAAAAATATCTGACGGTCTAACATGGAAAATTATTCGATTTAACATGGTAATCAAATGTGTTCTGATCTTTTTAAAAAATGCTGATCGATTTATTTTTATCAAAAATTGTTTTTCAACTTCAAACATCATTTTTTGAAAAGTTGTTTCTAATGTCTGCGTATCGTGACCATCTAAAGCAATTTCTGTCAACTGATTAAAATAAACATAAACTGGAAATTGGATAAATTCTCGCTCATAATGACTAAGAGTTAATCCGATATCAGTTTCAACTGTCTCGAACAAATTTTCTAATTCAGAAATCATCAAGAATTTGTTATAGTAATAAGGATATTCCTCAATGAAATGCATTTGCGATAGTCGGTATAAAGAAACGGCTAAAGATTTTTCTAATAAATCATGACTCTTTTTTTCAATATTTTTCGACAAAGCATACTGATCAATGGCAGATTGAACCGCTTGATTCAATCTAAAATCATCCGGTAAATAGTCCATCACATGATGAATCAAAACCAAACGAATTCGACTTTCATGTCCATTTAGCTTCAGTCCACGATTAGGTGTACCTGAAATACTTAATTGAAAATCTTTAAGCATCTCACGTAAACGTTTGAGGTCTTTTGTAATTGTGGTATCTGCAACCTGCATCTCCTCAGCCAAATCCCCCTTTAAAATATAATCTGAATCGACCAAACATTTTAAGATATAAGCTTGTCGCTTACCAGATGAATTAAAATTACTTAAAGCGTGAAATTTTCCTGAAAACAAGTGCTCAAATGTTACCTGATTTTCAATAACTAACTTATAATGCGATGCCATCAACTTAATCGTTACTACATTTTTTAAGAGTTGATTGAGTTCTGAAATCTTACTTTTGATAATATGAGCTGAAAAATTAGTTTTTCGTTCTAATTCGAAAAGTGTCATCTCTCCAGACTGTAATAATGTACTTATGATCACAAATTTCTTACTTTCACTCATTTTCAACAACTCCTAATAAAATTAACCGCGCGATTTTCCACCAGCAACATTTGTCGTGACACCAGTGATGTAGCTTGAACGGTCACTTAAATAGTAACAAACTAAATCCGCTACTTCAGATAGTTTGCCACTTCGACCAAGAGGTGTCGCACTGGTATTAGAATAGCCTGCTCGCAACTCCTCAACCGTCTTACCTCTCGTATAACTTAATGCTTCCTCATAAGCAAGTGTACGCAGACCAGTTTCTTCCATAATACCAGGTGCAATACCAACTACCCTAACATTGTACTTGCCAAGTTCTTTTGCCCACGACCGTGTGTAACCAATAACTGCAGCTTTTGTACCAGCATACGCCCCTTGTCCCTCAGAACCTTCAAGACCAGCTTCACTTGCCATATTGATGACAACACCTGCTTGTTTTTCAACCAAAATGCGACCAACTGTTTGCGCTACTAAAAATAAACCTTTTTGATTGATACTAGTCATTTTATCAAAAACAGCATCTGTTAACTCATATTTGCCATGTGCATCTTGAGGGTCTACCAAAAGTGCTGGAATATTGACACCAGCATTGTTAACGACACCATCTATTGTACCAAATTTTTCGAGCCCCGCTTGAACTGCTGCTTCAACTTGTTCACGATTTGTCACATCAGTTTTCATGAAAAGATAACGTAAATCAGTGATGCCACTATCTTGAATATCAAGATTGATGACAAATGTATTTTGTAGTAATAATTCTTCTACAATGGCCTTCCCGATACCCGAAGACCCTCCTGTCACAACATAAACTTTTCCTTCAATGCCTAACCAATCCTTCATGATTAATCTCCTTTCCTTATTAATTTAAGTATATTGGAAAACATTTATAGAATTAAGACACTAAATTTTTCAACCAAATAAAAAAGGATAAGTGAATTTTGAGAATAGTGGCATACAATCAAATCTTTAGACATTGTGACAACAAATCAGAATTTATTGCTTAAACATCTACAAATCAACCACCATCTAATTTCTTATACATGCTTTATCTCCCTTAAAAATAATACTCAAAACTAGTATACAACTATCTAGCTATATATTTCTATTATTTCTTTTCCTATACCTCTTGGTAATCATAAGCCACACATTTCAAATATCTTTTTTTATATACAAAAAACCACTATTCACAATAAATAGTGGTTTAATCTTAGCAGACTTTTTGACATACAATCATATGATTTTTAACAAATAATCCATATTTCTAATCTGTCAAAACGTTGAAAATAAAGCTTTTCACTTTAAACAAACTTGTGGGGTTATTCCCACTCAACAGTAGCAGGTGGCTTAGTCGTAATATCATAGACCACGCGGTTAACACCTTTGACTTCATTGGTAATGCGACGTGAAACTTCCGCGAGGACTTGCCAGTCAATCTCAGCGAAGTCTGCGGTCATGCCGTCGATAGATGTAATGGCACGAATGGCGATAACTGTATCGTAGCTACGAAAATCACCTGTGACACCAACTGAGCTAACACCTGTATCAACGGTGAAGTATTGCCAGATTTTTTCGTTAAGACCTGCTTTAGCGATTTCTTCGCGGAGAATCAAGTCTGAGTCACGTACTTTTTCAAGGCGTGGCTCTGTAATTTCACCCATGATCCGGATAGCAAGACCTGGACCTGGGAAGGGTTGGCGCCATACCAAATCATGTGGCATGCCAAGGACTTCGCCAAGTTCGCGAACTTCATCTTTGAAGAGTTTGTTCAAAGGCTCAATCAGCTCAAACTGCATGTCCTCAGGCAGTCCACCAACATTATGGTGGCTCTTAATCGTTTGTGCTGTATCTGTACCCGATTCGATGACATCAGTGTAAAGCGTGCCTTGGGCAAGGTAGTCAACACCGTCAAGTTTTGAGGCTTCATCGTCAAAAACTTCGATAAATTCATTACCAATGATTTTACGTTTTTTCTCAGGGTCAGAAACGCCAGTTAGTTTGCTCATAAAGCGGTCTTTGCTGTCTACTTTAATAATGTTAAGGCCGAATTTGCCGCCCAAGTCGTTCATGACTTGTTCTGCCTCACCTTTACGCAGTAAACCATGGTCAACAAAGATAGACGTTAATTGGTCGCCAATCGCACGTTGCAAAAGCACGCCAACGACAGATGAGTCAACACCGCCTGAAAGACCAAGCAAGACTTTTTTATCGCCAACTTTTTCGCGAATTTCTTTGATTTGGTGCTCAACGAAACCTGCCATTGACCAGTCACCTGATGCCTTAGCGATTTTTTTAACGAAATTTTCAATAATGTTATGACCATATTCGCTGATTGTTGTTTCAGCATGGAATTGAACGCCGTAAAGCCCTTTTTCATCATTTGCAATCGCTGCAATTGGTGTTTGCACGGTATGAGCGGCAACTTTAAAACCTTCTGGTAGAACAGTGACATTATCAGAATGGCTCATCAAAACTGTCTGTTCAGCGGGTGTCCCTTCAAGCAATTTAGATGTGGCATCGAGATTAATTTTAGTTGCACCAAATTCCCCATTCCCTGGGTTAGCTTCTACTTTACCCCCAAGTTTTTGTGTCATAAGCTGCATGCCATAACAGATGCCCAAAACGGGAACGCCAAGCTCGAAAACACCTGGGTCAATATCAAAAGCGTCTGCCTCATAAACTGAGTTAGGACCACCCGAGATAATAATAGCTTTAGGATTGTAGGCCTTGATTTCAGCCAAGGTCATTTTATGGCTTTTCAGCTCAGAAAAGACACCAAACTCACGAATACGGCGAGTAATCAGTTGATTGTACTGGCTACCGTAGTCGAGGACGATGATTTTCTGCATTTCTTGCATATCAGTGGTTGTCAAAGTAGAACTCCTTCTTTTGTGTTATTGCAAAAATTAGATTATATCTATTTTACCAAAAAAAATGCCCTTTTGCATTTATATTTTTAGTATCAGTTGTTAGTCTTTTCTTAATTTGTCTAATGTGGCTTGGAACAATTTCGGTGGATCAAGTTCGAACTCTAACCACTGATGCGAAGTAGGATGTTCAAATCCTAGCATCTGCGCATGTAAAAATTGCCCATGATTAGGTTTCAATGCATTTTTCGGACCATACAAGGGGTCTCCAGCGATCGGATGCCCGATATATGCCATATGCACACGAATTTGATGCGTACGCCCCGTCTCAAGCGTCAAACTCACCAAAGTGAAATCACCAAAGCGCTCCAACACCTCGAAATGCGTCAAAGCAGGCTTACCACCCGCAATAACAGCTTGCTTTTTACGATCCTTGGCATTGCGACCTATCGGCGCCTCAATCATACCACGGTCATTGAGTAAATTCCCATGGACAATGGCAACATAACGACGTTTCGATGTGTGTTCTTTAAGTTGAGCGGCTAGAAATTCATGCGCTTGATCATTTTTAGCGACCATTAACAGACCACTGGTATCCTTATCAATACGGTGCACAATGCCTGGTCTGATCACACCATTGATGCTAGACAAATTCGTCATATGATACATCAGAGCATTAACGAGTGTACCTGTTTGATGACCAGCTGACGGATGGACCACCATACCCTGAGGTTTATTAATCACTGCGACATCATCATCTTCATAGACAATGTCAAGTGGTATATTTTCAGCCTCATAGGACAGAACTTCTGGCTCAGGGATATCAAATGACACGATATCATTTTCTAGCACCTTATACTTAGCTTTTTTGACTTGCCCATTAACCAAAACAGCGTCTGCTTTAATCAGATCATTAGCCTGAGTCCGTGAGACATCTGAGTTGTCTGAGATAGCCTTGTCAAGTCGCAATCCAGCGGACTGGGCTTTCATTTTTATTTTCAATTTATCTTAACCTTCATCTTTTTCTATCAAAATACCAATAAAGAGCACTACGAATCCTATTGATAGCAAAATATCTGCTACATTGAAAATAGGAAAGTTGATAAAGTCTAACTGAAACATATCAACAACATAGCCTTGGCGCACTCGGTCAATAAAGTTACCCAAGGCACCTGAAATAATCAAGGTCAGCCCAATAACATACCAATTTTTCGACAGATTTTTGAGCCAAAACCAGGTAGCTACTGCCAAGACAAGTATTGTTGTCAAGACAAAGAACCACTGCTGTCCCTCTAAAATCGACCAAGCTGCACCATTATTTTGGAGATGCGTCAGCGATAAGATACCCCTAATAACTGGCTTTTGCTCTGATAGTCTAATATTTTTTACAATGGCTATCTTAACCACTTGGTCAAAAACAATACCTAATATCATCACGATTAATAAACTTATTTTTTTAATCTTCATCGTTCTATTATATCAAAAAAAGCAAGCCTCTGCTTGCTAAATTTGCCAATTAAGGGTTTAGACTCTGATAGATGTCTCACTGAATGTTTACGCCTTATTGAATGTTACATCTAAAAGTTGTATCTCATTTTCATCTATTCTTGTAAATGATAACTTAGTATGTTTAAAAGGTTTAATCAATAATGTTTGATCTTTCAATTTATTTTGTCCAACCAATAAAATCAGAGAATTATCATCTGTTTTTAAACAGTATAATCCTTTCGGAATATTATCAATTTTGTAATACCCTGTAGGGTCAGGAAAAAGTTGCACAAATCTCTGATGTCGTTTTAGTGCCTTCTTGCCTTTTTTATCATAAAGGGTCATGGTTTTTGTAAAGGGGTTATGATTAGCATCAATAATCTTAATCAAAATATCAATCCTTTGTTTAGAGAGTAAATAATGATGAATTAGACGGTATAAAAACCATATCATTAGAAAAATGAAATCTGCAAATCCGATTATCATAAAAAATCGAATGATAATTCTATTTTGATTACTTTTATTTAACTCTTTTTTGACCGTTTCTGTATAAGGTATACGGCTACCAGTCACTAACAAGCGATGTGAGTTGATCATATAAGGGGTACAAGTAAGCAATGTAACCAAATCCTTACCTGGTTCTATTTTTAAGATATCCGTCTGTTCCGGTTCTACAACCTCTGTTTTAAATACTCTATAGGCGAGTTTTCGTCCTAAAATTTCTATTACAAAAAAATCTCCCTTTCCTAATTTAGGTAGGTCCGTAAATAATTCTCGATTAGGCAAACCACGATGTGCTGAAATCACTGCATGCGTATTTTGTCCCCCCAAAGGATAAGAAGTCCCATTAAGTGTCGTTGCACCAATTTCTAACAAATCATTATTTGTCAAATCAAATAAAGGAATCTTAACATTAATCTTGGGAATTTCAATTGATCCTAGAAGATGGGCTTTATAGTAAGCATCAGAGACACGTGTTGCTTTTTTTTCATTAAACGGATCAGCTGAGGGTGTCAAGCCTCTCGTCGATAATTGACTATTCTCCTTTTTCAATTCTTCTTGCTTTGATTTATAAATGCCTTGTAATTCCTTTTTATACGCTGTCACACGTATATTATCTAAGTAGTCATTTAAGTTACTGATATAAAATGGATACAGCATAATAAGAGTACCAATCAAGAAAATACAATATATAAAAATGTTAATTAAAAAACGTTCCCTGTCTGATTTGGAGTTTTTTTTATTTTTTTTTCGCATGATTACCTCTTACTAATCAAATATTTTCTAGCATTTTTATTACCAATACGCTGTATCTTTCCACGTTTACTTCTAATCGTAAATATTTGATCATTCAATCTAGCAACAAAACCATAAACCTTAGGAAATTCAGTCTTATCCTTTGGATAAGCGACATATTTCCCACCAGGAATAGCTTTAAAACTGATACGTCCGAACTGATCACTAATCGCTGAAATCGGCATACCATCTTTTTTAACAATTTCATGTCCTTTTTCCTCGATTAAAATGAAAGAAATGTTGACTAATGGTTTTTGATCAACCAATGCATAAAATACAAAATTATAGTCATGTTTCATGCATTGGTAACTCACATATTTGCGCCAAATCCAATAAGCAAATAGGAAGCAGAGGATTGGTATAATACTTGCAAAAATGAACATTCTATACAGATGATAATCTTTTGTCAACTTAATCTGCTGTGTCATTTTTTTTGTTTCAAATCCGACTCGGACACCTGTTACTAATAAACGGTGTGTGTTAATCATATAGGGCGTGCAGGTCAATAACGTTACGAGGTCGCTCGAGTCTTCTATTTTCAGACTGTCTAATTCCGTTGGTAAAATGGTTTTAAAACGTTCAACACGATAGGCCAATTTTTTTCCTGAGACTTCAATATAAAAAAGATCTCCTTTTTTAAGTTTTTCTAAGTCAGTAAACAACTTTTTTTCAGGTAACCCAGTGTGGCCTGTTATAACAGAATGAGTGCCTTTTCCACCAATCGGAAACGACGTACCTTGAAGTACCGTAGCCCCTTTTTCTAGTAAATCATTGTTTGTTTCATCAAAAATAGGAAGACTAACATGGATTGAAGGAATAAAAATAGCGCCAATCATATGTTTTTGAAAATAGGATTTATCTGGTGATTTAGTATTTTTCACCGCTGCTTCAAATGGATCGGCAACCAATCCCAAGCCTGGAATATTGGTCATTTTATTATTCTTTACTAATGCTTTATTGCTAATTTCCATCTCACTTAGACGTCTTTTTTCCTGTGCTTTATACTGTGTCTGCATTTCTTTTTGATAATTATTAATTGAGAGTTGGTCATAGAAATTATTAACTGAGTCAGCAATAAAGGGATATGAAAAAACGATTGCACCTAGTACGAATAAAAAGGCCATTAAACTTTTTAAAAGCAGATTCACTTTTTCATCTTTTAACCTATCTTGATGTGAATTTAGTTTCTTAACACGCATCATACCTCCTTTTAAACCACAAGATAAATAACAAGGCTAGGAATAATATCCCAGCCTTGTTATGAGTAATTTTTGAAATCACAAAGAACTAATCACATCTGAAATAACTAAACTTCTGCTTGTCCCCTAAATTTTTTAAACCAGATATAAGCACCAATCATCATGCTTGCACCAAGAATTAAGAATGCATAAATCCCTGATCCACCTGTTGAAGGTAGTAAACCTTTTGGTGTATTAGCGACATCTAATTCTGATGTTGCGTATTTACCATGTTCAACTGTAAATTTAATTGTGCCATCTTTCAAAATAACATAGTCGCTAGAAGGTGTTTTTGTTTCATTCAGAACATAGTTACCATTTGTTAAACCAATGACTTTAATTGAACCACTATCATCTGAAACAATCTTAGTTGCTAGAGTTTTTGAATCTACCCATTTAGAGAAGACATACTCATTTTTTGAGTTCGTTGTGAATTCAGCAAATTTTGTTTGGTCTTCATTTGTAACAACAAATTCAGCACCTTTTAAAGTTTTACCAGTTTGAGCATCCTTCTTAACAAATTGATAGCCACCAGTACCTACAGGTTTTGGTGGTTCAATTTCTTGTTCAGCTGAGTTATTGATTTCAACACTTGCTTTATTGCTTTGTAGTTGATCTGGATTAACCTCAGCAGTTAATTTCATATCATAAGTTAATTGCAATTTTTTACCAGCTAAAGCTTTAACATTTTCACTTGTTAGGTTTAAATCAACCGTAAACCCACCATTTGCATATGAAACAGTGTAGTCAGTACCTGAAGTTAACGCACCAACTGTTATCGTGTTAGTGACTAGGGCTAAACCATCAGAAGGCTTATCGTGAATTTTAAAACTTTGAACGGCATTTGGATCACCGATATTTGCTGGAATGTTGACGGTTAATTTATAATTTAAAATATCGCCAGTTGTAACGTTAGCAAAATCTTGACCGTTAATCGTCACATTTGAAAAATTACCAGCATTGCTAAATTCTTTAGTATCTTTAGCTGTTTCATTTTTAGGATATAATTGGATGTTGGTATTAATCACATCTGTTGGTTTTTGAGTTGCATCTAATTTATAAATTGGCATTGCCAAAACAATTGGCACTGCGCGTTTAGTGACTGTGATGTCATTTGGCGTCTTTGTTTCAACAAATAAATAAACATTATATTGATTAGCATCATTTTTAATTGTTAAATTGCTAAATGTTGCTTGACCATCACCAGCTGTTACTTTTGCATCAACTTTATTTGCATAAGTTGGGGCAACTGATTCTGCATCACTTTGAATTGCTGCAATTGCCGTTTTTTGGTCGCTGTTTTTAATTAACTCATAGTACTTTTCTGTTACATCATAAACAGTAAACTCAGAACCATTTAGCGCTCTACCACCAAAATCCATTATTTCACCTGTATTTTGAATATCTTTAGGTGTTTGACCTTCATCCCAAATTCGCTTGTTAATTGTTACATCAACAACTTTTGGATCAATGTCGTCAGCTGCAAAGACAGTTCTAACTGGTCCAATGAAAACAACTAACAATGTTAAAATTGAAATCACAACCTGAAATAAATTCTTCTTTTTCATCTTTTTCTCCTATATTTTTTTTGCCAAAGTAATACGGTAGTTAAAATAACAACTAAACCAAACACGCCCATGATTGTTTTTGCCTCTCCCGTTTGTGGTAAGTCAGACTTAATCGCTTGGGAAGGGGGACTAGGCGGTGTCACTGGCTTGGTCGATGTATTTTTAGGATACAAATTGACTATATTAAGATAAGTGCCTTTTTTTGTTGGATTTTCAATTGGTAAAATAATCAACATCGGTGTCGCGGTCATCTCAACTTGATCTTTAATAGCTGGGCTTAATTTTGTTTCAATCAACAAATAAGCGCTACTTTCAGAACTTGGATTAACAGTTAACTCTGCAACACCATCTTCTCCGTTAACATTTTTTGTGACAACTTCTTGAATCAATGCATTGTAAGGTGCTATTTCAGATAAAAGTGTTGTTTTATCTGTATTTGTCACCTTTTTTAACAAATCTTCTTGTGACATCTTTCCGAGATTATCTGTGACATATTGTGTGGCATCATACACGCTAAATGTCACATCATTTAAACCATAAGTAAAATCTTCATCCATTAAATCTTTCGCGCCCGCATCATTATCATCAACCACTAAACCATTGTTTTGAACAGATTTCAGTTGTTCGCTATCTTTAAAGACTCGCTTATGCAAAATAAACGTAACTGGGCTTGTATCTGCTACTGCATTTACTGGTCTCAATAGACCAGCACCCGTTGACAAAATAATTAAAACAGCTGATAGATGTAGCAACACACGATTAGATTTTTCTAGATTTCTTTTTTTACTTGCTTTTCTATTTCGATACCAGTAGTAACCACCAAGAATAGCCATTAATAGAATGAAAATAGAACTCATTATCCAATACCCCGTTCTACCTGAACCACCAGTAGAGGGTAATAGACCTTTTATCTGATTATCAACAGTTAACTTAATTGTATGATTTTCTACCTTGACGGATTTATCATCAACTTTGACACTACCATCCTGCAAAACTTCTATTTGTATTGAATGTTTTAAAATAACATAACCATCTGGTGCTTTAACTTCTGTTAACGTGTATTTTCCAGCTTTCAAATTATTAAAAGTAAAGGTTGATCCTTCTGAGTCAGCAACATCTGATATTTCCATTCCACTTTCGTCGACCAATTTAAAGATTGCGCCAGATATTTTTTTACCTAACCCATCTTCCTTCGTGACATCCAATCGTAATGGTATAAACTGTTTTATATTTTTAAAAGTGGAATCATCTACTTGCGTACCATCATAACCATCTACTTTAATTTCATTTGAAATTTTGTAATTAAAGTTGTCCCCTTGTGTATTGTATTTTGGTAACCATAAATTATCAACACCGTTTTGTACAGAAGCCAGTTGATTAGTTGTTTTAGTCCAGATATCTTGATCTTGACTGCCTTCGACTTTGACAAAACCAGTTTTCCAAGCATTGGCAATAGTTGTCTGACTTCTCGTTACCTCATAAGTTACACTTGTTGGTCTATGTGACTTATCATTATCATACTCTTCCCAAATTTTCTTAAAATCTAGCTGTATACCTTCGCCTTTTGCAGAAGGCACCCCAAAATTAACTTTATTATCCGGATTTTTATCATTAGGCATTAATGTCGTTTCACCATTCATTTGATACCACTTATTAGGTACAAAATCACTTGTTTCGGTATTTAGCCTCACTTGATAATGCAACTGAATTTCTTGATCTTTACCAAGATTTAATCCCGATACATTCAATTGATTATTAGTAATTGTCGCAGTCGGTAGGGTAGTAACCGATGTTGAACCGACACTTCTTACTTCAGCCTCCGTGCTATTATAAATAAACTGCGAACCAATAGGATCTATGATACTACCGTTATTTATTGAATTAAACTCACTCACAACATTTTTAGCCTGTGATTCGAGATAATTTTGCACATCTTGTGTTGTATTCGCATCTTGATATAGGCCAGGTGAGGCCAGTAACCCCATTCGTGCACGAACTTCTTGTAGTGTAAGGTAGGTATTCGTACTAATATTGGTATAACCTGAGTCTTTACCAAGTTGAATCCCTAAGGCATGGAGTTCAATACCACTATCTTTAATCATTTTCGCTTCTCCAAGCGTTGCAGGCCATGTATCACGTATGATATTTCCTCCAACGTTGTATGAAGTTGGCGTTATAGTGTTATATACATTTCTCCATAACTGAGATGTAAAACCTGGTTGATCTAAGTTATTGGAAAATGAAGTACCATACAAAGTGCCTCCTACATTAGTTGCTGAACTAACAACATAGCTAAAAGTTGGCACGCCATCCGTAAGAAGAATCATCATTTTTCGGTTGCCACTTGTATCAGATTGAAGCATTTTACTACCTTGACGAGTACCGAGTTGCGTGAATGTCCCACCAGAAAATGTGGGTGATAACATTTTATTAATATCATCAATATGTCCATCTTTACCAACACTTTGCATAGGCACTTCGATATAACCATTTGCACCAGTCACATATTGTCCTGGACTTGAATAACCTACTAAACCAATATTTACATAATTTTCAATACCTGCTTCTTTAATAGAATTCAAAAATTGACTAACACCAGTTCTTATCGCACCAGCTCGATCACTATAATTATTACTCTCTGATGGCTCCATTGAACCAGACATATCCACCACTAACACAATATCAACTGGTTTAATATCTTTTTGATTATTACCTCGAACATTTAAGTAGACATCATATAATCCAGGTGTATTAGTTTCCTTAGCATATTTACGAATTGCGAATTCTGCATCGCTACCCTCACCACCATATTCAATATAAGAATTTTTAACGTCATCTGGATCACCGCTCCATCCAGTATTACCATCCCAATTTACCGAACCATCTATTTTTCCTTGATGATTAATGACCGTTTGATTACCAGTTGGCAGCCAACTGTTAGTTGGATAAGTACCATCAGAATTAGTCGTATATTGTGGCATAATATTTGTATAGTTAGTTACCGCAGTTTCAGATGAATCAGCCAAGACTGTGTATCCTTGCCAAATATGTGGTATTAAATTTATAATTAATGCAAAAATAATTAGCCATACAGACCATCTCTTCTTCATATCTCAACTCCTTTCTCTAATATTTAGTCACACAGACCATCTCTTCTTTATATCTCAACTCCTTTCTTTTTTTAAGTACAAAATTATTGATTAAATGGGTAGTAACACGATAGAATTGATCGTAAAACAACATTAATCATTCAATTTGACGCCAATATTTCTTTTGATAGATATGCTATCTAATCCTATGAATGATTTACCTCAGTTCTGTATGACAAGCAATAACACCATAAATGTCTGATTTAATCTTGTACTTTTCTTAGAATAATCAATTCTAAGAAAAGTACAAGTATAGACATCACAAGAAAACATTAAAAAAACATTTGACGGCTGATTGACGACTTTTAACAACACTACAATAGGTTCTTAAAATTATTCTATTCTATGAGTATGATCTTCTAAACAATACAAATGAAAAATAACAAAAAATACTTAACTATTTTCTAAGTAAGTAACTTTTACAAGAATGAATAAATACAATTTCTTTTTTTAAATAATCTTTTTAGGTAAATAAAAAAAGCGAATCACTCAACAGTTACTCGCTTTTAAGAAAATCAGTGTCTCACATATGTTTTCGCAAAGATATATTATAGGTACTATTTTTATTTAGTTAACAATCTATTATTTTCCATTTTTTCAATCATGGTTCTTTTTTGAAAAGTTAAGGCATCTGTGTAAATATCTAAAGTTGTTTTTACTGAGTTATGCCCAAGTATAGCCGAAATGACAGCAATATTTTCCTGCGCCTCTAAACAACGAGTCGCAAAAGTGTGCCTTAATTGATGGAAGTGAATATCAGGTATACCAATCTCCTTCGTTATCTTTTTAAAATGATAGGTTAACAGTCGTGGTTCTATTGGATGACCGTTATTTTCAAAAACAAATCGAGAATCTGGTACTTGACTTCTCCAATTTAAAAGCATCTTTTTGATAACTTTTCCTAATGGAATCATTCGTTCTGAGCTACTTGATTTTGCTCTGCTAAGGGATAGTTGTGTTTTATGCTTACCTTGACTTAAAGGCATTCGCTGGTACGTATGTTTAACTAAGATAGCATCCCTTTCAAAATCAATATCTGACCATTGTAGACCTGAAATTTCACCAATTCTCATACCCGTGTAAAGTGCAAGAAATGTCGGAAAACCATTTGGATTTTTTTCGGCAATGGTCTCAATTTTTCTTTGCACTTCTAAAGATAAAGCTTTCACTTTTGTCTTCTGTTCAGTTGGTATCTGAATACCATCAAATGGATTTCTGATAAGATACTCCGCTTGTATAGCTGAATTAATTCCTTGTTTAAAGATTGCCAGTATAGTTTTAATCGTATTGACCGATAATTGTTGACGCCTCAGTTCAGAAATTAGTTTCTGAATCTGCTCTGAATTTAAATGACAAAGCTGACAATCACCTAAACTCGGGAAAATGTAGTGTTCAATTTTATATTGATAACTTGCATAAGATGAGAGCTTAACTCTATTTTTGGTCTCAGTTTCAAGCCAGTACATTAACCACTGTTTGACTGTACCTGAATAGGATTGTCTGTCCTGATTATCTCTCCGAAACAAGTACTTCATTTTTATTAACTTATCCTGAACTGTTTTATAACTTTTACTATAAACATAGCCATACTGGATTTTTCCATCTTGTTTTCTTCCCTTAATATATCGCCCTTCCCATCGCCCATCTTTACGCTTGTAAATATTCTCTCCACGTTTACTCATTTTATTAACCCCTTTTCATATTTATTTTTGACGGCTATTTTGACGGTTTATAACTTCTTTATTTTTACCTCATGCTAATGCACCAAAATATCTCATATTAGAAAATAAAAAATTCGAAAATATATTTTCGTCAAATAAAACATATGACAAAAATAGTGAACTAGAAAAATAGAACATATCCCCCAATAATATTATTTTTCACCCTCTTTCCTTTCCCTTTCTTCTAAATTAATACTTTTAATTTTCTTCCTTTATGATTCGAATAAGTTAGTTTTTTTAAATTTTAATGTATTTTACCAGTCACCTCACTATTTTAACTTATCTCTGAATAGATAAGTTTCCTTTTCATTAACAACTTAACACTTCCTACATAATTTTACATTGAACTTTATATATGATATGTAAATTTCAGTATCAGGCATAGATATCTTAACATAGAAGATTAAACTCAAATTGATTATTTTACAACTAGAATCTCCACATTTTAAAACTTTCTATCGTCTATACTAACTGATTATCTTTTTTGTTAGCGCAACCCTATTTATAGCTACTTCTAGTAGATAGTTTTTTGTTCCCTAGCATTTTTTACAAATGAATTCTTTTCTAAACAAGTGATTCATTTCTCTACCGTCCAATTCACCATTTACTAGGTCTTATTTCACAAAAAAATTGGTGCAAAAATAACAGGCTTGCAAAACTTTTTAAAATTTAGTATAATGTTTTTGATACATAGGTTATTTTTCTTAGAATTGTCTATTTTTCTTAGAATTGATTATTCTAAGAAAAATAGACATGTTTTTATTTTTTTACAGAGAATCAGTTTATAAATTAAAAAAAAAAGAGTCTTCGAATTGAAGGCTCTTTTTTTTAATTCTTAAATAACATCATCTTATATTTACGAAATCTCTATATGATATTAGCAAATTTAACACCACCTTCAATCGCCTCATCAAAGATAAAGGAACCATTTGATGTCCGGTCAAGTAGATTTAAGTCTGGTAAATTGATTTCAAATAATTTATCCGTTTGTGATAGCACTTGTAGCATTTGTAATTCTTGATCAGTTTCAGAGAACAAGTCACCACCATAAACGTTTTTCACGGTGCCTGAAGCAAAGACTTTATGTGGTGCTTTTTTGAGATCACGAAGTATTTGTAAGCCACGACCAGCACGATTTTTAGCTGGAATTTCAGTGAAATTCACACGTTTCAGAGACCCACGTTGCGTCAAAATATAGAATGAATCGGTATCAGCAAAATAGCTTGCAACGACAAAATCATCGTCTTTTAAGTTAATAGATTTAACACCTGCTGCTTTTGCACCCACAACTGGCACATCCTGAGATGGAAATCTCAAGGCATATCCATTGTATGTCACTAACATCATGTCTGTATTTTTATCAAAGGCAACTGAAACAACGCGATCATCAGCTTGTTTAAATTTCGCATATTGCGCAGATTTAGAGCGGTAAGTCCGCCAAGGCTTGAAGTCAGCAAGCGCTACTTTTTTGATTAACCCAAATTTAGTTGCAACTATCAGCTCGCGCGTCTCTGCATCAAAATCGTCTAATATTTGGACGAATAATATCTCTTCCTCTTGAGAAAAGTTATTGACCAAAGAAGAGCTGTGCGTGCCAATATCTTTCCATTTAATGTCATCCAGTTCATGTATTGGTCGATAGATGACATTGCCAAAGGTCGTGAACATCAGCAGATGCTGTGTTGTTAAAGCCGGTTGATGGAAAATGAGACGATCGTCTTCACGTTTGCCAATCTCATCCAGTTTAGAGGCTGAAAAACTACGTGGCGTTGTGCGTTTGACATAACCAGAACGTGTCACACTGACAATCGTTTCTTCTTTAACGATGAGTGAGGCAGCTTCAACTTCAACTGCGACTACTTCATCCACCAGAATACTTTTACGAGGTTGACCGAATTTCTTCTTAACTTCTCGAAGTTCACGTTTCATCACATTAAACATTGTTTTCTCGTCATTGATGATAGCTGACAATGTTGTGATACGCTCTTTGAGCTCCGCTTCTTCACTTTGCAAAGTAACCACATCCGTATTTGTCAAACGATACAGTTGTAACGTCACAATAGCTTCGGCTTGTGGCTCGCTAAAGTTGTAAGATGCCATCAAGTTCTCTCTGGCATCCGCTTTATTATCGCTGGCACGGATGAGGGCAATGACTTCATCCAAAATACTCAGGACACGAATCAGACCTTCAACGATATGCAGACGTTTTTCAGCCTTATCGCGGTCAAAGATTGAGCGAGAACGAATAATATCACGTTTATGGCTGATATAGCTTGATAAAATCGGGAGAATCCCGACTTGACGTGGTGTCGCATTGTCGATTGCAACCATATTAAAGTTATAATTGACCTGTAAATCAGTGTATTTGAGTAAATAATTCAGAATTAATTCAGCATCTGCATCTTTTCTCAGCTCTATGGCAATCCGTAAGCCGTCGCGGTCAGATTCATCGCGAACTTCAGCAATGCCAGCTACTTTAGCGTTAACACGAACATCATCAATTTTTTTAACTAAGCTAGCTTTGTTAAGCTCGTAAGGAATTTCAGTGACAACAATTTCTTTTTTGCCACCCTTAAGTTCTTCAATTTTAGTTTGAGAACGAACGACTACTTTACCTTTACCGGTTTCATAGGCTTTTTTAATTTCAGACTTGCCTTGAATAATCGCACCCGTTGGAAAGTCTGGGCCAGGTAGGAAGGCCATCAGTTTATCAACACCCGCGTTCGGATGGTCAATCATATAAACTGTGGCATCAATAACTTCACTCAAATTATGCGTCGGTATGTCCGTCGCATACCCTGCTGAAATCCCTGTTGAACCATTGACCAAGAGATTGGGAAAGCTGGCTGGTAAAACAGTTGGTTCTTTTTCGGTATCATCAAAATTCCATGCAAAGGGCACGGTATTTTTGTCAATATCTTGCAAGAGGTAGGCAGAAATTTCAGATAGGCGTGCCTCTGTATAACGCATAGCAGCGGGTGGATCACCGTCCATTGAACCGTTGTTACCGTGCATTTCCACGAGGACTTGACCCATTTTCCAGTCCTGAGAGAGGCGGACCATGGCATCGTAAATCGAACTATCACCATGTGGGTGGTAGTTACCCATGATATTGCCGACTGACTTGGCGGATTTTCGGTAGCCCTTGTCAAAGGTGTTGCCATCTTTATTCATCGAATAAAGAATTCGCCGTTGAACGGGTTTTAGCCCATCCCGAATATCAGGTAGCGCTCGCTCCTGGATGATATATTTAGAGTAGCGACCAAATCGGTCGCCCATAATCTCTTCGAGAGAAAGTTTTTGTACATTGCTCATAAGTTAAACTATTTTCTTTTCTTTAATCTGGTTACTAAAGCCTAGCAGTGAATGCTTTATATAATTTCTGAGAAATTTTCAATATCCTTTTTATTACCAACAAGGTAGAGAATATCACCAATTTCAATCTTAGTATCATGTTTACCAATGCTGGCAGTACCGTCAGTTTTATTGATAAAGGCAACATTGACAGCATAATCTTGGGTCAAGTTGGCTTGATAGAGAGTCAGGCCGTCAAATTTGACATTTCTGACCGCCATTTTTGCGAAAGCATAGTCGTCTGAAAGATCCAGATAGTCTGAAATATCAGAGTGTGTCAAGTTATCCGCCACACGACTGCCAGCGTCTTTTTCAGGTTGAATGATTTTATCCACACCAATTTTCGCCAATACCTTGATTTGAACATCTGTCATGGCTTTGGCTACCACATTTTTAGCGCCAGATTCTAGCACTAGCATGGCCGTCAAAATACTGGCCTGAATATTTTTACCAATCGCCACGACCACACCGTCAAACTTGTCAATTTCAATACTTCGCAGAACACGTTCATCTGTCGAATCAGCAATCATGACATGCGTAGCAATATCCTTGAACTCATCAATTTTCTTAGGGTCAGTGTCAATTGCCACGACCTCATGACCATTTTTGACCAAGGTTTTAACAACGCTGGCACCAAAGCGCCCCAATCCAATCACACAGAAACTTTTCATCTTAATTTCCCTATCAATCTTCAAGTTTTAAATCTTTGAAATGCCCTATTGTGCCGACTTCAACCCAAAGTCCTACACTACCTTTTCTATTCCCATGTTTTAAATCATTCACAATCAAAACAGGATTAACAGAATGATTTACATAAAGCTTGGCTTGTTCATCTTCTACTTCAATTTTGAGGTCAATCCATTCATCTAAAGCAATATCGGTATAAGATTCATAAACACCGTTAGCCTCTTCTCTTAAACGATCAAATTTATAATCAGGATAAGAAAAATATTGTGTCGTATGATTTCGTCTTAACTGGTCATCACTTTGGGCATTACTTGGTCGGACATAAATTGCTTCAAACTTAGTATTTGCCTCATCTATCCTAAAGGCTACACCAATAAACCCTCTCGCAAACTCAGGAGCGTTTGGCAAAAGCGTAGCCTTCACTTTTACCTTAATGACGCCATTATGAAAGTTTTTATCTTTAAGTTTAATAAATGTTGGTTCATCAAATGCTGTTATTTTCTCGTCTTTGATAATTTCTAGTGTTGTAACACCCTCAACCACACTTTCTTTAGCAAAAGTGTTGACTGCTGTAAATTCGTTTAATTTCATTTTGCACCTTTCTTAACCTACCACAATCTCTTCTTCAGGATATTGAATCAGATTTTCATCTAGTTTAGCTGTTCGACTAGCGGCATAAATCACAGTCATAATTCCGATTCGGCCGATAAACATGAGGAGCATGATCACGAGTTTGCCAATGTGACTTAAATCAGGGGTCAGCCCCAGAGACAAGCCCACTGTCGCAAGCGCTGAGATGACTTCAAAAAAGACATACTCAATCCCATTATTATTGGGCAGTTCCTCCGTTATCAGTAAGATAAAGGAACTGCTAAAAATAATGGCCAGATAAATGAAGATGATTTCATAGACCCGACTAATCGTCCGAGCTGGCATCTGGCGTTCGTGATAAATCGTCTTGTAACGATTGCTGAAAATAGCCAGAATATTCAAGACGAGCACACCGAAAGTTGTCGTTTTGACACCACCTGCCGTGGAACCCGAAGTGCCACCGATAAACATCAGCACCATGGTCAGAACCAGACTAGCATAGTTGGTGGCGTTGTAATTGACAAAGGTAAAGCCACCAGAGCGCGGGGTAATGCTCAAAAAAAGATTCTGTGCCAGATAGGTCAGCGGATGACCGTCAAACTTTTCTATGTTTAGCAGACTATACAAAATCGTTCCTGCTATGACCAAAATCGCCGTCATCGTCAGCGCCATACGGGAGTGAAGGGTCACTTTTCCAATGCGCCGCCAATTCAGCAAGTCAAACCAAACGATAAAGCCAAAAGAACCAGACAAAATCAAGATACTCATGACAAAAAGGACATAGGGATTATCTCGAAACTGAAAGAGAGAGGTTTTAAAGAGGTCAAAACCTGCATTGGAATGGGCTGAAACAGCATGAAAGACACTAAACCAAATGCCCTTGCCCCAGCCAAATTTAGGGATAAAATCCAGACTTAGCAGAATCGCCCCGATAAGCTGAATGCTCAGGGAAAGCTTGACGATAGCCTTGACCAAGTCAACGCCGCCATTGAAACTGGTGAAGTTGTAGGCATCACGAATGAGCATTTTTGATTTAAAGGACGGGTGTTGACCAGTCATATTGAGCAAGAGCACCAAGAAGCTCATGAAACCTAAGCCGCCAACTTCGACCATGATGAGAATCATCACTTGTCCCAAGTTATTCCAATGATCTGCTGTATTGACAACAGCTAAACCTGTCACACAAGTCGCTGAAACCGCCATAAAAAGGCTATCTAAATAAGAGGTTGCCTGACCATTCTGATCAGAGATTGGGAGGGCTAGAAAAATCGAACCAATCAAAATCACCGATAAAAATCCGAAGATAATCATCTCTGGTGGGTTCATCCGTTTAATAAATTGGGGAGCACGCATCTTATGGCATCACTTCACTTTTCTCTTCAAGCGTAAATTCAACATTATTTTCAATCCATTTACGACGCGGCTCAACCTTATCCCCCATGAGAACAGATACACGCTTTTCAGCTTGTGCCACATCATCTAGGGTCACTTGAATCAAAGTTCTCGACTCAGGATTCATAGTCGTTTCCCAAAGCTGGTCAGCATTCATCTCACCCAGTCCTTTGTAACGCTGTAAAATTGCACCCTTGTTAAAGTGCTTGCGAATCTCGTTTAATTCGCCGTCAGTCCAAGCATAGGCAATCTTCTCATTTTTCCCCTTACCTTGACTCATTTTATAAAGTGGTGGCAGGGCAATGTAGACATGACCGTTTTCAACGAGTGGTTTCATATAGCGATAGAAAAAGGTCAACAAAAGCGTCTGGATATGCGCACCATCGGTATCGGCATCGGTCATGATGATGACTTTATCGTAGTTAATATCCGAAATGTCAAAATCTGCGCCAACTCCCGCACCAATGGTGTAAATCATGGTATTGATTTCTTCATTTTTGAGAATATCTGCCATCTTGGCCTTCTCAGTATTGATGACCTTACCTCGAAGTGGTAAAATGGCCTGAAACTTACGGTCACGGCCTTGTTTGGCAGAGCCGCCGGCTGAATCTCCTTCGACGAGATAGATTTCATTTTTAGCAGGATTTTTACCTTGGGCTGGTGTCAATTTTCCTGAGAGCAAGCCCTTGTCTTTCTTGCCTTTTTTGCCTGTTCTGGCATCATCACGCGCTTTTCGAGCTGCCTCACGCGCATCACGCGCTTTAATGGCTTTACGAATCAAGTTTTGTGATAATTCCGCATTCTCCATGAGGAAGAAGGCCAGTTTGTCACTGACAATGTTATCAACGATTGGCCGCGCTTTAGGACTGCCGAGTTTATCCTTGGTTTGACCTTCAAACTGGAGATGCTCTTCTGGGACAAGGACGGACAGAATCGCTGTCAGACCTTCACGGTAGTCAGAGCCTTCTAAGTTTTTATCCTTTTCTTTAAGCAAGCCTGCTTTTCTAGCGTACTCATTCATGGACTTGGTAATGGCTTGTTTCAGGCCTGCCTCATGCGTGCCGCCATCCTTGGTTTTGACGTTATTGACAAAACTGAGAATATTATCAGAGTAGCCGTCATTGTACTGAATGGCGACTTCAACTTGGAAAGCCTCAGCCTCCCCTGCAAAATACATGACAGGTGTTAAGGTATCCTTATCTTCATTCAGATAAGCGACAAAGTCCTGCACACCATTTTCATAGTGGAAACTTGCTGTTTCAGGTTCGCCGTCAATCTCATTACGCTCATCTGTCAAGGTCAATGTAACATTTGGTAGGAGGAAGGCAGATTCGTTAAGGCGATCAAAAATCGTGGCATATTTAAAATCTGTCGTTGAGAAAATCGTTGCATCTGGCATAAAGTGGACTTTAGTCCCTGTTTTAGACTTAGGTGCCTTGCCGATTTTTTCCAGCGTTGTCACTGGTTTGCCACCATTTTCAAAACGTTGGCGATAGACAACACCATCACGCGTGATCTCAACTTCAAGATAACTTGAGAGAGCGTTCACGACAGATGAACCAACACCATGAAGACCACCTGAGGTCTTATAGCCACCTTGGCCAAACTTACCACCCGCGTGAAGTACTGTGAAGATAACTTCAACTGTTGGAATACCTGTTGCGTGTGTGCCAACTGGCATCCCACGACCACTATCAGAAACAGTTAGTGAGCCATCTTGATGAATGGTCACATTGATTTGGTCGCCGAAACCTGACAAAGCCTCATCAACAGCATTGTCAACAATTTCCCAAACCAAATGATGGAGACCAATCCCATCTGTTGAGCCAATATACATCCCTGGACGCTTACGAACTGCGTCTAGGCCTTCCAAGACCTGAATGGCATCATCATTGTAATTATTAATATCTATTGTCAATTTACTTTTCCTTTGGACATACAGTCTAGATTTTTTAAATCAAACCAGAGTTTAAACCTCTCTAGGCTTTCTTCTGATATAATTTTAAAAAAGCTCCATACTCTAGAATACCTTATTTTTTTGATTTTGGCAAAAATCTTCTGATTTAAGCATACACAACAAGTCATTTTGGCAAAAAAAAACACCTCTTTTGAGATGTTTCTTCAATGATTGAGACTTAGAATTTTTTGAGTTTACCATTATGAAAAAGAATTCCTGAGTTGCTTTTTGATTCTTTATTTGAGTCTATTAATGATACAAATTTAGACATCTCTTTTGTATCAAATCAAAACTCTATCAACTGACAGACTTTTGAATATAAGCTGATTTTAAATTACTTAATTTTCTCTTCCTCATAATCACCATTGCTACAAACAACCTGTTTGCCTCCGCCACGAACTTTCTTCTCAACCAAGAACTGTCCACATTTTGGACAATCTCGACCGATTGGTTTATCCCATGAGGTGAATTCACAGTCTGGATAGCGGACACAGCCGTAGAAAATCCGATTGCGTTTAGACTTGCGTTCAATGACTTGACCTTCATGACAAGTCGGACAGACGACACCAATTTCCTTGACAATCGCCATTGTATTGCGACAATCTGGGAAATTACTGCAGGCGTAAAACTTGCCATATTTACCAAGTTTAATCACCATAGGGTGCCCACAGACATCACAGTCGAAACCGGCAGGCTCATCTTTTATCTGGATCTTTTCAATCTCGGTTTCAGCTTTTTCAAGCTCAACGGCGAAAGGTTTATAGAACTCATCAACGACCTCCACCCATTTGCGCATGCCGTGCTCGACATCGTCCAGTGACTGCTCCATATCAACTGTAAACTCTGTATTGACTATATTTGGGAAAAACTCGACAACCATGTTATTGACGATTTCACCGAGTTCTGTCGGCTCAAATCGCTTAGCTGAGAGCTTGACATAGTAACGACGCTGAATCGTTTCAAGGGTTGGCGCATAGGTTGAGGGACGACCAACACCGATTTCTTCTAGTGTCTTGATTAGCGTGGCTTCACTGAAACGTGCCGGTGGTTGCGTGAAGTGTTGCTCTGGCTTGATATTGTCTTTCTTAACAACATCACCCTCAGCCATTTCCGGCAGCATCTTGTTCTTATCTGCGTCATTATATACAGCCATATAACCGTCAAATTTGACTTGTGAACCATTTGCCGTAAACATAACACCATTTTGCGAAAGATTGACCTTGACCGTATCAAAGATCGCAGGCGTCATTTGGCTCGCCACAAAACGATTCCAAATCAGACGATAGAGTTTGAGCTGGTCTTTGTCAAGATATTTGGCAATGCTTTCTGGCGTGTTGAAAACGTTGGACGGCCGGATGGCCTCATGGGCATCCTGAGCGCTCGCAACATTTTTAACCTTACTGCCATGTTTGCTATATTTTTCGCCAAAGGTATTGACAATATAGCTGGCCGCTGCCGCTTGAGCAACTGGTGAGATACGTGTTGAGTCGGTACGCATATAGGTAATCAACCCTTGATGACCATTTGGCCCTAACGTGATCCCTTCATATAATTGTTGCGCCACAGACATGGTCTTACGTGCTCTAAAATTGATTTTATTCGCTGAATCTTGCTGCAAAGATGAGGTTGTATAAGGTAAGGGCGCATTGCGACGACGTTCTTTTTTATCAACCTTATCGACTGTGAATTCATCAGTTGTCAAACGTTCCATGACTTCTAGCACATCCGAATTTTTGTGTAGTTTCTTCTTCTTGCCGTCAAGACCATAAAAACTACCTGCAAACTTCTTAGCACCTTTTTTGAAATTACCTTCAATTGACCAGTATTCTTCTGGAATAAAGGCATTGATTTCATTTTCACGGTCAATAATTAGTTTTAGCGCAATAGACTGAACACGACCTGCTGACAAGCCTTTTTTAATCTTCTTCCAAAGAATTGGTGAGATTGAATAGCCAACTAAGCGGTCTAAAATACGTCGTGCTTGTTGTGCATCTACCAAGTCTAAATCAATCGAACGTGGTTCTTTAAAAGCATCTTTGACAGCATCTTTGGTAATTTCATTAAAGACGACACGATTCTTATCATGAACATCGAGACCTAAAATATGCGCCAAATGCCAAGCGATGGCTTCTCCCTCCCTATCCGGGTCACTTGCGAGATAGACGGCTTTAGCATTCTTAGCCTCTTTTTTAAGGGTGTTAATTAATGGTCCTTTACCTCTAATGTTAATGTATTGAGGTTCATAGTTGTGTTCAATATCGACAGACATAGTTGACTTTTTCAAATCACGGATATGTCCAACAGACGCAACGACTTTATAATTGCGACCGAGATATTTTTCAATTGTCTTTGCCTTAGCTGGTGATTCGACAATGACCAAATTTTTCTTAATTTTTGTTGCTGTTTTTTTCTTAGTTGTTTGCTTCGTTGTCGTTTTTTTAGCAGCCGTTTTTTTAACGGTTGCTTTCTTCGTTGTCGCTGTTACCATGAGGTTAGCCAACTTTCTATCAGATTACTCAACCTATGATAACGGCTTTTTTTCTGATTGTCAAGGCAAATATGTTTTCTTATAGGAGAAACACGTTTTTTCTGTACCAATTTTAGCAAAAAGCAATCCTGACCTATCAGAATTGCTTATCATCAATTTTCAGACAAGAAATCTGCTGCTGCACCAATCAAATTGGCATCATTTTGGAATTGGCAAACGGCAATTTTGGGCATGATGGTCGCAATTTCAACCTTGTCATAGACGACTTGCAGGGCTGCTTGAAGTTTTGGAATGAGAAAATCAGCCTGAGAAATGCCGCCACCAAGTAGGATGATTTCTGGATCCAGGGCATATTGCAAATTGAAGATAGCACGAGCGAGGCTGTCAAATAAAGTATCAACTGCTTCTTTCGCGTCGTCACCACCATTTTCCGCTAAGGCAAAAAGTTCTTGACCAGTGAAGTCTGTGCCGTGGGCTTCATTGTAGTCTTTTGCCATGCGAACTGGGCTAGCATCTGTTGATAAAGTGCGGTCTTTCATGAGCATGAAACCAAACTCGCCACCCATGAGATGCGCACCGTGATGGATTTTTTTGTCAAGGACGACTGCCCCACCAATCCCTGTCCCGATGACAAAGAAAAGCAAGTCTTGGTAGTCTTTTCCTGCACCATAAGACACTTCTGCGAGCGCCGCACAATTAGCATCATTTTCCACTGAAACAGGCAAGCCGAGATGTGCTTCAAATGCCTTTTTAATTGGAAAATTGTGGATATAGGGAAGGGCTGATGCCCCATAAATCACACCGTCAGTCTTGCTCACTGCGCCTGGACAACTAATGGCAACGCCTGTTAGTTCAACCTGCTCAGCAACCTCAGCTTTAATCGCCTCTAAAGTCTGATAAAATGCCTCTAAAGTTTTAGGTGTATCTTTAACACCCTTGTGGGCGAGCTCGCCATTATCAAAACTCGCATACTTAATCGTTGTGCCACCGACATCAATGGTTAAAAGTGCCATAGCCTACTTCTCCGTTTCTGATGCTTTTAAGTCGACACTTGATTTGTCAGCCAGTTCTTTAAAGAAATAGGCTGATTTTTTCAAGGTCTTTTCTTGGGTATGAATGTCGACTGAAATCAAGCCATAGCGATTGCGGTAAGAGTTACGCCAGCTGAAACAGTCGATTGGCGTCCATAGATGGTAACCAAAGCAGTTGCTGCCCTCTTCAATCCCTTTATGGACATAGTAAAGGTGTTCTTTGATAAATTGAATCCGATAATCATCGTTGATTTGTCCGCTCTCAGCGTCAAAATAACGGTCCTCACGACTCACGCCCATGCCATTTTCAGACACGAACCAAGCGATATTGTCATAATTTTCTTGGATATTTTTGGCAATGTCGTAGAGCGCTCGTGGATAAATTTCCCAACCTTTATCGATATTCATGCGCACACCGCGTTTTTCATAATCCTCAAAATATTTATTAGGCATCCAATCCACGGCAAGCGAATCTGATGAATATTTGGGAGCCTGCGCACGATTAGGGTGGTAGAAATTCACGCCGAGGTAATCAATCGTATTTTGACGGATAATCTCAAGCTCCTCAGGCGTGGCATCCCAAATCACGTCATCTTTGGTCAGAATATCAACGAGTTCAGCCGGAAATGCTCCCTTGACGGACGCATCCATGAAGAGACCATTTTGCCATAAATCAGCAAAGTGAGCCGCTGCCTTGTCTGCCTCGCTCTCGCTAGCAGGATAGTTGGGCGTCAAATTCAGAATGATACCGATTTTGCCCTCAGGATTTTTGTTAAGCTTGCGGAAAGCTGCGATAGCTTTAGAAGATGCCAATTGCAAGTTATAGGCAACTTGCACCGCTTTTTTACCGTCAACAAGGTCTGGATAATGGAATTGGTAGAGGTAACCACCTTCGACAACAACCATGGGTTCATTGTGGGTAAACCAGTCCGTCACACGGTCGCTGAACAGCTCAAAACATTTTTCAGTGAATTGAACAAATAACTCGACCACATGTTTAGATTCCCAACCACCATATTTGTGCAAAAGCTCAACTGGTATATCAAAATGGTGCAGGTTCATGATTGGGCGAATGCCTTGTTTGATGAACTCGTCAATGACCGCATTGTAAAATCTAGCCGCATCTTGATTGAGCGAGCCAGTCTCCAAATCATCAATCAAGCGTGTCCATTGGATAGATGTTCTGACAGAATTCAGCCCTGCTGCTTTCATCAAGGCAATATCATTTTTGTAGTCATTGTAAAAATTAGATGCCGTATCTGGGCCAATGCCATGCCAAAAATGGTCGGGATATTTTTCAAAATCATAGTCAAAAATATTAGCGTGAGGTTTGTAGAAACGCCCTTCCGTTTGAGGACCAGATGTCGCAGCGCCCCACCAAAAGTTTTTTGGAAAATTAAAAGTTGTCATACTGCTCTACTTTCTATAGAGTTTTAGACATTCTTCAAACATTTTTATCAAACAATATCTTATGTCACTAAGTCGTTTAAAGAATGAAAACGCTATCTTTCCTATAAATTTAGTCTAAAGGAAACCCTTATATTTGTCAAGAAAATAAGTAAAGATTTCCTTGAACAAACTAAAGCATAACAAAAAAATAGCTATCTCAAAATAAGATAGCTATTGCCTCAAGTCCAATTGTTTATTTTAAAATAATAGCAGCAATCATTGGACTAACAATAACGTAAACAATGCCTGTCACCCCAATAGATAGACCTGCCATCGCACCTTCAATTTGCCCCAATTGCATGGCTGCACCTGTGCCAATCGCGTGACCCGTGCCACCCAGCGCCACACCTTTCGCCACCTTGTCCTTAATGCCAAATAAATCAAGCAGCACAGGTCCGATGACTGAGGTCAAAATACCAGTCGCCACAACGACAACCAAGGTAATCGTCGCCATCCCCCCCATTTTACTGGTAATGCCGATGGCCATGGCGGTAGTGACAGATTTAGGAAAAAGGCTAATCGCAAGGAAAAAATTCATCCCAAAAGTCTTGGCGAGGAGAGCTGTTAAAGTCGTATTCACGATAGCACCAATCATAACACCTGAGATGATGCTGCGCGCATGAAATTTCATGAGTTTAAAAGCTTGAAATAGCGGTATGCCAAGGGCAACTGTTGATGGGACAATCAAGGTATTGAGATAAGAACCACCGATGTAATAATCGCCATAAGAAATACCTGTTACTTTCAAAAAGATAATCACCATCAAGACAGCTAATAATAATGGCGTTGTCGCTGGATTTGTCCATTTTCGATGGATTTGTGCCGCAATAAAATAGGCCAAAATAGACAGGGTAAGCCCAAATAATGGATTTGCTACAACTTCTTTCATTTTCTGTAATCCCCCTCAAAGCGATGTTTGACAAACTGTGTGACAAAACCAATCACTGCGATATTGACAACAATCGCAAGCAATACAATCACAATGATTTGCCACCAATACTTGGAAATAGCATCCCAATGGCTCATAATCCCAACACCAGCTGGAAGAAAAAGAATGGTCATATTTTCAATCATAAATTGACCTGCATCATAAATCTGGCGTAATCTGATCAATCGAAATTTGAGAGCAAAAAATAATAAAACCATGCCAATAATCGAGCCTGGTACTGGAAGTTTGAGTACTGTGGATAAAGTCTCTCCAATGATAGAGAATAAGAGGATATACATAAACTGAAAATAAATTTTCATTGCAACATTGTGACCTTTCTGGTAGATAAGCTTATTATAGCGCTTTTTTCTGAAAATTACAGGAAAAAACGAATTTCTAACAAATAAAAAATCTATCGTTTAACAGATTTTTCATGATATTGATTGACTAAAACTTAATATTCAACAAGGCCATCATTTCATGATAAGCCGTTTCAATTCTCTGCTGTTTATCCTCAGAAACCTGATTGAAATATTTGCCACCTTTAATATAATCTTCTGCTAAATAGACTTGGTAATCATAGGCAGGATACCCCAAAAATGTTCGATTAATTGGCTCTCTTGATACCCATGTTGGATGAGCTTTAATGGCTGTCAAACTTGTTTTTCCGGCTTTTTTAGCGACTTGAACTTCTATGATCACGCCACGTTCAGTCCAATAATTTTCTAGAGTCTCGAAACGCTGATTTGACAAAAGATTTCCCATAGAGTAGATAATAAATTTCTTTTCACCATCTTTTTCAATGATTTCAGTTGGCTCAGCCACATGAGGATGCCCACCAAAGATAATATCTGCACCAAAATCAACCATTTGACGGTAGGTCGTTTCTTGCTCAGGTGTTGCCTCTAAACTGTATTCAACACCTGATTGGGGCATGACAACCACTAAATCAGCCATTTCTTTTGCTGCCTTAATTTTCTTCTCAACCTTGGCCATATTTAGGTCATTTAAGTACTTGTCGTAATCTTCCTGACTAATACTTGCTTCTATACCATTAAAGCCATAGCTAAAGCCTAGAATGGCAATTTTGATACCATTCACATTTTTAACAAGTATTTTATCACCTGGTACATTGACACCAAAAGTATCAAGTCCTGCTTTTTGAAACGCATTCGCCGTATATTTCAGGCCACTAAGTCCAGTATCTAAAATATGATTGTGTGCCAAATCCAAAGCGTCATAACCTGCATTTTTTATTGATGTTATCACAGATTCTGGCGCATTAAAAATAGGATATCCCGCCAATTCGTAATCTGGATTAATCGTTCCTTCGAAATCTCCTAAAGCTAGATCAGCAGAAGAAATCAATGACGTAATCTGCTCATAATCGTTTGAAAAATCATATTTTTCACCATCAAAAGCACTGCCATAGACAATATCGTGATACAACATATCACCACTCGCCATAATTGTTGCTTTCTGAATTTGCATAGATTCTTTTGACTTTTCGGACTGTTTCGTTCCAGATTTAGACTTGACCTGACTTGTTTCAGATTGTTCTTGTGCTGTTTTTGCTGGATTTAAAACATATTCTCCAACAAATAAAATAACTAATAATATACCTAAAAATAGTAATATCGCAAACAGACGCTTTGGGTATTTCTCAGAACTTTGTTTTTTATCATGCCTAGTAGTCAATCATCACCCCTGGTATCCCCAATATATCCCTTTACTTTTCATTCTCATTAATCAGTCGTGCACACAAGATATCTTACATACTGGGCTTATCCTGTTATAAACACTTATACAGCAACATTATAACACAATCTAATTGTTTATAAAATCTAAAAATACAGCACTAAATGCTGTATTTTTAGTAGGACATTTGAAAGACCTTAAATGTTTGCGATAATGGCTTGCGTAAATTCTGCTGTCGTTAATTGACCGCCTAAATCGCGCGTTGTTTGACCACTTGCGATAGCTTTAGCCAGTGCTGATTTAACAAGTAATGCAGCCTCTCCCCAACCCATAAAGTCAAGCATCATCACACTTGATAAAATCAAGCTTGACGGATTGGCAAGGCCTAAACCAGCGATATCTGGTGCAGTACCATGTGTCGCTTCAAAAATCGCGTGCCCTGTAATGAAATTGATATTAGCACCTGGCGAAATCCCAATGCCACCGACCTGTGCAGCTAAAGCATCAGAAATATAATCACCATTAAGATTAAGCGTTGCGACCACCTGATAGTCTGACGGATTGAGCAAGATTTGTTGCAGAAAATTATCCGCAATCGCATCATCCACATAAATTTTACCTGATGCAAGTGCCTCAGCTTTAGCGACATTTGCAGCGTCAATTCCCTCTAATCCTTTAATATCATTAAATTCATTCACCGTAAAAGTAGGATACTCACTTGCGACCTCATAGCCCCATTTCTTAAAGCCACCCTCAGTAAATTTCATAATATTGCCTTTATGAACAAGTGTCACCCGCGTATTGCCATTCGCAACCGCATGGTCGAATGCTGCTCTAACCAAACGTTTCGTACCATCCGGTGAAACAGGTTTAATGCCAATGGCAGAGGTTTTGTCAAAACGGATTTTATTGATGCCGAAGTCAGACTTTAAAATCTCAATTAAACGTAAGGCATCTGCACTTTCACTTTCGAATTCAATACCCGCATAGATATCCTCGGTATTCTCACGAAAAATCGTCATATTAACATTTTCAGGATGTTTAACTGGTGAGGCAACACCCGTGAAATAAGCAACTGGCCGAACATTCGCAAATAAGTCAAAATTTTGACGCAAAGTCACATTCAAACTGCGGAAACCACCACCAATTGGCGTCATCAATGGTCCTTTGATAGCAATGAGATTTTCCGTCAAGCTCGTCAAAGTCGCTTCTGGTAAATAATCACCCGTTGTCTCAAAAGCTTTTTCACCCGCGAGCAACTCCTGCCAAACAATTTTTTTATCGCCCGCATAGCTTTTAGCAACTGCTGCATTTACCACTTCAATCATGGCCGGAGAAATATCAATCCCCACACCATCTCCATTAATATAAGGAATTTCAGGGTTATTAGGAACACTTAACTTCCCGTCAATCATTTCAATCTTTGTCATCTAACACCTTTTCTAATCCAGTTTATGAAACACAACACCTAGTCAACGCCTAAGCGATGAATCGCTAGGGCACGTTGCCACTAGCTTTTCCGTAAGCCACTAAAATGGCAACTACAATGCCATAGGGAAAAAGATAAATCATAGAACCTGTGCTGACGCACAGAACCTTATGATTTTCTATTTTCCTACGGTGCTAAACGCGTTTCAACACCTTTTTCTTAATCACCATTTGCAAGATACCGCCATTTTCGTAGTACTCTAAATCAGCTTGTGAATCAAAACGCAGTTTAGCTTGGAACGTTTTGTCGTCTGCATGAACTGTAATCAACTGACCAATTTCTGGTTTTTCAGGGAAATCAAAACTGAAACTTTCAAATCCTGTCAAACCAAGACTGTCTGCTGTTTCACCTGGTAAAAATTGTAGTGGAATCAAGCCCATCATGGCAAGATTACTGCGGTGAATCCGCTCAAAACTTTCAGCAATGACGACTTTAACACCTAGAAGATTAGTCCCCTTGGCTGCCCAATCACGTGATGAGCCCATACCATAGTCTTTACCTGCTAATACGACAAGCGATGTACCATCAGCCTTGTATTTCATGGCCGCATCGTAAATCGGTAGCACATCTTCACCATATTTAGTCACACCACCTTCAATACCAGGTGTCAATTGATTTTTAATGCGAATATTGGCAAATGTACCACGCGTCATGACTTTATCATTCCCACGTCGGCTACCATAGGAATTGAAATCACGTGGCTCAACGCCTGCCGCTGATAGAAATTCACCTGCTGGTGATTTCATGGCAATGTTACCGGCTGGGCTGATATGGTCTGTTGTGACAGAATCGCCAAATTTTGCCAAGACACGTAAGTTCATAAGTGGTGCATGACTAGCATTGTCAGCCAAACTCAACGTTTCAAAATATGGTGGATTGGCAACATATGTTGAACTTTCATCCCAATGATAAGTTTCAGATTTTGATGATTTGATGTCATTCCAAGCTTCATTAGCATCAAATATATGTGCATAGTAAGTCTCATAGAGCTCACGTGTAACATATTTATCCACTTCTGCTTTTACAGTTTCATAATCAGGCATGATATCTTTGAGATAAACAGTTTGTCCTTCTTGGTCCACGCCAAGTGGCACCGTTGTTAAGTCTTTTTTGACATTGCCTGCAATGGCGTAAGCAACGACAAGCGGTGGGCTCGCCAAATAATTGGCTTTAACAAGTGGATGAATGCGACCTTCAAAGTTTCGGTTACCAGAAAGAACTGAGGTCACGAGCACGTCTTGATCAAGAATAGCCTCAGACACATCATCAGCGAGAGGACCTGAGTTCCCGATACAAGTCGTACAGCCATAGCCAACAACATCAAAACCAAGGCTTGCAAGTGGCGCCATCAAGCCGGCATCTTCTAAGTAGGCGGTAACGACTTTTGACCCAGGTGCCAATGACGTTTTAACTGTTTTAGGCACTGTCAAACCTTTAGCTACTGCGTTTTTTGCCAAGAGTCCTGCCATCATCATGACATAAGGATTACTGGTATTGGTACAAGAAGTGATGGCGGCAATCGCGATGTCACCTTCTTGCATGAGACTGTCAGCTTTAGGTTGGTTAGTCGCAAGGTCTTTTGAAAAAGTCTCAAATTCAGATGCCATTTGCCCTAAAGCAATCAAATCTTGGGGACGTTTAGGCCCTGACAGATAGGTTTCAATTGTTGCCAAGTCAACTTCGATGATTTGATTATAAGCTGCTTCTTTTGTTGCATCGTAAAACAAATGATTGGTTTTGGCATAGGTTTCAACTAATGATACTAGTTTTTCGTCTCGGTTGGTATTAGTCAAATAATTAAGTGTTTCATCATCAATCGGGAAGAATCCACAAGTTGCACCATATTCAGGTGCCATGTTGGCAACCGTAGCACGGTCTGCAAGTGTCAAACTCGCAAGACCTGGACCAAAATACTCGACAAATTTACCCACAACATTTTGATCACGGAGAATTTTTGTCATGGTTAAAGCTAAATCAGTTGCTGTTGCAAGTGGATTGAGCTTACCGACAAAGCGAACGCCAATCACTTCAGGCATTGGGAAATAAGAGGCCTCTCCTAAAATAGCAGCTTCAGCCTCAATACCGCCAACACCCCAACCAAGGACGCCTAGTCCATTAATCATGGTCGTGTGGCTATCTGTACCAAAAACAGTATCTGGGAGTAAAACACCATCTTTCACACTGACAACATCTGACAAATATTCGATATTGACTTGGTGAATAATACCTGTCGCTGGTGGAACAACTCGGAAGTTCTCAAAAGACTCAGTCGCCCATTTGAGAAATTCATACCGCTCACCGTTACGCTCAAATTCACGTTTGGCATTAAACTGGAGTGCTTGCTCAGAACCTGAATAATCGACTTGTAATGAGTGGTCAATAACCAAATCAACTGATACTTCAGGATTAATTAACTCAGGCTGACCACCTAATGCTTTAACTGAATCACGCATAGCTGCAAGATCGACAACTGCAGGGACACCTGTAAAATCTTGCAAGATGACACGGCTAGGTTTAAAAGGAATTTCTCCCGAATCTAATGTTTTGCCATCATAATGCTGTAATTTCTCAAGATGTTCTGAGGTAAATTTGACACCATCAAAATGACGAAGAATTCCTTCCGCTAAAATCCGTAATGAATAAGGCAGTTTCTCAATATTTGAAATAGCAGATTGAATGTCAAAATAAGCATAATCAATCCCATTAACCGTCAACATTTTCTTGTAATTTTTCGATGTCATGCGTTCCTATCCTCTATTTTTTTATATTTTTTAGTCGTCAGCACACTTTCATAAGCCGGACGAATAATTTTATTCATATTCAACATTTCTTCCATACGGTGAGCACTCCAACCAACAATCCGGGCAATCGCAAATAAGGGTGTGTAAAGCTCCTCAGGTAGTCCCAACATTTGGTAAACAAAGCCACTGTAAAAGTCGACGTTAGCAGAAACGCCCTTATACATATTTCTCTCTTGAGCAATAACTTGCGGTGCGAGGCGTTCAATTTTTTTATAAAAATTGTACTCATCATGCAAGCCTTTTTCTTCAGCAAGTTCTTTCACATATGATTTAAGCACTTCCGCACGAGGGTCAGAAACAGAATAAATAGCATGTCCCATACCATAAATCAAGCCTTGTCTGTCAAAAGCTTCCTTGTTCAAAATCCTTCGTAAATACTCAGAGATTTCTGCTTCATCACTAGGATCAGAAATATTTTCCCAAATATTATCTAACATTTTTGCAACTTGGATATTAGCGCCACCATGTTTCGACCCTTTAAGACTAGATAGAGAAGCGACAACAGAGGCGTAAGTATCCGTTCCAGAACTTGTCACAACGTGCGTCGTAAAAGTTGAGTTGTTACCACCACCATGTTCCATATGCAGAATCAAAGCTAAATCTAAAACTTTTGCCTCTATATCCGAAAATTGCTTGTCCGGTCTCAAAAGACGCAAAATATTCTGTGCTGTCGTCAAATTTTCATCTGGATAGTGAATATAGAGACTCTTGCCATTTTCATAGTGATTATAAGCCTGATAGGCATAAATCGCAAGCAATGGAAAATTAGCAATCAAACAGAGCGATTGGTCTAATACATTTTCAAGTGTCATTTCATTCGCCTTAGAATCAAAAGTCGCCAAACTCAAAATACTTCGGCTGATAGAATTCATGATATCACAAGATGTCGCTTCCAAAATAATATCTCGAACAAAATCTTTTGGTAACTGCCGTTTTGCCGCAAGTTCCTGGGTAAATGTTGTGAGTTCTTCAAGCGTCGGTAACTCACCAAAAAGGAGCAGATAGGTAATCTCTTCAAAACCAAAACGATTTTCCGCTTTAAGATTTTCAGATATATCTTTAATATTAATCGCACGATATTCTAAGATACCAGCCATCGGATCTCCATTATCATCAAAGGAATGGATGGCTGAAATGTTAGTCAACCCTGCTAATACCCCTTTACCATTGACATCACGGAGCCCCTTTTTAACATCATATTGTTGGTAAAAATCAAGTGGAATAATCGAATTTTTTTTAATCTTTTCTGTATACTTATTCATGAAATGCGTCAACCTTTCGAATGAATCTTCTGAAAATTTTGATATTGCCTTATTATAATTTATTTTAAAGAAATTTACAAGTTTTTATATATATTCTGTTATCACTTTTACTTTAATAGTTCGTATTTTTGCAAGTAATTATGATATGATGAGTTTTTTCCTATCAAAAAAAACTTCATCAGAGGGTCTGACGAAGTTGACTGGCTAATTCTTTAATTTTCCTTAAACGATGATTGACACCTGATTTACCTAACGGTGTCGCTAATTTTTGTCCTAACTCGACAATTGTCGCATCAGGATTTGCCATTCTTGTGACTGCTAGTTCACGCAAATTATCTGGTAACTTGCCATGACTTTGTAAGAATTTGATATCTTCAATCGCAGACTGGGCTGCGTTGACTGTTTTTCCAATATTTGCTGCTTCAAAGTTGGTCTGACGGTTAGCTGTGTTGCGCATTTCGCGGACGATTTTAGCATCTTCATACTTAAATCTCGCGGCATTGGCCCCAATGAGGCTGAGGAAATCTATAATCATCTCGGAATTTGATAGGTAGGTGATAACTCGCGTTTTACGAGCAATTATTTTACTTGCGATATCAAAATTTTCAAGTAAATACTGCAAGTCAGACGCATGTTCCTCATAATATGAGGCAATCTCTAGATGATACTTGCCATTTTCAGGATTTGTCACACTTCCACTACTCAAAAAAGCACCACGTAAGTAGCCAATCGCTTTTCTTTCGTCGAATTTAACAGTATCGGGGACCCCATGGTCAAGTAAAAGACTATCTGCCAACTCAAAACGGTCGAGGACCTCTGACACATTGTCTGTCACCATTAAGGTGTAAACGCGATTTTTAGACAGGGTGGTCTTTTGGTGTGTTTGAATGACAGATTTGATGCCGTATTCTTCTGATAAGGTCGCATAGATATAGCGTGCGGTTGTGGCATTTTCCGTCGTCACAGAGAGTGTCAAACCGTTTGAAAGTCCGAGGACACCATTCATTCGAATGAGTGCGATGATAACTCCGTCTGTCCCCTTTAACTGGGTCAATTCTTTCTTCACATCAGCTGAAAAACTCATTGACTGCGACGCTCACTAATTCTCATGATTTCTTCAGTGACTGCGTCACCATTATGGAAGGCACCTCCGTCTACTAATTTCAAGAAATTTGCGGAAATCACGCGGACATTCTGAGTCTGTAATCCTTTAAAATCATGCGTCACTTGAACGAGATATTCGTCGAATTCATTGGAATTCATGTAGGCATCTGGAACTGGCTCAACATTAACCAAAACTGTGTCAATAAAAGGTACACCGACATGTTCATGCAAGATTCTAACATGGTCAGCATCTGTGAAATTTTCAGTTTCACCACGTTGCGTCATAATGTTGCAGACATAAACAACTTGAGCTAAGGTTCTCACAAGTGCCTCTCGAATTTCTGGAATGACGACATTTGGTAAAATTGACGTGAAGAGACTACCTGGCCCCATAACAATCATATCTGCTGTCATAATCGCATTAACGACATGGCGAGACGCAGTTGGCTGTTCTTCATTACAGGTATTAGTCACATAAACATGATCAATTGTGCCTGAATAATCCGCAATCCGACTTTCACCAACGATTTCTGTTTTATCCTTAAACACGGCATGTAAAGTCAGAGCTGATTCACTTGAAGGCAAAATACGACCTTGCACATGGAAAAATTTAGATAAAATTTTAAGGGCATTGTAAGTCGAACCCTGCATTTCAGAAACGCCTGCGATAACTAAATTGCCAATAGGATGACCACTAAGTGGACCATCCTCAGCTCTAAAACGATATTGGAAAATCTGCCCATACACGCTAGGCATATCACTCATGGCAACTAGCACATTACGTAAATCACCGGGTGGTGCAATATCAAGTTTGCCTCTTAATTTGCCTGAACTCCCACCATCATCAGCAACTGTCACAATCGCTGTTAACTCGACATCTTCTTTTCGCAAAGAAGCTAGAATAACTGGAATACCTGTACCACCGCCAATGACAACAATTTTTTTCTTTCTCATGAGCGGTTTACCGTTTCCTTTCTTCTATCTTTATCACGATGACTGAGATTAACTAGCCAGCCATTAGTAGCTAGTTCTTCTGAGATACGTTTACCAAAAGCGACACTTCGATGCTGTCCGCCAGTACAGCCAACAGCAATCATAAGCACTGATTTTCCTTCTTTTTCATAACCCGGAATAATCGGATTGAGCATGGTCATCAAATTTTGATAAAAAGCCTCTGATTCTGGTGCATCCATGACATAATGATAAACGGCATCATCAAGTCCTGTTTGATTACGTAATTCTGGTACATAATGCGGATTAGGCAAGAATCTGACGTCAAACACTAAATCAGCATCTAAAGGCAGACCATACTTAAATCCAAAACTCATGACTTCAATTCTAAAGGCAGCTTTAGTATTTTCAGTCGCAAATTGTTGAATAATTTGTGAGCGCAGATTTCTAGGTGTTAACTCTGTCGTATCAATCACATTTTGTGAAAATGATTTTAAAGGTGATAATAATTCTCGTTCTCGCATGATACCATCCAAAACACGACCATCTTCAGCAAGAGGATGACTACGGCGCGTTTCTTTATAGCGCGCAACCAATTCTCCATCAGAACTATCCAAAAAGAGCAATCTAAAATCAACTTGTGGATTATCTGAAAGGTCATTGACTATGTCAGATAAGGCATCAAAAAAGCTACGGCTCCGCATATCCACTACCATTGCGACTTTATCAATATCTGAACTTTCAGAAGTTGTCAATAAACTAATAAATTTTTCAATTAGGTTCGCAGGCATATTATCAATTGTAAAGTAGCCCATGTCCTCAAAAGATTGAATGGCGACCGTTTTACCAGCACCGCTCATCCCAGTGATAATCACTAAATTAATTTTTTTCATTTGAAAAACTCCTTTTCGTTTTGAGCAATAAGTAAGACCAAAATACCATGTAAATCACACCAAAAATCATGAAACATAGCATAAAATAGTTTTCGGGTAGGATGTTAATGATTGGATCTGTGGCAGGATCAAAAAGCCAGGTGGCATCTCGAAAAAAAATACGATGAAAACTAATAAAAAACGAGTCAAAGCCACCGAATAAAGCCATAACTCCGATAAAAACTGGAATGACTAGGCAAATTTTTATACCTTGATAGAACTGGATATAGCGTTTTTTCTTGATAAACAAAAATGTCGGGGCCAGTAAAATCACGGTTAGTAAAATGGCTAATAGAAAGAGTTGCTTTACATCAGCAAAATGTTTCAATCCTGCCTGTGAACTCGTAAAATCTGGCATCTCTAGCTTTGAGATAACCGGGTTAAGCAAGTAACGCATCAATTTATCAAAATTATAGCTAATCGTTTTTTCACTCAGATAGGTCAGTTCTGGTAACTGAAAAATATTGACAAGACTATGAAATAAAGGAATCGCCGCTAAAATCGTGAGAGTAGCACTAGCCGAAATTGACCAAATTATCGTCAGCAAAAATTGAGCTTTAGTTTTCATAAATCGCTACTCACATTACCCAATCATCCAATGTCGCGACAACATGCGTTGGTGCAATCGGTAAATCTGGTACTTCTTCTGCTCCGGTAAACCCTGTCGTGACAAGCAAAGTATCAATATCATTATCAATACCAGCTCGAATATCTGTCAAATAATTATCACCAACCATCAAGAGGTCACGTCGAGCAATCCCGATTCGCTCAACGGCTTTATTCATAATAATTGCATTTGGTTTGCCGATGAAAATCGGTTTGACCCGTGTGGCAACTTCCAATAATTTATTGATACTGCCCGCACCAGGTAATAAACCACGCTCTGTTGGAATATTCAAGTCAGGGTTAGTCCCAATAAACATGGCACCCCTGGCAATCGCAAGCGTTGCTAGCGTCAATTTTTCATAGGTCAAATCATTATCTAGCCCTACGACCACATAAGCAGGATTTTCAGTATCCCGCTGGTAGTTACCATAAATCGCAGATTTGAGACCCGACTCACCAATGACATATGCTGTCTTTCCTTTTGCCATGTCATCCATATATTCTAATGTTGCTAGAGTCGCAGTATAGATTGTGTCTTCAGAAGTCGTAATATCGAACTTCTCTTGCAGTCTTGCCTGAACTTGTGCCGGTGTTTTTGTTGTATTATTGGTCACAAATAAATATGGGATATTTTTTTCTTGCAGACGTTTGACAAATCGTGTTCCCGCTTCAATCCGGTCTTCTCCAAGATAAATCGTGCCGTCCAAGTCAATCAAATAGCCTTTGTATGTCGTCATCTTATTTTTTTCTCCAAGTCATCTCAGCCTGAGCATGCTTACCTTCCGATGTAATGTCGTGAAACGATTGCAGTCCCACCAAGTCCACACGTGATGTCACGGTAGTGCCGTAAAGTACTTCCTTACTGTATTTCAAATGAATTCTTGACGGTACATGGCTACTCAAAAAGTCATAGCCCAAGACATCTGTCATCCAGTCAAAATACTTACTATTATTGACATGCCCGTTTTGGTCAATGTCGTTGAACCTCACGTGATAGCTTTTTTCAAGTGTCGTATCTGATAAGTCCGAATATTTGTGACCACGAACAATCTTCGAGATTTTCTCAGACTGATAAGGGGTGACAATATCATCCTCGACATGCGCCACTTTTCGACTCGTGGTATCAATTAACACAAAGGTCGAATTAATCGTTAGGAGCGTGTCACCATTTTCAGCATAAAAAACAAAATCCCGGTAGCAGAAAAATTTATTGTAGGATTTAGCGAATGTTGCCATTGTAATAATTTCACTAAACCTAGGCAAACGCTGAATGGTCACATCATATTCGACCACAACCCAAGCGTAATTGTAGGTCTCTTTTAACCAATCATCGCTAATACCGAGATTATGAGATTGTTCACCAGATAGTTGCAAGGCAATATTGAAAAGACTGGGTAATTTCATGTTGCCATTAGCATCAGTTTCATAGTAAGGAACTGTATATTTTTTCGTGTAAGTTAGCATACTCTTATTTTACCAAAAAAACGCCGAAATTGGCGTTTTAGTTATTTGATAGGTTGTCCATGATTAAAGAGTTTATTATAGTCTTCAATATTTGTGACGCGATTAAAGTCTAGATCCCCCGCAAAACCATTAAGACGACCTCGACTGGTATATTGATGCAAATCATAGGGAATAGTTGTATTAGGTGATGTATCCCAATACCCCGTATCACCACCGTAATGTGCCAACCAAACACTGCTAAAAGGCGTAACATCTAATTGATTGGCTGTGATAAACCAATCTTGTGTATAGATACCAATATTTTTAGCACCAAGTTTAGCTAATTCATCTCGAAAAGCCTCGATGCCTCGATTAAAATTTGTTGGCATCGTCACTTCTTCAACATCTAACCACCAATAAGTTGGCTTATATTTTTCAGCACGCTCATAAAATTTCTGGGCTTCCTTGCGCATCTCAAATTCAGAATTACCATTGACAAAGGCATAGACAGCAACTGGCACATTACGTTTTTGAAATTCTTCTATATGTGTATCCATCGCCTTATCTTTACCATTCTCAAAAGCAGCATTATTTTTCTTCTTCATACTAATGCCATGCTGCACACGAACAATAACACCATTGACCTGTTGTGACAAAGTATCATAGTCCATTTCTGACGGTAATTGCCAACCAGAAATATCGATAATCGGCTTTTTAAGGTCGACATCATGATTCAGAGATACCATCGTAACCGTATCATCTCCAGTATTGTTATTTTTTGTAATATTTAACTTAAGAAAAAGCGCAACAAAGGCTAGTGAGAAAAATAGAGCTAGCAAAATCCCTGGCGGCTTCAAATGTTTTCGCATCATATTCATTATTACATTATATCAAAAAAATCTAGTCATCGTCTAGTATAAACGCCTCAAATACATCATTACCAAGCATTAAGCCCTGACGTGTCATAAAAATTTGATCTCCTGATTTTTCAAGCAATTGCTTTTCTATCAGATTAGCAACTATTTGTCCATAAATTGAGTCAAAATCTTGGTAAAATTTTTCAGAAAAATGTTGCGTATTCACACCGGATTTTTTCCGTAAGCCTAAAAAGAGCTCCTCCTCCATCTGTTCTTTCTGCGTGAGCTTTTCTTTGACAGCTTGCTTATCCGTATGTTGCAGATAATGGTGAATTGGCACATGGTTCTTATAACGCACACCATCAACATATCCGCTAGCCCCTGCACCAAATCCATAATATTCTGCATTATCCCAGTACATGAGGTTATGCGCACTCTCATAACCAGTTTTCCCAAAATTCGAGATCTCATAATGCGCATACCCCGCAGCTTGCAAGCTATCAATAATATAATTATACATCTCAAAATCGGTATCTTCACTTGGTAAATCAAGTCGACCACGACGCATTTTATTCATGAAAATGGTGTGGTTTTCAAGAATCAGTGAATATAGAGCAACGTGTGGTAAATTTAAACTCAGAATATTTTCAATATCTTTTTTGACATCAGCCATGGTCTGACCAGGCAGCGCGTAAATCAAATCAATTGTGATATTATCAAAGCCTGCTGCTCGAAGTTTTGCCACATTATCAAAGACATCTTGCGAGTTATGACTACGTCCAATTTTATTGAGAAGTTTGTCATTAAAAGTCTGCACCCCAAGCGAAACTCGGTTGACATGATTTTTTTTCAGAACCGCAATTTTATCATCTGACAAATCACCCGGATTAGCCTCCACTGTGAATTCTTGTAACGTCGTCAGGTCTAAATTTTGAGTCAAACCCGCTAATAATCTGTCAAGTTGGTCAGCAGTTAAAGCCGTTGGTGTGCCACCACCAATATAAAGGGTCTGAAGTTCAGAGATTTTTTCTGTAGCAACTTCTTCCAAAAGTGCCGTAATATAAGCATCTACTGGTTGATTTTTGATATAAACCTTAGCAAAGTCACAATAGTAACAAATTTGCGTACAAAATGGTATATGGACATAGGCTGAGCTCGGTTTGTAACTAACTTTTTTCATTAATATTCTTTCATTTCTTCTTGATTTCGAACAAGTCTCATTGCTCATTATGCTGTTTTTGGCTTGTCATGTCAAGTTTAATCGCCTTGTCTTTATTGTAGGCAATAAAAAACTCAAGTCCTCAGACTTGAGACATGTTTTACTAGCCTGCTTGATAGCCAAAATATCCCAATTTTAAAACTCACGAGATAATTTTTCATCACTATTCATTTGTGTAATCAAAGCATCAACACCATCAAACTTAATCATACCACGAATCAGTTTTAAGAAATACACTGTTACTGTTTCACCATAAATTTCATCATGGAAATCAAAAATATTGACTTCAAGTGTTTTATTCTTACCACCAAAGGTATCATTATAGCCAATAGAGGCCATGCCACGGTAACGTACACCAGAAACCTCAATATCGACAATATAAACACCAATAGCTGGTAAATATTGGTAATGTTTAGATTCGATATTAGCAGTCGGATAACCAATGGTGCGCCCTCTTGCCTCACCATGAACGACTATCCCAGATACCTCATAATCGTAGCCTAAAAGTTGATTGGCAAGGCTGACATCACCATCAAGAATCGCTTGACGAATTCTAGTTGATGATATCTTTTCACCTGCATCTGACACTTGCGCAATCTGGTAAGACTCATAATCAGAAAACTGACCGATGTCGCCATGGTCTGAACCAAATTGGTAGTCAAAGCCAACAACTATCGCAGCGATAGTCAAATGACTCACATACTTTTGAATAAAATCATGGCTGGTTAACTTAGCAAAATGACTGGTAAAATCTGTCAAATAAAGGAAATCAACACCCATTTCTTCAAAAAGTGCTAGGCGTTTATCTGGTGATGTCAGATGTTTAAATAAATCTTTATTAAATTTTTTAAAAACAAGTACCGGACTCTCAGGAAACGTCAGCACTGAAATACTGGCATTTTTTTCAGCTGCCAAATCACGTGCCTTATCAAACAAGGTCTGATGTCCGCGATGCAGACCATCAAAATACCCTAAAACAAGTATTGTTGGGGCTGAATCGAGATTTTTTTCGTTAAATTTAATCACTTTCATTTGATTACTTTCTTAGGTTTGTAAAGTTGACCATCTCTTTGTTCTAATATTGCGATAAGCTGACCGTTTTGAATACCTGCGACAATTTTGTTCTCAGCAGTAACCTTGACGAAACGCCCAAAACCAATCTCTGAAACTTGCGCCTCAGTCAATTCAACTTTTTCTAAATCAGAGATACCGTATTCAATAGGTAAGAAAGCCTCATCTATCCGATTTTCGGCTTTAAGTTGCTCAATTTCTGATAATTTAAATGCCTTGTCAATCGTCAAGCCAGCTGATGCTGTCCGCTGTAAGTAAGACATATGACTGGCAAAGCCAAGTTTTTCACCCAAATCAACAGCCAGAGTTCTGACATATGTCCCCTTGCTACAAACAACACGGAAATCAAATCTAACCAGACCATTTGCCGCATCAAAAGTGGGCTCAGAGGTTCTGACAAACTCTGAGATTACAACCTGTCGCTCCGGTCGGTCAACTGTTTCACCAGCACGCGCATACTCATAGAGCTTTCGACCATTGACTTTAACAGCTGAGTACATTGGTGGAATTTGTTTAATTTCGCCGACAAAGTCAGCCATGGCAGCATCAATCTCTGTCGTCGTTGGCATGTTTAGAACGGGAGTAGATGCGACCACTGCACCACTTGCATCCTCTGTTTCCGTCGAATAGCCTAGGGTAACTTGCCCCTCATAGACTTTTCCGGCCTCAGTCATGTACTCAATCACGCGCGTCGCTTTGCCGACAGCAATCGGTAAAACGCCAGTCACGTCAGGATCCAAAGTCCCACCATGCCCAATTTTTTTCGTCTGTAAAATCTTACGTAGTTTGAAAACGACATCATGACTCGTCATGCCCGCTTCTTTATAGATATTTAAAATTCCGTTAACTGTCATTTTGAGTCCTTGTTTAGATTGGCAAATTTCTCAGCCATGGTTGGATTTTTCTTAGTTAATTTTTTGACCGATACATCTTCTAATTTATTATTCGCTAAACGCAGCTGATTTTCACTGGTTAAAAGTGCTTTTTTAACTTCTTCCATTCGTTTGATTGACTTGTCTATCTCATCAATTGCCTTGGCGAAATTTTTGCTTGCTGAATTGTAATTTTTAGTAAAGCCTGTTTTAAAGATATCTAAGTCCGACTCAAATGTCGTAATATCAATATTTTGCTCACGAATTAAGGAAAGCTCTTGCTTATAAGCCAGTGAATTCATAGCAGCATTACGCAATAAGCCGATTAATTGAATAAAAAAATTAGGGCGTACAACATACATTTTACCATATTCATGCGAAACATCCACAATCCCAGTATTAAAATAATCATTATCGGATTCTAGCATGGTCACTAAGACAGCATACTCACAATTTTTTTCGTTGCGGTCTTTGTCCAATTCCTTATAGAAATCTCGGTTTTTATGCTTGGTTGCAGTTTCATCGCCTTCATTTTTCATTTCAAACATGATGGAGATGATTTCATTGCCATATTCATCATGTTCACGGTAAATAAAATCGCCCTTACTGCCTGTTCTAGCATCATTATCCTTTTCAAAATAAGCTTTTGGAAACATGGTGGCGCGCACTTTATTGAATTCATTTTCAGCAAAATTCTCGAGACTTTCGCCAATGGCTTTAGTGGATTGTTGTGCCTTGAAATTTTTGTAAAACTCGACTTCATCAGTTTTAGCTTTGAGTAAGACTTCATATTCTGTTTTGACCGCATTTTGTACGATTTCCTGTTCTTTCTCCGCCAAAATGAGCTTCGTTTTGACCGCATCACGCTGGCGAGCAACCTCGGCTAATTCTTTTTCTTTCTCAGAAATCGTTTGTTGCAAGACTAATTCTTTTTGCGATTCCAGAGTTGCCAACTGAGCTTTTAACTCTGAAAATTCGTTTTGAAAAGCTGCTTTGGTTTGTTCTTCAACCAATTTCACTTCAGCTGACTTTGATGCTGCCAAATTTTTATTTTCCAATTTAGCTTTTTCCAATTGATTTTGAAGTTCAGATAACTTGACCTCAGCTTGAACAGCTAACAATTCCTTTTCTTTTGCCAATTGCGTATGAATTTCTTGTTCAAACTCATGTGTCCGAACCTGGGCTAAAATGTCCGCAAAACCAGATGCATCAACCGTAAATACTTCCCCACAATGTGGGCATTTGATTTGATTCATTTATTCTCCTAAGATCATTCATACCTAGTCACTTTTCAACCTTTTCAATCGGTGCCATCTGTGCCAACAATCGTTTCAAGCCGACTTCTGGGAAGGCGATTTTTAATTCCATGTTAGAGCCTGTGCCTGAAACATCTAAGACCATGCCATCCCCCCATTTTTTATGGTGGGCGGTGTCGCCGATGTGCCACTCTCCGACTGGTTTAGCAACAACACCTTGTCTTGCTGAAACTGAGGCAGTCGATGATACTGCAGATTTCCGACCCTTAATAGCGTCTGCTAAGCTGACACCTGAACCAAATTGTCTTGTCGTACCTGAGTTTGCTGTTTTATAAGTTGTATTAAAGGCTGTATTAGCTTTTCTCGCTTGACCGGCATAGGTCAATAAATCGTCGTCAATTTCACGCAAGAAACGAGATGGTTGATTATAGCTCGAGCGACCAAAGAGCATGCGGGAACTCGCATTTGTCATATACAAAACTTCCTCTGCTCGTGTAATGCCGACGTATGCTAGTCTGCGTTCTTCTTCTAATTCGTCTTCATCTTCGGCTTGCCGACTGAGTGGAAAAATGCCTTCTTCCATGCCAACGAGAAATACGACTGGAAACTCTAATCCTTTAGCTGCGTGCAAGGTCATGAGGGTCACTTGCGACGTTTCATCGTAGCTGTCGGTATCTGCGACCAAACTGAGGTCGTTTAGGAATCGGCTAAGTTTATCTAAACCTGTCTCGCCTTCAACAGCGTTTTCAGCTTCCTTGTCATCAAAGTTTTTGGTAACGGTCAAGAATTCTTCGATATTTTCCAGACGATTTTGTGCTTCAAGACTAGTTGTTTGAATTTCTAGCGCTTTTTTATAGGTGGTTTTATCTAGGACTTTTTCGACTAACTCAGTAATGGTAAACTGATCGACATCATCAGCAAGATTAAGTAAAATATGCGCTAGATTAAAGAGTTCTGATGCCGCCTTGCCTTTAAGCGAGCTGAGCGTCACATCGCGCGCTGCTTCCAACAAAGAAACATCTTGCTGGGTCGCAAAATCACGAAGTGTTTCAAGCGCCTTAGGACCGACACCACGTTTAGGTTCATTGACAATTCGTTCAAAAGAGATATTATCACGAACATTGGCAATGACATTGAGATACGCTACAATATCACGAATCTCTTTACGAGAGTAGAATTTAGTGCCACCGACCATGGTGTAAGGAATGTTAGATTTAAGAAGTGCTTCCTCGATGGCACGAGACTGGGCGTTAGTGCGATACAAAACAGCGAAGTCTGAGTACTGCCGCTTGTTTTCTTGCAGTTCATGGTTAATTTGTCCCGCAACAAAATTGGCTTCTTCACGTTCATCACCAGACCGGTGATAAATGATGTTTTCTCCGTCCGCATTTTGCGTCCAGAGTTTTTTAGGGCGACGTTTTTGGTTGTTATTGATAACTTCGTTGGCAGCTTGCAGGATTGTTTTAGTTGAGCGATAATTTTCTTCTAACAAAACGACTTTAGCCTCGGGATAGTCCTGCTCAAAATCCAAAATATTTTGCATATCAGCGCCACGCCAACCATAAATAGATTGGTCTGCATCCCCTACGACACATAAGTTTTTAAATCGTTTAGCTAACAGCTGCACCAATTGATACTGGGCATGGTTGGTATCTTGATACTCATCAACGTGGATGTACTGAAATTTCCCTTGATAATAAGCGAGAACATCTGGATTTTTATCGAAAAGGAGAATCGTGTTCATAATAAGGTCATCGAAGTCCATAGATTCGCTGCGCTTGAGTTCTGTTTCATAGCGTTTATAAGCTTTGGCGACGATTTCTGAATACAAATCGTTGGCGTTTTTAGCGTAGCTTTCTGCAGTAACTAAATCATTTTTACTGTTAGAAATTGTGCCTAAAATCGTACGCTCTGTAAACTTTTTCGGGTCAACATTGAGCTCTTTTAAAATACGTTTCATCAAGGTACGCTGTTCACCTGGGTCAACAATCGTGAAATTGCGGTTATAACCGATATGGTCTGCATCACGACGGAGAATACGGACACACATACTATGAAAAGTTGCGATAAGCGTATCTTGTGTGCGAGAGTTAAGGTCAAACGCCCGTTCGCGCATTTCTCGTGCAGCTTTATTGGTAAAGGTAATCGCAAGGATATTCCAAGGATTGACCATTTTTTCTTCTATGAGATAGGCGATTCTGTGAGTCAAGACACGTGTCTTACCAGAACCTGCTCCCGCCATGATTAAAAGTGGGCCTTCTGTTGTCTGTACCGCCTCAGCTTGGCGATCGTTCATACCTTGTAATAATGGATTCATTTTACTCTCTTTTCCTGTTTGACATCTCTATTATTATAACATAAATGACTGAAGGTGTAGAAACAGTAATATTTGAAAACAACCCTCATTTTGGCATCATAAGTATGGTGATATTGCCGCTCAAGTAGTAGAAAAATTAATCCCTAAAATAAAAAAGTAGGTCAGAATCCACAATTTTCTAGTCTATTTTTTAGAAATTTCTTGTTTGATTGATGTCTCAACTTTTTTATCATTAGAATAATAAGTGGGTAAACTATTACTGGACTCCATAACTAAAAGAGTGTTATTGGGATACTTTTAAGCATGACAAATAGATAATGATACCGATAAAAAGTTACCATACTTGTCAAAATGATAGAGCTAAAACAGGTATGACAGTCAAGTGCACCAATTTGAGATACTGAAACTTCTCTTCAAATTTAAGCATTTCATCTCCTTTACTCTGACAGTAACACACTTTTTATAATTTTACCTTATACTAAAAAGCCCTAGCATCTTTAAGTAGACACTCAGGGCTTTTCTTAGTCACTTTAAAAATTAGTAAATTGATTATAACGCATTTCAAAAGCTTTTTTAACATCTTTTTTAGCGGTATCGAAAGGAAATTCCTTGACGTAATCTGCAAAGACAATAATCCGATTAACAGCCTCGATATCGTCACAAGTAATCAGTGTCAGCTCTTTCTTACCTGGATGATCATCAATCACTTCGACATGGTCGGGTGTCATGACTTGGACATCACGAATTTTATATTGATAAATTTTTTCTTTATCCGTGATATAAATCACCATACCATTTTTAGCACGCTCAAGTGGTGTAAATAGTAGCTGAGGTGCACCAGCCACACCGCTGATATGGTGACTTGCCAAGGCATAATTTCCTTTCCCCATCACAGCATCAGGTTTCATCGTACCAGCACCGTATGTCAGCTCAACATTGCCAATCCCACGGAAAATCGGTAGGTTGATACCCAAATCAGGGATGGCAATACCACCAATCACTGGTAATTTCTGGACATTTAATTGATTCTTCATGACATCTTCAAAGGAAATTGGATTCACTTTTGAAAAATCAAAATCACCGACGCCATCTTTATCATTATCTTTCAATGTTTTTTTATCAATCTTCGTCACCTGATACTTATTGGTATTCCATGCCATAATCATATTTCGAAAACCTTTGTTAAAAATGAGTAATAAGCCTAGCATTAATAACAATATCAGAAAGATATTCACTAACCAACGTCTCAATTTTTTCATTAGGTCTCTCCTTTGCTACACTTGTGACTTACTGCATTATTTCAAATCAGCGATATCACCAAGTTGATACTCTGATTTTTTATCAATTTCAAATCGTTCTTTCAGATTTTTACTAACATAGACTTTACTATCTTTATCAACAAAAATGGCTTCAATGTTTTTATGCTGCTCAACAAACTCATAACCTTTTTTGGTGCCTAAAGAAAAGATTGTGGTTGAAAGCGCATCACCATCTACACCTTTTTTACTGACAATCGTGACACTTTGAATATCGTTATCAAAAGGATAGCCTGTTTTGGGATTTAGTAAATGTGGATAGATTTTACCATCTACTTTTAAAAAGCGCTCATAGATACCAGAGGTTGAGACAGATTCATCTTGTGCCTCTAAGAGACCAACTTGGGTAGAGACCTCTTTATTGGGATCTTTGATACCAATCGTCCAAGGCTGATCATCTCCTCGATATGAATGCCCAATCAGAGAGAGACTTGATGAGCCCAAATCCACAATCGCTGTTGTCACACCATGTTCTTTTAGATAATCAGTCATCCTATCTGATACATAACCTTTGGTAATGGCACCCAAATCAATTTTGGCACCTTTTTGGGTGATATAGACTGTTTGTTTTTTGTCATCGAATTTAATTAAACGATGAGATACCAATGGTAGAGCTTGGTCAATTTCGCTTTGACTTGGTTTTCTAGCGTCGTCAAATCCGATATGCCAGAGACTACTAATAGCCCCAATCATCATGTCAAAACCAGTTTGTTCATCAGAATAGTCATAGGCTTCTTTCAACAGTTTATAAACTGATTTTGAAACTTTGACTGGTTTGATACCGGCTTGGTCATTTACTTCGTCTAGCTCGCTACCAGATTGATTAACCGAGGTTTTCTTATCATAATCTTTCGCAATTGCAAGTGCTGCAGCGATGTCTTTTTCATGACCTTTATCATAGGAGGTGATTTTGATATAGGTGCCCATTGTAAAGACTTCTTTGACATAGGGTTTTGATCGTAAATCACGTTTGTGTGCACTACAGGCTATCAAAGTTAGACTAAGTCCTAAAAGCATGGCAAATATGCCTAGCCCTTTTTTAAACTTCTTCACTTGTCACTTCCTCAGGACCATTTTCAGCGGTTTCAGCATCAGTCTGCTCGGGTTCTTTCTCAACTAAGGCAAAAGTCACAATGTGAGCTTCTTTATCCAAACGCATGACTTTCACGCCTTGGGCGCTACGGCCAGTTTGCGAGATATTGTCGACGTTGGTCCGGATGATAACACCTGTATCTGTAATCAGCATGAGGTCTTCGTCACCGTTAACAGTCACAAGGCCTGCTAATTTACCAGTTCGCTCGGTCACGTTCATGACTTTAATCCCTTTACCACCACGTCCTTTGGTTGGATACTGTTCAGCGCTTGTCCGTTTACCGAGACCGTTTTCACTGACAACGAGGACTTCCTGGTTGTTGTTAATGGTACTTGAACCAACGACAAAGTCACCGTCACGGAGATTAACTCCTTTAACACCTGTTGCTGAACGACCCATGTCACGGAGAATGTTTTCTTTGAAGCGTACAGAATATCCGTTATGCGTCCCGATGATAAGTTCTTCCTGACCAGTAGTGAGTAAAACATTAACTAACTCGTCATCTTCACGAAGATTGAGAGCTTTTAAGCCATTAGTTCTGATATTACTAAAATGATTGGCGTTAGTCCGTTTGACGACACCACGCAAGGTGGTAAAGAGTAGGAAACGCTCTTGGTCAGATTTCTCAACATTAATGACTGTTTGGATTGTTTCACCATCGTCCAGTTTGAGGAGGTTGACAATTGGCAATCCTTTCGCTTGACGACCGTACTCTGGAATTTCATAGGCTTTCATCCGATAAACACGACCACGATTGGTAAAGAACAAGAGATGATCATGCGTTGAGGTTGACACCATGTGTTTGATGAAATCTTCATCGGACACACCAGAGCCTTGGACACCACGACCACCACGATTTTGCGCTCGGAATTCATCTTGGTTAAGACGTTTGATATAACCTTTATTTGACAAGGTAATCAAGACATCTTCTTCTTCGATTAAATCTTCGTCTTCAACGCTAAGGACTTCACCGACGAGTAGCTCTGTCCGGCGAGCATCTGCGAATTTACGCTTAATTTCTTCCATTTCTTCGGTGATAATGGCAACCACGCGCTCAGGTTTTGCCAAAATATCAATCAAATCAGCAATTAACGCCAATAACTCATCATATTCTTTCTGAATCTTATCACGTTGCAAACCTGTCAGACTACGAAAACGCATATCTAAAATGGCTTGTGATTGACGTTCTGATAAGTCAAAACGAGACATCAATTCAGCTTGAGCAATAGCATCAGTTTCTGACCCACGGATAATGTTGATGACCTCATCAATATTATCCAAGGCAATCAACAAGCCCTCTAAAATATGGGCACGTGCTTCAGCTTTTTCTTTATCAAACTGGGTTCTGCGAGTGACCACTTCTTTTTGATGCGCAATATAATGTGTCAGAATTTCTTTAACTGATAGGATTTTTGGCGCACCATCAACGATTGCCAGCATATTAAAGCTGAAATTCGTCTGAACACTGGTTAATTTATATAAATTATTCAGGATAACATTGGCAGAGGCATCACGTCGTACTTCAATAATAAATCGAACGCCATCTCGGTTAGATTCATCACGAACTGCGGTAATCCCCTCAATCCGTTTTTCCTGTGCCAAACGCACGATGTGCTCATGTAATTTAGCCTTATTAACCATATATGGAAATTCAGTAATAACGATGCGTTCCTTACCAGATTTTGTCATCTCAATCTCTGACTTGGCACGTAGCGTGATACTACCTTTACCAGTTTCATAGGCACGATGGATGCCACTGCGTCCCATAACAAGGGCACCCGTTGGGAAGTCAGGACCAGGCATGACTTCCATAATATCGCGGGTTGTCGCCTCAGGGTTTGCCATAAGGAGTTTCACGGCATCAATCGTTTCACCTAAATTATGGGGTGGAATATTGGTCGCCATCCCAACAGCAATCCCAGTCGTCCCATTAACCAACAGGTTAGGGAAACGCGCAGGAAGTACAACTGGTTCACGTTCAGTCCCATCATAGTTATCAATAAAATCGACTGTTTTTTTATTAATATCGCGCAACATTTCAAGCGCAATCTTGCTCATCCGTGCCTCGGTATAACGCATGGCAGCGGCACCATCACCGTCCATGGAACCGAAGTTACCATGACCGTCGACGAGCATATGGCGGTAACTCCACCATTGCGCCATCCGAACCATTGATTCATAAATTGCCGAATCACCATGTGGATGATATTTACCCATGACATCTCCGGTAATACGAGCAGATTTTTTATGTGGTTTATCAGGGGTCACACCCAGCTCGTTCATCCCGTAAAGAATACGGCGATGCACTGGTTTCAGACCGTCCCGTACATCGGGTAGCGCCCGCGCGACAATGACACTCATAGCATAGTCGATGAAACTTGTCTTCATTTCACTAGCCAGATTGACACTGACCAAATTTTTGTCTTGCATTGATTTACAGCCTTTCAAATACTAATCACGTATTGTTTCCATTATACCAAAAAAATAGGAAAAAAGCTAGGAATGTCCTAGCTCTACAGCTATCTCATTAGTCATGTAAATAACAATGATAGACAAGTTTATCATAACTTGTGACATATTCTTGTTTTAAGACATGAATTGCTTATATTTCGTCAAATCAAGATTATCTTTTTTGATTAGCGTTCCAAAACCCTCACTAGTAAACAATTCAAAAATCAGCGAATTTTTCATACGACCATCTAGCAAAACCGCCTCATTTAAACCGTTTTGCATGGCGTATTTAATCGCCTCCAATTTTGGAATCATGCCACCTGAAATCTTACCTGCTGCAACCAATTGATCAATTTCTGACAAGGTTGTTTCCGATAGAAAAGATGCTTCATCTGGAAAATTTGAATATAGACCACGGACATCTGATAATAAAATAAAGCGTTCAGCCTGCAATTCTCCCGCAATCCGACTAGCCGCAGTATCCGCATTGACATTGTAAATCTCGCCTGCTGCATCAACACCCGCTGTTGCAATCACAGGAATAGCCGCGGTTTTTGCAATCCGCTCAATAATTTCAGTATTAATTTTCGTGATATTCCCCACGAACCCCAAATCTTCAGACAGTTGCTCAACTTCAATCATTCGGCCATCAATGCCAGAGATGCCAATCGCTTCACCTCCTAGCCGTTGAATATCCCGAACTAGACTTTTATTGACCATACCTGATAAAGCTGTCAACGCAAGCTCAGCGGTCTCCTCATCGGTGTAGCGCAAGCCATTGATGAATTTGGACTCTTTACCATATTTCTCTAGCAACTCATTGATAGCAGGACCACCACCATGCACGAGGACGACATTGATGCCCAATGTTTTCAGCAGTAAAATATCACTCAGGACTGATTTTTTAATCGCATCATCCGTCATAGCGTTACCGCCATATTTGATGACGACTGTCTGCCCCTGATACTTGAGCATGAAAGGCAACGCCGCCGTCAGCGTTTCTGGTACATTCATAAAACCTCCTCCAATATCGCCACACCGTCTGCCAACTGCGCTTTCGTCATGACTAATGGTGGCAGAAGTCTAACAACGTCTTTACCTGCAGATAAGACTAATAGACCTTGCGCTCTGGCCTCTGACAAGACTTGTTGCAACTGATTACCATCATTGAGTTGGATACCAACCATGAGACCTAGATTTCGGATGGCTTTAACTGATGGTTTGATTGCCAATCTTTCCTCAAGTTGTCTTTTTAGAAAATCTGCTTTATCTGCTACTTCAGATAAAAAATCGACAGAAGTCAGTTCAGTCAAGACAGCCTTAGCGCTTGCCATCGCTAAGGGATTACCACCAAAAGTTGAGCCGTGTTTACCAGCACTAAAACAATCTGCATAGCAATTTTTAGCCAACATCGCACCAACTGGTAAACCATTGCCCAAACCTTTAGCCGTCGTGAAGATATCAGGTTCAAATCCGAAATTTTCAAAGGCAAATAGTTTACCCGTCCGACCATTACCAGTTTGGACTTCGTCAACGATGAGCAGAATGCCCTGTTCTTGACAGCTTTTGAGTGCTGCCGCAAATTCTGTTGTAAGTGGGGTCACGCCACCTTCACCTTGGACGATTTCAAAAATAATGGCACCCGTATGAGGGGTGACAGAGGCTTTAAGACTGTCAACGTCGTTATAGATGGCTTTAGAGAAGCCTGATACCATTGGAAAAAATCCGTTTTGGATTTTGTCTTGCATAGTGGCTGACATGGCGCCGAATGTTCGGCCGTGAAAGCCGTCTTCAAATGCTAATATTTCTTTGCCTGGTTTGATTAAACGCGCCAGTTTTAGTGCCGCTTCATTGGCTTCTGCGCCTGAGTTAGCAAAAAATGCCTTGTAGTGATTTGCTTGGTCTAATAAATCTGCCACTTCTTCCTGCAAAGGATTGTTGTAGAGGTTAGAGAGATGAGCGAGGGCATCCACTTGTGATTTGACAGCAGATTTACCCGCTTCGAAAGAATAGCCCAGGTTCATCACACCAATGCCACTCGTGAAATCTAAGTATTTTTTGCCAGTTTCATCAAATAAATAAACGCCTTCGCCATGCGTAAAGGTCATGGGAATTCTTGTTCCATAGTTTTGGAGTAAATGTGTCATAAGCTTTTTCTTTCTTAAGAATGATAGAGAGCATTGATTTCAACGTATTTATAGGTTAAATCACAGCCCCAAGCTGTTCCGGTTTGTGTGCCGTTGTTAAGATCAGCATCAATAACAACGACTTTTTCTTTGAGTTTTTCAGAGAGTTCTGCTTGGTCAAAATCAACAGGTGTTGAATGGAGCAAGACTAGATCGCCTTGAATCTCTAACTCAATATCTGGTACCTCAAAGGGTGCAACTTGTCCAATCGCTGAAATTACGCGCCCCCAGTTAGGATCAGCGCCAAAAATAGCTGTCTTTACAAGGCTAGACCCCACAATCTGTTTAGCAATCAGACGCGCAGACAACTCATCTGGTGCACCAGTAACATTAACTTCAATAAGCTTGGTTGCCCCTTCGCCATCTGCTGCAATTTTCTTAGCTAAATCTTGACAGACAATGGCTAAAACAGCTTTAAAAGTATCATAATCTGCTGTATCAACTAGGATCTCAGAATTGTCAGCTTGACCATTCGCCATGACTAGCACTGTATCATTGGTAGAGGTATCGCCGTCTACCGTAATTTGATTAAAAGTCGTTTCAATTATTTCTGACAGCATGTTTTGCAGCAAAGGCTGGGCGATTTTGGCATCGGTTGTGATGAACCCAAGCATGGTTGCCATATTAGGATGGATCATACCTGAACCTTTGCAGACACCTGCGACCGTGACTGTTTTGCCTGCAATCTCAACTTCATAAGTCACTTCTTTTGTAACCAGATCAGTTGTCAAAATAGCTTCAGCGAAACCATTGGCATGACCATTCTCAGCTGATAGCTTTGAAATGCCTAGCGCGATTTTATCCATAGGAAGCTGTTTGCCGATAACCCCCGTCGAGCAAACTGCCACATGACTTGGATTGAGGTCAAATTTTTCTGCCAACAAACGCTGCGTTTTTTTGGCGTTTGTGTTACCCTCGTCTCCTGTCACGGCATTGGCAATGGCTGAGTTGACGATGATAGCTTGCGCTACACCACCTGCGACCACTGCTTTATCCAGATCAATCGGTGCGGCTGCGACCTTATTTGTTGTGAAAACGCCTGCCACTGCTGCGGGAACTTCTGATAGAATGAGCCCTAAATCTAGCTTTTGGAATTTGAGCTCCGCGTGTATAGCATCAGCCATGAACCCCTTAGGTGAGGCGATATTTCCTTTAATTGCTTTAAATTTCGTCATGTTATAAAATCGGCACGAGGTCAAGCCCAGCTTTTTCGTCAAAATCGAAAAAGTGGTTCATATTTTGAATTGCTTGCCCTGCCGCTCCCTTCACTAAATTATCGATAACGGTCACAACCGTCAAGGTATGCGTCAATTCATTATAACCCAAGCCAATGTCGGTGAAATTGGTGCCCACGACACTGTGCAAATCAGGCAAGAGACCATCATTTAAGACTCTGACGAAGTATTTATCGTCATAAGTCTGGTGATAAGCCGCCACCACATCTGAGAAGGTGATTCCCTCTGCTAATTTCGCATAGGTTGAAACGAAAATCCCACGATTGACTGGAATAAGTGACGTTGAAAATTGGATTGGTTTTGCATCGACATTCCAAGAGACTAATTTGTTAAATATTTCTGGAATGTGCTGGTGCTGATTGAGTTTGTAAAGACTGACATTTTCGTTAGCATTGACATAGTGACTGCTGTCGGTCAATTTCTTACCTGCACCTGACAAGCCTGATTTGGCATCAATGATGACACTGTCTAGCTGAATCAGGTTGGCTTGATATAGCGGTGCTAGGCTTAATAACGTTGCAGTCGCATAACAGCCTGGATTAGAGATATAAGCTTGCATCGGTTGGTCAAAATCAGCTAAGACATAATCCGCTTTTGATAATAAATTTTTATGGATGGCGGTTTTTTTGTACCATTTTTCGTATTGCGCTGGATTTTGCAAACGGAAATCACCTGACAAATCGACGACTGGAAAATCTGCAGCAATGAAATCTGCTGCTAACTCTGCCGCAATCCCAGCTGGTGTCGCAAAGAATACCAAATCTGCCTTTGCTATGATTTCCTTAGAAGAAAATGTCTTGATGGTCAAATCTGCATATTTTGGAAAATTAATCAGTTTTGGAAAAAGTTCTGTGAGTTTGGTCCCGATGTTAGACGTGCCGTAAACACTAACAATTTCAGCGTCTGGATGGCTATGGAGCAGCCTTAGCAATTCCAAACCTGAGTATCCCGAGATACCGATGATGGCTATTTTTTTCATAAGCGTTATCCTTTAATTGAATATATATACAATAATAATGTATATTTTTGCATTTGTCAAGTATGATGTGGGTTATTTTGCAAATTTATGCAAGATTTTGTTTAAACTAAACTTGCTAAATGTTTCATAACTTTATCATTATCTTGATTTTCTAGTTCTTGAATCACATGTAAGTAGGTGGATTGTGTTGTTGTCATGTTAGCGTGGCCTAATCTCCGAGCCACTGAAGCAACACTGACGCCTGCATATAATAACAGTGAGGCATGTGTATGCCGCAATCCATGAATGGAGATAATCGAGACACCTGAACGCCTGCATAGACGTTCCAAGTAGTGATTCAAAGTATCGTTGTAGACTTTTTTATCTTTAACAAATATAGGTTCATCTGCTGCCATTTTTTTAGTCAATTGGGAAAATTGAATCACAGTCTGCCAATCCAAGGGGACTTTTCTCACAGAGGATTTATTCTTGGTTGGTGCAAAGCCTGATTCGACACTTTTATAATCCCAAGTTTTATTAATCGTCACATACTGATGTGCAAAATCAAAATCACCAGGTGTTAAACCTAAAGCTTCTGAAAATCTTAAGCCTGTTTTCGCGATTAACAAAATAAAGTAATCCCAATTCAAGCCTTCATCAAGTACCAAATTATTCAAAACTGCTTGTAGCTCAAATTGATTTAAAAATTTTGTCTTATGCTTGCGATGCTGCGTCCCTTTGATAATCGCTTTTCGAGTAGGATCTCGATGAATCAATTGTTCTTCTAGGGCATCAATGAGTGAACTGCGAATATGTCGATGAAAATCTAACACAGTTTGACGTTCATGTGTTCTAGCATAATCATTTAATAATTGCTGATAAGCCAAACGCGAAAGGTTATCCAAGGTCAAGTCAGGCACCAGCCGACGTAAATTTCTATGCGTCAACTTATATTTGGCATAGGTCACCTCACGCACTGCATCTTTCTTGTATAACTCCATCCATTGCTTAAAATAAGCATGTAACTTAATTTGTGTCATCTCAACACCTCCATTTTTATTTGAAGTATAATAACTAGGCAAAGCCACTCTCACTATACAACATCATTATACAGAGACTCAAAATAAAAAACCTGCTCAAAATAAGAGCAAGTTTCCATACTTAAAATTCACCATAAATGGATTTTGTGACAAACAAATAATTCAATAAATCATTTTCCAGGTCATTTTTATAGCGCAAAGCTGGAAGACCCCCCATAGCATTTTCCGGATTTTGATACCAGTCAGATTTCAAATAATCATTACTGCTCTTTAATTCATCCAAATAGTTGATTACCTTGTCGCCAACATGATAATTTTGATATACTTTCAGTAAAATTTTCTGATCAATGGCCCAAGTTTTTGCATAGGCACCTAATGAATCTTGACCAGTTTTGACTCTAAAGGCCTGATAATTATCCGCAACACTGAGATGATTATCAAGTTTATCCACTGTTACCACGTCAGCCATAAATTTCTCGAGTAATTCGGCATTATCATTATCACCAAAGGTACGCAATTTTTGGATTGCTTCAGTGATTAAACGTTCATTTTCAGCATTATTAGCATCTCTTTGATCTAACTGTCCAGACGGTGTTGTCAATTTACCAATCAATCTGATAATCTCAGAGAAAGTAATATCCTGCGTATCAATCAGCTGTGTACTACCGACAAGATCCGCAATTTCGTCTTCTGGACCACCCTCTATTTTAGGTTTCAAATTCTGGTAGGCGCCAAAATATTTCAGCCAGGTTTCTTCTGAGAATGCCAAGGCTTTTTCACCCGTGCCTAACCAATCAAATTCATAATACTGTTGGAGTAAATTGAGTTTCTTGGCGATTTTCTTAAAGGCTGTGATAAAGTCGCTTTGGTTTGGTTCAAGATCCTTGATATCTAGCCATCTCTCAGGTTGAGCTAGCGTTTCATGCAATGCCTCAAAAAGTGGTACCATTTGTTTGACAACAACGACATATTCATCAACGACGACATGTGAACTTTTTCCACCTGAACCATATAATTTTAGCGCTCTTTCAAGAGCATATCTCGATTTAGCCGGATATTGAAAATTCACAATCGTCCCAAATTCTTTATCCTCACCATAAATCCGGTTGGTCCGAGAATAAGCCTGAATCAAGCCTTGTAGTTTTAAATACCGATCAACATATAAAGTGTTTAATAGTTTTGAATCATATCCTGTTAACAGGCGATCAGCAACAATTAGGAGGTCAATATTTTTTTCATTGTTGGCATGTCCACCATTTTTAAATACCGCTGTAATATCACTAAAGAAACCACTCTCACCATTATCAGGCTTAGCAGCATCAACTTGATATAGAGGATGTCCCATCTCATGCCAATCTTGAAAAATAGTGGCGAGGTTGTCTTTATCTTTTTGACCTAAATCAGTATTTTCATTACCCGTTGAGAATGTCGCAGTTATATTGAGCTTAAGACTACTCTCTGCTAACTGTTTTTTAAATTCATCATAATAGACGATCACACGTTGCTTACGTGCAACAGTTAAAAGCCCATTAAACTTATGACTGACTTTTTTTCCGTTAACACTGCCTTTTGAATGTTTTTCCCAGTTATCAATGATACTCTTGACCACTTGAGGGATATGCAGTTCATCATGGTATTCTAGGACATTTTCTAACTCAGCACGGCCAATATTAATGCCATCTTTATCCGTTTTTCTATCATTTTCCAGCTGCAAAGCATAACAGGCAAGTTCATCATCAGATCGTTTATTTAAAGGATCCGCTTTTTCATGCGCAAGCCATTTTTCTTTTAACAGACTGTAGCTACCGATTTCACCTGTATCAATATAATCTACGTGAAATCCAAGTACATTTTTATCTTTAATGGCTTCATCAATTGTATAACGATGCAATTCTTTACCAAACATATCCTCAGTTGTTTTCATACGCTCAGAATATTCATTGACAAAGCCAACAGTGTTACTTTCATCAAACAAAGGGGTGCCTGTAAAGCCGAAGAATAAGGTATTTCTCAAGGCAGACTTGATTGTTTGCATCATCTCGCCCATTGTCGTGCGGTGTGCTTCATCCACAATCACCGCCATTCTTTTTTTCAGGATAGATTTATCATCACCATTTTCCTGAAGCTCTTTAATGACGTTATTGAGTTTGAAGGTCGTCGCAACAACCACACCTTTTAAAGACGTACTGAGACTTTCACGCAAATCATGCGTATGCGGTGAATCGCTGACTTCGATCGTCTCATACTGGGAATAGGCTTTAAAATTCTTAGAAGTTTGGGCATCCAAATCTTTTCTATCAAGCAAAAAGATGACTTTGTCAAATGTCTTAGACAGGGATAAGGCTGCCTTAAAAGAGGTGATTGTTTTTCCAGAACCAGTCGTATGCCAAACAAAACCACCATGCGGAACGTGCGTCGCGATATCTTTACCAGCAGCAGCGTACTCAATTGCTCTTAAGGCTTCAACCTGATAAGGTCGCATCAGCATATGGTACTGATTTTTCGAATCACGTGTATCTTCATTGATAATCAGATAATCCCCTACCATTTGATGAGCCATCGGGATACGCAATAGCGTCTTGACAATATCTGTCATGCTGTTGATACTTTGATTTTTCGAATCTGCCCAATGAAATTGGAAGGCTGGATTAAAGGCTTCCAAGGTTTTAGGTGTCGCAAAATAACGCGTGTCAATATCAGTCATGATGACCATCATCTGTGAAAAAGCAAAAAAGTTATTGGTATATTCACCATCTTGATAATAACGTCTAAATTGTCCAAACGCCTCATCCGCGTTTTTATCAACGCGTTTTTGCTCAATATTGATGAGTGGCAATCCGTTGATTAAGAGTAAAATATCAAAGCGATTGCGGTCATTTTCAGTCCAAACTTCACGCGCGAGCTGATAAACGGTATCTCCACCATTGACTTTAGCTTTTTCAAAGATGCGTAAGGTGATGCTATCGTGGGTGACACCTGCTAAGTTATTGTCCCGAATAATCCCATCTATTTTACCTACACCATTTTCAGAAGCTAGCAGTTTAGCTGCTTGATAAGAATTTTCAAGGGTATTAACTTTTGACAAAACTTGCTGAAATTCAGCATCCGTCAAGTCATGCCCCTCTAATTCCTTAGTGTTTTGTTGATTTAAAATATGGCGCCAATTATCAATCAAAGTCTGATAAGTGACTTTATGCTTCGTGCCATCTAAAAAATCTGGTGCAGTCCAAGACTTAACATTATCATATTTACCAGTCAAACCGCGTACTGTCGCCTCTTGAAAAGCTTCCTCGGCTAAATTTTTATTCTGAATCATATCACTTATCTTTCTTAAAATATTTTTGATTATATAGAAAATCCTTATAAATACTGGGGAAAATCGCTTATTTTGCTTATGCTCATTAACAGTAATCAGGTTGTCTAGGTGCTTGAAAAACTCTCCGATTTTGGTTTGTTCATTTAATTCTGGAATTGGGACAGAAATTTCCATAGCTTTATTTTTAGATATATTATAGCGAGAAATCCCTTGTGCTAATAACATAAAATGGTTCCTAATTGATGGGGAACGTAGCATAAATGCTAAATATATATAATCAAAAACAAGCTGTGGTCTATAACCAAAACAAAAGCTATTAAGGTAAATATTATCTTGTTTTCCAAGCCAAACAGAGGACATCCCCACTTCATCAGGAGTTTCTGAAGAAGTAGTAAATAACACATCTCCATAATTAACTTGTGCTTGATTATCATCAATCTCAACGTTTTCCAATTCATTCAAATCAGAAATTGGATTTTTTAACACATTAATATAAGTAACAAACTTACCTTCACCATGTCCAAAATCTTCCTTTGTTTTTCCTGAAAGACCAGTAAATGTTTTTCCTACATCGCCTAATTTACACTTCACCCAAGCGTAATGCTACTAGTTATTAATTTTTAACGTTTACGCTTGGGTGAAGTGTGAGTTAAAACAAATAGGGGAAATTATTACGGGTTCAACACCCTCAACATCTAAAATTGAAAACTATTCAGAAATGGGTTCTCCTTGGGTCACCCCGACAGATATAAATACACCAACAATTTCAGAAACACAAAAAAGGCTTTCCAAAGCAGGGGAAATGATTTCTAGAATGGTTCCAAAAGGAACAATTTTAGTTACTAGTATTGCTAGCATTGGTAAAAATACTATGTTGACAGTACGTGGAAGTTTTAATCAACAAATAAACGGAGTTATCCCAAACAAAGAAAATGATTCATATTTTCTACTCGTGATGTCTGAAATATGGTCAAAAAAGATGAAATATTTTGCTAGTTCTGGGACAATGCCTATAGTGAATAAAACAGAATTTAAGGAAATGGAATTTTATTTTTCAAAAGATAAGATTGAACAAACCAAAATCGGAAAGTTTTTCAAGCACCTAGACGACCTGATTACTGTTAATGAGCATAAGTCTTTTAAAAGCATATTATCAAGTTAAAGCCATCATTTCGTAACAATTTTATAAAATCAAAGTGCTTATCTCATAAAAATGGTCCGTATAAACCCAAAATTGTAAAAATATACCTCAAATAATCAGGATTATTTAGTTGAATGATAATCCAAACCAAAAACTTTACGTTGTTTTTTATTAGCTTCATCTGCTAAAAACTTCATAAATGTTTTTAACTCTTTATTTGTCGCATTTTGAGATAATTGAGAGTAGCTATCTCCATACTTATCAACAATTTGTTGAACTTTTTCTCTTTCAGTCATGTAAATTTTCCTCCAAATAGGCTTTCGTATAAAGTTCTGGTAGTATCATTTGAATATTTTCTGTATCAGCATGTGTTTCAGAAATCTGGTTTTGAAAATCTTTGAACAAGATGTTGATTTCAACTTGATCTCCAAATTTTTCTTTTACTTTAATCAGATTATGTCGTGCCATAAAATAAGCATTAATAAAGCGCTCTTTTGGAACATTTCTACCCTCTACTTTTTCACGTTGTTTGACGAATTCCCAGGCTATCATTGGATCTTGATAAACATAATATATCGAAACATTGTAGTTCCGTTTTAATACTCTCTCAATATTTTTACTAGCAGAAGATAGAGCGAAAGTACCATCTAAGAGTAAAGAATAGCCCTCATCAGAAACACGATTGAAAATATCTCCCACTAACCAAGAAGCGCCTGACTGAAATTCACTAGAATTAGCACCGTTATAAGTCGGAAACCCTTCACGAAAACGGTCAGCATCAATGATGACCATATTATGATAAAAAGATAGCAACTCTGTCGCAACCTCTGTTTTACCTGCTCCTGGGCTGCCAGCCATAAAAATAGCATCTTTTGTTGACCCAATGTGTTTGTCAGCTATCACATGACTGTAAAAATCATCTTTATGTTCTTTTGCATACTCTCTTGAATCCAAATGTCACCCTCTTTCAATCATTTATGATAAAAAATGTTCAAAATCTATACAAACATATCTTTTAGATACGATTTTTTAAGTTCTTTTAGCTTATTTAGTTCACGCTCATTAACAGTAATAGTATTATTAAGTTGATTGAAGAACGCACCAATTTGTTTTTGTTCTTCAATACATGGCCTACTAACAATTAAGTTTTTTACGATTTGTCCTGAGAGATTTCCTTGACCACCTTGAATAAACGTATTAATAATTTGAGCTTTTTGTTTTTGTAACCACTGCATTAGAAACATAGAATCGTCTTTGTTTTCATTCAATTTAATTGCTAAAATTGCTTGGTTAATCGCACCATTAATCCTTGATATACCAACTTCTCCAGAGGTTGCACCATACAATGCGTATAAAATATCACCTCTCTGTACCATTTTTGCAGATGAGTTAACAATTCCTTCTTCTGTAAGAAATAATTCAGTCGAATTTGCATTGATTTCAGCTGATCTAATGAATGGAATATTTCCACCGTAGTAATCAATATTTCTTACAGAAGGTGTACCGCCAGAATAACTTTCACTGAATTTTCCTAGCTCACACTTCACCCAAGCGTCAGCATAACCAGGAAATCTTAATTCTGGAATATCTGACCCATTTTTAGGAAACATTTTTTCAAGGTAGGATTTTTTCAAATCTTTAAGCTTATTTAACTCACGCTCATTAACAGTAATCAGGTCGTCTAGTTGTTTGAAAAACTCTCCGATTTTACGTTGCTCATCTATATTTGGAATTACTATTTGTTTGGACTCCATGTCCGTTTTTGTAATGTGTATCATTGTTGAACCATTAGAATTTGCAATAATTTTCGCTCGATCAGCATCTAAAATTTGTAAAACAAATTTTTTATCTATCTCTTCAGACAGTACAACTTTCCAGATATGATAGTGATAGATTACTTTTTCGCCACTCCAAATATGCGGACCAAATGTTGCGGACCATGTATAGATTAAATCACCATTATCAATATATTTATTATCTGGTAATTCTAAATCAGAATAATACCAGCTGTCATTTGTATAAAAATTTCCGACACGGAGAATTTTATATTTACCACTATCAAGCATTTCTTCTTGTTTATAAGCTCTTCCATTAACAAAAGTAACAACTTTACCTAATTCACACTTCACCCAATCATCAGTATACCCAGGAAATCTCAACCGAGGGACATTTTTATTTTGATCACCCATAGTTCACCCCTCTACCAATTGTGCCATCATGCTTTGTAATTCTTCTTCAAGCGCTTTTTTCTGAGCTTGAATATCCTGCAATGTATCGCTATAACGATCAATGAGTGTGCTGAGTTGGTCAAGTTCTGAGTCTATGGCGTTGTCAAGCAACTTAATCATGTCCGCTTCAAATGATCCAAACCATTTTTCAAGGAGAAGTGTTTTGACTTCATCTTCTGTTAGATTAGCATAGCGAGCAATGGTCATCTCATCTAGTGCTTCTGCTGCTTTTTTCACAGTACGGTTAGCATCACTTTTCAGTTTATCAGCGGCGGCAAACGCTTTTAACCAGGTCAAGACATCATCTTCAGATGTTTTATCATAGTCCTTCAGGTCTGATTTAATGTTGTTCTTCTGAACTTTGCCATCTTCATAGTAAGCTTCCAAGTCAGCATTAGATTGCCCTTCCTCAACCAAGGTGTTGTAGGCTTCTTCTGCTTCCTCTGCAGCTTGTTGCAACACCGTCACCTCTTGCAATTCAGCCACAAAAAGGACTTTTTGAACCAGCGTTTTGGGAATCACGCGTCCATTGCGACCGGTCACTTTCCCTTTATTGTTCGTCTCAGTTACGACTTCTTGACCTGTCTGGCGCAAACCAAATTTTTGGATTAACTCAGTATCTTGTGTTAAAAATGCCGTCCAAAGATTTGCGACAACCTGATAAGCCGAATATTGGTCAACAACGTCATCAATTTTCAGCGCTTGCTGAGCGTCACGGGACATCTCAAATTTCAAGGCTTCAAGTGACAGCTCAGGTGCTAGCTTAATCAAACGCGCAAACCATTTCTCAACAAAGGCCGAAATACTTGTCTGATAAGCGTTTTTACTTGCAATCACTTCATGTGCTTGATAAATGGACTTGCGCAAAACTTCTTTATCAATGTTAGCTTGCAGGTAGCCTGGTCTGATGACATCAAATGAGGCATCCAATTCTGCTTTGGCTAGTTTATTAATGACATGTAAATTTTCAAGTGCATAAGCAGGGACACCACCTTTTAAATGACCGTCTACATCTTGAACATCTTCCTGTGTAATAGACTCGACATAACGCGGAATGTTAAGGTTCCAATCGTTTTCGCGAATCTCATCTAAGGAAGCTAGATGACTAAAGCCAGGAATCTCATCACGAGTTTTGACTGTATCAACAATCTTAGCGATGTCACGCTCACGCAACTTGTTTTGCTTGCCGTCTTTGACGAACCCATCAGATGCATCAATAATCAGCACCTTATCCCCATTGCTTCTATTTTTCTTTAGCACCATGACGATAACCGGGATACTTGTATTCGTAAATAAGGTTGAAGGCATACCGATGATGATATCAATCTGATTGCGTTTGAGCAGGTTTTGACGAATCATCGCTTCATCGCCACCTCGGAAAAGCACACCATGTGGCAAGACAATCGCCATTGTTCCCTGGTTATCGAGATGATAAAGCCCATGGAGTAGAAATGCAAAGTCAGCCTTTGTCTTAGGCGCAAGCGCACCATAATCTTGGTAACGTGGATCTGTCAAAGTAGCTTGCTCATAAGCACTATCATCACCCTTGCTCCAGTTATGCGAATAAGGTGGATTCATGACTACCGCATCAAACTGTTTACTTTGTTGTGGATTCCGCTCATCTTCTGGCCAATCTTCTCTCAGAGTGTCACCATTGTTAATGGTCATATGGTCAGGCTGAACGCCGTGAAGCAAGAGATTCATTCGCGTGAGGTTAAAAGTCGCTGTATTATATTCTTGACCATAATAACGCAACAGTGTTCTGTTTTCAGTATCTAGGTGCTTCGCAACTGTTAAAAGGAGCGAGCCAGAACCAACAGTTGGGTCATAGATTGTTTGGATACTATCAGTAGTACTCGTGATGACTTGCGCCATGACTTCTGATACTTGACGAGGCGTGTAGAATTCTCCCGCTTTCTTCCCTGACTCCATACCAAATTGGCCGACTAGGTACTCATAGGCATCACCAAGAACATCCGTTTTTTGCAGCTCTGCCATGTCTAAGTCAGCAAATAATTTGATCAATGCGCGTAAATTTTTATTACGTGCATTCAAATCGCCACCCAAATCAGGACTATCAACATTCATGGAACTAAATAAACCATCAAAATCATGTCGATTACTTGACCCTTGAATATTTCGATTGAAGTTATTGATCGCATCTTTGATATTTTGGACTTCAAAAGTATTATTCTCGATTTTTTTGATCCAGGTTTGATACAAATCCTCCGGCTGAACATAATAGCCAAGTGTTGAAATCAATGCTGCATTGACCTGAACACGCATATCATCAGCTGCTAAATATTGTTCATAAGCTTCTTCACTAGGAATTTCTGCATATTCCGAAAAAGATGCTAGCGTTTTATCACTCAGAAATTTATAAAACATAATCCCAAGCATATAGTCTTTATATTTCGAAGCATCCATTGAGCCACGTAGCTGTTCAGCACCATCCCAAAGGCGGGCATATAAATCTTGATTTGTTTGAATCGTCATTTTATCTCCTAGACACAATTTTTCCACTATTTGAAATCCGTAGAATACTGCTATTTTGCGGTTTTTCCTATCTTCTATTATACAATAAATCGAAAAAAACGCATCTCTGCGCATTTTTTCTATATTTACTCATCATCCATACTCAAAACGCTCAAGAAAGCTTCTTGTGGGACTTCGACAGAACCGATTGACTTCATGCGTTTCTTACCTTTTTTCTGTTTCTCGAGGAGTTTGCGTTTCCGAGAAATATCGCCACCGTAACATTTGGCGAGGACGTTTTTACGTAAGGCTTTGATATCGCTACGGGCGACAATTTTTTGACCAATGGCTGCCTGAATTGGGACTTCGAATTGTTGGCGGGGAATGATTTTCTTGAGTTTATCTACGATAATTTTACCGCGTTCATAGGCAAATTCTTTATGGACGATGAAACTCAAGGCATCGACACGCTCACCGTTAAGCATGATATCCATCTTAACAAGAGAACTTTTACGGTATTCCGAAATTTCATAGTCAAAGCTAGCATAGCCCTTAGTACTTGATTTCAACTTATCGAAAAAGTCGAATACAATTTCTGACAATGGCATTTGATAAATCACGTTCACACGATTTTCATCCAGATAATCCATGGTCACAAAATCACCACGTTTACGCTGCGCCAACTCCATTACGGCACCAACATAGTCTTGAGGCACCATAATTTGTGCTTTGACAAAGGGTTCTTCAATATTGTCAACGCGGGTCGGATCAGGAAATTCAGATGGATTGGCCACTTCTAAGGTTTCACCATCTGTCGTATTGATATGATAGACCACACTTGGCGCTGTCATTATCAAATCAATATTGAACTCACGCTCCAAACGCTCTTGAATCACGTCCATGTGTAGCAAGCCAAGGAAACCACAACGGAAACCAAAACCAAGTGCCTGTGATGTCTCAGGCTCAAACTGCAAGCTGGCGTCGTTGAGCTGTAACTTATCCAAGGCTTCACGCAAATCATTATATTTATTGGACTCAATCGGATAAATCCCTGCAAAAACCATGGGGTTCAATTGTTTATAGCCATGTAATGGTTCTTCTGCAGGATTATCCGCCAAAGTAATGGTATCCCCAACACGCGTATCGGCAACTGTCTTAATGGCAGCGGCGATATAGCCAACGTCACCTGTTGCTAAGAAGTCGCGACCAACTGTTTTGGGTGTAAAAATACCGACTTCTGTGACATCAAAGGTTTTACCATTGCTCATGAGCTGAATTTCATCGCCTGGTTTGACGATACCATCCATGACCCGTACTTGGAGGATAACACCACGGTAGGCATCATAAACTGAGTCGAAAATCAAAGCTTTCAGAGGATTGTCGACAGAGCCTTGCGGTGCTGGTACCTTTTCAACAATTTGCTCCAAAATTTCTTCAATCCCGATGCCAGCCTTAGCCGATGCCAAAACTGCCTCAGAGGCATCTAAGCCAATGACATCTTCAATTTCTGCGCGAACACGCTCAGGGTCTGCTGCTGGCAAATCAATTTTATTGATGACCGGCAAGATTTCAAGGTCATTATCCAAGGCCAAATAAACATTGGCAAGCGTTTGGGCTTCGATTCCTTGCGCCGCATCCACAACTAAAATCGCACCCTCACAAGCCGCAAGAGAACGTGACACTTCATAAGTAAAATCGACGTGTCCTGGTGTGTCAATCAAATGGAAGGTATAGTTTTCACCATTCTTAGCCGCATAATTCAGCTCAATCGCATTCAGTTTGATTGTAATCCCACGCTCACGCTCCAAATCCATCGAATCTAGCAGTTGCGCCTGCATTTCACGCGCTGTTACCGTCTTGGTTTGCTCCAAAATACGGTCAGCCAGCGTTGATTTGCCGTGGTCAATATGGGCAATAATCGAAAAATTTCGGATATTCTTCTGCCGTGCTTTAATTTCATTTAAGTCTATAGTCATAAGCTTTATTTTACCATATTTTCTCCAAATAAAAAACCTGTCCGAAGACAAGTTATCTTAATTTATAGTCGTTATTTACCAAACCAAAGGGCAATTTCACGTTCAGCTGACTCAAGACAATCTGAACCATGGACGATATTTTCGACACATCCATTATCAGAAGAGTGAGCAAAGTCGCCACGAATCGTTCCTGGCAATGCATCTGCTGGATCTGTCGCGCCCATCATTTTGCGCCAAGAGCTAATGACATTTGACCCCCTCAAAATGCCGATAACTACTGTACCAGTCGTCATGTAAGTCACAATATCAGGATAAAAAGGCCGATCAACTAAATCTGAGTAGTGCTGATCAAGGATTTCTTTTGTGACTTGACGCATCTCCAATTTTTCAATCGTAAACCCACGACGCTCAATACGAGAAAGTACTGAGCCCACCAAAGATCTGTGAACTCCATCAGGTTTGATGATAAAAAAAGTGTTTTCCATTTGAATTCTCCCTTTTAAACTGCCTTATTTTCTTCTCTAGCCATCTTCCTCAATTTATGAAGAAACCAATATTCGAAGAATAAGACTAGTACAATCAACATCGCCCAGCCAATCAAAGCCAGTGCTAAAATTAAAAGGCTGGTCGCACCTTTTCTGATGTAGATTTTTGTCGGATGATTATGGTTAACATAGACAGGAATCTGCGTCCCCACTTTACCAAAAGTTTTTAGAAAATTAGCTACCGGTACAGCCTGATAGTCCCTTCCCTCAAAAGTATAAGCCACCATTTTGCCATGCTCAGAATTTTTAACTACCTGACCGATAACCAAGGTCTTGACTTCTTTATGCTCCGTCAAGTAACGTTGAAAATTCATCCCCCCGACAAACAGCAGAATTAGAGCGAAAAATCCCAAAACCACTCGTGAAATTCTTTGTAGTATCTCATTCATCTAATCAAATATCCTATAAAAATCTTCTAACTTCATCTGTTCCTTCTCCGAAGTTGCCAAATCTTGTACAATTTGGCCTTCCTTCATGACAATCAAACGATTGCCATATTTGAGCGCATCCTCCATATGATGCGTAATCATTAACGCCGTCAAATTTTTACTAGTAACCAAATCATCTGTCAACTTCATCAAAGCTACTGACGTTTTCGGATCCAATGCCGCCGTATGCTCATCTAATAAAAGCAAATCTGGTGGCACAATCGTCGCCATCAACAAACTCAGCGCCTGCCTTTGCCCACCAGATAAATTACCTGTTGGCGTATCCAGATGTTTCTCTAAGCCATTACCGATTTGCTCTGCAAGACTAGCAAAACTCTCCTTATACTTGGCGATATTACGTAATCTGAGACTTCTTATCTGCCCACGTAGCGCCGCAATTGCGATATTTTCCGCAACCGTCATCCGAGGCGCCGTTCCCATTTTTGGGTCTTGAAACACGCGTGAAATGGCAGCAGCACGCTTTTCTGGACTGTGATTTGTCACATCGTTGCCTTTGATGTACACGGAACCTGCAGTTAGTGTTAAAGTACCTGAAATCGCATTAAATAAAGTTGATTTTCCAGCTCCATTCCCACCTAAAATGGTAATAAAATCTTTAGCGTATATTTTCAAAGACACATCATCTAAAATAACTTTACGCTCGTCACCATTCTCAATAACTTTCGTCGCATTCTTGAGTTCAATAATTGGTTTTTTATCATTTGGCATTGAGCTTCACCCCCTTGAAAAATTTGTCTTTAAAGGTCGGAATCATCAAGCAAATGGCTAAGACAATGGCACTGAAAAGTTTGAGATAATTGGTATTGAAACCAAGTTTAATCACAGCTAAAATCAAAAATTGATAAAAAATTGAGCCAATGATAATCGCAAACAAACGTTCAAAAAGTGAGACATTACCAAAGAAAACCTCACCAATAATGATACTAGCAAGTCCTATGACGATGACACCAATTCCTTTAGAGATGTCTGCATACCCATCGTTTTGTGAAATTAAAGCACCCGATAGCGCTATGACACCATTGGACACGACTAAGCCTAAAACTTCCATTCTTCCCGTGTTGATCCCAAATGACTGCGCCATCTCGACATTATCACCTGTCGCAATGAAGGCCTGACCGAGGTTGGTGTTGAGAAAATAGAAGATGAGCATTAAGACAAGGAGGACAGCTGATACACTAATCCAAGTGCTTTTGAGCTTATCAGCACCGAGTAGACCTAGATTAGCACGCCCCATAATCATAAGCATGACAGAGTTGCACGATGTCATGACTAGAATCCCAGCTAAAAGCGTCGGAATTTTACCTTTGGTGTAGAGTAAACCGGTCACAAGACCTGCTGCACATCCTGCAAGAAAGGCGACAAACGTTGCAATGACAGGATTAACACCTTGTGTGATGAGTGTCACGGCAACGGCACCACCCAAAGGAAATGACCCTTCTGTCGTCATATCTGGAAAATTAAGTATTCGGAAAGTCATGAAGATGCCCAAACCCAAAATCGCCCATAATAACCCTTGATTAATTGTTGATAATATCATAGTAAGTCTAAAGCATCATTATTTTAATTTGATGCTTTATTTTGTCCCCTTCTATTTTGCTGATTTTGCAGCCTTGGCAACACTTTCAGGAATGGTAATGCCTAAAGTTTTAGCTGCAGTTTCATTAATCACTGGTTTTGTTGTATCGTAAAATTCGACTGGTAGCTCTGAGACTTTTTTGCCTTTTAAGACTTCTGCTGCCATTTTTCCTGTTGCCACACCTAAATCATGTTGATTAATCGTAACTGCCGCTAAACCTCCTTGTTCGACCATGGTATCAACTGATGGAAAAACCGGTATTTTGGCTGCGTTTGATAGCTCGATAACTGTCGGAAATGCTGACGCAATTGTATTATCAACGGGTACATAGAGGGCATCTACTTTTGAAAGGGCAACATTAACTGTTGTTGTAATATCATTAGTGGATGATACAGCATATTCAGAAACTTCATAGCCTTGCTGACTCGCAACTTTTTTAAAATCAGCGACTTGTGATTTAGAGTTATCTTCTGATGAGCTATACAAAATACCGATTTTTTTAACGTTGGGTGTCATTTCTTTAATCAGGCTGATTTCTTTGGCAACCGGAAACTTATCTGATACTCCAGTTACATTACCCTCTGGTTTTTTGACATTTTTAACGAGTTTAGCCCCTACTGGATCTGATACAGCACCCATAATAACTGGTATGTCTGATGTCGCATTAGCCAATCCTTGAGCTGTCGGTGTCGCGATACCAATAAGTACATCATTTTTTTGATCGACGAGTTGACCTGCCATTGTCGTTACTTTTGACTGGTCAGCTTGGGCATTGTAAAAATTAATCTTAGCATCTGCATAGCCCTCATCAGCTAAGCCCTCTTGGATACCACTGTAAATCTCATCCAAAGCAGGATGGGTCACGAACTGTAAGACACCAATTTTAACATCGGCTGATTTTACCTTGTTTTGTTGCTTGATAAACTTAGGAATGAGAATTGAACCCAAACCTAGGATGACAATAATAGCAACGACGAATATCATTTTTTTGTTTTTCATGGGGTAATAACTCCTTTATAAAAGATAGGGGGCAATAAAATCTGACTTAATTGGCCGAAAGTTTTTTAAGTTGGTCGACTAAACTTTGATCAAAAGCAGTTTTTGATGTTATCGGATAGATGGCTTGTGGCTCTCCACCTTCAAATTGCACGACATTGATGGCTGTCTTGTCGAGATTCAGTTTCGCAATCACTTTATCATGATAGAGTTCTTGGAAAATATAGATTGTCTGAGATAAACCTAAATTTTGATTTTGATTGATAAACGCATCAAATTTTTTATTTAGTTTTGAATTTTGCACATTCAGCATTATCAAGGTTACTTTGGGGTGAGATTTAAGCAACGCTTTGATGTCATCATTTGGTACAGCTTGAATTTGGTCTGTTACCGTAACCTTGGGAATAATTTGACCTTCCTCACGTTGAACGTGCCGATGAATGTTCGGTGTTATGATAACCAACAACAAAGCGATGACGGCGCATATTCCCCAAATTCTATATTTTTTATTCATGTTATCATTATAACTGAAAAATGGGCATTTTACAAAAAATTCTGATAAAATAGGAGAAAAGAGCAAAAGTCTCTATTTATTTTGTGCCAAGATAGGGCAAGTTTTAAGGTTCACCAAGATTTCACTCAAATGGAATCACAGAAGGGAGTTATTATGTCTTTTGATGGCATTTTTTTACACCACATGACTCAGGAATTAACTGAGCAATTAACAGGTGGTCGCATCCAGAAAATTAATCAAGTTTTCGACCATGAATTGGTGCTGCAAGTTCGTAGTCATCAAACCTCACATAAATTATTATTGTCCGCACATCCTACTTTTGGGCGTGTCCAATTAACCCAAACTGTTTTTGAGAGTCCTAAGCTACCTACGACATTTACCATGATTTTAAGGAAATATCTCAGTGGTGCTTTTATTGAAAAGATTTATCAAATTGACAACGACCGTCAAATCATCTTTGAAATCTCATCTAAAAATGAAATCGGCGACCGTATGAAAATTGCCTTGATTGCTGAAATTATGGGGAAACATAGTAATATTATCCTCATGGATCGTGAATCTAATAAGATTCTTGAATCCATTAAGCATGTTGGCTTTTCGCAAAATCAATATCGAACAATTCTGCCTGGCTCGACATATATCGCGCCACCTAGTGATGGTAAAATCAATCCTTTCACGGCATCTGATGAAAAAATATTTGAAGTTTTACAAACTGGTGATAATTTACAGCAAGTGTTTCAAGGATTGGGGCGTGATAGCGCAATGGCTTTAAAAGGTTTGAGTCTAGCTGACTTCAAGTCTATCTTAATGACTGCGACACCCTCCATTTATACGAATGATACTTTTTCTGCGATTCGATTATCTGATGATTACCAATCTTTTGATACCTTATCTGCTATGCTAGACCATTATTACCAAAATAAGGCAGAACGCGATAGGGTACGCCAAGTTGCAAGCGAGGTGATTCGCAAGGTGACAGGGGAACTAGATAAAAATCGTAAGAAACTGAAAAAACAAGAACGTGAGCTGAAAGCGACGGATAATGCTGAAATTTTCCGACAAAAAGGTGAGCTTTTGACAACTTTCTTGCATGAAGTACCTAACAATAAACCGTCTGTTACTCTGGCTAACTACTATACGAATGAGCCACTAGAGATTGCACTCAATCCTGCTTTAACGCCTAATCAAAATGCTCAAAAATATTTCCATAAATATTCTAAACTCAAGCAAGCTGTCAAATTTTTAGGCGAGCAAATTGCCAATACGCAACAGACGATTACCTATTTAGAGTCCGTTGAGAATGCGCTAGAGCAGGCTACTGTAACTGAGATTACAGATATTAAGGAAGAATTAATCCAGACTGGTTTTATCAAGCAGAAACACCGTAATAATAAGAAACAAAAATTATTGCCGCCTGAAAAATATCAAGCATCTGATGGCACGACTATCTTAGTCGGTAAAAATAATCTACAAAATGAACAGGTTAGTTTTAAACTTTCTCGAAAAGGTGATTTATGGTTTCACGCCAAAGACATTCCTGGTTCCCACGTCATTATCATGGGCAATCCAACGCCTTCTGATGAGACGATTACTGAGGCTGCTGAACTTGCTGCCTACTTTTCAAAAGCACGTCTCTCCAATCTGGTACAGGTTGATATGATTGATGTCAAAAAATTACATAAACCAACTGGGACACCGCCTGGTTTTGTGACTTATGTTGGGCAAAAAACATTGCGGGTGACTGCTGATGAGGCTAAAATTCGTGAGATGAAATGTGATTAATATCTCAAAAGATCAATTTATACGCATTCAAGTATCTGAATTGTAGACGGTTGCCACAATTCAGATACTTTTTTTATTTTCACAAATTCTATGTCATTCGTGGTATGTGACAACTTTTCTTTTGAGATTACGCTATACTGAATATAGAGACAAATAAGTTTTAAAATTGGCCAATGATACATACTTTTTGCTTTGTGACCAAAATATTTTTCTTTATTTTAGTCACCTATCGTAGTGAAGAGAAATTCACGAAGACAGCAATAGATCAGCTTTCTATAATTTAAAAAATAATCTCAAATCAATTCAATTATTAGGAGACAAACTATGACAAGCCAAAAAATATTAACTAACTTTGCAGCTCTTGGAGGTTTTACAGAAGATCCAGTAGGCGCTTTTGCAGGAGCCATTACAGGATTCATAAAAGGATATGCAGAAGGACCTAAATAATGAACTATAATTACCTTTTTATGATTGTCCTTTTCTTGTTTATGACACTTATCACCTATATGTTTTCTATTAATATCAATCTTTTTATTATATTAATATTAACAGTCCCGTTAGCACTGTTAGTTAAATATATCTTTAGGCGTCTAAAATAAGGTAGAGAAATTTTGTAGCCATGTCAAACTTCTTTCATAATTATTAATGCTAATACCTCCGCTCTATGAAAAAATAGAAACCTTGTTTTTCGACACTTATTATGTTAGTCACCGTTTGAAAAATCAGTATATTCAAACTGTGTTTTCTTTCTATCTGATTGAATAAAGAACAAATAGCATTTCTATTTTTTAATCTATCAGACACGAAAACGCTTACAGAAATTTTCTTGAAAAAAGTTTAACATAATACCTGACAAAGCCATTCTAAAATGTTATAATTTAACTGTTTGAAAAACTTGGTCTACCAAGAATTTGAAAGGAATTCATCACATTATGACTGATGTAAAATTGCACAAAAAAGTAATCCTCGTAGGCGATGGCGCTGTAGGTTCTTCATACGCGTTCGCCCTTGTTAACCAAGGTATCGCGCAAGAACTTGGTATCGTTGATATCTTCAAAGAGAAAACTGAAGGTGATGCAGAAGATTTGAGCCATGCGCTTGCATTTACTTCACCTAAAAACATTTATTCAGCAACTTACGCTGATGCACATGATGCTGACCTTGTTGTTTTAACAGCAGGTGCGCCACAAAAACCAGGTGAAACTCGTCTTGATTTGGTTCAAAAGAACCTCCGCATCAACAAAGATGTTGTCACTCAAATCGTTGCTTCAGGTTTCGACGGTATCTTCCTTGTTGCCGCTAACCCAGTTGATATCTTGACTTACTCAACTTGGAAATTCTCTGGTTTCCCTAAAGAACGTGTTATCGGTTCAGGTACATCACTTGACTCAGCTCGTTTCCGTCAAGCGCTTGCTGAAAAAATCGGTGTTGACGCACGTTCAGTCCATGCTTATATCATGGGTGAACACGGTGACTCTGAATTTGCAGTTTGGTCACACGCTAACGTTGCCGGTGTTAAACTTGAACAATGGTTGCAAGACAACCGTGACATTGACGAACAAGGTTTAGTTGACTTGTTCATCAACGTTCGTGATGCTGCTTACTCAATTATCAACAAAAAAGGTGCAACTTTCTATGGTATCGCTGCTGCATTGGCACGTATCACAAAAGCTATCTTGGATGATGAAAATGCTGTATTGCCACTCTCAGTTTTCCAATCTGGTCAATATGGCATTGATGACGTCTTTATCGGTCAACCAGCTATCGTTGGTGCTCACGGTATCGTTCGTCCAGTAAACATTCCTTTGAATGATGCTGAACAACAAAAAATGGAAGCTTCTGCTAAAGAATTGAAATCAATCATTGATGAAGCATTCTCTCAAGAAGAATTCAGCTCAGCTGTTAAATAATAAATTTGTAAAACCCAATAAAAATTCCTAGTCTTTCAGTTTTGAAAGACTAGGAATTTTTATTTTATTTATTTAAGTTTTTCCAGATATCGAGTTGCAATTACTTGTGCTAGACTATTACTGCTTTCTTATAAATCAGCGACAATTTCAAAAAAGCAGATGAATTCAGATTTCATCTATCCTTTTTCCTAACGATTGGCACTGCGTGACATGCGAACAAAGGTATGTCGGCGACCACGAATGGCGATAGAAGCATTGTAAATTGTCGTTGGTACAGGCATGCCTGCCAGGCCCGCATCACCAAGCTCAAAGACATCAGCACCTGCACGTTTAGCCGCAAGGGCAATGTTTTGAATGCTTGCCTTATCGGTACCTTCTTGTGAGGTGCCGACTGTTGTTGACACTAAAGCACCTGCCGCACGAACGGCTAAGATAATTTCCGCCAATTTATCCTCTGTCACGCCTGCAACGGCACCAGGTGCTGGCAAGGTCAACAAATCAACACCCGCTGCGACATACGCCAACAAGTTGTCAAGTTTCAAATCTGCACCGTGACTGACAACTGGATTGAGCGCTAAGAGGCCATCATAGCTGGCACGCGTTAGTTTGATGTCAGCGATAATCCGTTCTGGTGTTGCCTCAGGTTTGACATAAGCTGTTAATGACAAGAAGTCAGCACCTTTTTTCAAGACTTCTGCAAGTGATGCTGGTGTCAAACGTTTAAATTCTGGTCCACCGTCAGCGATTTCCAAGTTAATGCCGACACCTGTTCCTGTTAGTTTGCGAACTTCTGACAGGTGTTCAACTTCGCCTAAACCTGAAATTTTCAAGGTCTTAACATCAATACCTTTGAGCAATAAGAGGTCAGCGCCGAAAGCTGCTGCGACTTCACCATTGGTCACTTCTGGGTATAAGGGCGCATTTTCTGCTGCCAGATTGACCAGAACAACACGACCTTCTGAGGCTTTAATGGCATCTTTGATTTCTAAAGGCGTTGTGGCTTTGCCAAAATCTGATGCGGTGCAAGCTAAAATACGATTCATGATTAAAGTTCCTCCATTAAGATGTTGAGGCAACTGTCCAAATCCGTAGGAATTTAGGAAAAAGCCGTAAGCAACCGCAGGTTGTGCGGACTTTTTATCTAATTCCCTAGGATTTAGGAGCCGAAACTCAATTTAATTTGTAAACACTTGGGCTTGGTGCATAAAAACCAGCCTCTAAGATTTGAATATTAGTCAATGCCTCTTCTTCAGAAATGAGTGGTTCAGCACCATTTTTCAGTGTGGCATAGACAGCATCATAGTAACGGCCATAGTCACCAAGCGGTGTCTTGATTTGTTTTTCAATCCAATCGCCATTTGAATTGCGATATTTGGCAATACCATAATACATAACAGAATCTTCACCGAAACCAGCAGCGTCAGGCATGACACCAGCTTTCAAATCGTTTTCCTGTTGATCTTCCCCATATTTGATGAATGAACCATTGCTGCCATGAACGATAAAGCGTGGGTAAACGCTTGCTACAACGTGGTTCGTTTTCACCTTAACTTTGAGCGTGTTGCCATAATGCAAGTCAACATCGAAGTAATTATCAACGGCGCCAGCCACTTCATTGTTGCGAATGTCATAAGCCACGGTATCAGGACGACCAAAGAGGGCAATCATCCGATCCATGGTATGGATACCAAGACCATAGAAAGAGCCATTTTCCTTGACAGCAGGTGCTGTAAAGCTGCCTGGACGGTAGTAGTCAATGTGCGTTTCAACTTCATTGATATCGCCCAAGAAACCTTGTTCAATGACCTGTTTCACTGCCAAGTAATCGCCGTCAAAACGCCGATTTTGATAAGGCTGAACCAGTACACCTTTTTCTTTACCCAAGGCAAACAATTCTTTGGCATGTTCAACGGTATCGCAGAAAGGTTTTTCCACAATCACACTCTTGCCTGCTAAAATTGCTTGTTTCGCCAAGTCATAATGCGTATGGGCTGGCGTACAAATCGTCACCAATTCAATTTCATCATCGTTGAGCAATTCTTCGATATTTGTTGTAAAATTCACGCCTTTAGCACGGTAAGATGCAGCCAAGTCTTCGTTGATTGTCAAATCAAAAATCGTTTTGACCTTGATATTTTCTCTCAAATTCACATAGGGAAGATGATAGCGATTGGCGCTTTTCCCAAAACCGATAAAACCTGATACTAATGTCATGTTATTTCCTAACTTTCTTTTCTTCTTATTTGGCGTTACGTCGTTCGCGGACGAGATTCAAGGCTTGTTTCAAGACGGCAGGTGCATTGACACGCCCGAAATCTTCAGCGCTGATAGCTTTGACTGGTACTTTTTCGCCAATACGTTCTGTGATTTTGTCTTCCAAGAAAGCTAATTGTGGGCCTAACAAAACGACATCAGCGGTGTCAGATTCTGTGTCAACACGCGGTTCAGCAACTGCCCAAATCTTGACATCTAATTTGTTGTCCTGCGCTACTTTTTGCATTTTGTTAACCAAAAAGCTCGTTGACATGCCCTCGTTGCAGCATAGTAAAATGTTTGTTGTCATCGTTTTTTCTCCTCATCGTTTAAGAGCACTTTCGTGCGATATTTTGTTATTTACGTTGCCAATGCTTACTGGAAATCTGCAAAGTCTGAGAAATCATCATCATCGACAGTAGCCTCAGACTCAGCACCCACGACCTCTGCATCCATGCTTAACTCATAAGCCTTAAGGAATGGGATATAAATCGCCACCATTAACGTAATTAAAAGCAACTGTAAAATCACATTTCTAAAATCACCACCTGAAGCAACAAAACCATTAATCAGCGGTGGCATTGACCATGGGACATAGACCGCAATACGACTTACCAGACCAGCTGCCGTTGCAAAGTAAGCAATGATAAAACAGATAAGTGGTCCAAAGACGAAAGGAATCATAATCAGCGGATTAAAGACAACTGGGAAACCATAAATAATCGGTTCGTTGATGTTGAACAGTCCAAGCGGTCCTGACATTTTGGCAAAATCGCGGTTGAATTTTTTTCTTGATACGATGAAAATGGCAATAACTAGCGCAATCGTTGAACCAGTCCCACCGATATGACCGTACAGATCACGGAAAGGCAAAACGATGATATGTGGAATATCCAAATGATTTTTGAAGGCATCTGAATTTTCAGCCATAGCTGTCAACAAAGGTGGCTCAAGGATTGGATTGACAATACCTGACGGGTGAATCCCAAGTGCAAATAAAAGATTGGTAAAGAAACACAAAACGATGAAACCAGGTAAGCTAGTTGTCAGCCCAACCATTGGGGCTTGAATGACCTTGTTAATCAGGGCATGCACTTCTAAATTCGTCAATTGATGAATGCCAAATGAAACAAAACCAGCAGCAACCAAAGTAATGATAATGGCTATCAAGGCGTTGAAAGATTGGGCAACTGCTGGTGGCACGGTGCCTGTCAACTTAATTTTAAGTTTGTCATTTTTGCTGAGCCAGACGAATAATTCCGTTGAAAGCATTGAGGCAAAAATTGCGACGAAAATACCTGATGTACCTAAAAGCGAGAAGGGTAAGATCCCACCGACTTCAACAGCTTTTTCAGCACCGTTAGGCACAACGGCATTGACCAAAGGCATGAGGGTGAAAATCGTACCGACCGCAACTGCCGAACAGAAAATGGGACTTTCTGCTTTGCGGCTATTGCCTAATGAATAGGCAATCATAATGGCAATGAGCAATGAATAGCAGTTCAACGACCCGTTAATAATTTTATTGCCCAGTTCCTGCCAAGTGGCAAGGGTGCCGTGATTGACAAAACCAGCAATCCAGCCACCGTCTGGTGAAATGATAACGTTATTAATCAGAATCATCAAACCTGCTAAAACAAGAAATGGCACTGATGAGACAAAGCCATCACGCATGGCTCTAAAATATCTTTGTGATGCCGCTGCTTGGGCAAAATCACTTAATTTCTTTAAAAATGGATTGGTTTGTTTAACTTGTGTTGTCATAATTTCCTCCTAGCTCCCCGTCAGTTCATACATTTTTTCATACATATCAATCATTTGGTCTGCCATATCTTTCATCAGACCTGTCGTCATTAACTGATCTTCGGCATGCATGAATAAAATGCCAAACTCAACTTTTCCACCACTTGCCTCCTCTTGAATCAAGCCAAAGTGTTCATTGTGGGCAACACCTAACTTCTCGTTAGCTTGTTTGAGCAAGTCCTTGCCTTCTGCAATTTGATTGTCGCGACCTTTAGCAATAGCTCCCATAATCAGTGATTTCGCCTCACCAATTGCCGCAATCATTGTAAATGCGATTTGTTCCATTCCGTCCATTTTTATTGACCTTTCTTTTGTCTTAAAATTGTATCTATTGCTTGTAATTCTGCATCAGTAAATGTCAGATGATCAAGCGCTTTAACATTTTCTTCCAATTGACTCACACGGCTAGCACCGATGAGAACACTTGTCACACCCGCATCACGGAGCTGCCAAGCAATGGCAAGTTCTGCGATTGTTTGTTGTCGTGCCTCGGCAACCGTCTGCAAATCACGCACAATTTGCATATTTTTCTCAAATGTGACAGCATCAGTCAAAGCACCTTTACGTGAAATTCGAGAATCTTCTGGAATGCCATTCAGATAACGATTAGTCAATTGACCTTGAGCTAATGGACTAAAGGATATATTACCGACTCCCTCACTATTTGTTAGCGCTTTCAAATTATCCTCAAAATCTCGCTCAAGCAGATTATATTTCATCTGATTAATAATGAATGGTGTGTGCAATGCCTTAAAAATGTGACTAATAGCCTCAGCGTCTTTAACAGAGTAGTTTGAAATACCTATATAGAGTGCCTTACCACTGCGAACTAGCGAATCCAAAGCCAAAGCCGTTTCTTCCAATGGTGTCTCAGGATCATGGCGATGATGATAGAAAATGTCAACATAATCAAGACCTAACCGTTTAAGACTAGCATCACAACTTGAAACTAAATATTTTCTTGAACCACCGTCACCATAAGGACCATCCCACATATGGTAACCCGCTTTAGTCGAAATAATCAGTTCATCACGATAATCTTGAAGATAGGTTTTGAAAATAAACCCAAAATTTTGTTCCGCTGCACCACCACCATAATTATTAGCTAAATCAAAATGTGTGATACCAAGGTCAAATGCCTTTAAAATTAAATCCTTTTGCGTTGTTAGTGGTATATCATCACCAAAATTTCGCCAAAGCCCAAGAGAAATAGCTGGTAATTTAAGGCCACTATTACCAACTTTACGATAGAGCATTTTGTCGTAACGTTTGTCGTTTGCCTGATAACTCATGTATCAAACCTCCTTTTAAAATCAGAAAGCGCTTCCTTATAATTAAAAGTATATAGTTTTATTAATTATTTGTCAAGAGTATTTTAATATTTGTTTCATTAATTTTAAACAAAAGCAAAATAACTTATATTTTAGGGTTTTAAAACATATAAGCACTAATTTAAAACTATATACTTTATTCTTAAATAAAAATGGTATAATATATCTATATAGAATAGATTCAAGGAGCAGTCATGAGAACCAACACCAAGTATATTGATATATATACGCAAATTAAATACGATATTGAGTCCGGTAAATATCCAATCAACGAGAAATTGCCCCAAGGACGCATCCTCGCAGACCAGTTTAATGTCAGTGAACTAACGATTACAAAAGCCATCAACTTATTAGTTCAAGAAGGCTATATCGTACGACGTAGAGGTTCAGGTAGTTTTGTCAAAAACTTTAGAAATTCTACCATTACTAAATTTTCACCTTTAACTGGTAGCACTGCTTTACATGAAGGAGAAGTCACCTCTACAATTATTGGTTTTTCAACTGAGGCACCTAACCAGTACATCGCTGATAAATTAAGTATTGACAAAGAAAGTTTAGTTTACAAAATCATTCGACTTCGGACCATTAAAAATGTCCCTTCCATCATCGAATATACCTGGATGCCGCTTGAGATTATACCTGGCCTGACAACCAAAGAGTTAGAAACATCAATTTATAGTTATATCCATAAAACACTCAATCTAACGATTAAAAGCGCACATATTAAAGTTGCTGGTGTTCGACCCAGTATTCTTGAAAAAGCCTATCTAAAATTAAAAGATACGGATTTTCTGATGCAAACAGAACAAATTGGTTACCTAGATGACGGCCGAATCTTCGAATTTTCAATCGCTAGCCATATTCCAAGTGAATTTGCTTTTGAAACTGTTTTAATCGCTAACGAACACGACTAATCAAAAAACTCCCTCACTTCAGCCTTGGCTCGTGTGAGGGAGTTTTTATCTATTTATTTTGCCAACATCCGCTCAAGTGCCTTGAGACTAGATATTTGTGTGGCTTCATCTACTGTTATTTGCTGAATCGTTGAGCCCTGTTCTATCTCTTCTAGTGTCCATAAAAGATGTGCTAGGCGAATGCGATTCATGGTGATGCATGAAAAGGCAGAGGCATTAATGGACCTGATGTCATGATTAGGGAAGCTTTGAATCAAGCGATTCACTAAATTGTTGTCCGTGCCAATCGCCCACTTTGTGCCTTCAGGACTAGCTGCGACTTCATCAATAATTTTTTTAGTTGAGCCGTAACTATCTGATGCTTGCACGACTTCAATCGGACATTCAGGGTGAACAATGACCTTCAAGTTGGAAATTTGACTGCGTAAGGTTTTAATTTGTTCAACGGTATATTGTTGATGCACACAACAGCGGCCTTGCCAGAGAATCACTTTAAGATTTTGAAGGTCACCCTCTGCTTCTAATCTATTTTGTTTAGGATGCCAGACAGCCATTTGCTCAAGTGGAATTCCTAATTGATAAGCAGTATTACGCCCTAAATGCTGGTCGGGTAAAAAGAGGACACGTTGATGTTTGTCAAAAACACGTTTCAAAATGGTCTCAGCATTACTAGATGTCACGATGACACCATCATGGTCACCAACGAATGCTTTAACTGCTGCTGTTGAGTTGATATAAGTAACGGGTATGACTGGTTCAGCATAGGTTGTTTCTAAGAATTGCCAAGCTTGTTCCAACTGCTCTAAATTGGCCATATCCGCCATTGAACAGCCTGCTAAAGCATCTGGTAAGTAGACCTTCTGATCAGCTGTTGTGAGCATATCAGCTGTCTCAGCCATAAAATGAACACCACAGAAAATAATGTGTTTAGCCGACTCATTAGCTGCTGCTTCTTTTGCTAATTGTAAGGAATCCCCAACATAATCTGCAAAGGGGATAATTTCATTTTTTTGGTAATGATGTGCCAAAATCAATAAATCATCACCAAATTGTCTTTTTTTCTCATAGATTTTACGAATCATTTCACCGTCTGACAGGTGTAAATAACGTTCAGGAATGATATGTTTCTTATCAAATATTGGGTTAGTTGTCTCACTAGCTGCCATGATTTCTCCTCATCTTATCTCGTCTAAGGTCAGTTATACTCACTTTTTGTCACCCAAGATCAGGCAAATTTGTTTCGCCTTTTTCACCATTTTGGCTATTAAAACTAATATCAAAAGCGATAACTGAATGGGTTAATGCACCTAGCGAGAGGTAATCAGCGCCTGTATGTGCGTAGTCTGCTAAATTATCGAGTGTAATACCTCCAGAAATTTCAGTCAAAATCGTCTCAGGCACTAGTTTTGTCCAAGCAGCCACTTGTTCTGGTGTTCGATTGTCAAACATGATAATGTCAGCTTTGGCATCAATTGCTTCAAGTAATTGCGCCTCAGTTTCGATTTCGACTTCAATTTTAACCATTTGACCAATCTGCTGACGAACTTTTTCAACTGCTTTTGAAATACTCCCCGCATAAGCAATATGATTATCTTTTAGCATGACACCATCATAAAGACCACTCCGATGATTAAAGCCACCACCAATTTTTACGGCTAGTTTGTCAAAATAGCGCAAACCTGGGGCTGTTTTTCGGGTATCACAAATTTTAATCGTTGCATCATTTAATGTTTGAATCGCTGTATGGGTAAAAGTCGCAATACCACTCATGCGCTGTAAGAGATTCAAAATCACACGCTCTCCGGCTAACAGTGTTCTGATGTTACCCGTTGATCGCCCAATAATTTCACCTTTTTTAATGCTGTCACCATCAGCCACAGCGGGTATAAACGTCGCATCCTGACTGAGTAAATCATAAACTTGCTGTGCCACTTCGATTCCAGCAATGATGCCGTCTGCTTTGGCAATAAAGATGCCACTTGCTTGTTCGTGCGCATCAAATATTAAATCCGACGATAAATCGCCAGTGCCGATATCTTCAATCAAGAAAGCATTAAGTTGTTCTTTTGCTTGTAAATTCATGCGACAGTTATTCCTCCGGTAATAGATAATGTGCACCAAGACTTTTAGTCCGAGCTAGCGTTGCATTGGCAATCGTTTCTGCGACAAGACATAGGTTAGCTGTCTCAATTTGGTGACGATTTGTGCAAGTCTGGTCTATGGTATGATAGTCAAAGGTTGACAGCCAGTCTTGAAACTGACGTATGGTTTTTGGTTTTCGAATAATGCCAAGTGCATCTGATGTTCGTTTGACTAAATCAGCCCGATTTGGTAGGTGCATCTGAGTTGATGATTGTGAGACCTGCTGCATTTGCTCATTTGGAGAGCTATTCTCTTTGTCTAACAAAATGGCATCTGCCACACTTCTAGCAAAACTAAGCCCTTCTAGTAAAGAATTACTCGCCAAACGATTAGCACCATGGACGCCTGTAAAAGCGACTTCTCCTACTGCATATAAGTTGCCAAGCTTTGTGTGACCTGAAGCGTCTGTTTTGACACCACCCATCAGGAAATGCATGCCTGGTTTAATAGGAATGCGCTGACTAATTTCAAAATCAATATTATTCTGCTTCAAATAGCTTGCAATGGATGGGAATTGTTGAGAAAAATTCGTGACACGAGAGATATCCAAATAAATATGGTGTCCCGCTTGTATCTGTTCATTAACAACTCGACTGACAACATCTCGTGGTGCTAGGTCGAGTTTACTAGAGCGACCAACCATAATCGGACAATCGTTTTCATCAACTAAAATTGCACCGGCACCTCTGACAGCCTCTGAAATCAGAATCGAATGCACTTTTTCGCCACCATCTAAAAGACTAGGATGAAATTGTAAAAATTCCATATCAGACAAGTCACATCCCGCACGTAAAGCCATGGCGATACCGTCTCCAGTAATCGTCTTATCGTTACTCGTATCCTGAAACAAATGCCCAATGCCACCACTTGCTAAGACAACATCATCTGCAAGTATCGTTTGCCTTTGATTATCCGCATCAAGATAGCTTACACCACGAACTTTGCCTTCTTCTACCACAAAATCTAATGCAAAAGTGTTAGGCATCCATTTTACTGCTGACAATTGTCCATGAACAAAACACGTCAACTGATGACCTGTTTGATCCCCACCCGCATGTAAAATTCGTTTATGCGAATGTGCACCCTCAAGCCCCATATCTAATTGCCCATCAAGCGTTCGATCAAAAACCATCCCTAAATCAATCAGATCTTGAATGACTCGAGGACCTTCATGCACCATTTTCTCAACTGCTTTTTTCTGATTATGGAAAACACCGGCAGACAGTGTGTCCGCGACATGAGATGCTTCATTATCCGGCTCTTGCTCCTTTTCGAGACGCTTAGCTGGCATGACAGCCGCAACACCTCCCTGAGCCAACATCGAATTACTTTCTTCTTGCTTTCCCTTACAGATTATCGTGACATCCGCTTGCCCCTCCAGATATAAGGCGACTGTTGCACCTGCAATCCCCGAGCCAATAATCACAACTTTTTTCATCATTTCTTCTTTCAATTATAAAATAATCATATACGATTAACTTTAAGTTTGTAAATTAACAAACTAACAATATTGCTACTATTCTACCACAAAATTCGTGTGATGAAGTATAAAACAGTAAAAAAGAGCAAAAAAAAGAGCGAATGTTCGCTCTTTTAAAGTTTGTCGTTTAAATTTTAAGAAATCGTCTCATTGAGATAATTGAGCCTAGTGAACCAATCGCCACACCGACAACGATCATTAAAATAATCAACTGCGGTACAAATGTACTAGGATTTAAAAGGTATAAGCCCTGTTGCGATAATGGTTTTTGTAAGCCGACATAACCAATGCGGTAAACAACACTAATTAATACACTAGGTAGAATAGCACCAAGTAAGCCAACCCAAGCTCCTTCAAGGAAGAATGGCCAACGGATATAACCATTCTTAGCACCAACCAAACGCATGATTTGAATTTCTCGTTGACGAGACAAAATCGTAATTCGAATCGTATTAGAAATCAGAAAGACTGCGACAAACAAAAGTAGAATTGCTGCGCCAGCTCCCCAAGTTCTGATAACTTTTGATAGGCCAAAGATTTTCTTGGTATTGGTACCACCGTAGTCCGCACGGTCAACGCCATCAATTTTACTGATGTTTTTAGCAACTTCTGTTACATTTTCAGGTTTATCCGCTTCAACGATGTAAACATCATAAAGAGGATTACTGTCGCCTTTAAACATTTTCCAAGTATTACCGAGTGATTTTGTGAGTTTTTCTAACTCATTCTCTTTGCTTGAATAAGTCACCTTGGTCACGTGCGGTACTTTTTCAATCGCTTTTTCTATCTTATGATAGTCTGGATTAGCAACCATTTTTGATTTATCATTGGGGTCTGCAATTTCTTTTTCACCATCATGAACATTTAGTTTCAAAAAAGTTGAAATCCGAACATTATTTTCTAAATCAGATGCTAGTTTCGTTGTATTGAGGATAACGGCTAGGAACACGCCGACTAATACAAGGGTGATGGTAACAGATGAAACAGCAGCAACTGTCATCCAACCATTTCTGCGGAGATTTTTAATAGACTGCCACAGGTGCTTAAAAAATGTTCTAATCATCGTAGCCATATTCTCCTTCTATTTGATCTCGGACAATTCGACCATTCTCAATCGCAATAACACGATGACGCAAGGTGTTAACGATTTGTGAATTGTGGGTCGCCATTAAAATTGTTGTCCCTTGGATATTAATTTTTTCCAGAAGATTCATAATTTCCCATGAATTTTCTGGGTCTAAATTACCTGTCGGTTCATCGGCGATTAGTACTTTGGGTGCATTAGCAATTGAGCGCGCAATCGCCACACGTTGCTGCTCACCACCTGATAATTCATTCGGGAATGAGCGAACTTTGTGTTTAAGACCAACAAGGTCTAGTACTTCCATGACACGTTTCTTGATTTCTCGTGGGCGTTTGCCGATAACTTCCATAGCATAAGCAATATTTTCATAGACTGTTTTATTTTGTAGTAATTTATAGTCCTGGAAAACGACACCGATAGAGCGACGCAGCATTGGCACATCGCGCTTTTTAATTTTTTCAAGATTGTAGCCAGCGACGACACCCTGACCTTTATCCAACTTCACTTCACGATATAATAACCTGATGAATGTTGATTTACCAGCGCCTGAAGGTCCTACGACGTAAGCAAATTCTCCGGCCTCAATATCAACTGAAATATTTCGTAAGGCGGTCGTTCCGTTATTATATTTTTTGGTTGCATTACTTAATTTGATAATACTACTCATATTTTTAGTTTCTTTCTGTTTTTTGTCAACATATACATATTATAACAAATTACTATCTCTAAAATATTACAGCCTTACAACATTTTCCATTTGAGATAAGCATCAATAAAGCCATCTAAATCACCATCCATAACATTATCAATCTGACTTGTTTCGTATCCTGAACGTGTATCTTTGACCAATTGATAGGGCATGAAAACGTAAGAACGAATTTGTGACCCCCATGAAATATCGGCTTGATCACCTTTCAATTCATCAACTTCTGCTTGCTTTTTATCAACTTCGAGTTGGTAGAGTTTAGACTTAAGCATCTTCATTGCCAAATCTCTATTACCATACTGCGTTCTATCCATAGTAGATGAGACGACAATACCAGTCGGGATATGCGTCAAGCGAACACCTGTCGATACCTTGTTGACATTTTGTCCACCAGCACCACCAGAACGGAAAGTATCCATTTTAATATCAGCATCGCGGACATCAACTTCAATCGAATCGTCTAATTCAGGCATGACATCAACCGAAGTAAACGAAGTGTGACGTCGATTTTGTGAATCAAAAGGTGAAACACGTACCAAACGGTGAACACCTTTTTCAGAACGTAGGAAACCATAAGCATTATTACCAGTAAATTTCAGAGTTGCTGATTTAAGGCCAGCGACATCACCATCTTGGTAGTCGACCACTTCAACCTTGAAATTGTGGGCATTACCCCAACGTTCATACATCCGCATGAGCATGCTACCCCAGTCCTGAGACTCGGTACCACCTGAACCTGGATGAATCTCTAGAAGGGCATTCATGTGGTCATAAGGCTGATTGAGGAGCATCTCAAGCTCATAGGCTTGCATTTTAGCACCTAATTTATCAAGCTCCACTGTCAATTCTGCTTGCATTTCCTCGTCAGCATCTTCTTCTAACATCTCCAACATCACTTCTTGATCATCAAGCATCGCTTGCATGGTCATAAAAGTGTCATATTTAGCTTTGAGCTGGTTAGATTGCTCAACGACTTTTTGTGCAGCAATGTTATCATCCCAAAAACTAGGATCAGACATATCATTGTCAAGAAGCGCAATTTCTTCTTCAAGGCGGTCTAAATCGAGATTATCTCGAAATGACGCCATCTTATCTCTATTTTGGGCAATTTGATTGCGAATTTCACTAATTTCCATATTATATTATTCTACCACGTTCTCATCTATTTTTCAAAGATTGATGATGATTCACCTTTGATTTAATCTTGTCTAGCGCCCATTGTGCCGCCTCTTGGTGGACGGCATTGCTAGGATCTGCTGCTATTTCTTCTAATAAAGGAATAGCCGTTTTGTCATTAACATTAGCTAAAACGTAAATCGCATTACGCTGCAAAACATTTTTACCTCGCCATGAACCTGCAATTTCACTGAATTTAGCCTTAAACTCCTGATTACTCAGCTGAATAAAAGGTTGTAGCTCAGGATAAGCGAGCTCCGGATCAATGATAGTCTGAGCCTCATTCCTTATTCCCTTATTATAAGGACAAGCAATTTGACAAATATCACACCCATAAATCAAGGTCTTCATTTTGACGCGAAACTCTTCATCCAGTGGCCCTTTTTTCTGCGTCTGAAAACTCAGGCAACGCTTGGCATTCATGGTTGAATCGCCATTTAGTGCATCAGTCGGACACGACGTGATGCAATGGTCGCAATCGCCACAGCCGTAGTCAACCGGACTGTCCGGTTCAATATCGAGATTAGTGATGAGTTCTCCCAAGAACATATAGGAGCCAAATTCTTTAGAAATGACGAGGCCATTTTTACCAATGAAACCAATTCCCGCTCGTCTGGCGACAGCAGTATCCACTAAAGCGCCTGTATCGACCATAGCCTTGTGGTCAAAATCATCTGTTAGTTCAGCAATTCTCTCAGATAAACAGGCCATTTTTTCTGTAAGAATGGTATGATAATCAACACCCCAGCTTGAAGAAGAAAACTTACCACGTTTATAAGATGATTTCCCTGGTAATTGTGGCAGTTTATTCGGATAGGCAATGGCAATCGAAATAATCGTTTTGGCATTGTCAAGTAAGAGCTTAGGCTTGATTCGCTCTTCAATATTTTGATGTTCAAAACCTGAGTTTGTCCCTTTTTCTTGAGCCAGTCTTAATGATTTTTCCAAGTAGTCAAAATTATCAGCTGCCGTAAAGCCGATTTTTGAAATGCCAATTTCTTTGGAAATGGCAATAATTTGTTCTTTCAGATTCGTCATATTTTTATTATACCTTAATTTACTGGACTGGTAGACGATTTTTGAATTCTCTTTAAATGTAGCTCTGATAATTGACCGATTTTGTCAACTGAGACTAGTTCAAAACGTTTTAACTCCTGTTCTGTCTCCTCAAACAAACGTTTACCAGTTCCCAATACAACGGGCGCAATTTGAATCCAGAGCTCATCAATCAAATCATGTTTTAAAAGTGTCGTCACGATTTCGCCGCCACCAACAACCCAAATCGCTTGGCCAGCTTCAGCTTTTAAGCGATTAATAACAGCTACTGGGTCACCTGAAACATAATTTCCTTCTATTATATTGCCTTTTTCACTACGTGAAAAAACAATCTTTTCCTTATTAGGAAAAATGCGTTCTGCTCCCGAGAGACGTTGCGTTTCACGGTAAGTCGTATGTCCCATGACCACTGTACCAATGCGGTCTTCAAAGTCACTAATATCAAACTCCTTATCTAGAGATGTGTCAAACAACCACTGTAAATCATCAGTAGCGCTTGATAAAAAACCATCTAGACTAATGGCGCCATAAAAAAATACTTGTCGCATTGTTTTCTCCTTTAAAATAAAAGATACGCATTTATTATAACATATTCTAACAAGTCTACTCACCCTTACAAAATTAAAAAATTTCCCCAATACTGAGGAAATTTTTATTAACCTTAACTTTTTAACACTTGCACGTCAAAAAGTTATTCTTGATTTTTTCTTAATTTTAGCCATCCAGCTGTCGCCAAAAAGACAATAACACCAAGGATAGTTTCAGCTATACCATTTTTGGCACCTGTATCTGGTAGTTCTTTTTTACTTGCTTGAGCGGTGACAGTCACAGATGGCGTTTGACCTTTCTTACTAGATTTACTTGGTTGACTAGGATTATGAGGTGCCACCTTATCTTTATCCATTGGTATTTTCACCGCACTATGTACCTTCATATAGATAACCGTTTTAACAATATCTTTCGTCTCACCACTTACCTTGTCAATGGCAGCAACTTGTGGGACATCGGGTGTATAATTTTTAAGGCTAGGTGATGTCACCTTTTCAAATGAAGTGCCACTGCTCGCCATCCAGTCACCATAAGTTTTACTACCTATCACCTGGTCAGTCATGACTGTTCGAGTGAATGTTAAGGGTGTCGCAACATAATTATTTAAGGCTTGTTTGCCATTTTTGTATTGATAGTGAATAACTTCTTTCACTTGTTTAGTTTCTGTCGTTGCGACGGATTTATGCATCAGATGAACCTCGAAATTTTGCGGTTGATTAGTAAAAATCACACCAGCTTTTGGATAATTATCTGAGACATACTGATAGCCCTCACTCAGAAAAGTCGCGATATCTGTCTTGGTCGTATAATTTGTAGACTCCCCAGTTGCACCTGTGATTTCTTTGTGAGTTAAAACTTGTCCTGTCGTATCGTCAATATATGTAATTGTTGCAAAATCTTGATTTCGTTTATAAATGTAATTGACATCTTGAGCATTTGCTTGATATGTACCTATGTGTGCAGCGCCTGTCACGCGCTCAAAAGTATAACCTGGAATTGTCACTTGACTCGTTGTATAGAGGGTATCAATATCACCACTTGTTGTGATTGCAGCTTTAAGGGTTTGCCCATTTTCATCTAAATAATTAGCATGAACAGTTCCTTGAGCAATAGTATACTGAAAGTTTGATAACTGTAGTTGTTGTAAATTAAAATTATCACCTGTAGAGGCAGAAATTGAAAAGGCCATTGATTGATTCGTACCAATCAAGTTACTAACATCTTGCTGCCAAATCTTACCATCATAAGTCACTGTCATCATTTTTGAAGTGCCATCATAGGACATTTTAAAAGGTTTAAATTGATTATTACTAGGTTGTGATATAGGTTGTGCACTTTCTTCTAGAGTTTGTGCCACACCACTTGTGCCATCTACAAAAGCACCATAAGCCTGACCAGGTGAAAATTCTCTTGGATCGGGATAGAAGTAAGGATCTCCATCATAGTTATAGTAAGTATCTAATTTGAAACCAAAAGCACCTTTAACCCCACCAATGCCAGCTGCACCCCCTTTTACACCCACAACATCTGTATTACCCGGATGAAATAAAAAGCCAACACCGTCAGCGCCACCAGACTCACTACTTTTATCGCCTAAATTAATTGAACCAGATAGTGTGAAATTCTGTGACATATCTACTTTGGTTTTCAATGTTACATTACCAGACTGATCTTTCATATTCGGTGTTAACGTTTGTACAAAATTTTGGATGTCATAATTAAAATTTGCTGCTGACCCGTTCCGTTGAAAGTAAGTCAAAAAATCTGAGGGATAAACCGTTACTGTTCTTTGTGTCACTGAATTTGAAGACAGTGTTGGTGATTTTTCTTCTTGTGCGTCTGCAGTGATGCTTGTTGTGATAAGACTTGTGTCAATACCTATTGTTGTGGCACTTAGAATCAAGACAATACCTGTTTTAAACTTCATTTTTTCCTCCTAGAATTGTTTTAATGTAATGTGTAATTTATGTCACGTAACTATCTTAATGACATATTTTAATTTAACAAAATTTATTATACTGCCATGTGATTAAAAATGCTATCTTTTTAACCTAATAAAAAGAAGAACTGTTACAGAACATTTAAAAAAATGAAACAGATCAGTATATTTTACTCAAAATAGTAAAATATGAAAGATGCTTAAAGAGAATATGCTATACTTAGATTATGAAGAAGCTGGCTATTCTCTCTGATTTGCACTTGGATGTTAATCAGTTTGATGAAAAATATGAACAAATCTTAATTCAAACCTTGCAAGAGCAAGACATCACGGATATCCATCTGGCAGGTGATATTTCAAATGACTTTGAACAGTTATCAAAGCCTTTTTTAGCACGTCTATCTCAATATTTTACTGTTTCTTATAATCTTGGTAACCATGATATGTTGGGTATGACCGAGTCGGATATTACTGCAAATGACTTTCAACTTCGGTCAATTGGTCAGAAAAAACTGCTTAGTTTTGCAGGTTGGTATGATTATTCTTTTTGTCCGGGTATCAGTGTCGAGCAAAATATGAACACTAAAAATACGTTTTGGTTTGACCGGAAAATTACACGAGATGCCGATGATATAACGGTGACTAACCGTATCTTAGCTCAATTCGACGCGGTCTTGACAAATATGACAGCGGCTGATAAAGCTGATTTAATCATCGCTATGCATTTTGTACCTGAACGCTCTTTTTTGATGACGCATCCTAAATTTGTTAAGTTCAATGCTTTTTTAGGGTCTGAGCAATTTCATTCTATTTTTGTTAAACATGGCATCAGAGAAGTTGTTTTTGGTCATAACCATCGGTCTTATGACCAAGTAATTGATAATGTTCACTATCAATCTAAACCTCTAGGATATAAACGGGAATGGTGTTTAATCAGTGATTACTTCAAATCTTATCCTGTCTATCAATCATATAACTCTTACAATCTGCATAGGCGTTATAACCTAATCAAGAAAACAAAAGAATTCGATGCTTATCTCCTCACGCATTTTTCAGAGGAAGTGAAAAAGTCTTTGATTATTTTCAACGTTCAAATCTGACAAATGTCGGATAAAATGGTATAATTTTTGTTGAGAACTTTGAATGTTAGAAAGTTGGTAGGATGATGAAAATCCCCAAAGAAGGCGACTTTATTACGATTCAAAGCTATAAACACGACGGAAGCTTGCATCGTACTTGGCGTGATACGATGGTGCTAAAGACTAACGAAAACTCGATTATTGGTGTGAATGACCATACCCTTGTGACTGAGAGCGATGGCAGACGTTGGGTGACCCGCGAACCTGCTATTGTTTATTTCCACAAGAAGTTTTGGTTCAATATTATTGCCATGATTCGCGAAAATGGCGTAAGCTACTACTGTAACTTGGCAAGTCCTTACACGCTTGACAATGAAGCTCTTAAATATATCGACTATGACCTTGATGTCAAAGTTTTTGCTGACGGTGAGAAGAAATTGTTGGATGTCGAAGAATATGAGCGTCATAAACGTCAAATGCATTATCCAGAAGATATTGATTTTATATTAAAAGAAAATGTCAAGATTTTAGTTGACTGGATTAATGAAGGTAAGGGGCCATTTTCTAAGGAATACGTTGCCATTTGGTACGACCGTTATCACCAATTAAAATAAGCCCTCACAAAACTGAGGGCTTATTTTTTACGACAAATTAAGAGTAGAATATTTTCAAAACATCAAAAAGCCCTTTACCACATTAAAATGGTAAGAGGCTTTTTGAATTTCAGCTCAACCGATGAAGATCTATCTTTTTGAATGAGCCTTAATTCTGGCATATCTTCTAATAATAAGAGCGACAATCAAACAAAGCGAACCTGTGAACATTACAATGCCTACTCCTCGTAAAGGAGGTAAACCATCTTTATCAGACATCATCATTTGCTTGTGTGTTGTATAATGTATTGAATTGCTACTTTTCTTTTGAGATAACTTTGCTTTATCAGTTGAAATAGTTCTATCCACCAGGCCTAATTCGCCTGATATGGTTGCTATAATCATCCTGAAATCTCCTTATGCTTGACGATACTAATGGGCAAATGCGAATAAATATTAAAACGCAATCGAATCAAATTTCAAGCTCAAAGTATAACCTAATTTCAAAGGTGCCACTGCTTTTGCAGAACCAGCATATGTGAAAGTGGCATGGTTATTCACAGCTGTGCCTGCTGTTACAGCTGTATCATTTTTCGTGTATTGGTCAACATTATTTGCCAACGTAATTAATTCATTTGTTGATGCTTGAAGTACACCTTGTTCAATCAATTTTGTACTTGTTGTTGTGACATTATTTCCTGTCACCTTCAAATTCAAGGCAAAATCATTTGGCAACGTAGGATTTGTGGTACCCGCAGCATCAGCAAAATTATTCACACTAACTTTCACAGGACGACCAGAATGATTGATGATATCATAAGTTGGCGCTTTAATTGTTGGTTCACTCACTTTATTATAAAAAATCGTGTCAGTTGGTACAGTTACGTTGATCCAATCAACGTCTGTTTCAGGAATTGTTGATCCCGGATCCGTATTATCAGCACCTAATGTTCCGTTAACTGCAATATCTGCATCACCAGCACCAACAATATCTTGCGCCATAACCGCTTGCGCACCACCGAATACAGCTGATGAAATAAGTAAAGTTGAAAGTAGTTTTTTCATGATTTCTCCTAAATTAAAATAAAATATAACATACTTGTTTAAGTATAATTAGCTGACGATGAAACTGACACCTGCTGCCACTTCACCTTTTTTAGTTTTCGTTTTCGAATCGTATAAACTAAAACGTGCCGTTGCAGGGTGCGTCCCTTTAGTTAATGGTTTCTCTAGCGCAATATGACTCACCTCCTCTCCTGGCTCAACAGCACCAGACGTATAAATGACATCTCCAGTTTGATCATCTGTGATGACGACATTAACCGGATAAGTATTTGTCTGAGGATTTTTAATATTGAGTGTCCCTTGCTGGGACTGACTGCTAATGATAGCTTTTGAACCAATCATCATATTAAACTGACTATCATCTACCTTTTTCTGAGCAAATTTTTTGAGCTCCTTATCTGACATCTTCTTAGCATCCTTACCTCCAGGTAAAAAATCACCACTAATCACTGTCACATTTTCTTTGGGCTTTTGCCCAAAGACATGGTAGAGGCTATACCCAACCCCTGCCAATAAAAGCAAGAGCAGGAAGATTAATCCCCATTTTTTTCGTCTCTTTGTTTGACTTTCTTGTGCTGTTTGTTCTATATTTTGATTTTGCATCTTCAACTCCTACTATCCTAGATTATGATACTTGCCTAATTGAAACAGCCAACTTATAATTGACATGATAAGGCCCTCCGTCTGATACAGTGACCGAGTGTTCACCTTTAAAATAAAGAGATGCCTCATGGTCACTAGTCCAATACGGTTCCAACTCTATCGGTTGTCCTGTGATACTTCCTATCAATAAAGGATCCCACAATACATCACCGATATCTGTCGGATGATTAGCCAATAGTTCCAGATGAATTTGTTTTCTCTTGGGAGACTTCGCTACCAGCGATACGTCTTGATCACTACCTGAGTTAAGCGCTAAAGATTTCAAATTCATTTTAACTGGTACATTGCCATGATTAATTGCAAGATAATTTGCCAAATGATTTTCTTCTGTAATCTCACCTGCTTTTGGTGCTACAAAGTCTAAAGTATCCGGTAAACTCACCTTGGTATATGAGGGGACTAACACGACTTGCTCGATCCAAGGACTAGACAAGGTATAGCCTGTTATATGGTTCGCATCTAATCTACTGTAAACATAATAAGTCTGTGCAGGTAAATCATGAAACTGATATATCGAGTCTTTCCCTATATCCGTTGCAATATCAACGCTTCTTGAGTCTCGGACACCATTTGCCGCTGTGGCATTATTGATACTTGTCTGTGATGTCGTCGTCGTGATATTATTACCTGAATATAGCGTTCTTGTGGCTATTTTATAATTGATTTTACTGCCGGCTGCCAGGCTTTCTGGATTCCATTGCGTAACTTGAGCAGTTATCTGGCTAAGGTCATCTCCTACCGCTGGAACAGCATTGAAAGCCGTAAGTTGTGGTGCACGAGCATAAACAACTGATTCTCCACTGTTGATATTGGATGCCGTAATACTTCTACTTCCTGTCATGTTTGCTGTTAATTCTTTTTGACCACTTTTCAAATATTTAATCGGATACAAATAACCATCAGAATCTTTTCGCGTCAAACTCGGTGCGATGGACCCCAAAACTGACTTACCCGATGTTGTCGCATTAAATAAAATATAATTAGGAGAGGTTACGCTAATCGTTGGATCCTGACCAGTAAAACCATTCTTTTCTGTTGTAAAAATACCAATAGCATCTTTGGCAAAATCCATATTAATACTGCCAGTATACTTTAATGATGCCGTTTGTGTCGCATGATTGGGTCCTGAAATAGCTCTATAACTAAACTGTCCTTTTTCTTTCACATTTAAATTAAAAGAAGTGCCATCATAGGAAAGATATTGTTTACTCGTCTTAATATCGACTAGGGCACGCTTACCAACTGTCAGCGTTTGGTTAGCTGGTCCCCAAAAAAATGCTAACTCATTATAAGTATCGTGATAAATCGTTGTTTGACTATCATCATCGAAATTGATAGCTGTAAACCCTTGGGCAAACTCACCATCGTAACCACCACCAGATGTCCCAGCCTTAAAATTATTTTTGCCTTTAAAGGTTAAGGTATTGGTTTCATTGTTAGCATAAAAAGGTTGCCCACCTTTTTGAATGTCGTAATCAATATTTTCAATCACTAGATTGGTATTTCTATTATTAATGCGCATGATGCCATACCAAGTGCTGTTAGGATAGGTTGCATTACCATACTTGATATTTTTTAACGTGATCGTTAAATTATCAGCACCAGTTGAAAAATGTTCATAATCATAATAGCCGTTTGCTGGTGCACGTGTTTCTGTATAAAGTATCGCATGTCCATCACCATCTATCACAGTGTTTTTACTCACTTTTATCCCTCTGTCCGAGAAAGCGTAATAAATATCAGCGGTTAACTTAATGCAAAGTGCTGACTCACCAGGTGCTATACTCTGGTTTAGAGCAGTTTTTAAGTCAGCAATCGTTGCGACCAATAATGGCGACCTCGCAGTACCCGTACCATTGGTAATATCGCGTGGTGTGACATCTGAAACTTGTTGCGGTGTTGGCGTATCATCGTTTGTTGTCGTTGATGTCTCATCTGCCCTCACAAAAATTGGGCATACAAATGCTAATAAGAAAAGCAAAGCTAATCCTCTTAGTATGTTTCGCAATTCAAAAATCCTCCGTTTTACTCTTGGGAAAAAATCAAGTCTAATGCAACTGCAATTAGGCACCACTCCTTTCAATAATGGGACTCGATTTGTTATACAGCCATTTATTTGCAGTGTTTTATTTGATTATGTGGTTATTATAGCCTATTATTCCTTAAAAGTGTTAATATTTGCTCATGAATTTTAATTAAATTACTATCTACTTTAATTAAAGTATTATCAGATTTGAATAATCTTGTTTTTTTGTACATTTTATTAAAAATAAAACATATCAAAAACCCTTTACCAATCAATAGGGTAAAGGGTTTTGAATGCTTAAATATCAGATCACCATAAGTCTTTGCCTATAGCATAGCTAAAATCATATCAGCTAACTGTTTGTCATTTTGAAGTTACTTGATCATATACGCGTTTCGCTAATGCAAAATTTCCTACTGTTGCCGACGCATTGTTAGCAATACTTGGCACTTGTAAATAATCCGTCAACTCAGGTACTGTGACATAGTCATTTAAAAGTTCTGCAAATTGTTGACGGACACGTGCCATCATATGTTCTTGTGCCATGACGCCACCACCAAAAATGATTTTTTCAGGACGAAGTGTCAAGGTCGTAGAGACAGCAGCTTGCGCAACGTAATAAGCTTGAATATCCCAGACATTTGAATCGAGTTCAATATTTTCACCTCTAATACCAGTTCGAGCTTCAAGTGACGGACCTGCTGCGACACCTTCTAAACAGTCACCATGATAAGGGCAGACACCAGCAAAATCTAAATCATCTGGATGACGTTTAACAAACATATGCCCCATTTCAGCATGTGAAATACCACCTATAAATTCACCATTTTGAATCGCACCCGCACCGATGCCAGTACCGATAGTAAAATAAACCAAGCTTTTAAGTGACGGTTCAAGTAACTGCTCACCATATGCTGACGAATTAACATCGGTCGTAAAGTACATCGGTAAATCAAGCTGTGCTTTCAAGAATCCAATCAAATCAAAATTAGCCCAGTGTGGTTTAGGCGTTGTCGTCACAAGTCCATAAGTTTCTGATGCCTCATCAATATCAATTGGTCCAAAGCTACCAATCGAAATCGATACAAGCGATGAACCAAACTGTTTAAAGAAATCAACTGCTTGCTGCAGAGTTTTCACTGGTTCCTCCGTTGGAAATGTCGTGCTCTCAAGAATCATAAATGCTTCATTACCAACTGCACAGACAAATTTTGTACCACCTGCTTCAATACTACCAAATAATTTACTCATTTTGACCATCATTGAGTTGCCTAACAACTCGTCCTTTCTTTTCTGAACGTATATTCCTGTAAACGTTTTCCACAATTATATCATAATTCCAAATAAATAACCGATCTAATCGGTTATTTTAACTTTATTTTGTTACAGGTGCAGTTGTATGAATAACAGCTTGACCAACTGTAACAGTTTGGTTATTAATTCCTTGAACTTCTGCAAATGACATGGTATTTATCACAATGACCATCACTGTCGCTTCATAACCAGCGGCTTTAATTTTACTAATATCAAAAGTGCCTAGTAAATCACCTTTTTTCACGACTTGACCTTGTTTAACTTGTGTTGAGAATCCTTCACCTGCCATTTGTACTGTATCAATCCCAATATGGAGTAAAACTTCTGCGCCATTGTTCGTCAAAAGACCATAAGCGTGTTTACTGTCATTTGTGACTGTCAATGTGCCGTCTGCTGGAGCGTAAATTTCACCTATCGTTGGTTCAATTGCAATCCCTTTTCCCATTAATTCTGATGAGAATACTTGGTCTTTCGTTTCAGAAAGTTGGATGGCTTGACCAGCTACTGGAGCATAGAGTGCTTCATCTGAAACACCTTCAGAAGTTTTAACGCTATTAATTTCCTGAGCTGTTGTTCCTGTCGTTGTAACATTCGCAGGGACATCCATGCGTCCTCGACCGTAGACATAAGTCGCAATAAAAGCAATGACAAAGCTGATCACAATACCGAGCATGAACATTGGAATGCTAGCTGGCTTGATGGCGATAAAACCAATGATTCCCGCAGGTCCAAGCGATACGCCACGCACGCCCGCAAATCCCATGATAGCAGAGGCAATACTGGCAGCACCAAGACCGATGAAGAATGGAAACTTAAGTTTGAGGTTGACACCAAACATTGCTGGCTCAGTAATACCAAGCATCGCTGAGAAAGCTGATGATGATGCGAGACCTTTTTGTTTTTCATTTTTCGTCAAGAAGAAAATGGCAAATGTTGCAGCACCCTGAGCAACGTTGGCTGCAGCTGCGATAGGGAAAATGAAGTCCCCTCCTGTTTTTGCAATATCAGCAAGTAGAGAAGTTTCGATTGCTGGAAATGATTGGTGTAAACCAGTCAGCACAATCGCTGAATAGCCAAGACCAAAGATACCATAACCAACCCCACCAAGGGTATCAACCAACCACACAAGACCATCAGTCATACCAGTTGAGACTGTTCGTAAGACAGGACCTACCACAGCAAAAGTCACAAAACCAGTGATAATGACGGCTAACATTGGGGTAAAAGTAAAGTCAATCGCATTTTTTAAATGTTTATGGAAGAATTTCTCAAGTGTTGCCAGAATCCAAGCCACACCAATGACTGGCAATACTTGACCTTGATAACCGGCTTGTGCGATTTGGAAACCAAAGACATCCCAGTAAGGCATTTTGTTTGTCGAAATCGCTTCTGCTACACCATAACCATTGACAAGGCTAGGCATGACTAACATCATCCCTGCTGCTGCCCCTAGATATGGATTCCCACCAAAACGTTTAGTGGCAGAAAATCCGATAAGAATTGGTAAGAAGGCAAAAGGTGCTGATGCCATGAGATTGACAATCTCAGCAAATCCCTTAATCCCCGGTACCATTTCAACAATAGATTGAGGTCCAAAGAGTCCTTGACCTGTCAAGACATTGTTCAACGCCATTAAGAGACCACCTGCTACCAAAGCAGGAATCAGTGGCACAAAAATGTCTGACAGGACTTTAATCAGCTTCATAATTGGATTTTTTTCAGTGTCGGCGACATTTTTTAGTTCATCTTTCGACACTTCTCCAACACCTGTAATGGCAACCAACTCTTTATAGACAGTATTAACATCGCCAGGACCAACAATGATTTGATACTGACCATTGGCTTCAAATGTACCTTTCAAGTCTGCATCATCATCAAGCGCTGCTTGATCAATCTTAGCTGTATCTTTAACAACTAAACGCAAACGTGTGGCACAGTGGGCTGCTGCGATGAGGTTATCTTCGCCAAGTGCTGCCGCAACTCGTTTTGCTACTTCTTTGTGATCCATAGGAATCCCCCTTCAAATTCTACGCATGGCTTTTTCTAGTGATTGCTGTTCAAAACTATCACCTAAAAGTCAATGGTCACCTAAAATAATTTCAATACGATATCAAGTTATCAAACGTTTGACACCGTTTACATTTTTAATTATAACTTGTTCCAAAAGTATTGTCAAGCGTTTGACATAAAAAAATTTTTGCTTTATAATTTGACTATGATGACTAAAATAGATTATACAAAACCTTGGACTTCTGCAGAGCGTTATCGCCCCTATGCAGACTACTCTACTGATTACATAACAGCACTCACAACTGCTGTTGATAAATCAGCTTATAGAAACTCCTATCATATCCAACCTAAAATAGGACTCCTCAATGATCCTAATGGTTTCTCTTTCTTCAATGGTAAATATCATTTATTTTACCAAGTCTTTCCCTATGGTCCGGTTCACGGCCTTAAATCTTGGGCACTCATGACATCGCCCGACTTGATTCATTGGACAGATGAAGGGCTTAAACTTTTTCCTGATACCATTTTTGACTCACACGGTGCTTATTCTGGATCTGCTTTGCCACTTTCTGACAAAGAACTTTTCCTATTCTACACTGGCAACACGCGTGGCGAAAATAATTCTCGGGATGCTTATCAAAATGGTGCCATTTACACACAAACAGGCAACATCCGTAAATTTGATACCCCACTCCTTAGAACACCAGAAGGCTATACTGATCATTTCCGTGACCCAATGATTTTTGACGCACATGGTCATAAATTTGCTATCATCGGCGCACAAACATCTGAAGAAAAAGGAACAGTCGTCTTAGCTCAAGCAACTAACGACAGTTTAACCGCTTGGGATTACAAAGGACAACTTCAGTTTACCCAAGAGGAAATGGGCTATATGATTGAATGCCCTAATCTCGTCTTTATTGACAAAAAACCCGTTCTCCTATTCTGCCCGCAAGGTCTTGACAAATCAATCGCTGACTACGATAATATTTTTCCGAATATGTATGTGATTGCGGATGAGTTTGATTCTGAATCTGCTACACTGACACAGGCAGGAAAACTTCATAATCTAGATGACGGCTTTGAAGTCTATGCGACGCAAGCTTTCAACGCCCCTGATGGTCGAGTACTTGCCTCTTCTTGGTTGGGCTTACCTGATCTGGATGTGCCATCACAAGCTGATGGTTGGCAGGGTATACTCAGTCTAGTTAAAGAGTTAACACTCAAAAATGGTCAACTTTACCAATATCCTGTTGTAGAGACAATATCACTACGGCACGAAAAACAAAACATTACGCTGTCAGAAGTTGCCACTACCATTGACAGTAATAGTTATGAACTTGAAATTGAACTTAGCGAAGATGAAGAAAATGAACTTTATCTATTTGCAAGTGCCGACAATTCTTCTCACGTTTCGCTCAAAATAGATGTAAAAAATGGTAAAATAGAACTTAATAGAGCAAATCTGCCTGTTAGCTGGGCTGAAAATTATGGTGTGACGCGTTCGACTTATGTCGCACCTGGCAAGATGAAACTTAATATCTTTGCGGATACATCGTCGCTTGAAATTTTTGTTAACGATGGTGAAAAGGTCATGTCTAGCCGTATTTTCACAGTGCCAGAAAACACTTATTTGTTCGCCAAAAGCAGCTTACCTGCTACTATCTGGCAACTAAAAAAATAAGGATATATTGCGTATTTCATATGCAATCATGTAAATCTATGGCAACTTTAAACGATGTCGCAAAAATTGCTGGCGTCACGCCCACAACTGTTTCTCGCGTGATTAACATGCGAGGGTCTCTATCTCAAAAAACGATTGAACGTGTTCATAAGGCTATGCGGGAATTGAACTATCAACCTAATGCCATGGCACGTTCACTACAAGGTAAGAAATCCCAGCTGATTGGGTTAATATTTCCTTCTGTCGCCTATCCTTTTTATGGTGAAATCATTCATGCAATTGAGTCCAAACTCTTTGAACAGGGCTACAAAGCGATTTTATGCGACAGTGAAAATGATCCTATAAAAGAGCGCGCCTACCTGACAATGCTCATGGCCAATCAGGTTGATGGCATCATTACCAGTTCTCATAACAAAGAAATTCATGAATATGAAAATGATAATCTAGCCATTGTCGCTTTCGACCGTTATCTGGCGGATGGCATTCCTATTGTTTCTTCTGATAATTTGGCAGGTGGTAAACTTGCAACTGACTATCTTTATGAGCAAGGCTGTCGCAAGATTGCTATAGTCGCAGGTGTCTCTGATACCATTAGCCCAACAGAAAATCGGCGATTAGGCTATCAAACTATGATAGCAGAACGTCACCTCACACCACTGATTCATTATCTTCCAAGAGAAAGTAACCTCAATCAAAAACGTCAGAGTATTCATCAGTTTTTAGTTGAGCAACAACCTGATGGTGTTTTTTGTACAGATGATTTGACCGCCGTCATTGTTCAAAATCTTGCAACCACAGTTCATTTAGATAATCTCAAAGTTGTCGGTTATGACGGCACGCAGGTTATCCAGAGTTTCATGCCAAGTCTATCAACGATTGTCCAACCAATTGACGACTTAGCAGAACTCATGGTCAAAATTTTAATTCAAAAAATTGAGGATGAACAGTTTACCCCTCAAGCTAACTATGTCTTACCTGTGACCCTGAAAAAATAATCTACCGTGTCAGAGGCAGATTATTGATAGAGGATACTAACATCATTTTGAAGAACGACATAACAGGATATTTCTCAACAAAAAAGAACTTAGAAGTTTATCATTACTTCTAAGTTCTTTTCTTTTCATCTTAAAAGGATTGCTCCTACCATTCTGCTCTCAAGATACCAAACTTAACTGAATCACAATATTGATTTTGCCAAAAGCGAACCTTGCGAATCCTGCCTTCTTCAATCATACCATTTTTTGACCAAGCTGAATCATCCCTAGATTACCCGACTAAGTTGTAAAACCAATATGTGATAGGTCATTCATTTCAGCCTTTCTATGCTAGCGCTTCAATCAATTCTCTCTAAATGAGGTTTACGATATTCACCAATCACGAGTGGTGTCCGCTCGACTAGCACTTCACTGAACTCAAGGCCGAACCATTTAGCTGGAGTCACGGTTATCTGACGAATAGCAAATTTAGTTTGCATGATAAATCGTGACCAGTTCGATAATTCACCTGCATGGGAGAGCTCTTCATTGAGTAAAACAAATCTGAAGTCACCGACTTCACGGTTTTCAGAAATTGAGTAAGTCTGTACTTGTTTTTTAATTTCACCCGTTGCCATTAATTCCGCAACAATTTGTCGGAGATAAATATTAACTTCTTGACTAACTCTAAAACCTAGGTGCAATTTAACAAGCACAACATAATCTGTTCCAAGTGTGTCAATTTCATATTGTTTCGTAAAAGGTTCATCCGTAACTGACACGTTGACAAACCAATAGACATGAGCACGTTTCGGATTCTTGTCTAAAATAGAATACAGAATAGGTGCATCAATTTCATCTGCCTCCATGTACTTCGTTAAATACACGACATTTGTTTGTAAGATAGGCAGTGAATGGTCATCCCTCAAATGGTCAAGTTGAGATAGATATTTTTTAACAGGTAAATGTTCAACCAAGCCGTCAGTAATCTGGCTACCTTTATACCAAATATACATTATCATAATAATCGCAAGCGCAATCAGAACCGCAACATATCCACCATGTACAAACTTATCCAAGCTTGATAGCAAGAAGACAATTTCAATACCTGCAAAGAAAAGTGGTACGGCGATAGCAAAGAATGCCTTTGCACGTGTCTTGAGATAATAATGAAGTAAGAAAGTGGTCATCAGCATCGTTACTGTAATCGACAGGCCATATGCAGCCTCCATTTTAGTAGATGACTGGAAAACAATAACAACGATAGATGTCGTCACCCACAATAGAAAGTTCACAACTGGTATATATTGTTGACTACGACTCTTACCAGGATAAAGGACGTGCAAGCGTGGCAGAATTTTCAAGCGCATCGCCTCGCTGACAAGTGTGAAAGAACCCGTGATTAAGGCTTGAGATGCAATAATCGCAGCCAAAGTCGCAAAAAGAACTGCCAAAGGCATCAAGGGATTCGCAATCATGTGAAAAAATGGATTCATCTCTTTGAATTGACGAATATCAGTTGATAAGAGATAGGCAACTTGACCAAAGTAATTGACAATCAGGCTGATTTTAACATAGGGCCAGCTCAAATGGATATTAGATTTACCGACATGACCTAAATCACTATACAGAGCTTCAGCACCTGTTGTTGCAAGAAAGACATTCCCTAAAATGAATAAACCTAAATGATTATTAGGGCTAAATAATAGCTTGATACCATAAATTGGATTTAAGGCTCTCAGTACTGACAAATCTTGTAGTAAGTTAGCAAATCCTGAAACCAAAAGGAAAGTAAACCAGACAAACATTATAGGGCCAAATAATTTACCGACTGTGTCCGTCCCAAAACGCTGAAAACTAAAGAGAACTAATAGAATAACTAAAGTGATAATCACAATTATATCTTGTGAATAACCAAAAACTTCTGTAAAAATCGGTAGTGTCCGCAAACCTTCTATCGCACTGGTTACAGTCACTGCAGGTGTTAAGACACCATCCGCAAGCAAAGCCGCACCACCAATAATAGCTGGAATAATTAAAAATTTCCCCATAGGCCGGACAAGTGCATAAAGTGAAAAAATACCGCCTTCGCCTTTATTATCTGCATTCAGCGCAATTAGGACATATTTTACTGTTGTTAGTAAGGTAATCGTCCAAAAAATCAAGGACACACTACCAACTAAAAAATTTGCGTTAATTTCGCCATGGTTACCTGCTATCAGCCCCTTCATTACATAAAGCGGACTGGTTCCTATGTCACCATAGACAATCCCCATTGCAATCAAGAGGCCAGCTGCTGACCATTTTTTATTTAACTTCTTCATTCTAAAATACCCCTCCTGGGAATTTTTACGCGCAAAAAAAACCTAAATGTCCCAATCATTTCCGTTGAAATATAGAACACCTAAGTCTTGCCATTTAAGGATAAACCAGTGGTAAGTGATAGTCAATAAGTTTAAACATCTCACCACAGACATGTTGATTTATCCAGTCGTACACGACCTGCTACTCCCTTAAGTCAATAGAGTTATTTTAACAGTATAGTGTGTCAGTGTCAAGAGCAAACCACTAACCAAATTGAATTATTTTTACACGAATTTACAAACCAATCCGCTCAAAGACTTCTTCCACTCGACTAGCATAATAAGTTGGATCAAATAACTCATCAATTTCTGCCTTAGTCAAGATTGACATGACTTGTTCGTCAGACAAAAGTTGCGGTTTAAAATCTACTTGATTATCCCATGAATAAGCAGTTTTTGGCTGAACCAAATCATACGCCGTTTCACGTGTCATTCCTTTTTCAATAAGTTTCAACATCACACGTTGACTATAAATCAAACCAAATGTACTATTCATATTACGAATCATATTTTCGGGAAAAACAGTCAAATTTTTAACAATATTGCCAAAACGGTTTAACATATAATTCATCAAGATTGTTGTGTCTGGTGTAATAATTCGTTCAGCTGAACTATGTGAAATATCACGTTCATGCCATAAGGCAATATTTTCATAAGCAGTCACCGCATGCCCACGAATCACGCGCGCAAGACCGGTCATGTTTTCAGAACCGATTGGATTACGTTTATGTGGCATAGCTGAGCTACCTTTTTGACCTTTGGCAAAGAATTCTTCTACTTCACGTTGCTCAGATTTTTGCAAACCACGAATTTCAGTCGCCATACGCTCAATAGACGATGCGATAATTGCTAAAGTACTAAAATACTCTGCGTGCAAATCACGTGGTAAAACTTGTGTCGAAATTTCTTGGGCTGTAATACCAAGTTTGTCACAGACATAACGTTCAACGAATGGCGGAATATTGGCAAAATTACCAACAGCACCTGAAATTTTACCTGCTTCAACACCACGTGCAGCATGCTCAAAACGCTCAATATTACGTTTCATCTCAGAGTACCAAGTTGCCAATTTCAACCCAAAAGTCGTTGGCTCCGCATGAACACCATGCGTCCGACCCATCATAATCGTCAATTTATGCTCGCGCGCTTTGTCCGCAACGATTGCTGTAAAACGTTCAAGGTCTGCACGCAAAACATCATTAGCTTGTTTAAAAAGATAGCCATAAGCCGTATCTACAACGTCAGTCGATGTCAAGCCATAATGCACCCACTTACGTTCTTCACCTAAACTTTCAGATACAGCACGTGTGAATGCCACCACATCATGACGTGTTTCTTGTTCAATTTCAAGAATCCGATCCACATCAAATGTTGCCTTTTCACGAATCTTTGCGACATCTTCTTTTGGAATTTCACCAAGTTCTGCCCAAGCCTCATCAGCTAAAATCTCAACTTCAAGCCAAGCTTGATATTTATTTTCTTCAGTCCAAATGGCTGACATTTCTGGGCGGGAATAACGTTCTAACATCTTTTTATGTTCCTTTTCTATTGTGGACACCTCTAAAAACTCAGATTTGCCTCTTTTGGCTAAATTTACCTATTGCGTCTTTATTGCTCCGTACCTTGCAGTAGCAATGGGCTTTATATGGCGAGTAATCGCAGCTACAAGATTTGTCACAATACCTATCGCTAGGAGAATTTAGCATAAAAGCCATCAAAAACAATTTTTAGAGACACCCTTATAAACTAATCGCGCAGTCATCCGTCAAAACAGTCACATGACCCATTTTGCGATTTTCCTTTGCTTCAATTTTACCATACAAATGCAAATGTGCGCTCGGATTTTCTGTCGCAAAATGTTGTGCAGTAGATAAATCTTGGCCTAAAACTTGCAGCATGACAGCAGGTGATAACAATGCTACCTTTGGTAATGGTTCACCCAAGATACCACGAATATGTAAATCAAACTGCGAAAAATCACACGCTTCAATTGTCGCATGACCTGAATTATGCGGACGCGGTGCAATTTCATTAACCAAAATATCATGGTTAGTCACAAACATTTCAACACATAAAGTCCCCGACAATTTCAAAGTCTGAGCAATTTTCAGTGCCATACTTCTCGCTTCTTCTGCCAAATACTTTGAAATTCTCGCAGGCATAATTGTTTTATCTAAAATATTGTTCTGATGCAAATTTTCGCAAACTGGAAAAACAGAAAACTCAGTGCCATTACCAGAAATAATAACAGAAATTTCCTTTAAAAAGCTAACAAATTCTTCACTTACACAAGGTTGAAGATCCGCAAGTTCACGCGCTTCTTCCCAATCCACAATATTTTTAACAACAACTTGACCATGACCGTCGTAACCACCAGTTGCCGTTTTGACAACGTGTTTTTTAGATAAATCTAAATCATTCAAGTCTTCTAACGTATTAATGACTGTATAAGGTGCTACTTTCACACCTGCTTTTATCAAAAACTCTTTTTCAAAAATACGATTTTGAGAAATGCGTAATAAATCTAAACCTTGAGGTATTTTGTCTTCGTAAGGTGCTAATGCATCTGCCGATACATTCTCAAACTCATAGGTCAGAACATCAGAACGTGCGGCTAATTTTGCAATGGCAACCCGATCATCATACTTAGCTACAATTTGTTCAGCCACCTGAGAGGCCGGACAAGTCGGATCTGGATCAAGAGTAATAACTTTATGTCCCATATAAATCGCAGATATAGCCATCATTTGTCCGAGTTGACCGCCACCGATAATTCCTATCGTTTTCTCTTTAGTCAAGTTCGTCACTACTTTCTATCACAGCTTGTTTTTGATCTTCTCGGAATTTAGCCAAGCGAGCAGCTAAATCCTCGTCAGAAATTGACAAAGTCTGCAAGGCATATAAGCCAGCATTCTGTGCACCGGACTCACCAATTGACATCGTCGCAACAGGTACACCACCTGGCATTTGAGCGATGGACAAAAGTGAATCTAATCCATTCAAAGCACGCGATTTAACAGGTACACCGATAACGGGCAATGTTGTTTTAGCTGCCACCATACCTGGTAAATGTGCTGCACCGCCAGCTCCTGCAATAATAATTTGGATGCCACGATCACGTGCAGTTTCCGCAAACTCAAACATCAAATCTGGTGTTCTATGGGCAGATACAACTTTCTTTTCATATGTCACACCAAATAAATCAAGAACATCTGCTGCTTTTTTCATGGTAGCCCAGTCGGACTTACTTCCCATAATGATTGCGATTTTAGATTGTTTAAACATTTGCTTTATCTCCAATATCGTTTCTATAAAAGAGTCCTGTTGTATCTTGTTCTTTTAATTGTTTGTATAGGATAGCTTGTGCATCAGCTACTGTATCAGCTGATGTCTCTAAAAGATATACACGACCGCCATTCGTCACAAGTTGTCCCCTAGCATCAGCAGTCACACCTGCATAATAAGTCGTGATATCTCCCGTTGTTTTCTCAGGAATTTTAACGCCTTTGCTATAATCACCTGGATAGCCTTCTGAGGCAACGACGACACCTAAAGTGACACCGCCATTAAGCCAAGTGAATTCTGGGGTTTTATCTGCAAGTAAATCGCGCATATTAATCGCAAAGTCTGAGATTAGACGTGGTAAAATGACTTGTGTCTCAGGGTCGCCAAAGCGTGCATTGAATTCAATGACTTTAGGACCGTCTGCTGTCAAAATGAGACCTGCGTACAAAATACCTGTGTAAGGACGTCCCTCGTTGATCATACCGTTGACAACGGGCTTGATAATCGTCTCAACAGCCGTGTCAACAACCGACTGTGGCAAGTGAGGTACTGGCGAATAAGCACCCATTCCGCCTGTATTTGGGCCTTTATCTTGGTCATAAGCACGTTTGTGGTCTTGCGCTGTCGGCATCATATAGAATTTATCATGCTTGACAAAAGCAAAGAGTGAAAATTCTTCACCGTCAAGAAATTCTTCGACAATGACACGTGACTTACCAAATTTATTATTTTCTAGAACATCACGTGTGAAATCCAAAGCTTGAGCAACTGTTTCAGCAACGACTACACCTTTACCGAGTGCTAGGCCATCTGCCTTAATAACAATAGGCGCTCCTTTTGATTCAATATAAGTAGCTGCTTGACTGAAATCACTAAAAGTCTTGTGGTCAGCGGTTGGCACACCATATTGATTCATGATTTGTTTTGCAAAATCTTTTGACCATTCTAGTTCCGCTGCACGTTTGGTAGGACCAAATACAGATAAACCTGCTGTTTCAAAATCATCAACAATTCCAGCCGCCAAAGCATCATCTGGTCCGACAAAAGTAAAGGTAATATCGTTTGACTTAACAAAATCAATCAATTCAGAATGTTGGTCAATGTTGATCGCAATTGTTTCAATCCCATCTAAAACCATACCGGCATTGCCTGGTGCAGCGTAAACAGCTGTCACTTCAGGACTATCTAGTAATTTTTTAGCAATCGCATGCTCACGCCCACCTGAGCCAATGACAAGTAATTTCAAGATTGTTTTCCTCTTTATGCTCTCTTTTACATTATTTTGTTTCATTCTATCATGATTATGAGTAAAATCAGGTAAAATACCAGACAAAAAACCAAAAACCAGCTTAAAACGTTCGGTTTTTTATCATATGCATCTCACCTATCATACTCCCTTAAAATATCACGACCGTGGTAAACAAGTTTAGCACCCTCCTGAATTAGAAAATGACAACCATCAGATAAATTATCAGTAATATTACCAGGAATAGCAAAAACATCTCTGCCCTCTTCCATGGCGCGCTCGCAGGTAATCAAACTTCCTGAACGCGATTTTGCCTCAGTCACCAATACCCCCCGAGATAAGCCAGCAATAATTCGATTACGCTCTGGAAAATGATATTTCAAAGGCTTTTGACCTGGGCCATATTCCGTCAGTAGTAATTGATTTGTCGCAATATAGTTTTGTAGCTGAGCGTTTTCTCTGGGGTAGTTAACATCAAGGCCTGTGCCAATCACAGCAATTGTCTTCCCCCCATTTTTAAGAGCTGCAATGTGACTGGCAGTGTCAATGCCACGTGCTAACCCACTAACAACGACAAAATGATTTTGCAATTCCCCAATAATTTTTTTAACACTTGCAACACCTTGTAGACTACAATCTCGACTGCCTACAAAACCTAATTTTGCTTGATGGAGTAGGCTTAAATCACCTTGATAGAACAATAAAACGGGAGGATTGTATATCTCACGTAACTGTTCGGGATAAACAACATCCTGAATCGAAAATGATGGAAATTTCAGAAATTCTTGTCGTAGTGTTTTTAAATCAAGTGATCGAAATCTTTCCCAAAAAAGTGCAGGATGTTTCATATTTGATTGGCGAACAAAGGCAGGTAAGCAGACCAAAGGGTTTTTTTCCTGACAGTCTGCAGTTAGTGTTAAAAACTGATAAATCAATAGATTTGACATACCAGCTTTTTTTAAACGATAGATATCGAAATTGGTCATAAAATAATCCTTTCAATACCCTATACGAAAAAAAGCTGCGATTGCTCGCAACTTTTATATCGTCTATACTGTCATCAAATCATTTCGATTTAATGTAATTGATACCATTGGCCTTAGGCCCTGTTGATTTGCCAAAGAAAATAGCTAAGACTAGAATCGTCAGAACATAAGGGGCAATTTGCAAGTAAACACTTGGAATACTTGAAATCACTGGAATTTGTGTGCCGACAACTGATAAACTCTGTGATAGTCCAAAAAACAGACTCGCAAGCATAGCACCAATTGGATTCCATTTACCAAAAATCATGGCAGCCATGGCAATAAAACCTTGACCTGCAATGGTAGACCCACTAAAGTTAACTGAGATTTGTTGAGCAAAAACTGCCCCACCGATGCCGCCTAAGACACCCGAAATCATAACACCAGAGTAACGCATCAAATAGACGTTAATACCGAGCGTATCAGCTGCTTGTGGATGTTCACCGACTGAGCGTAGGCGCAAGCCAAAACGTGTCTTAAATAAGATAAACCAAGCAATAAATGACACAAGGATAGCAACATAACCAATCAAAGAAGTTTGTTTAAAGAATATTTTACCAATAACTGGAATTTTGTTTAAAAGCGGAAAATCCCAGTAACCAAAGCTCTGTTGGATATTATCTGTTTGACCTTTACCATAAAAGACTTTAACCAGAAAAACAGCAAGCGCTGGTGCCATGAGGTTAATCACTGTCCCTGAAATAATATGGTCTGCCCGAAAATTAATCGTTGCGACTGCATGGAGTAAGGAGAAAATCAACCCAATCACACCAGCAAAAAGTAACGCAATCCAAGGTGTTGCTTTACCAAAGGTACCCGCAAAAGTCAAATTAAAGACGACAGATGAGAAGGCACCCATAATCATAATACCCTCAAGACCGACGTTGACAATCCCACTACGCTCTGAAAATGTACCACCTAGACTTGTAAAAATCAAAGGTGTCGCATAGATGAGCATAGAAGAGATTAAAATTTGAAAAATCGTTGTGATTGTCATCAGTTCTCACCCTCTTTCTTAGCTACTTTTTTAGGTAATTGCGGTAAAATTTTCTCGATAACAAACTTAATACCCACAAAGAAGATAATACTTGCAATCACAACATTGACAATTTCTGCTGGAATACCGGTAACATTCATGCCTGGTGCACCAACTTTCAAAATTGAGAATAAGAAAGCTGCTAATAAAATACCGATAGGAGAATTTTCACCTAACAAAGCGACTGCCATGCCATCAAACCCGATAGATAGACTTGAATATTGGACAAAGAAGTTTTGGAAAGTTCCTAATCCCTCAACGACACCACCTAAACCAGCTAAACCACCTGCCATTAACATCGAAATGATGATTGTTCGTTTAGATGAAATACCAGAAGATTCAGAGGCATTGGGATTTAAACCAACTGCCCTAATTTCAAAACCAAGGGTAGTCCGTTTAAAAATAATGGCAACAATAATAATCGCAATAATGGCAATAAAGATACCGATATTAAGTCGAGAATTATTGGTAATCGATGTTAAAAATGAATTTCTAAATGTCGCATTGGCACCTACTTGAATTGTTGAATCTTTAGATGCCATCAATTTTTGATTAAAACCATAATGTACGAGGTAAGTTGATATCAGCAAAATGATGTAGTTCATCATAATCGTGACAATAACTTCACTCGTGCCCCAAAATGCTTTGAGAATCCCAGGAATAGCTGCCATAATTGCACCCCAAGCAGCGCCAATGATAATGACAAGCGGAATCATAAAAACACGTGGCATATCTGGAAAGCTTAGTGCAAACCAGACAGAAGAGATCCAACCTGCTAGGGCTTGACCAGACATTCCAATATTAATCATCCCTGCTCTCATCGCAACAGCAAAAGATAAACCTGTCAAAATCAGTGGTCCCATACTTCGGAAAATTTCGCCGATTGATTTACTATTGCCGAAAGCCTGACTGAGCAAGTCTTCATATCCCCAGATTGGGTTATAGCCAAAAATCAGCATGATAATGGCGCCAAGCAAGAAACCAGCAACGACTGCTATAATCGGTACCATGCCTTTTCTAATTGATAAATTTTTCATGTTTACCCTTTGCCTCCTACCATCAGAACACCTAGTTCTTGTTTTGTTGTGTCCTTAGGTCTGACAATTCCTTGAATTTGACCATCATGAATAACTGCAATCCGGTCTGAGACATTTAATATTTCGTCGAGTTCATACGAAACGACTAAGACAGCTTTACCTTCATCCCTAGCTTGAATTAAACGCTTATGAATATACTCAATCGCACCAACATCTAGTCCACGAGTCGGTTGACTGACAATCAATAAATCTGGATTGCGGTCAATTTCTCGTGCGATGACTGCCTTCTGCTGATTGCCGCCAGATAGTGCTGATGCTGGTACTAGTTCGCTTGCACCACGAACATCAAATTCTATCATTAACTCGCGCGCATGGCGATTGATTGCTTTATAATTCAAGAAACCATGATGACTCAACGGTGCTTTATAATAGGTTTGTAAACTGATATTTTCAGCGACGGACATGGCTAAAATCAGACCGTCACGGTGGCGGTCTTCTGGAATGTGTGCCACTGACATTTCAGTAATTTGACGCGGTCGATAGTTAGCGACATTTTGACCTTTTACATTAACTTGGCCACTTTCAACATGCTGCAACCCCGTAATCGCACGGACCAACTCACTTTGACCATTGCCATCAATCCCAGCGATTCCGACAATTTCACCCGCATGGACTTGTAAAGAAAGCGACTTAACGGCTTGGGCGCCACGACTTTCATGAACGACCAAATCTTTGATATCGAGGACGACTTTACCAGGATTTGCGGCTTTTTTCTCTGTTACAAAGGATACGCTGTGCCCGACCATCATCTCAGCCAGTTCTTTACTGCTACGACCTTCAACCTCAACGGTTTCAATCGATTTACCACGGCGAATCACAGTCACGCGGTCCGCTACGGCACGAATCTCTTCAAGTTTATGAGTAATCAAAATGATTGATTTCCCTTCCTTCACAAGGTTTCGCATGATGTCTAACAGCTCTAAAATTTCAGCAGGTGTTAAGACAGCGGTTGGTTCATCGAAAATGAGAATATTTGCACCACGATAGAGGGTTTTCAAAATCTCAACGCGCTGTTGTTGACCGACATTAATATCTCTAACTAAAGCATCAGGTTTTACCTCAAGACCGTACTTTTGAGATAACTCGAGAATTTCTTTCTCGGCTTTTTTAATGTCCAGTTTCCCACCATGGACCGTTTCATTGCCCAAAATAATATTTTCGGTGACTGTGAAAGCATCCACTAACATGAAATGCTGATGTACCATCCCAATCCCAAGTTTACTCGCTTTTGATGGCGAATCTATTTTTTTTGTCTCACCATTGACTAAAATCTCACCAGAAGTTGGTTCAAGCAAGCCTGATAGCATATTCATCAGGGTTGATTTGCCAGCACCATTTTCACCCAAAAGTGCGTGAATTTCACCTTTTCTGACTTGCAAATCGATCTGATCATTCGCAACAAATTCTCCAAAAATTTTAGTGACTTTGCGCATTTCTATAACATTTTGTGCTGTCATAAAAACTCCGTTCTAATATTTTGTCCATTTTATTATATCATATTGCTGTATACGATTTCATAAAAACTCAAAAAATTCTAGGCATGACCTAGAATTTTCAAGTCAAAATTCAATTCTTGATTATTCAAATCGACTAGGCAATGAGCGTTTCAAGACCAACTCGCATCATATCCGTAAAAGTTTTCTCACGTTCCTCAGCAGTCGTATCTTCATCTAAAACGAGACTATCTGAGATGGTCATGAGACTAAGTGCTTGCACTTGGTGCTTAGCAGCCAAATAATAAAGCGCAGCCGCCTCCATCTCAACAGCCTTAACACCCATCGTACCAAGCTTGATATTTTTGTCAAATAAGTCTGAATAAAATAAGTCTGCAGATAAAACATTACCAACGTGGGTGATAACGCCCATGTCTTTAGAGATATGATAAGCCTTATCTAGCAAATCAAAATCAGCGATTTGGGGGAAATCATACTCAGGCCAATCATTTTTGATAATTCGAGACGTCGTTGCTGCTGCTTGTGCAAGGACTAACTCCCGAACATGAACATCTTTCGAAAGTGATCCAGCAGTGCCCACACGAATCAATTTCTTAACATCATATTCTGTAATCAATTCATGTGCATAAATAGAAATAGAAGGCATCCCCATACCAGTACCCATGACAGAAACGCGCACACCTTTATAGGTTCCTGTATAACCAAACATATTTCGAATATCATTAAACAAGACTGGATTTTCTAAGAAATTCTCAGCGATAAATTTCGCACGCAAAGGATCACCTGGCAATAGAATCTTATCAGCAATGTCACCTTTTGGGGCGGCGATATGGATTGACATTAGATTTCCTCCAGGATTTGTTTAATAAGCGTTTTGAATGTACCTTTGATACGTGTTGTCACTTCCACAACCTCTTCATGGTTTAGTTCAGCTTGTTTACCAGCAGCATGATTCGTGATAGCCGAAATACCAAGAACACGTAAGCCTGAGTGAACTGCAATAATCACTTCGGGCACAGTTGACATCCCAACCGCATCCGCTCCAATTGTTTCAGCAAAACGAATTTCAGCAGGTGTTTCATAAGTTGGACCAGTGAATCCCATGTAGACACCTTCTTGCAAGTCAATCCCCGCACGATCAGCCACAATTTTTGCAGTGGCTTGGTAGCCTTTATCATAAGCACTTGACATATCAGGGAAACGTGGTCCATAAGCGTCCAAGTTCTCACCGATTAAAGGATTTTGACCAGTAAAATTAATGTGATCATTAATCAACATCAATGTGCCTGGACCATGTGTCACACCGCCTGCAGCGTTAGTAACAACAACACCTGTCGCATCTAACTCAGCCATCACACGCACAGGGAAAGTCACAACATCAAGTGGATTCCCCTCATAAAAGTGAAAACGTCCTTGAAGTGCCAATACTTTTTTGCCCGAAAGTGTACCGTAGACCAACTTACCAGCATGACCTGCAACTGTTGATTTGCCCCAGTTAGGAATATCAGCATAATCAATCATGACTGGATTTGAAATTTCATCTGCTAATTCACCTAAGCCTGACCCTAAAATCAAACCAAAGTCAACAGTTTCTACACCTTGTTCTTGTAGGAAAACAACAGTTTCCTTTATTTTGTCCATCATTGTCATGATTAATTTAAGTCTCCTAAGAATGATTGTCCGTTTTCTGTTGCAGGCACGCCGAAGTTTTCAGCGACCGTCGCTGAAATATCAGCATAATGCCCAATATTTAAAACACCTTGTCCAGTAAATGTTTTACTGTAAGCGAGTAATGGCACATACTCACGCGTATGGTCAGTACCAACATAAGTTGGGTCATTGCCATGGTCAGCGGTAATTAGCAATAAATCTTTTTCACCCATTACCTCATAGATTTCTGGTAATCTCGCATCAAATTCATTAATCGCATTACCGTAGCCTGCCACATCACGACGATGTCCGAAAAGTGCATCAAAATCAACCAAATTCGTGAATGAAAAACCCGTTTCAAAGTCTGGTAATTTCAGCGTCTCAATCAAACGGTCCACACCAACCATGTTACTCGCAGTATGCCCCATATCATGGTTAATGCCAACACCATTGAAGATATCATTGATTTTACCAACAGAGTAGACACTAATACCAGCTTCATTTAAGCTGTCTAAAACAGTATGACCGAAAGGTGATAGTGCGTAATCATGACGATTAGATGTCCGAGTAAAGTTACCAGGCGTCCCAACATATGGACGTGCAATAATACGGCCAATCATGTAAGGATCATCTAAAGTAATTGAACGTACATATTCACAGATTTTATAAAGTTCATCTAGTGGAATAATGTCCTCATGCGCAGCAATTTGCAATACTGGGTCTGCTGATGTATAAATAATCAACTCTCCAGTTGCCATTTGTCGTGCACCAAAATCATCGATGACTGCTGTACCAGAATAAGGAATGTTTGCCTCACGAATGACTTTACGACCAGAGAAGGCCTCAATTTTTTCAAGCAAATCTTCTGGGTAACCTTCTGGAAAAACACGGAATGGTACTTGAATATTTAAGCCCATAATTTCCCAGTGACCTGTCATCGTATCTTTACCACGTGACACTTCTTCTAGTTTTGTAGCATAACCAGTCAACTGTTCTGTCGCAATTTGTTCAACACCAACCAATGCTTTTTCGCGTGGAATTTGACCCAAACCTAATTTCGCCATGTTAGGGACATTGAGTGCAAAATTCTCTGAAATGTGACCGAGCGTATCTGATTGGGTATCGTTTGTATCGTGGTTGAAAAATTCATCCGCATCTGGTGCAGCACCAATTCCAACTGAATCCATGACTACTAAATGAATCCGATTAAATTTTGACATATATGCCTCTTTCTAATATCTAAAAAAACAGTGCTTGAAAACTAGCACTGTCCTTTATCATGCTGATACTTATTTACTTTAAAAATAGGGCGTACAGTAGCGAATTTTTAAAGCAAATACGTCTTATTTCTCAGGGACAGTAATTTTACCTGATTTAATTTCGTCATAAGCTTTATCAACAGCAGTTTTTGCATCTTCAGAAAGATTATCATCGGCTAGGCCAACAGCACCTTCTTTGATACCATAAACAACATGTTTACCGCCTGGGAATTTACCGTCCGCTGTGTCTTTACTGATGTTTTGAACCGCTTCGCCTACACCTTTAGTTGATGAGGCAAGGACAAAGTTAGATTTCTTACCATCTTTAGAAGTATAGTTACCTTCACCTTTTTGGTCACGGTCAACACCGATAACCCAAACTTTGTCCGCTTCTTTTTTCTCTTCGTTCAATGATTTTGCCTCAGAGAAGACACCAGCACCAGTTCCACCTGCGGCTTGATAGATGATATCCGCGCCACCGGCATATTGTGTCGCAGCAATTGTTTTACCCTTAGCAGCATCTGCGAATGAACCAGCGTAGTCAACTTGTACTTTGATTGATTTATCAACAGATTTCACACCTGCCTCAAAACCTTTTTCAAAGCGTGAGATAACTTCACCTTCCATACCACCGACAAAACCTACGATTTTTGTTTTCGTTGATTTTGCTGCCGCAACACCTGCTAGGTAAGCTGCCTCTTGGTCTTTAAATGTTGCTGATGCGACATTTTTTTGTCCTTCAATCACATCGTCAATCAACACATAATTGATGTCTGCGTTATTTTTTGCTGCCTCTGAAATCGCATTGTGGAGTGCAAAACCAATACCGTAGATTAGCTTGTAACCACCTGATACAGCACTATCAAGATTTGTTGCGTAGTCAGATTCACTAGCAGATTGGAAATACGTGTAACCCTTATCTTTAGATAAATTGTTAGCTTTCCCCCAGGCTTGTAAACCTTCCCAAGATGATTGGTTAAATGACTTATCATCAACACCACCAGTATCTGTAATGATGGCAACAGTCAAGTCTGTTTTAGCTTTAGCTGAACCCGTACTTTTATCACGGCTACCACAAGCTGCAAGTGACAAGACTGCAACAGCAGCTAAACCAACACCAATTATTTTTTTATTCATCAAAATGAACTCCTCCAAAATTTAGCTCACGCAAGCGTCAGCAAGACAATAATGTGTTTTTGAAACTCTACTTTAATTTTATCGTAACTCGTATAAATTCACAACCATTTTTCAATTAAATTTAAACATATAATTCTAATTGTTTGTTTTTTTATCCAAATCCTTAAAATGATAAGGTAATAAGTCACCGACCGTTGTTTTTTTGACATCTCCAGCTTTTGAAAATAGCCAAACAGCCATCTCATCTGGACAAAATTCTGTTAAGACTTGACGACACGCACCACATGGAGATATCGGCTCTTCCGTCTCCCCATAAATGCCAATCATCTCAAATTCACGGATGCCACTCGAAACTGCCTTAAAAATCGCTGTACGTTCCGCACAATTGGTCAAACCAAAACTAGCATTTTCAATGTTACAACCTTGAAAAACGAGTCCATTTTTAGCAACTAAGGCTGCACCTACTGGAAAATTAGAATATGGCACATAAGCGACACTGGATGCCTCCCTCGCTTGTTGAAAAAGCTCAGTATCCATTGCCATCAGCTACATTTCCTTTCATGATATCAACACCATTAGATGTACCAAGTCGTGTTGCACCAGCGTCAATCATGGCTTGTGCATCCGCAATTGATCGAACACCACCTGATGCTTTAACCCCCATATCTGGACCGACTGTTTGACGCATCAGCGCAATATCTGAAACAGTCGCACCAGCAGTTGAAAAACCAGTTGACGTTTTAACAAAGTCTGCACCCGCACGAACAGCAGCTTGACAAGCTTTGATTTTTTCTTCATCAGTTAGTAATGACGTTTCAATGATGACTTTAGTTAGGACATCTCCTGAAGCATCCACGACGGCTTGGATATCAGATTCGACTAAATCCCAATCGCCATCTTTAGCTGCACCAATGTTAATAACCATATCAACTTCATCTGCACCGTGCTTTATAGCGTCAGCTGCCTCGAACGCTTTGACAGCAGACGTATTGGCACCCAAAGGAAAACCAATAACCGTACAAACTTTTACATCAGTAGTCGCTAATTGTTTAGCTGCAAAACTGACCCAAGTCGGATTAATACATACACTCATGAAATCATACTGAATCGCCTCATCGATGATTTGTTGAACTTTAGCTTTCGATGTATCTGCTTTTAATACCGTATGGTCAATATATTTATTTAAATTCATTTGATAATCTCCACAATCTCTTTAATTTCTACTTTTTCATCTGAAATGCTAATGGCATCCAGTAACACTTGGCTTTCCTTTTCAACATCAAAATCAGCTTTATTATACAAAATCTCAAAAAGTGGCTCATCACTCTTGACATAATCTCCGATTTTTTTGAAAATCTTAAGACCGGCATCTAGGTCAAGGACGTCTGACTTGACGGCACGACCTGCGCCTGCTCGCATGGCAAGTAGACCTGCTGTCAGTGCATCAAAACTGGTCACATAACCTGTTTGCGTACTGACCACGGTTTTTGAAAAAATTGTCTTATGCTCTGGCGATGTCAGTAATTCATCAAAATCACCACCTTGTGCTTCAATCATTTTCTTGAATTTTTCAAGGGCAGCACCATTTGAGAGATTTTCTAAGATAGCATCTATTGATTTATCAATACCTGCCAGACCAAGCATGATTTGTGCCAAATCAGCGATGAATTTTCTGAGTTCTGGCCTACCACCCCCTTGTAAAACAGTTAAGCTCTCAGCAATTTCTAACCGATTACCAATCGTAGCACCTAGAGGTTGACGCATATCTGTAATAACAGCTACTGTCTTGCGCCCTACTGCATTGCCTAAATCAACCATGGTTTTCGCGAGTAGGCGGGCGTCTAGCATGTTTTTCATGAAGGCGCCACTACCAACGGTGACATCTAACAGAATAGCATCGCTACCTGCTGCGATTTTTTTCGACATAATTGAGCTTGCAATCAAGGGAATGATGTCAACGGTAGCAGTCACATCACGTAGGGCGTAAAGCAGTTTGTCAGCTTTTACTAAGTTATCTGACTGACCAATGACTGAAATACCGATGTCTTTGACTTGTTGGACAAAGTCGGCTTGAGTACGCTCGACTTGGAAACCGTGAATGCTTTCGAGCTTATCAATCGTACCACCAGTATGACCTAGACCACGCCCACTCATCTTAGCAACAGATACGCCAAAGCTAGCAACGAGTGGCGCTAAAATCAAGGTGACTTTATCGCCGACACCACCTGTTGAGTGTTTATCGACCTTTACACCAGGAATATCGGACAAGTCAATCTGTTCACCTGTCGCAACCATAGCCATAGTCAAGTCTGCAATTTCTGTCTTGTCCATGCCTTGGAAATAAACTGCCATCGCCCAAGCGGACATTTGATAGTCAGGAATTTCTCCTATTGCATACTGCGTAATCAACCATGTCGTTTCAGCCTTGCTCAGCGCCAGACCATCCCGTTTTTTCTGAATGATATCAATCATTCTCATCGCCTTACCTCACTTCATCTATCTCTAACAGCCTCACCCAAAATCGGATAAAATGACTGCTTTTTTTAACCACTCGTCAGGCTTTATTTTATCATATTTTAATAGAAAATGAACGTGATACTTTAAAATCTATTCTTATAAAATAAAAAAATCAATCCGTAAAAAGAGTCACTTCAGTAATTTTTTGACAAAATAAATAAGGCCATCTGACCTTATTTATTTTCAAAACCATTTTCAATTTTAGCTTCATCATTTTCGACAAAACCGAAATCACTGATTGGTGCATATTTAAACTTGAGTTCACCTAAAATATCTTTTTGAGGAATCGCACCAAATTCTCGGCTATCATCTAATACATCTCTGGCATCATTTAAAATCCAATAACTATCTTTACCTAACTTATCTTGACGAAAATCTGTCGTAAAATTTTCATCATGCGTTTTTAGATAAGTCGTTTGATTCTTTTTAATATAGGGCTCTTTCAGAATCTTCTGGTCAACATAGACAATGTTATCCATCGCAATGACACTTTGACCCGGCGTACCAATAACACGCCCCACATATTTCTTACCGTTATGGCGATAAGCAACTAAGTCAAGATTATCAAGCCGCGTGCGTTTAATGGCAAATACTTGCGTTTTCTTAGGCAAAATAGGCGCCATATTATTATTATGAATTCTAATGGGCTCTAAAACAAACAATCGCAAAATGGTCAACACTGCGACAATGATTAGGCCAATCAAAATATTTCGATATAAGTCTCTCTTAACCATTTTTACTAAAACTTTCTAAAATAAAAGCGAACGTATCAATCTGCCGCTCTCTATTTCATTTATATTAAGGATAGGGGCCATAACAGACTGCCCGGATACACAGCGAAAGGCTTATAAAGCCAAGTTATAAGTTTTGATAGCCTCTTCCAAAGCCTCTGGGTATGCCTTAAATGACTTGATATGTTTACCATTGACAATCACATCAAAGCTATCATCGGCAGTATTTTTGATTTCAGCGACCGTCTTCTTGCCAACCGTTAAAACAACGCCATCTTTACTGTCAGAAATTTGAATTTCCGTCTCTTTTTTCTTACTCATGTTACCTATTATACCTAAAAATGTCGCATTTTTCAAGTCAAGCATTTTTACTCGCGCGCACATCACCGCCTTAACAATGCGAGTGATGTACTTATGTTGGCATAAAAATCCATCAAAAAAGTCTAGGCGATACTCACTTAGACTTTTTTTGATTAGGCGTTTAATTCTGCCAAGATACCTTTGATTTGATCTTTAGTATGCACACCTGCGACTTGTTTAACAACTTCGCCGTCTTTTTTGAAAAGAAGTGTTGGGATACTCATCACACCAAAAGATTGGGGTGTTACTGGGTTTTCGTCAACGTCCATTTTAACGATTTTGAGTTCGCTTTCGTCTAATTCTTCTGAAAGCTGTTCAAGAATCGGTGCTTGCATCCGACAAGGGCCACACCATGTTGCCCAGAAATCTACGAGTACAATGCCATCTTTCGTTTCTTCTTGGAAAGTTGCATCTGTTACTTCTATTGTCATTTTAATCACCTCTTATTTATTTTTCTATCTCTATTCTACCTTAAAGTTCTAGGTTTGTCCTAAAATTTGCACGCAAAATGTTTTGTAATTAAAATCAGGATTTCCTTAGGTAATCGGATTATTCTATATTTTTCAAAGCGTCAATCATATCGATTTTTTTCAAGCTAAAATGCGTGATAAGATTAACAATCACAGTAAACGAAATCGTTAATGATGCTGCAAAGATAAAACTCATCGTATTCACGTGTCTAACAAACATCAAGGTATCTGTTTCACAGGTACTGATGATGAAATGACACAAGTAAACACCACTTACCAAGCCAATGATCATCCCAACCATCGTGAAAATCATATTTTCTTTGGTAATATAAGCATCCGTCTCTTGATCGTAGAAACCTAAGACTTTAAGTGTCGCAATCTCACGCTTACGCTCGCTAATATTAATCGTTGCCAAATTATACATGACGACAAAAGCTAGAATTGCTGATGAAACAATTAAAATCAGGACAACAAGATTAAGTGACGTCATGGTGTCATTAATCATAGAAACCGTTGTCCTAGAATTAATGACACTCGCCACCGATTGATGCGTCAAAAGGAAGGCATCAAACTTGTGGTCTGCCTGCGTCGATAACTTATCTTTTAGTTTAATCGCGACGACATTAGTGTCATATCCACCAAAGATAGCTTGGGATGTTGCCTTAGATAAGTAGACATAATTTTGAATATAATTTTCAACGATTTTGCCTACTTTGACTTCGTGCGTTTCATCGCGACTATCTTTGAAAGTAATTGAATCTTTTTCTTGAACCTTTAATAACTTAGCTAGCTTTTGACTGATAATAGCTTGATTACCTGTCAGAGAAATAGCTTTTTTATTGTGATTAATATCATTAAGATTGATGACTTGCTTGAATGTTTGGCTATTATCTGGCACAATGACTGTCACATCATAAGCTTCACTATGGCTTGACACATGTTTTGTTGCCATAGATAAATTAGCCATATGCGCAACTTCTTTATTTTGCAATAACTCATTAAGCAGAGGCTGCTCATCTCTACTTGCTTTTAAGGACACTAGTTTATCGTATTTAAAGACATTGCCATACTGGTACTTAACGATGTCAGTGATTGAATCTTTGAGTCCAAAACCTGCTAGGATCAACGCAGTGCAGCCAGCGATGCCTAAAATTGTGACGATAGCACGCGTTTTATAGCGAAAGAGATTCCGCATGACGATTTTATTTGAAAAGTTGAATTGATTCCAGATGACGGGTACGTATTCTAGTAAAATACGCTTGCCTGCCTTAGGTGCTTTTGGCCGCATCAAGATGCTAGGTGTGTAGATGAGCTCACGGTACACTGCGACTAAAGCGCCACCACATATGCAAATCAGTGCGATTGCAAGTCCTGTCAAACAATAGACTGGCTGGAAGAGTACGATAAACTTAGGTATGGTAAATAGACTCGTATAAATGTTCCAGATGAGGTTGGGGATAAGATTAAGACCGATGAACATGCCAATTATGCCACCAACCAATGTCGCTGAAAGTGAAAAGAGTCCATATTTTAAAGCAATGGCAGGATTTGAAAAACCAAGAGCTTTTAGGGTGCCAATCTCACTTCTATCTTCTTCAACCATTCGTGCCATGGATACCAGGCTAATCAAAACGGCAATCACATAAAAAACAACTGGAAAGACACGCCCAACTTTGGCGATACTTTTCGTCGCGTCAATAAAATCTTTGTAGCCTGTATCATCTTGGCGGTCGGTGATATACCATTTGGCAGGTGGTAAACTATCGCGTTTGACCAATCCTGAAGCCACGGCAGTTGGGTTCAGATAATCTGCATAGACCGTTTCGAAGCGCTGCTTTTCTTGCACCTCTTTAATTGACTCAACTTCTTTTTTGGCCACTGAAATTTTATCCAAGTAAGCCGTCTGACTTGTTATTTCCTGATTGGCACCTTTGACTGTCAAAGTAATTGCGCTATAAGCATCCTGTTGAAATACACTAGGTTTGACATACATGAAATAATCAATTTGACCATCTCCAAGGCTTGTCGTCCCACGGTTGACCTTAGAAAAATAAAGTGGACTCTTAACCGTCCCCACGATTTTGAAAGTCTCATTTGTCAAATCAGAGTCAGTTATTTTAAGTGAATCACCCAACTTCATCTTATGTTTCGTTAGATAAGCTGCTTCAACGACAATTTCATTATTCTTTTTCGGCAATCGTCCCTTAGCCAAGCTGATTTTATCAAGTTTGTCCGGCATACCAATCACTTTGGCAATCGCAGTTTCATCTTTTTGACGCGTTGCTGCTTTGTTAAGGACTGGTTCAATAAGCTCATCTTTAGTATAGACACCTTGAACGCTATTAATGTCAGATAATTTTTCAAGACTTGCAACATCTGCCTTGCTTAAACCAAGAGTAGACTGAATTTGCAAATCATGAGCATTGCTTTGATCCAAATAAGTATCTAAAGTCGAAAGCATATCTTGTGAAGTCGAGCTGATGCCTGCATAAAATCCGACACCTAAGAGAGCCATAAACAATAACGAAATAAACCGTTTAGACGACTGCGTCATATTACGAAAACTACTGATGATAATCGTTTTATTTTTCATTGGCTTACCACTCTATCGCTTCAACCGCTAAAGGCTGGTCATTCCTTTGAATTGACTCAACGCGACCATTTTTAAATTTAATGATCTTATCAGCAATCTGACCAATAGCACTATTATGCGTGATAACGACGACAGTAATTTTTTCTTCTCGGCACGTATCCACAAGCAAAGATAGAATCTGCTTACCTGTGTGATAATCTAAGGCGCCTGTCGGCTCGTCACATAAGAGTAGTTTAGGGTTCTTAGCAAGCGCTCGAGCAATGGCGACCCGTTGCTGCTCCCCGCCTGAAAGTTGAGCTGGGAAGTTCTTTTGACGCTCACCTAAACCAACTTTTTCAAGCGTCTTTGCTGGTGAAAACGAGTCCTTAGTCAGTTGGACAGCCATTTCAACATTTTCAAGTGCTGTTAGATTTTGAATTAAGTTATAGAATTGAAAAACAAAACCAATATCATTGCGGCGATAATTGACCAAGGCTTTATTTTTCAACTGCGTGATGTCTACACCATCAACCAAGACTTGCCCACTCGTAGCACCATCCATACCACCCAAAATGTTCAGTGCCGTTGTTTTACCAGCTCCTGAGGGCCCAAGGATACAGACTAATTCCCCTTGCTCAATTTCAAACTGTGCATGGTCTAGGGCTTGAATACTCACTTCTCCCATTTGATAACTTTTTACAATATCGTTAAATTCAATATATGCCATCTCTACCCTCTAATTCATTTAAAACGATTTAATTATCTTGACTTACTCTAAATTATAGGGGATTAAAGCTGATTGTCAACTATTAAAATAGAAATATTTAGGTTTGTATTAGATTTTTAAGATTAAGGTTTGTTTTTCGAAAAAAAAGAAGACTTATGTCTTACTTTTAATTCTTGATTTAAGATATTTGTCACAGTTAACCGTAGATTTCTTCCTCTTTTTCAATTCTTTTGACGAGATTTACTTTTTCATCTGTCAAATAATCTTTTTCTTTTTGTAAAAGTGTTTGATGCGATTCTGAGCTTGAAAAATAGAATCTGTGCTCAAGTTCACTTTTTAAATAGTCAACTGCCTCTGAAACTGTTTTGGCTTTACCACTTGCTATATATTTTTCTAATAGGGTCAAATACTCAACTGAGAGATAGTGGTCAGGCACTCTAGGTTTTTTAAAGACCTGTTGAGAGATGATGTGATTAGCTTTTTCATCGATTTTTTCTATATCTGAAAACAACTGGTGTTTGACCTTTTTTTCGAATAGGTAACTGAACGCTCGAAAAAGGGGTTGACGCCAAATCATATGGATAAAAAAGTACGGTAAGATAATGAGTGAGGCGGTCGTCACTAATAAACCAATTAATCGTATCATAAACGCACCTGGTACTTGTACATCAAATATACTAACTTCCAATGAAGTTAAGGCAGTAATCCAGAATACTGTTGGTAATATTGAGGCTAATATACCTGCTGTAATCGCCCGTATAGCGCGTGTTTTCTCGTGAAAAATTCTCAGGCGTTCATTTCTTGCATAGGCTACTTTTTCTAGCCTTCTTAACAGTATGATAGATGTATTAAAATAATCTAAATCATTCAGTTTTTCCATCATAATCTCCTCCAACGTTTTTGATGTCTTTAATCATTGAAATGGGTAAGAACCATGCGATATCATTTATGATATTTTAACTCAATATACCCTCAATAGACATATTATAATCGTAACAAAAAAACATCTGCATTTTAAGCACTTTTGCCATATTGTCCTAATGTTATTATATAAAATGAAAATCAGGACATTTTGTCGATTTTTTATTTTATTTTTCTAAAAATAAGACAGATTGACTAAAGTTGTTCAAAAAAGATATCGTTCCTCTTACTTTGAAAACAAATCAGATCGTATTTATTGTTGTCGCATCAAAAAAACCTTGCATGAGGACTCTACCATTGAACCAAAAAGGTTTAGTCAGGTCTTTTGCAAGGACTATTTTTTATTTGCTTCTATTAAATTTATTTCTAGTTGATCTAAAAAATACTCGATTCTAGGAAATGATTCGTTCGGGAATAGCATGGTGAAGGCGTATCTTAGCTGTAACAAATTTTCTTTGAATTGCTCGTCTTTAGGGTTAATCATTTGGTTTTCAATGAGTAGCGCACATTTTTTTAAAAATAGGAAGAACCAATCTTTATTCTGGCTATATAATTTATTTATGATTTTAAGGATTTCAAATAGATTTGTGACGTTTCTTGTTTGCAAATTCGCAATTACAATGTGAATAAAGAAATCTTCAAGTAGGTTTTTTGTCCTATAATCAGCGATGACAAATTCAGTGATGACTAAAATTTCTTTAACCAGTGAAAAATCCATTTTTTGTAGCCCTAACAAATTTTGCATGGCTAAAAATTCTAAGTCAAATAATGTATAAAGTTCACTTTTATTGAGTTGCTTGATGATTTTATTTTCGTTGTCTAATGCTTCTGCTTTGGTGATGTTTGTTTTCGGATTATGTAAAAGGCTCATACCTTGCATCATATATAAAACATATAATTTTCCTAGACTTACTGAGGTTGTTATCGTATATTCTTTGAATAAGCCATAAATACGCTCTGCTTCTTCAAACTTTTGTGTTTGAATTGCTGAAACAAACTTATTGCGATACTGCACGGTCATGGACTGATTTTCAACTTCCAAATTGACTTCTAAGGGAGATAGACAGAGAATTTCAACAATAATCGCTAGGTCTGATACTGCCATGTCTGACTCGCCTGCTACGACTCTTTGGAAAGTTCTAGACGAGACGCCATTCGCTTCAAAAACGCGATAAGGTACTTTTTTAGCGCGTCTGACATCGTCAATATACTTACCTAAATTTTGATATTCATTAAAACTACTTTGCTTAATCATACTATTTGGGAACTCCTAGTTTTTATTTCATCAATAACTTGTCTATACAACATTTCAATAATATCACATCTTTAACACATTTCATTGAAATTTGTTTAAAATCTAAAAGCAATCTTCTAAACTTTTAGAAGTGTATCAAAAAAATAAAATGTCAGCGTATTCATCCTTTTTAGATGCTAAATTTCAACAGTAATTCTTTCTGTCAGATGCCATGTTCAATCTGCATTTAGGGCCAAAAAAATAAGACTTGCGTCTTACTTCTTGTTTAGACAACTTTTGTCGTCCATTCTTCACAATTAATGATGTCAGTTGCAATATCTTGGTAAAATTCTGGTTCGTGACTGACCATGAGAATAGTACCTTTATAAGCTTGAAGGGCGCGTTTGAGCTCGTCTTTGGCGTCCACATCCAGGTGATTGGTTGGCTCATCCATGACCAGGATATTAGACTCATGGTTCATGATTTTACCTAGACGCAGTTTCGACTGCTCACCACCAGATAAGACGTAGACGCGACTCTCGATTTGCTTAGTGCCAAGACCACATCTGGCTAGGGCTGCACGGACTTCGGCTTGATTGAGCGTTGAAAACTCGTCCCAGTAGTCATCCAAGACTGATTTTTGGCTCGGCGTTTTATCTTCCTGAGCGAAATAGCCGATGATTTGAAACTCTCCCTGTATGACTTCTCCTGATAGGGGTTGAATTTCACCTAATAAAGATTTGAGTAAGGTTGATTTTCCGATACCGTTCGAGCCTGTAAAGGCGACTTTCTGACCACGTTCCACTAGCATGTTAATCGGACTTGAAAGGGGTTCTGACGCATCATATCCCAAAACTAAATCCTTTGCCTCAAAAATAAGTTTACCTGATGTGCGACCCAATTTGAAGTCAAAACTTGGTTTGGCCTTTTCCTGGATGGTCTCGACAAAAGTCATCTTGTCCAACTTCTTCTGGCGCGCCTTGGCCTGACCAGATGTTGCGACGTTGGCTTTTTTCTTAGCGATGAAATCTTTGAGTTTGGCCGCTTCCGCTTGCTGGGCGTCAGCGAGTGAGGCTAGTTGTTTTTTCTTCTCTTCGAAGAGGCGCTCAAAATTATTGTAATCGCCCACATAACGATCGATTTTCTGCTGGTTGACATGGTAGACGATATTGATAACATCGTTCATGAAGTCAACATCGTGAGAAATCAAGACAAAGGCATTTTCATAGTTTTGCAGATAATTTTTCAGCCAGGTGATGTGTTCTTCGTCGAGATAGTTGGTTGGCTCGTCTAGCAGTAAGATATCTGGTTTTTCAAGCAAGAGTTTGCCGAGTAGGATTTTTGTGCGTTGACCACCTGAAAGATCCGCTACATCTTTATCAAGTAAGTCACCAAGTCCCAAGCCACGTGCGATTTCATCAACCTTGGCATCAATCAGATAAAAATCTGAATTATCTAAGGTATCTTGTAAGTCAGCAGCTTTTTCAAGGGCTGTTGTCATCTCATCATCAGACATGTCACCCATGCGTGCGTAGATATCGTTCATCTCACTTTCAGCGTCCAATAGATACTGGAAAGCTTCCGATAAAGCTTGACGTGTCGTTTTTCCTTTACCAAGCGCTGCGTGCTGATCCATGTAGCCAACACGGTGTTTGGTTGACCAAGTGATTTTTCCTTCGTCTGGTTGCAGATTGCCGGTAATGATGTTCATGAAGGTTGATTTCCCCTCACCATTTGCCCCGACAAATCCAATGTGCTCACCTTTTAATAGGCGAAAATTGACATCATCAAAAATCGCACGATCACCAAAACCATGGCTTAGTTTTTGAACGGTTAATATACTCATCTTTACTTCTATTTCTCCATCTGTTTCCAAGTTTGCTTTCTCTATTTTAACAGAATTTTTGGGAATGGGGAAGGGTGGGAAACGGCAATTAGAGTTTTTGGTACAGGCATTCAATTCAACATAGCTCTAAAACTATCCGCATCGCCTTTACCAAGGTTATTAGGGTTTTGGAGGCATTCAATTCAACACAGCTCTAAAACTGTTCCAAAGCGTTGCAATCTGCTCAGTACGTTTTGGAGGCATTCAATTCAACACAGCTCTAAAACTAGTACCAAAGCATAACTCGCAAGTACCAGGTTTTGGAGGCATTCAATTCAACACAGCTCTAAAACCACAACTGGCAAAGAAAGAGGAGGAACAAAAGTTTTGGAGGCATTCAATTCAACACAGCTCTAAAACCGGTTAGTAGACCTGTAATCGGGTCAATGGTTTTGGAGGCATTCAATTCAACACAGCTCTAAAACTCAAGCATAGTTGCTTTTACTTTGTATTTCGTTTTGGAGGCATTCAATTCAACACAGCTCTAAAACACACATTCAAAATACAGCGATTGATCCAAAGTTTTGGAGGCATTCAATTCAACACAGCTCTAAAACCATGCCAGGGGCGCTTAATTAATTCATCAGTTTTGGAGGCATTCAATTCAACACAGCTCTAAAACATTTTATGAGGTTCATCATCTTCTTCAACGGTTTTGGAGGCATTCAATTCAACACAGCTCTAAAACCAATCGTCATAATACAATTATATCAGTCGTGTTTTGGAGGCATTCAATTCAACACAGCTCTAAAACAATTGATTGTCAAAATGATTGAAATAACCCGTTTTGGAGGCATTCAATTCAACACAGCTCTAAAACAAAATAGTGTATTCAAACCCAATGTCCACAGTTTTGGAGGCATTCAATTCAACACAGCTCTAAAACGCCACGCTAAAGGCTTGACAAGGGAATCCAGTTTTGGAGGCATTCAATTCAACACAGCTCTAAAACTACCGATTGAGGTTAAAGGAAAGACCCCAAGTTTTGGAGGCATTCAATTCAACACAGCTCTAAAACCGTCTAGCTCGATTTCATTAGCTACAAACTGTTTTGGAGGCATTCAATTCAACACAGCTCTAAAACTACAGTGCAATAATTGTATAGCCTTGCATAGTTTTGGAGGCATTCAATTCAACACAGCTCTAAAACTTTTAATAATGATGAATAATGTTTTAAATCGTTTTGGAGGCATTCAATTCAACACAGCTCTAAAACAAAGCAAAAGAATTCAAACGAAAAGTTAAAGTTTTGGAGGCATTCAATTCAACACAGCTCTAAAACAGTATATTGACCACGCCATGAAATTAGACAGTTTTGGAGGCATTCAATTCAACACAGCTCTAAAACTACCAAACATTACAAGTTGTTCACATTGTTGTTTTGGAGGCATTCAATTCAACACAGCTCTAAAACTTCTAACGTAACTTGAAATCGTCAATGATTGTTTTGGAGGCATTCAATTCAACACAGCTCTAAAACTGATTATTCGCGTAAGGTTCAAGTAAATGCGTTTTGGAGGCATTCAATTCAACACAGCTCTAAAACTTAACGAAAACATTTAAATGCTTAGACAAAGTTTTGGAGGCATTCAATTCAACACAGCTCTAAAACTTATTCAATTCACGGTCTGCTATTTTCATAGTTTTGGAGGCATTCAATTCAACACAGCTCTAAAACTAACATTTAGTAGACTTCCTTGTGGTAACGGTTTTGGAGGCATTCAATTCAACACAGCTCTAAAACCGACCACCTTTTTCAACAATATGCAAAACAGTTTTGGAGGCATTCAATTCAACACAGCTCTAAAACCCATTAGTTTAGTAAGACCCATTTTCTAGTGTTTTGGAGGCATTCAATTCAACACAGCTCTAAAACTTATTTTTGCAAGTTCATACTCGTTATCTTGTTTTGGAGGCATTCAATTCAACACAGCTCTAAAACTCTGCTGACACATTACCAGCTGATAGAGCGGTTTTGGAGGCATTCAATTCAACACAGCTCTAAAACACACCATGACATCAAAGCTAAAGCCCATACGTTTTGGAGGCATTCAATTCAACACAGCTCTAAAACTTGCCTGACCTATCAGATAAAGAGTTGATAGTTTTGGAGGCATTCAATTCAACACAGCTCTAAAACATTCACGTTGTGCCTCAACCCAGTCGTCATGTTTTGGAGGCATTCAATTCAACACAGCTCTAAAACAGAAGTAGTCAGACACCTCCGCTAGGAAGTGTTTTGGAGGCATTCAATTCAACACAGCTCTAAAACACAGTTCGAGTCTGTAGCTACCGGTAGGCAGTTTTGGAGGCATTCAATTCAACACAGCTCTAAAACACAAGTCTGGTATCTTAGAAATAATCATTGGTTTTGGAGGCATTCAATTCAACACAGCTCTAAAACGAATCCGATGCAACACTGTATAGTTATCTGGTTTTGGAGGCATTCAATTCAACACAGCTCTAAAACTACTCTACAACACAGTAGCCCGTTGTGGCTGTTTTGGAGGCATTCAATTCAACACAGCTCTAAAACCACTGTTTAAAATATTTCCATTCATATCAAGTTTTGGAGGCATTCAATTCAACACAGCTCTAAAACAACAACAAAGTGATGGTCAATCATGCAAAAGTTTTGGAGGCATTCAATTCAACACAGCTCTAAAACCTCGTAGGGGATTTTAGTTTTTAATTTTTTTGCTGTTTGTCCTAGCGAAAGACTTCAGAATAATGAATGCTATTGTGTTGCTTATTTATTTTTTTCTTATATTCTATTCAATTTTCAAAGATCATTAAAAATTAAAACGCTTATATCTGCTTAATTATACCATATTTTCCATATAAAGAAAATAGTCACAATCAAGAACATACTGCGGAAAACCAGTGATTTTTCGAGGTTCTAATAACAAAATAGTCAGATTTTGCAAATCAGAAAATTCCTTAATGGATTCTAATTCTGCCATTGTCAAATAACTGCTGACATTAACAAAAATCAAGAGTTGCTTTTTAGATAGATATTTGAAAATCTGCAAAATTTCAAATATTTTCTCAAAAATCGTGTCACTTGTCGTTTCAATTTTTATTCCTAAAGCTTGAAAAAGTTCCTGAACGGTGATTTCGTCTTGTTCTAAATCCAACTCATGATCCAATAATTCATACCCCACAAGTTCAGCCAAAGTCGCTGTCATTTTGTCAATCATACTTTTGACTTCTGGTTTTTCATTGAGCTGAATTTCTAAATCTCCATAGATCTGTTTCAAAACAGACCTACTATTGACATCAAAACCTAAAACATCCGTAATCGTCAGCACTTCCGCTGCTTTTAATGATTTAAACTTGTCATCGTAAATTTTCAAATCTTCCGCATTATCAAAATTATAAATTTCTCTGACAAGATTGGCAAAGACTCGCACATCTTCTACCACAAGTGTTGTCAAATTTGATAGATTTATAGGCTCATCAAGTATCGAAAAATTAAGGTTCATCACGAAAATCCTCTCCCAGAAAAATAATACGGTTATCACTATTAGCAAGACTATCATTACGTGCACCATGAAGATATACCATACCCGCAAACTGCTTTTCTGTCACGGTTAATAAGGTAATGTGCCCACGTTTAGGATTGTTTTTGTTGAGGCGATTTTCCATAGCTTGACGTGCTGTCCCGTTAAGCAAAAGCTTGCTATAAACACTATATTGGTGCATAATAAAGCCCTCACTCAGTAAAAACTTGCGAAATTTTCGATAAGCCTTTTTATCTTCCTGTGTGTCAGTCGGCAAATCAAACATTAATAACATTCTCATATAACGATAACTCATATTCTAAAAATCGGTATCTCCACCGTTTCTCCATTTAATACCGAAACAACACGTTTTGTGTAATCGCTTGCAATATTTGTCAAATACATTTCTTTCTTACGATAAACATAAGTTTGTGCAAACATCTCAAAAAGCTCACGTCTTATTTCACCAAATTTTTTGTTCCGATGTTCATAGACAATTTGGTCAACAATAATTCGGAAAGGCTCCATAATATCACTTGCCAAGTTAAAATCATTGAACTGATTAGAATGCTTGAGTCCAAGCTGCGTCAGTGACCCAGACTTAACAATCTCACGCGCAAAAATACTCATGAGTAACGTATAGCCGTAGTCAAGCCCCGCATTAATATCATTGCTATCATCACGCGCAAAATCATTACCAAAAAGCGTATTAAAATACATCCGTGCTGCGTGTCCCTCCCGATTTGTCGGGTCAAATGGCTGCAAATCATCTAGCAAGCGTTGCAATTTAAGAGACGATTGATCAAAAGTAAGCTGTGATAAATGATTGCCTTGATTGATAATTTTTTGCGCGATAATCTCCGTCCAAACGTTTGCTTTCACATCATTTTCCCAAGAGATTTGCCGTGACAGCTGTAAACTACTGTCATGTCTACCATAATAGGGCAAAATCTGACTACTTGGCAGACGCTTATCATCACAAAATATCGTCAAAATATTTTCATCCGATAGCCGTTTCAATAGCATGGTCGTAATCGAAATATCACAAGTTTCACAAAGCAGAATATCAATTTCCGACAGATGAATCATTTCCGATTTTGTGCTAGACTTGAAAATCAAATGATTGTTTTTGTAAGATAATTTTGAATGTTCATTGACAATGACTGTTCTCCAGCCCATAGATTTTTCGCCTTTTCTCTTATTTTTATATACAAAAAATGCACCGATGACGGTGCTACTTTTTCAAGTTGATAACGCATAAAGCTTATTTTAACTCGCTGTGTTGAATTGAATGCCTTCAACACACACATTGTAACATAAAAATCAAAGGAGTACAAGAGGTTTTTATGAAAAATATTTATGAAAAAAGAGCCGTGGCTCTTTTTATAGTTTGATTCTTGTTTCGTAGAGTCCTGTTATGGATTGGTGGATGAGGGTAGCATTGAAAATATCCGTATCTGCTGTGCTTGTGTAACGAACACGTGCGCTATCGCCAACTGGTCCTTTGATATCTTTCAAAGTACTACCTAAATTAGTTGTACCTGCTGATAAAACATTGACAAAACCTGCAATCGCTTGACTTAAATCTACCACAGCATAGTCGTCTATATTTTCAATAATATCTTTCAATTTGTCATTGATTTTCTTATTTGATAAATTATATTTTTCAGCTTTGCCTAATATGAAATTCAAAATTTCACCAAATTTTTCTTGATGTGCATTAACAAAATCAAAACTCTCTTTATGTTTCATTTCGTCATAGCGATTGGCATGATAGAGAAACTCTGTAAATTCACGTGAATAAGCAATTTGATTCCCTTTTTGTGCCTCTTTTGGACTTGCTAGCAGTCGCTTTCTACCATCTTCAAATTCAAACAGCTGATATTTTTTGAGCGGTTGGCTTAGAATTTTGATATTTTCAGCATTGTTTTTCTTAATAATTTCACCTGTTTCAGTGATCCTAACAGGGTTCAGTTTACTTTCTACAAATGCTTGACTATCTTTTTCAAAAGCTGATTTTTCACGAATTGTAACAGAAATTAACTCATGGACTCGTTTTTTCTTAGTCTTGCCTTTTTCATAGCTGATAGGTACAGCAAAAGCAGATGTTTCAGAAGATAATCCACCATATTTCTCTACTGACCATCCTTCTTTAAATGCAACACTCGCTTTGCCTTTTTTCAAACGTTCTTGCTTACTAAATTCACCTTTTTGTTCCTCCGTTTTCTTGACAATATTGATTTGCTTACACTCCAAGACCTTGTTAATCGTTTCAAGTGATTGATCACGTTCCCAGACAATTTCGCCTGTTTCAAGATTTAACCATTTTTCTTCAATCATTGGTGTCAAAAACTGGCGGAAATTGCCTTTTCTTGTCGTCGCGTACTTACCAAGTGCTTTACGTTCGTCTCTGCTAATGTGCTGCCCATAAACCAAAACCTTGCGTTTTTCTTCTGAAAAAGTATGATAGAGATAATTTGCAACAACAGCATTCAAATAGGCATCATGAGCATGATGGTAATCATTGATTTCACGGACTTTGTAAAAACCGTCATGTAACTTAACAGCTACATATTTACCATCAACAATTTCGCCACCATTTGCCAAATAAGTCTGCAAATCATTTTCGCTCAATTCTTCTTTATTCAGATAAACAAGACCTTTTCTAAACTGACTTGATAAACTTGCTTTAGGTGTTAAAATTTCTGTAGTTTCTCCATCAAAATAATGATTTAAAATCTGCGCAACATTTTTCGTAATCTGACGTGTTTCAACAAGCTGTCGACTAATGAAACCTTGCTTATCTTTTTCTGAAAATTTTTCTTTGGTCAGATTAGCAAATTTTCTGCGAGAAATCATATTGGCATCCAATAAAGTTTGCCAATAATGTTTCATATCTGAAACAACATCAGAACTTGGTACATCGCCACCTTTGACCTGATTACTTGTGCGTTTGACAAGTACCTTATTGTCAATAGAGTCATCTTTAATGTAGGTTTGTGGGATAATATGGTCAACTTCGTATAAGTTAAGCTCAGTCAACGATAAAGCCTCACCAGTGTACATATCTTTACCATTTTGCAGATAATACAAGAAAACACGTTCGCTATCAAAATTTTGAGTTTCATCAAGTTTGACAAGTTCTTGAACAAAGTCAGCACGTTTTTCTTTCAACTGTTGCAAACGTGGTTTACTTCGACGTGATGTCTGATTATCCCGTGCCATTTCAACCACAATACGACTAGGTGGGTAGGTCATCATATCAGAGATTTCTTTGACGATTTGTAAACTTTGCCAAATACCGCGCTTAATCGCTGGACTACCCGCAATCGGTGAAACTAAACTCTCATAAGAAAAATCATCAAAATCATGGTGCTGTGCCTTTTCAATTTCTGATTTAAAAATTTTGCTATCATCTTCAATCAAACTCATGAAATTTTGATTATAATTAGCAGTTCGCAAATAATCCATTATTGATTTGCCATTGTCCTGAATACCATCAAGGAGTTTTCTGCTCAAACGTCCCCAACCTGTATAATGTTTTTTAGCTAACTTTTTAATTTGTTCATCATTTAAAAGATTGTTGTTTTTAGCATTATGTTTAGTGATTTGACGTTTTAAAACTTTGTTGTCTTCAAATACTGTTTGAAACTCAACGAGTTTATCGAAAAAATCAAGATTGTTATCAATCAGGTCAGCTGAAACGATTTTCGTTAAATCAATATAAGTAGCTAGTTTTGTATTGAATTTTGATGATTTGACAGCTGTATCAATTCCAAATAATTTCGCATGTTCACTACTTGTAAATTGATTGTTATATAGCCAATTCTGCATATCTTTTTGGGTAACCGATTTTTGTTTTTGAAACAAGTCACGGACAATTTTTTGTCGTGTCGCCCCATCAAAATATTGTCTTTTATTTTGTTCGTCGTAATAACCTGAAATCATCAGTTCATTATAGACTGTATACTCTTGATACAAAAGTGAATGTTGAGGTAAAACTTTTTCTTCTGGCAAATAGGTATCAAAATTCGTCATTCGTTGAATAAACTCGACAGCACTTGCGTCCTTATCCACAACTTGATCAAAGTTCCATGGCGTAATTTTTTCGCCAGTTGATTGCATCCAAGAAAAACGAGATTTATCAGATTTCTTTTTACCAATCTCCCCTTCATTTGCAGGTGTGAGTGGTCCAACATAATAGGGAATACGGAACTTCATCAAGGTTTCAATCTTGTATTCTTGATGACGATTTTCTTCATCACCAACCGTTACGATTTCTGCTAAAAATGGAAATTTAGTCTGTTGTTGCTTGATAATTGTCCGCAATTCTTTGGCATGAATTTGAAAAGGAATAGCGCCATTTTTGAACATCCGTTGTTTAGGTAAAAAGGTTTCAAGTTCAATTTTATTTAGAATATCTTGATAAATGTCATTTTCAGACAACTCTGCTTTTTTGCTCTCTAAAAACTTTCTGACAAAGGTATAGAATTTCTCCTGCGTCGCATAATCACGCTTATTTCCCTTATCAAAACCTTTTACATAAGAGGCATAATTCCCGTCAATATTGGCTTTGAACATTTCAACAAATTTTTTATCATCAAAATTATCCTTAACAAATTTTTTGAAAATCTTCAAATCCTCTGCATGATTGTCATACTTCTCAATCATTGACTCTGAAATGGTTGGTTTCGTTAAAATATTTGCCAAAATTGTTGCCTCATAGACAGCATTTATTTTTACTAAAATATCCTGTTCAACATCTGTAAAACCATTTTCAGCAATCGCTTTATCAAACTTTTCGGTAGCCGTTGCATCACTTAACTTGATGTCTTTTTGCTCAATTTCTTTATAATCATCCTTAGCGAAAAGATTCACGAAAGTTCCTTTATTACCGACAATCATCTTGAATAATTCGACAACTTGTTTTTGCTTGTTTTTATCAGAATTATCAGAATGAGAAAATGTTTCTTTCAGTTCAAAAGCTTTTTTAGATTTTGACCACTGTTTATTTTTCAAAATATCTTGGGCATCATCTAATAATGCCATATCAAATTCAAACCCTAAATTATTTTCAACATCATTAAATACTTCAAATAGAGCTTTTAAACCAGCCTTAATATCAATATTATCGGCGTTAAAATCATCCTTGTCTTGATACAAAAAATTGCCACGGAATTTAAGAATATGGTGCATCGCAAGGTAAATTAATCTCAAATCATCAACTTCGTGTTTCATCACATGACGACGCAAATGATAGATTGTCGGAAATTGTTCATAATAAGCTTTCTCCTCCTTTTCTGTCCGAAAAAGAGAATATTTCGTCTGCTCAACTTTTCTATCATCCAACCACAAAAAACTTTCAGTTAAACGATAAAAGAAATTCGGATCAACTTTCGCCATTTCAGTCGCAAAAATGATTTGTAAATACCGCAGACGTTCATGACGACGTTTCAAACGGCGACGAGTACCACGTTTTAGCCTAGTATCTGCTGCAACATCTCCCTCTTCAAATAATCGCACACCCCACATCTTAGTTGGGCGTTTCTTCCCACGAGTTTTTCCGTTCTTGATAACCTTTACTTTTTTATTAACATCTAACACATTAAAGGCATCATCAATCACAGCCCACCCCACTGAGTTTGTACCTATATCCAATCCAATCGTGTAATCTTTTTTCATCAATGCAAGTCTCCCATTTTAGTTATTTATTACCATAATTATAACATTTAAGATTTAATAAGTGTCATTTGAATACAATTTTTCAAAAAAATCAGACAGTTATTATCTGAGCAAAACAAAAAAAAACACTGATGCCTCAGTATTTTCACTAATCTCTATTTCAATGTCACAATACTAGCCCCACTACCTCCAGCATTTTGCGGGGCATAGGTATAAGATTTAACATGGCGCGAGCGTTGCAGGTACTCTCTTACCATGTCACGGATGACACCTGTCCCAATGCCGTGGACAATAGTAATCTGGTGGAGATTGGCAAGCAGGGCCTGATCCATATAATCATCCAACATTTTCTGCGCCTCCTCGTAGCGGACGCCCCGTAAATCAAGTTGGGCTTTGATGTTAGAGGTAACCGTCTTTTTAACAGCCTTGGTCTTCGTTTTCTTAACCATTTCTTCTGGCTCAATCGGTTCAAACTCGTCTTCTGAGAGCTTAGTCGTAATCAAGCCCATCTGGACTTCCCAACGGCCGTCTTTTGCCAGTCTGACCAAGTTTCCGCGTTGATTGTAGGACAGCACCAAGACTTCAACACCTGGTTTGAGACCACGCTTGGCCTTAGCTTTTTTGAGGACTTTATTTTTCGATAAATCGACAATTTCAGGTGCTAACTCACCTAATTGGTGCTTGGCATCGATGATTTCGTGCGGTTTGAGTAACGATTTCTCCTGCAAGTTTTTCAAGATGATATCAGCTTCTTCAACCGCCACTTTAACGATGTCTTGCGCTTCTTGTCGCGCTTTATTCAGCTCTTTTTCGCGATCTCGGTTAAAGGTTTCAAGCGCACGTGACAAGTCGTGATGTAAAAGCTCGTTATCCTTTTCTAATACCTTAATCTGTTTAGCGGATTCAAGCATCTCTTGATTTTTTTGCTCAAGCGAGGCAATCATGACGTTGACATCATGTTCATCCTCGGTCAAAAAGCCAGCTGCTTCCGCCAAAATCTGAGTTGGCAAGCCTAACCGTCTCGAAATTTCCAACGCGTTCGAGCGACCTGGTACGCCTTGAACCAAACGATAGGTAGGTCGGAAGTTATCCAAATCAAACGCCATTGAGGCATTCTCCACACCGTCTGATTCGACGCCATAGGCTTTTAATTCGGGATAATGCGTGGTGGCTAGCGTTTTCACATGCTTGCTTTTAAGAAAGTCTAGGATTGAAATCGCTAGGGCTGCGCCCTCTTTAGGGTCAGTCCCTGCACCGAGTTCGTCGAAGAGAACAAGGCTCTTGGCATCCACCTGACCCAAGATGCTGACGATGTTAGTCATATGACTTGAGAAAGTTGACAGGCTTTGAGCAATCGACTGCTCGTCGCCAATATCAGCAAAAATCTCAGTGAAGATGCCAACTTGACTGCCCAAATCAGCCAAAATCGGCAGACCTGACTGTGCCATCAGCTGGACGACACCAAGTGTTTTCAGGGTAATCGTTTTACCACCAGTATTAGGACCAGTAATGACAATCGTTTCAAGTGTCTGGTCGAAAAAGAGGTCATTTGCCACAACGACTTTGGGATCAATTAAAGGATGTCTTGCGGCATAAAGCTTAATGGCTTTATGGTCAGAAATAAGTGGCACTGTCGCTTTTTGGGCAACCTGATAACGATACTTGGCATTGATAAGGTCAATTTGCCCAATTAACCAAGTATTTTGACGAATATCGTCAATGTGTGGCTTAATCGCTTCTGCCAGTTCACGTAAAATACGTGCGACTTCGTTTTTTTCTTCAATTTTCTTTTGTGCGATATCATTATTAAGCTGCACAACACGATTAGGCTCAATATAAAAAGTCTGACCTGAGGCACTCATATCATGCACAATCCCAGGGACTTTATTTTTACTGTCACTTCTGACAGCAAGAACCGGTCGGCCTTGGCGAATGGTGATAATACTCTCTGTCAAACTAGATTGAGATTTCGAGAGAATTTCAGCCAAAATTTTCTTGACTTCAGCATCACCTTTTTTGATATTTTGGCGTAAAGTGTACAATTTATCTGACGCTGTATCAGAAAGCGCACCTGCTGAATCAATGACTTGTAAAAGGCCCAAAAGATAGGCAACATCTACAAATTTATCAATGGTCTGACCTAAAACAGGAAAGCTGACATTAACCGCTTGTTCAAAAAAATGCCGCGTTTCATTGGCCAAACGCAGAACTTTTTTGATTTTCGCAAATTCTTGACTAGCCAGACTCGCATCCAATTCAATTCGACGGAGGATCTCCGTCAAATCAGCAGTGTTGGATAATGGTACTGGGCCATTTTCTTGAACAATCGTACCAAATTCAGATAACTCATCAAACCATTTCTGGATACGTGCTTTATCTGAAATTGGGGATAGATGTGCCATTTCGTTCTGACCTTGTGAAGTCGATAGCGACCGCGCAATCTGTGCTTTAATCTGATCAAACTCTAAAATGTCTAATATTTTTTTATTCATTGTCATTTCTATATTTTAATATGTGTGATCTGTGTGATAAAGGTTTCTTGTAGCCAACCAGAGAAAAGCGGCGTGTTGACTAGCATAAAGCGGGCTAGACCGCTGCTCATCAATTGATTTTGAACAAGAGGAATTGGCATTGTCGACAAGGCCATCAAGCCAAGTGACAAAACAAAATAGGTGCAACAAATAGACAAAGCACCCGCAATGATGTTACCAGTCTTACCAAGGATAATTTTATTTTCAAGGGCACCCAGAAAAATACCAACCAAACGCACAATGCCGTAGACAATAAGAAAGATAACCATGAAAGCTAAAACAGCATAAAAAACATGGTCAATTTCAAAAAGTAGCTTTGAAGAATAAAAAGCTAATTTACTGTTAGAAGTGGCTGAGGCAAACGGAACCCACAATGTTATTTTTTCGCCTAAAGCTTGATAATTTTTGAGCGCAATAAAAATCGCTACCCATGAGCCAAGTGTGTAATAGCCTTGGAGCGCAAGACCGCGCGACTGACCAACTAGGTAAGCCCAAATTAAAATTGCTAAAATTAAAATCGTGATAATCATAGCATTATTATATCATAAAAGGCGAGGATATGCGATTTCCGAAACAATTAAAGGTCTTGGTAAACAAATTAAAGAAGTCACTCATCTCGACTTCTCATTTTCCTATGATTTTCAATTTTATTTTGCCATATCTCTTTTGTATAGAAGTACTCGAAAGTATAAAATTCTTTCCCCAATGTCTTGACATCATATGCACTCTCTTGCTCAAATCTAAAATCAGATTTTCCAATCGAAGCCTTTGACCCTTGTTTCCTCGAAAACAACCAGCATACACTTTCCAGATACTATTAGAAAACAGATAATTCAAAATCAAGGGGATCGTTTCACTCCTAATCCCTTTTCCTTGATAATCAGCATTAACCAGAAACAGAAACCCTAATTCTTTCGTGTCAACTCTATTATCAACAGAGTCAGCCTTGATAATGATGTAGCTGATAACTCTCTTTTCTGCCTTGTATACAATAGTGAAAATATTTTCATCGTCTAAATAGTTATTAAGTGACACTGTAGCTATCCTATCTCATCTCTTTTTTAACAAAAAAATACTAAGCTCACACTTAATATTTTTATCCTTATCATTTAATATCAGAATAGGTCAACGTACCATTTAACTCACCATCAGTACAAATACTGATAGCCTGACTTTTCTCAATTTCATAAAAAGTTGCTGTTAGCGCCACACCACCATTTAAGAAGATTTCGATTGATGAGGTATCTTTATAAATCTCAATGATTAACCACTCAGAATCAGCAAGAGATAACTTAATGTGACGTCTATTTAAGGGGGATTGCTCCTGCCCAACCAAGGGCAAGCCAAAATCAGTTCTATCAAAAGTCAAGATCTGTGTGTCAACATCAAAAGACAACTTTAAGGCTGATTTTTCTGATTTCAAAAGTGCTATCAAAACTTGTGACGTTTTAGAGATATCAAGTTCAAATTTAAGATAGCAGCTGTCTGTCATGAGATCTTTAAATAGCACGGTCTTATCACCTGAAACAGTAATCCTTTGTGTCTTGGGCTGCAATTTTACAGGTACAGGTTTTTGTACTAGCCTCAGCTTGTCTACTGATAATTCTCGTGGTAAAGTCATGGCACCAGCCCAGAGATGACCTTTGTCATCCGTTGGTAAAGTCCGTTGCCACATCTGCATCCATGCGACCATGATTCGCTTACCGTTAGGACCTTGACAAGTTTGCGGGGCATAAAAATCTAAACCACCATCAATTTCATGCTCATTTTCTACCTTGAAATGCCCTTTAGTCCAATCAACTTCACCTATAAAAGCGAGCGTTGAATTGAGGTTTTCATAGGCAAAACCATCGATTGGCATGGCAATGGGTGAAAGGATGAGGACATCCTTGCCGTCTAAATGGAACAGATCAGGACATTCCCACATAGTGCCATGTTTGGCTTCTCCTGTGAGTAAGGTAGAGAAAAATGTCCATTTTTTCAAATCATTTGATTTGAAAAGCAAAATCTGTCCTAAATCTTCAGATGTTTTAGAGGCAACGATACAGTAAAATTGACCTTCACGTTCGAAAATTTTCGGATCCCGGAAATCAGCAATATCTGCATCTAACCCTTCAAGTTGTACTTCCGATATAATCGGATTATGGCGATATTTTTCGAAATGGTTACCATCCTCTGACATCGCTAAACATTGGACTTCCCGTCGCACGCCGTCCTGTTCAACATGTCCCGTATAAATCAAATAAAGTTTGTCCTCATGTGCAATTGCACTGCCAGAATAACAACCATTGGCATCATAAGCTTCATCTGGTGCAAGCGCCACAGGCAGATGCTCCCAGTGTACTAAATCCTCAGACTTAGCATGTCCCCAATGCATCGGGCCCCACTTACTCTCATAGGGATAGTATTGATAAAATAAATGATAGGCACCCTGATAATAGATAAAACCATTGGGATCATTAATCCAACCTATTGGCGCCATCAAATGATAATGATGTCGGTAAATTGGGTTCACTTTCTTAACGTTCTCAGCAATAAACTGATTGGCTAAATCAACTTTTTGTGTCATTTTTTCCCCTCATATTTGTACTTTCAGCTAGCTTAATTGACTTATTTTATTTAATACCTGTGCCAGAGCCACCGAGTCCTTGCAAGATATATTTTTGTGCCACAACATAAATGATAATCAATGGAATGGTTGAAATAGTCAAGACTGCCATGACTTGATTGATATAAACCGGTTGTGTCGTGTTAATCGTCGTAATGGCTACCTGCATTGAAAATTTACTTTTATCTGTCAATACCATCAGTGGCCAGATATAATCATTCCAACTCCCGATAAATGATAGCACACCAACCGTTGCAATGGCTGGTTTAGACATGGGTAACATGATCTTAAAGAAAATTTTGACAATACTCGCCCCATCAATTCTCGCGGATTCGATAATTTCTTCTGGAATCGCAATGAAAAAATTTCTGAACAGATAAATATTGAAAACACTAGCGATACCCGGTAAAATCACCGCTAAACGTGTATTAACTAAACCTAGACCATTCATAATCGTAAACTGAGGAATTAAGACTGTTTCGACAGGAACGATTAGCAGTGCAAGCATCATGCCAAAAATGATTTTCTTACCTGAAAAATTGATTTTAGCAAAAGCAAAGCCTGCTAATGAATTGATTAAAATCGAACAGGCAGCGAAACTCAACCCGTAGAAAATACTATTGAAGAGATAGGTCCCAACACTGAAACGGTTGATAACTTCTGCATAAGTTTTGAACCAATTACCAGGATTCAGACTGGGTAAAAAAGCACGCAAACTAGACAAATCTTTGAAAACACTTGCCTCAGGCTTCATGGAAGATACAACCATCCACAACATAGGGAAAATGAAGAGGGCTGCTAAAAGCAAGAGTAATCCGTATTCTAAAATTGTCATGGCTTTCATTTTTTTTAGCATTTTTTTCATCTCAGTTATCCTCCTTCATCAGTCGACGTTGTGCGATTGAAATCATGCCAATCATCGTCGTGAAAATTAAGGCGATGGAACTGGAATACCCAACCATTCTATCTGTGAAACCTGTTTGATAAATATAATAGACCATCGTCATCGTTGAATTCATCGGCCCGCCTTGGGTCATGACCATTGGCTGAACAATGAGTTTAAAGGCTGAAATCAAAGTTGTCAATAAAACAAAGAGCGCTGTGGGCTTCAACAAGGGCATCGTAATATAGATAAATTGTTGAAATTTATTAAAACCATCAAGTTCCGCAGCTTCATATACATCTTGCGGAATATTTTGCATACCACCCAAAAGCAGTAACATCTGATAGCCTGCCCCTTGCCAAGCAGAAACGAAAACAATCGTGTACATGGCTTGTTTGGGACTTGTCAAAAATGGCTGAGCGTCAATGCCAATCTTCATTAAAAGCGTGTTGATTAACCCATCATTTGGATTGAGCAAATAGAGCCAGAGAATTGAAATGACGACTAAAGACATGACAACGGGTGCAAAGAATGCCACTTTGAAAAAAATATTGCCTTTTCTTGCTTTGTTGACAATCAAGGCAAGGCCGAGTGACGCCCCCAACTGAACAGGAATAATCCAAACAACAAATTTCAAGGTATTGAAAATTGATTTGATAAAAATTGGATCCTTAAATAATTGAACGAAATTTGATAATCCTACAAATTGTCGTTGGTCTGGTGTTAATAAATAATAGTCAGTGAAAGAATAATAGACTACCATAAATACGGGAATGACTAGAAAAATCCCTAGTAATATCAAAGCTGGTGACATAAAACCATAGCCAATCAGATTCTCTTTTAATGTCGATTTTTTGTTCATTAAACTACTCCTAAATCCAGATACAAGCTCTCTGCCAATCCTGCCACAAACAAGCAAGCATCGTGCGAGTCAAAATTGTTGACGGTTGGGATCCTACACAATGCTTTTTACAGCAACTTTACCAAACGCCTTAGCTAGGGAATATCTCTCCCTAAAAGCACGACCTGCTTTTGTTTTTTGAGATAAAGCAAAGCATGACCCTGTTACACCCGACTTCATCTTATTTTTTAGCTTTGTCAATCGCTGCTTGCATTTCAACTGCTCTGGCATCTGCAACTTTTTGAACATCCGGATTCTCTTTAAAATAACCAGCATCTGCTGCTGCTTGTTGGAAAGCTCGAGACACTTGTGGATACGCTACAACAACTGGACGGGCATGACCTGACATTTGGTTTTGTTCCATCAAGAATTTCATGCCTTCAGGAATATCATTTTTGATTAATTCAGCTGTTGACTTGCGAATTGGCAAGACTTGATTGCCTAGACTCATGATTTTGCTTGACTCTGTATTTGTGGCATAGAGGATAAAGGCTGCTGCTGCATCTTTTTTCTTAGTTGTTTGAGACATGGCTAATTCCCAGCTACCCGTTGGTGAGACAAGTTTTTTGGTTGTATCTGAAACTGGATAAGGCAAAATACCGTAGTCAATATCTTTATAGTTAGCAGACAGATCAGCCATTGTCCATGAACCACTTAATAGCATGGCATATTTACCTGTTTCAAACCCTTTTTTCACTGGTGTATTCGTCGTATAACCATTTTTAACTAAATCTTGAATAAACTGTAAGCCTTCAACACTTTTCTTAGCATTGAAGTAACCTTCAGCTTTTGTACCAGTCTCATCCACAACATCACCACCATTTGACCAAATAAATGGTGTATAAGCATAGGTCAACATTTCATCAGCATTGGCCAATTGGATATCGATCGCTGGTGACTTGAATTTGTCTTTAATTGTTGCACATATCTCTTGAAATTCAGTCCAAGTCCATGGTTTTTCAAGCGTTGGTAAAGTCGTTAGATCAATACCTGCCTCTTGGAACATTTTTTTATTATAATAAACACCAACACCAGACTCTGAGAAGCCAAAAGCATAAAATTTACCATCATAAGTGCCTTGTTGTTTAATGGAATCTAACACATCATCCATGTTGGCATCCGCTAAATAGTCATCCAATGGCGCAATAACTTTTGAAGAAGCATAGGCCGCAGTATTGGGACCATCTAAAGAAATAATATCTGGCAATGTATTGGTCGTAATTGCTGCATTGACCTTATCTTCATAGCCACCACCGGAGCCACTTCTTGGAATGTATTCAATTTTGACTTGATATCCTTTGCCATTTTCAGCATTGAATTTGTCCCCAATTTTATCCCAAGCCTTGCCTTCAGGTGTTTCATCTGAACAATTGACCCAAAATGTCACGGCTTTATCATTGCCTTGACTGCTCTTGCTAGCTGATTTGCCACACCCTATCAAGGCTGTACTTGCAAGTAATGCTACTGCTAACAAACCGATTGTTTTCTTGAGTGTCTGACTTTTCATGTGATACCCTCCAATTTTTGGAAACGTTTCCGTTTTTGATTTTTTAAATAATTGAAACGCTCAATTTATTTTGGAAACGTTTCAATTACTGAGTTCATTTTAACATTGTAAACGCTTACTGTCAAGTGATATTTGATTCTTTTTTATAAAATAACTTTTTACAGTAGTTATTTCTAAACCATCTCCTCTCTATTTTTAGATGACCAATAGATAAACTCTTTTCCAGTACATACAAAAAAGACACATTACATGTCTTTTGTCGTTCCAGCAGATTCAAAAAAAACAGGTAATATAACACGTTTTTCAGTTTCAATGCCTGCTACTTTTTTCAAGATTAACGCAACTGCTGCTTCTGCCATTTCTTTTTTAGGTTGCACAATCGTTGAGACTAAATAGTTTCGAGAGCTATCTATTCTTGTCCCATCAAACCCTATCAATTGATAGTCTCGTAAAACTTCTTTGCCAAATTTTTTGAAGACCGTCATAACATCCATCCCCATGGCGTCATTGACACAGAAAACACCATCAAAATCAGCATTTTTCGTTAAAAAATCTGCAATAGGTGTTGTTAAATCTGAGATTGGCTCTGGAATCCTCAAAATATCAAAGTCAATACCTTTTGCCCGGCAATAGGCCTCAAATCCATCGCCACGCAAGGTTGTCTCATTGGGATAAGGATTAATCCCGCCGATATAAATCAGCTTTTTACAGCCTCTTTTTTGCAATTCTTCCGCCGCTAATTCGCCACCACCAAAGTTATCTGCTGTAACATAACTGACTTCTTCCGAGAAATGTCGGTCAATACTAACAAAAGGCAAATTTGACGAAATAAATTTATCAATATCCGAATAAGTAATTCCAATAATCCCGTCCACTTTACTTTGTTTGACCATCTGGATATAATCATGCTCTTTTTCTGGATCACCATCCGCATTACATAAATAAAGTTTATAGCCATGCTCACTTAAACTTTCCTCAACATGGTAGGCAAACTCAGAGAAAAAAGGGTGCCAAATCGTTGGTAAAATTAATGCAATCGTTTGACTATGATTGGTTTTAAAAGCTCTTGCTGCTGCATCTGGCTCATAATCTAAGGCTTTGATAGCTGCTTCTACCTTGCGACGTGTCACGTCTTTAACTGCGACGCCATTGATCATCCGTGAAACAGTACCAACACCGACACCTGCTAATGCTGCAACATCTTTCATTGTGACGCTCATTTGCTGACTTCCTTCCACTAAAATCTGAATATTCCTCTCACACTATTTCTCATAGTTCAGTGGCATATTAATTTAACCTTAACATAGCTCATCTTATTTTTCAAGAATTACCCTAGATTTTGGAGGAAAATTAAAAATGCTTGGCTTAAAGCCAAACATTTTCTACTTTATTAGTCATTAGTCGATTTCAAGATCACCATTTTGACTCGTCACCACTAATTTAGCTTGACTTTGGCTAGATTGTCTCAAATCATGATACAACTCAACATCCTCATCGCCCCACTTCGTCTTGGCATAAAAAGTTGGCAGACGACTGTCTTTGATCTCAATATCACCATTTTGGTTGATGATTTGACCTCCATTTTCGATGCTAGTCCGTTTTAACTGAATCTCACCATTGGTACTCGTCATCATCAAGTCACCAAAGGTAGCACGCTCAAATTTTGTGTCCCCGTTCGTAGCCATGATTTGTGCTGTCTTAACAGACACCTGTTCAACATCCAAATCACCATTGCGACTTTTAACAAGAAGAGTTGACAGATGCTGTGATTCTGGTAGGGTAATGGTGATTTGGTTCGTTCTAATAATCATACCAATCCCAAAACTAGAACGACTGGCTTCACCCTCGCTATCATTAATCGTCAGCTGACCGGCATCAAAACTAATTTGAGTGGCACCTTTTGATGACCAATTTCGTGTTGTCACCTTAAATTGCTCACCCTTGATGATTTTAACATCTGCATTTTTCACGTCAATCTCAAGCGCTGTAATCTTTGACGACACAACTGGCAGATCATGCGTCACAAGTTCACCTGACATTTTTGACTCCGTTTGATACTTGAAACCATCATCCCAAACCAGACTACCTGGCTTTTCAAATTGCCAAATCACAGCTGCCACTAATGTTCCCACAGTGAGTAACAGTGCGCCAATTATCATTTTTCTTTTATGCGTCATCCTGCACACCCTTTCTACCGACAGTTTTCTTCCCTATCCAACGAATCATCACAAACACCCAATGCTTTAAGCCTTTAACCATGGACATGACGAGGGGCCAAAGCAGGATAAATCCACCAATGACGGCAATACCAGCTGCAATGTAAAATAAACCGCCTAGGACAGATTGGGTCAAAACTAGAATACCACCGATAACACATATCACAGCCGCAAAACCAAATGACCCAAGAAGCACAATAAGTGAAAAAGCAAGAGCCGCAAAGGTTACCACAATAGCAAAAATCAGTGCGATAACTGTGATTGCAACGGGAATCAAAATTGGTGAAGCGAGCAGAGCTAGGATGATAATCTTAGCCAGACCAAGCGGTGATTTTTGATTTTCTTCTGGCACATCACGCGCCTCATCCATATAGTAATCGGCAACCAATCGACGCGCCAAATTTTTCGGCGTCCCAAACTCAGACACTGCCTGACCATCTGTCAGCTGACCTTCATAAAAATACTGTTCATAATAAAGCATGGCATCACTAATTTCAGACTCAGGAAGAGCCTTCAAATTTGCCTGTAAATCCTGTAAATAACTCATGCTGCACCTCCTAAAATCTCACTAATTCCTGCCGAAAAGTCTTGCCACTCCCGCTTAATTTCAACCAAGTGCTTTTGGCCCAATGGTGTAATCTGATAATACCGCCTCATTCGTCCCTCAAATGCCTCATCGTAGGTGATTAAGTCTCCATTTTTTTGTAGACGGCGTAGAACTGGGTACATGGTAGATTCTGATACATTCACATGTTTCTGAATTTCTTTTGTCAACAAATAGCCATACATATCTTGACTGTCAAGAATTGCAAGCACGCTCCCATCCAGTAAAGCAGTTGGTATTTGAATCGTCATATGATATACCCTCCTATACTATTTACTATATACCATTATACTATACCATAAATAGTATAGTGTCAAGTATAAACATACCCTAAAAACATAAAAAAACATCTCAAAATATAGATTTTGAGATGTTTTTGATACTCGCATGCCATCAAATCATGATTGATGCGCTAATCTGATTGAATAACCTAACGGTACTAGGACAATTAAGACAAAAATCACGATAAAGGTTAGCACAACAACCATTGGATACCAAATGCTAATGATACCACCTGTAATCATCAGAATACCTGAAATAACTAGCATCATCCCGCCCAAACGGTTCGTTTTTTGCCAATTATCTGGATTGCGCATCGTCATAGGAAAACGAAAACCAGCAACTCTATTTTGTGATGTTTTAGGGATATAGTTTCCTAACATAATAAGGACAATCCCAATAATCACCATGGTGATCAAGCCAATCTCTACATGATAGCCTAGTGCTTGACTCAGAATTAAGATCTGAAAGATCACCGACATAATAGGTAGCAGCCAAAGCATCAGTTTACCAAGTTTGAGATTTGTCTTCGGTGCCGTCTCTAGGCTAAGCTGAACGATCAAGTTAACCACAACCATAATCAGAGGCAAGATCAAAATTCCGACCCATTTCGTTGCGAAACCATTCGGTTCACCGTCTAATCCCCAGTGTATGGGCATTTTTTCTGGTAATTTTGAATAAACAGCTACCCCCATTAAAATGGGGAGTAAACCAACCACCGTCGGCAATAATAATTTCTTTAACTTCATTTGTCTTCTCCTGTAAAATCTTTCAACCACAACATAGTTTCCTCAAATACGCTGAGATTGAGTTCATAGTAGATAAAATTTTTATACTTACTCTCCCGAATCAAATCAGCAGACTTTAGCTGCTTTAAATGATTTGAAATCGTGGCACTGCTCAAGGCAAATTGCTCACTAATCTCACCGGCAGACAGTCGACCTGATTTTAATAGTGTCAAAATATCTCGACGGACAGGATTTGAAATCGCCTTGAGGGTCACTTGTAAACTCATCAGCTTTCACTCCTTTTCTATTTCGTTTTATATCTAAATAGATTATACCACTATTTCGATAAAAATCAAAATAACTGATCAAAAAAATAGCTTTAACTTGCTATTTTTTCACTTGTTTAAAAATTAAGGCGACTAAAACTGATAAAATTACTGTTAACATCAGGATTAGGGTAGGAAAAATACTAAAACTCAAAATCTTAAATAAAGCACCAAATAACAGCGGAAAAACGAGTATCCCTAGCATACAAAATCCGACATTATAAGAGATAACCCTTTGAGCGATTAGCTCAGGATACATTTGATTGGGTAACATCATCATCAATGGATAAAGGGGCGCCATCGCCAATCCTAACAAGAAAACTGTCCCCATTGTATAAAGGCCTGGTGGTAGAAAGAGGGTAATGCTCATCAGTAATAGTAACCCTATGTGGCTGTAAATAATTGTTTTATCTTGCATGAAGCGTGTTAGGGCACCCGTGACGAATCGGCCGACCATTAAGCCTAGCCAAAATAGTGTTGTGAAAAAGGCTGCCTGAGCACTATTGACTTGGAAATTTTCAACATAGTAGGTCGCTAAAAATATTCCCGTGACTGCTTCTATAGCGTAAAAGAAGTAAAAAATAGGATTGATCAAATAGCCAAGTTTAAACTTTTGAGTCGTTTCTGCGTTAGTTTTTTGTGGAGTCATTTCTTGGCTGTCGTCTCGTTCGGCGAAATGACGGCGATAAACAAAAATCAATAGTAAAATCAGAATTTCAAACAAGGCAATCGCACCAATCGCAAAACGCCAGCTTGAAAAAGTGGACAAGAAGAAGGTTAGAATGGCAGCACTCATGCTGACACCAACACCATAAAAACCATGAAGGAGGCTCATGAGTGAACTTGGTAAATGTTTGGCGGCAAAGTGATTGACCGTCACATCAATGGCGCCTTGACCGATACCCATAAAAGGTGTGGCGAGAAAAAGAACAATCGGATTTGAAGTTATCATCATTAATATTAAACCAATAATCACACAAAGCATACTAGTTAAGATAACTTTCGCAACTGTTAAATATTTGGCAATTTTAGTGTAGAGCATACTAGAGAAAAACGAAAAAAGCAGCATAATTGTTGTCAAGTAGCTGACTTGACTGGCACCCATCTCATAACTCTGACGCATACTTGGCCAGGCACTCCCTAGTATAGAATCCGGTAAACCTAGGGAAATGTAGATGATAAAATTTAAAACGACAAGCGTCGAAAGTGTGACTTTTTTAGACATGTTAACCTCTATTAATCTATGGCGAATTAAGAACGTAATAAAGCGCTTTCCACTATTATATCATGAGTCTCCTTAATTTTTCTTTCAATGTATAGTAGCTAGCAGAAAACAAAAAAATATAGACCTCAGTCTACATTTTTAATGTCCCTTTATTTACTTGAACCACGTTTAACAAAACCGTGTGGTAAAATCACGCGCTTACCTGCCACTTCTTCTTTGTTCATCATTTTTGTCAAAAGACGCATTGATACCGCCCCTAAATCATACAAGGGTTGTTCAATAGAAGAAAGCGTTGGCCGTGTAAATTCTGTGATAACCGAATTGTTAGCCGTGATGATTTCAAATTCTTCTGGTACTTTAACACCACTATTAACCAAACCATTCAGCAACCCAACGGCTACTTCATCATCCGTCACAACAGCTGCAGTCGCACCTGATGCCTTTACCCGTTCTGCCAATTTCAACCCAGCAGGATAGCTATAAGTTGTCTCAAATACTAGACCTTCAGAGAAAGTCAAACCAGATTCAGCTAAAGCCTCTTGATAGCCGACCAAACGTTCCTTACCATTAATCGCATTAACCATCGGACCTGCCACGAGCGCAATTTTTTGATTATTTTTGGCAAGCTCCAACGTCACTTCCTTAGTCGCAACCGTATAGTCAATATTAACAGACGGAATTTGATCTTCCGGATCAACAGCACCAGCCAAAACGATTGGCGTACGCGTACGCGAAAACTCAGCACGAATTTTATCAGACAGATTATGCGCTAGGAAAACAAGACCATCAACCTGCTTGGCAAGCAAAGTATTCACCACATTAATTTCCTTACCATCTTCTCCATCTGAATTTGCAATGACGATATTGTACTTATACATCGTTGCAATATCATCAATACCACGCGCTAGACTCGCAAAATAGCTGTTGGCAATGTCGGGTATCACCACACCAACCGTTGTTGTCTTTTTAGAGGCAAGACCACGAGCCACTGCATTTGGGCGATAGTCCAGACGTTCGATAACGTCTAAAACTTTACGACGTGTTGTTTCTTTCACATTTTGATTCCCATTAACAACGCGGCTGACCGTTGCCATTGAGACACCTGCCTCACGTGCGACATCGTATATTGTAATTGTTTCGCTTTCCATTATGACATACTCCTTATTTTCTGTTGTATCTTTTTTCATGAAAATAATATTTTCATTTCATTCCTATCCATTTTATCACTTTATGAAAAGGTTTTCAAGAACTTTTTCACTTTTTTTCAAAAAAATATATTTTTTAATTAAAATAACTACTTTAACGCCTAATCACTTACATTCGTGCACGATAATTCCTAAAAAACAAAAAAACACGCTTTGTGAGGGTGCCGTCGTGATTCAAACAAAATCACCCTAACACCCTACTTGCACTGCGCGTTTACTAATTGATTATCTTTGTTGCTTAAACGAGACCTTGAGCCAACATTGCTTCAGAAACTTTTCTAAAACCAGCAATATTTGCACCTGCTAGTAAATTATCAGCCAAGCCAAATTCTTGAGCTGTATCACGACAATTTTCATAAATCATTTTCATTATTTTATCTAATTCTTGATCAACAGTATCAAATGTCCATGACAAACGTGCTGAATTTTGACTCATTTCCAAAGCAGATACCGCAACACCACCTGCATTCGCTGCTTTACCAGGACAGTAAATGACTTTTGCAGTTTGTAATAAGTCAACTGCTTCAAGCGTTGTTGGCATATTCGCACCCTCAGCAACTATTTTAACACCGTTTTCGATTAAGCCAGGAACGTGTTCAGGTAAAATTTCATTTTGAGTCGCACATGGTAGCGCAATGTCTGCGGCGATTTGAAGTGTCCAAACAGATTGGTCTGCAATATATTCAGATTCTGGTCTAGTCTTAACATATTCTGTCAGACGCGCACGCTTGACTTCTTTAATCTCTTTCAAAAGTGCCAAATCAATCCCAGCAGGATCATAAATATAGCCAGAAGAATCTGAAACGCTAACAACGTGACCACCCAATGCATGGACTTTTTCAATCGCATAGATAGCGACATTACCACTACCTGAAACCATGACTTTCTTATCTTTAAAGCTATCACCTTGGTCAGCTAAAAGATGTTTAACAAAGTAGACAAGACCATAACCAGTCGCTTCTGTCCGTGCTAAAGAACCACCGAAAGTCAAGCCTTTGCCTGTCAAAACGCCTTGAGCGTTACCACACAAGCGCTTATATTGACCATACATGTAACCAATCTCACGACCACCTACCCCAATATCACCTGCTGGAACATCTAAATTAGGACCAATATGACGATGTAATTCTGTTATGAAACTCTGACAAAAGCGCATGATTTCTGCATCAGACTTACCTTTAGGATCGAAATCTGAACCACCTTTACCGCCACCAATTGGTAGACCAGTTAAGGCATTTTTAAAGATTTGTTCAAATCCTAAAAATTTAAGGATAGATAGGTTGACTGAGGGATGAAATCTCAAACCGCCTTTATAAGGACCTATTGCTGAATTAAATTGAATACGGAACCCTCGGTTGACTTGCCACTTGCCGGCATCATCTTGCCACGGCACACGAAATTGAATGGCACGCTCAGGCTCCGTAATCATTTCTACTAAATTATGTTCTAAAATTTCTGGATGTTGCGCCAAAAAGGGGGTAAGGTTGGCAAAAAACTCATCAATAGCTTGCAAAAACTCTGGCTGATGTGGATCTCTAGCATGAATTTTTGCTTGCAATGCTGCTAATTCTGGTGTTGCTTGTGACATAAGGCCTCCTTTGATTTGTAAAACGTGATTGACATAATGATTATATCATATGTTTCTTCTAAAAAGCATCCTATTTAATTTATTCCAATTTTTAAGCTTTATAACTATGGCCTATTTTGGCCTATTTTTGTATGGTAATTTATGTGACAAAGTGGCAAAATAGAGATATGACAAAACTAACTGACATTGCCACATATCTCGGCAAAGAAAATTGGGATATGACTTTTATCACCAATCCAACGACTGTTAACTATTTAACAGGCTTTTCAATGGATCCTCACGAACGTATTTTAGGTTTGATGATTTTCCCTGATTGCGAGCCGCTTTTATTCACACCCGAGCTTGAGGTTGAAAAAGCTAAAGCCCATGTTAATTTTGATGTCATCGGTTACGCTGACAATGAAAATCCTTGGGCTAAAATCAAGTCTCACTTGGCGGGACACCAGATTAAAACAATTGCAGTCGAATATGATCATCTGATCCTCAGTAAGTCTGACGGTCTCAAATCCGTCTTTGACGGCATCTCTTTTAACAACCTGACACCATTGATTAACCGAATGCGTCTAATCAAATCTGACGATGAAATCCAAAAAATGCTCGTCGCGGGTGATTATGCAGACAGATGTTTTGACATCGGTTTTCAGTTTGCAGGCTCTGAACCTGGGCTGACAGAGATGGATGTGGTCGCAAAGATTGAGTTTGAAATGAAGCGTCAGGGCATCTCTGAGATGAGTTTTGATACCATGGTCTTGACGGGAGATCGTGCGGCTAATCCTCACGGGGTTCCAGAGGCTGTGACGATTCAACAAAATAAACTTCTGCTTTTTGACCTAGGTGTTATGTCTAATGGTTATGCCTCTGATGCAAGTCGGACAATTTCGATTGGTCAGCCAAGTGATGTTGACCGAAAGATTTACGAGATTACACGTGAGGCGCAACAAGCAGCTTTTGACTTTGTAAAACCTGGTGTGACCGCCTTTGAGGTTGATAAGGTAGCGCGAGATGTCATCACTAAAGCTGGTTATGGCGACTACTTCACACACCGAACCGGACACGGCATTGGCATGGATGTGCATGAATTTCCTTCAATCGGCGGTAGCGAAGATATTACCATTGAAAAGGGGATGTGTTTCTCAATTGAACCTGGTATCTATATCCCGAATCAAGTGGGCGTACGTATCGAAGATTGTCTATATGTAACAGAAACTGGTGCTAAAAGTTTTACGCAAACATCAAAAGACTTGTTAATTTTCTAAACTATCGTCAAGCACCTGATATGACTGGTGCTTTTCGTTTCCCCTTTGTTCAATGGTTATAGCTGATTCGAAAAGCTATCAACGTTTGATGATGATTACAATGTCAGAAAAACTAACATATCAAAAAACTGTTCTTTATTTTCTCGCATTTTTATGATAGAATTATACAGAATATAGTTTGAATATTTTGAAAGGGAATCAAACATGAAAAATAAATTATTGATGCTACTCACGGTTTTCATCACCTTATTCTCGGCAACTATCGTTAAAGCCGAAGATAAAGTGGTAAAAATAGCCAGCGACTCGACCTATGCGCCTTTCGAGTTCCAAGATGCCAATAAAAAATACGTCGGAATTGATGTTGACTTGATGCAAAAAATCTCTGAGATGAATGGTTGGCAACTTGACCAATCCTTCCCAGGTTTCCAAGCTGCCCTAGATCAGCTAAACGCAGGTCAGACAGATGGTGTTATCGCTGGGATGTCTATCACAGATGAACGGAAGAAAGTTTTCGATTTTTCTGATTCTTATTATGCCTCATCAGTTGTCATTGCTAGCAAAAAAGGCAATAAAATCTCAGCCTATAATCAACTAAAAGGGAAATCAGTTGGGGTGAAAAATGGCACAGCATCACAAGATTTCCTATCTAAAAACAAAGCTAAGTACGGCTATACGATTAAAACCTATGATGAAGGTTCTCAATTATATGAAAGCTTAAAAGTCGGTGCTGTTGATGCCATTATGGATGATGAGCCAGTGCTCAGATACGCCATTAATCAAGGACAAGATTTTGAAATCAATATGTCCGGTGAAAAAATTGGCGACTACGGTTTTGCTGTCAAAAAAGGCACACATGCTGATTTGATTACAGGCTTTAATAAAGCCTTAAAAGAACTCAGAAATAATGGTGGCTACGATGCTATCCTCAATAAATATATCAAAACTGAGACTGAAAAAGACATTAAGCCAGTCAAATCAGACTATCGCATCGTATCAGATTCTCTTTTTGCACCTTTTGAATTCCAAAACTCTTCCAAAAAATATGTCGGGATTGATGTTGATTTAATGCAGGCAATTGCCAAAAATCAAAAATTCAATATCACTATGGACTTCGTCGGTTTCCAAACCGCAATTGACCAAACACAAGCTAGTCATGCTGACGGCATGATTGCTGGGATGTCAATCACAGACGAACGAAAAAAAGTCTTTGACTTCTCTGATCCTTATTTCACTGCTAATGCGACCATTGCTGTCAAAAGCACGACCACTAATATCAAATCTTATAAAGATTTGAAAGGGAAAACAGTCGGTGTCAAAAACGGTACAGCATCTCAAACCTTTCTTGATAAAAACAAAGATAAATACGGTTACTCTGTAAAAGTTTTTGATGCTGCGGATACCATGTATGAAAGTTTAAATACCGGCTCTATTGATGCCTTTATGGATGATGAACCTGTCGTTAAATATGCAATCTTACAAGGCAAGAAGTTTGCAACACCGCTTGAACCTGAAAAAATCGGGGAATACGGATTTGCTGTTAAAAAAGGCACAAATCCTGAATTGCTTGCCATGTTCAATGCTGGGCTCGCTAAGCTCAAAGCCAACGGTCAATATGACACCATCGTAGAAAAATATATGGGTAATACAGATTCTGAAGACAATAAAGTGGATGAATCTACTATAATTGGTATTATCAAAAATAACTGGCAACAATTAGCCAAAGGACTTGGTTATACACTTTCGTTAACGATTGTTTCCTTTATTTTAGCCTTAATCATTGGTGTTATTTTCGGTCTATTTAGCGTTTCACCAAGTAAATTCTTAAAGGGCTTTACAAGAGTCTATGTCGATCTTGTTCGCGGTGTGCCACTGATGGTACTTGCCATCTTTATCTTCTACGGTATCCCCAACTTAATTGAATCAATTACAGGTCACTCTAGTCCACTTAATGATTATGTTGCGGGTGTTATTGCCCTCACACTGAATGCCTCAGCTTATATCGCTGAAATCGTCCGTGGTGGGGTTAATTCTGTACCGATTGGTCAGATGGAAGCCTCACGCTCACTTGGTATTTCTTATGTTAAAACGATGCGCCGCGTCATTCTCCCACAAGCAGTTAAAATTACGATTCCTAGTTTGGTTAACCAATTCATCATTTCACTGAAAGATACAACGATTATCTCAGCTATCGGTTTGATTGAATTACTCCAAACTGGTAAAATCATCGTTGCGCGTAACTTCCAATCATTCAAAGTTTACGGTTTGATTGCATTAATCTATCTCGTCGTTATTCTGTCTTTAACTATCTTTGCACGTCGACTTGAAAGGAATATGAAATAATGGCAAAATTGAAAATTGATATCACTGATTTGCATAAGTCATTTGGTAGTAATGAAGTCTTAAAAGGTATCACGACACGCTTTAACGAAGGTGATGTTGTTTGTATCATCGGTCCATCTGGTTCTGGTAAGTCAACTTTCCTGAGAACACTGAACGGCTTAGAAGAAATTACATCTGGCACTGTTATTGTAGATGGCTATGATTTGACCAATACAAAAACTAATCTTAATCAAGTCCGTCAAGAAGTCGGTATGGTGTTTCAACAATTCAACCTCTTCCCAAACATGACAGTACTTGAAAATATTACTTATGCACCACTCGAGCTCAAGAAAATGAGCAAAGATGAAGCACATACGAAAGCCCTTGATTTGCTTAAAAAAGTTGGGCTGTCTGATAAAGCTGATGCCATGCCTGAGAGCTTATCTGGTGGTCAGAAACAACGTGTGGCGATTGCCCGCGCATTGGCGATGGATCCTGACCTGATGCTCTTTGATGAACCAACCTCAGCACTTGACCCCGAAATGGTCGGTGATGTCCTTGAAGTCATGCAAGAGCTTGCCAAAGAGGGCATGACCATGCTCATCGTGACACATGAAATGGGCTTTGCACGTAAGGTGGCAAACCGCGTTATCTTCACGGATGGCGGTGAAATCTTAGAAGACAACACACCCGATCAAGTCTTTGAAAATCCACAACATCCACGATTGAAAGACTTTTTGAATAAAGTTTTGAATGTTTGATTGAAAAAAATTCTCCTAGCAATTTGAATGCTAAGAGAATTTTTTATTATCGTCAATCAAACTCCCTAACAACGGTAGGAGTTTGATTGACGATAGTTTGTATAAAAGCAAGTCACATTGATGTGACTTGCTTTTAAATTGAATTTTAGTACATCTATGACTAGCCTAGGTAATCTTACTAGATTGTTAATCTAATTGGATGGCTAAAGCGGGACGAACCGGCAGCTTAGCCGAAGATATACCATTACTGTAGACGAAAGTACCAGCACCGACATCGCCCGCTGTACTAGAGGCACTACCGGCAGATCTAATCCAAAAACTCAAAGGGATAGCATTAATATCCGAAATATCTAGTAAAGTATTGTACTGACCTAAGTTACTTTGTAGCCCACCTTTATATTCATAAAACGTATTTTTATCTAGCGTTTGGATATCACCATAACTCAAAGCAAAAGCTTGTTGTTTCAAAGCATTAACATCATTTGTAATGCCACTATCATTTGTTAGATTTGTAAGTGATGTTGCAAAACGAGCATCCGTGAACCAAGATTGTTTATTTTGCCAACTCCAGTTATTATACCCTATCTGACCACCAGTGTGGAAACGTTCAAATAAGATATTGTCACGATAGCGTGTCCAATTCGGTAAATCTAAATCAACAGGTAAAACATAATTACTATAAGTTGGCGCGATAGCCATGTTATAGTAGCTGTCAATCACGGCTTTGAGATGACTTTCGCCATAGCCAGTCGCTGTCGTGACATTATGAAAATAAGGATCCATCCAATTTGTTGCTGTGGTGTCAAATTTAACTAAATTGTCAACAGCATTAACGTCAATCTCTTCCTTGGTTAGAGCTTGTTCTTTGAGGATAAGTGCTTGATTGCCATTAGTAGCATCTGTATCCATATCTGCTTTTAGAATGCGCCACCAGCTATTAGAAAACCAAACCCTATCAAATTGTGTGCCAAGCATCCCATCTTCATGGCCCGCTAACTCTGCAATCGGTAAGCCCCATTTCGCATAGAGCGTGATATCTGATGTAATTGGTGTGTCAAAATCGAAAGGCGTTGTCAATGCCTCATCTGTGTACCAACCTTTCAAAATAAAATCATGCGCTGATGCATCATTAGCATCAGTGACATTTTTTATCGTATCATCTAATGACGGATTTTCTGGATCAGATGGTTTTGAAACCGTGTTACCATAGGTTACTGTTGCTGATGGTACAGCATCGCCACCCTTACTGTCGAATGTTACTGTATAGCTATTAACCGTCCATTTGGCATAAAGCGTAACGTCTTTAGCTGGCATTTTATCTGTCGCAAAGTCCCAAGCTGTTTCTGAAAAATCTGACTGCTCGTACCAACCATCAAAAGTATAACCTGTTTTGCTTGGAGCGATTGGTTCAGTCACTGTTGCACCCTCCGCCAAATCTGTTACTGGTGTAATAGCTGAACCGCCATTGCTATCGAATGTCATCTTGTAAGTAACAGGTGTTGGTGTCACATCGTTTTCGAAATCACCCTCAGCGGCTAAGTGGAACACATGGGTTGTCCCCCCTAATTCGACTGCATGATTGCGTACTTCATCACGATGATGATAGGTCTCTTCTGCCGCATTGACAGTGGCAGCGCTACCCAGTCCTACGATAAGCAAGACTAATGCCAGTACATTTTTAGCGGTTTTACGATGTTTGATGGCGATAATAAGCACTGCTGATAGTATCCCTAAACCAAGCACCATCAAAATTGGGGTCATTTTTTCACCAGTTGACGGTAATGGTGTGTTAGTTTTTGTTGCCGTGTTGGTAGCACCTGTCGTCGATAAGTTGCCTGT